>Ga0209536_100011957_pt1 | contig 12665 bp, 7 predicted proteins | sample DeeMarSeWOR28_12_FD_187461 | JGI IMG/M metagenome (GOLD analysis project Ga0209536, IMG submission 187461) | Marine sediment microbial communities from White Oak River estuary, North Carolina - WOR-2-8_12 (SPAdes) (version 2) | ecosystem: Environmental > Aquatic > Marine > Intertidal zone >...
TCGAAATCCGCGGCCCTGGAGATCTCGTCGCGGAGGTCATCGCCGATATACTTAACCAAAGGTGACTGCCACCCGTCAGGATTGTTCTTGAACCAGGCAAGTCCCTTGGCCCCGTAAATTGCGACATACTCGCCAAGCTCATCCAGTTCCTTGCGTGACAGCCTGGCGCCTTCCTTCACATTGATGGCCCTGATGACCCCTCCCCCGGCCACGGTTTCGGAAAAGACCCTTGCCTCGGTTCTTCCCAACACATCGCTCAGATCCACAAGCTCCATGGCAAATCGTGTGTCGGGCCTGTCCAGACCGAACCTGCCCACAGCTTCCTCAAAACAAAGCCTCGGGAAAGGCCTCGGCACCTCAACATTCAGAGCAAAGGAGAACAGGTCCGCTATCATCCGCTCCATGACGTCGAACAGAATATCTTCCGTGATAAAGGACATCTCAACGTCTATCTGGGTAAATTCAGGCTGGCGGTCAGCACGCAGATCCTCATCCCTGAAGCAGTGGACGATCTGGAAATATCGGTCATACCCCGATATCATGAGCAGCTGTTTAAAAAGCTGCGGAGACTGAGGGAGGGCGTACATCAGCCCGTTGTGCACCCTGCTCGGCACCAGGTAGTCACGGGCGCCTTCAGGCGTGCTTTTGGTCAAAAATGGCGTCTCGATCTCGAGGAAGTTTTCTCCATAGAAAAAATCCCGGACGCGTTTGCTGACCTGTGACCGCAGGACCATATTATCTTTGAGTGTCTCCCTCCTCAGGTCCAGATAGCGGTACTTGAGACGCACGTTCTCTGCAACCTCGGTCCCCTCACGATCATCCAGGCTGAAAGGGGGTGTCATACTCTCGTTGAGCACCCGCAATTCATTGGCCATCACCTCTATTTTCCCGGTAGTCAGGTCCGGGTTCTCCATGCCGCCCGGTCTGGGAATGACCTCGCCCTTGACGGCTATGACGTACTCGGAACGAAGGTTCTCAGCTTTTTTGTGGGATACCGCGTCGTGTTCGGGGTTGAAAACAACTTGGGTCAACCCCCATCGGTCCCTCAGATCCACGAAGATGAGACCGCCGTGATCACGGCGGCGGAGGACCCACCCCATAAGCAGGACTTTTTCCCCGACATTCTTTTCCGTCAGGTCGTTGCAATGATGGGAGCGCTGCCAATCGCCAAGGGGGTCCAGTTTATCGGGTGTCGTGTCCAAAGATCGCTCCTTAAAGAATTTCATGAGTTATGGGGGTCCGGCGAAGCCAGTGAGATGTCACGATCAGTGTCAGAAGGCGAAAAAAATAATGTCAAAAGGTTATTCAGCCCGATTCTGCCGATAACGGATCACTGTTTACCGATTTCTTAATCACCGTTTTTAGCTCTCTCTGTATTTTTTCAGCATGACGCTCTGCTGCTGTATCTCCAGGGAGAGAGAAGCCAGATTCAGCAGGATCTCCAAAGATTCGATGTCCCTGGGGGGCCGGCCGCCGGGGATCACATCGCAGTAAAGCAGTGCTACGACCATGTTCTGAACAAGAAGGGGCAGGATTACGGTGTGCTCCGGCCGGGGATCGCCAAGAAGCTGATTGATGGGCACTCCCAGCTGATCACCCGGATCCATCATGGTGATCATTTTGCGGCCCTGCACGACCTGCTCGATGAGGGGTGATTCGGATATGTTAATGTCCAGCTCCTTGACCTTTTCATCGAACTGGTTGCCTTCAGATCGCCTGTCCCCTCCACAAAAACCCATCAGTTCATTCTTCCTGACGAGGAAGATAGCACATCGGTCCATTTCCCTGGCTGCAAAGCTCACAATGACATCGGCCATTTTGGCAAGGCTCTTGTCCCTCACCATCTTGTAGCTCGTCTCGGCAAGGAACTTTATGTCCCCGGTGTCCCTCTGGACCACCTCACCGACCTTCTCCAGTTCCTCCCGCGACTGGATCAGCTGGGTCAGGAGCTCCTCTCTGAGAATATTCTGCTGGTCTCTCTCGAAATAAACCTCGTGGCGCTGTATGACATTCTGGATACAGACAGCAACCTCCTCAATGAACAGGTTCAGCTGATTTTCGAGGTCGTCCGGACCGATCTCTTTACGATCCGGTTTGTTGATGTAATAGGTGGCGCCAAGAAACAGCGCGCGTCTCCTTATGCTGGCTTCCGGGTATGCGGTGTTTACGATGACCGGAATATGGCTGTAGGTCTTCTGTATCTCCTCCAATAGTTCAAGACCACCAAAGATCCCCTTTCCGGTCAGGGTCGGCATGATCAGATCGGCAAGAACGATGGGGATCTTCCCCGTCTCATCGTATTCAGACAGCTTTTCCAGGGCCTTGTGCGGAGACTCCACTGCATCGACCTCAAAACCGAAACTCAGGAGCTTGTCCTTGAACATCTCCCTCATGAGAAGTTCATCTTCCACCAGCAGCACAACCTCTTCAGGTTTAAGTTCGCGCAGCTTCTGGCTGACCCTTCGTACTGCCTGAAGGATCTCATCCGTGATCCCGTCATGGCCCTCGCCCTTGCCAGGCACGATCTGATCAATAGCCCACTCGTCTTCGACAGCCGAGGCCAGCTGTCCGGCTTTCTTGGCCAATTCCTCATAGGAAATGTCGCCGACAGGTTCGCCAGGGACTTCCTCCTCCTCGATGCTGTAAAGGCCCTCATCCCAATTGAACAGGTGGATGAGTGATTCCTCTGCTACGGTCTTCATCGCTGCATCGAGGGCATCCTTTTCGATAACGGCCTGCTGAATAAGGATCTCACCCAGAAAGGAACCACCCATTTTCTTTTGAGCGTTCAGGGCGTTCTGAAGCTCCTTTTCAGTGATGATGTTCCTGGATACCAGATACCTCCCCAGCCTGCTTTTTATGCGAGGCTCCCGAATAAACACGACCTTGCCGTCCTTGAGACTGATGGAGGCGAGTCCGGTTTTACCCTTGAGGGTCACCGTGCCGGTAAAAGACTTGCCGACAGCATCGTTGAGGATCTTCAGAAGGTTCGTGCTTTTAAGGCTTCCAGAAGTGATCATCATCCTTCTCCTTTCACCTGCTGGTTCAGACCTGATACCTTTTCCAGGAACGATTCCCTTACGACCTTCTCCTGATGCCCGGTGGAAAAATCCTTGACCTGCAGAGTCCCCTCTTTTAATTCATCATCTCCGATTATGAGAACCCGGGAAGCTCCTGTCCGGTTTGCGCTCCGGAGCTGAGCCTTGAGACTCCTGTCCTCGAGGTCCGTTTCAACGCAATAGCCCTTTTGCCTTAGGATATCGGCAAGTTCCATGGCCGGGATACGGGCCGTGTCCGTTGCCGCTGCTATGTAATAATCCACACCGGGCATGGCAATGGTGTCCCAATCCATTACGAGGGCGAGGCGTTCCAACCCGATGGCAAAACCGATCCCGTAAGCATCGCCCCCGATCTCCTTGGCCAGACCGTCATACCTGCCTCCGGCTGCGACCGCGTTCTGTGCTCCGAGGCGGCCGCAAACAGCCTCGAAGGCGGTCCTGTTGTAATAATCAAGCCCCCGGACGATCCTGGGATCCACCCTGTAAGGGACACAAAGATCGGTCAGGCCCCGGGTGACACGGGAGAAATGAGCATCGCATTCTGAACACAGATATTCAAGTATGATCGGTGATCCTTCAAGGACCTCTTTACACGATGGCACCTTGCAGTCCAGCACCCGCATGGGGTTTGTCTCGATCCTCTGCACACAATTGGAGCAAAGCCCGGCGGAAGCTTCCTTTATATAATCGACCAGGTCCACTCTGAATGCGGGTCTGCAGACCTGGCATCCCAAGGAATTGATAAAGATCTCGACATCCTCAATGCGCAGCAGGACAAAAAGGTGGTGCAGGAGACCGATAACCTCCACATCCACCAGCGGTCCCGATCCTCCGAGAGCCTCGAGACCTATCTGGTAAAACTGCCTGTACCTTCCCTTCTGGGGTCTCTCATACCTGAACATGGGACCGGCGTAGAATATTTTGGTGATACCTCCCTGCACCCTCCACCCTCCCTCGAGATAGGCCCTGACAGCTGATGCGGTACCCTCGGGACGGAGTGTCAGACTTACACCGTTTCTATCCGGGAAAGTGTACATCTCCTTCTCAACGATGTCCGTCGCTTCCCCGATACCCCGGGTGAACAGCTCTGTGGCCTCCACCAGGGGAAGTCCGATCTCACGGTATCCGAAACGCAAGAAGTGCTCCCTGGTAAGGTCCTGCGCATAGCGATGCCTGAAGGCTTCATCCGGGGGGATATCCCGAAAACCACGGATGCCCCTGATGAGTTTACTCATGGTTTGAGGTCCCCTAGGTGGTGTCGGGAGTTGGTGAAGAAGCGGACGGTCCGGTAAGGATCTTTTCTTCGGGTGTGGCAACATAAACAACATTCTTCCTTCCGAATTTGCCCTTGTACATAGCTTCATCGGCAAGGTGCAGCAGCTCCACCTTGTTGACACCGTGCTCCGGATAGGAGGCCACACCAATAGAGATAGTGAGTTTTATGGGATACCCCTCGCTTTCGGTAAATGTGTAATCCTCCACCATCTGTCGGATCCTTTCAGCTACGATCATGGCACCCTTGGAATTCGTGTCGGTAAGAACAACGATGTACTCGTCTCCCCCGTAACGGGCGGCAGCATCCACTTTCCGGACAGCCCCTTTCAGCAACCCTGCAAGCTCCACAAGGATCTTGCTTCCCAGCAGGTGTCCATGCTGGTCGTTGACCTCCTTGAATGAATCAAGGTCCAGGAAAAGCACCGACATGGAGGAGTTGAGCCGCTGAGCCCGCACAAGTTCCCTGTCGAGTATATTGTTAAGGTACCTGTAATTGAAGACATTAGTCAGGTCGTCCGTTATGGTCAGGATCTTGGCCTGGGAATAAAGCATGGCGTTTTCCAGGGCCGTACCTGCATGTTCACAAAGGAAGGAAGCCACGCGCAGCGACTCTTTGCCGAAGGCATTGGTCCTCTCGGTATCAAAGAAGACAACAACACCTGCCAGCTCATTCTTGTTTTGAAGCGGGATAAAAATGGATGACTGAACAGGATCCGAGCTGCTCCGGTATTTAACAGTGGTGGTCAGGGGATGGTCCGGTATGAACGGTTCAGACAGGTGGGCCAGTTCCTGCTGAAGCTCTTCGAACAGCCTCTTGTCTAACCCTTCGTTTTCCTCTGCGTCAAACCCTTCGGACAGAATGATATTTGATTCACCCTGCTCCTGATCCACAATGTATAGAAATCCCCGCGTGCCCCCGATCTCCTGTATCATGAGGTCGAAAATGATCTGATACAGCTCTTCAATTTCGATCGTCCTGGAAATGCGGCTGCTGGCATCGTAGAGCTTGAGGCTGTTTTTCAGCTCTCTGTTCTCCTCGGCCAGTTTGGCCTGCTCCAGAGCCCGTCGTACCACAACCTTGAATTCGGCCGGATTCAGGGGTTTGCGTATGTAATCAAGGGCCCCCATCTTCATGGCCTTGACAGCGCTCTCAACAGTGCCATAACCGGTGATGAGGATGACTCTCAAACCAGGGTATTCAAGGCGCAGGATCTCAACCATGTCAAGCCCCGTCTTGTCCGGCATGACAAGATCGGAGATGACAAGGTCGATACCCCCGCCCCGGATGATCTCAAGGCCCTCAACAACACTTTCAGCTTCGACGACCTCGAAGCCACCATCCTCTTCCAGGATCTGACGGCAGAAGGTACGCGCGAAACGGTCGTCGTCAACCACCAGAATCTTCGATACGGTCATTGATTCTCCCCGGAAGAAAATACTCTAAAGACATATAAAATAACAGTTTTTAGTATCAGAACCAGTCATGCTTGTCAACAACAGTAGAACCAGGACCCATCCCTGGACCCTTTTTGTATATGATATTTATACCGTTATCGCCGGTGTATACAAGCATAATCCCTCTCTTCTCGAACCAATTGACAACCTCAGGAGTCGGGAGGGGCCTTCTTCCGGGAGGCCCGGAGGGGCAAACCGCCAGGAGTTCGCCATTGTGGGCCACCCTGGAAACAGTCTTGTCAAAACCGGCCGGTGGAAAGTTTTTCTTACTGCCGTGGTGGGGGAGCTTTAACAGGTCGAGGCTCTGTATCCTGCTCAGGGAAAGCAGGACCTGATCCCAACCGGCATCGCCTGTAAACAGCGCCTTGAAGTCATGCATCTCCAGAAGTAGCTGCTGGGATCGTCGATTGACGTCCTCCCCCGGCCTGTTGACATTGTCGGGACCCAGGAGCGTGAATTTCATGGATGAAAGCTCAACCACCTCTCCCTGCAGAAGGATCCGGACATTCGGTGGTACAAAGGTCAGGCGACTATGCCCCATGCGTTGCCTGTCCGGAACATGATCTTGAGAAAGATAGATGACCCTGACCGGCCACCTGGTCATGATCTCCTCCAGAGCGCCGGCATGGTCAGGATGCAGGTGGGACAAAAAAAGCGCGTCAATATGCTTTATCCCCAGTCTTTGCAGGGTCCTGGCGGCAGGACTGTCCCCTCCCGGGGTTCCTTCCGGGCCGCAATCGACCAGAACCGTCAGGCCGTCGTATCGGATCAGGGTCGCGTCTGCCTGTCCCACCCTGGGGAAAGTGATAACAAGTTTGTTTCGGCGGATATTTTCCGTGATGAACTGCACGCTGACGGAAACAACAAGAATGGCGAGGAATACGGCCATGCCCTGCCCCAGGCGATACCCTTTACGTCTCCATAACATTATACCGGCGGCGCCGGCCAGGGAGGCACTCAAACATCCCTCCAGTGAGAGGTTCAGGAACGATATGGGAAGGTCGGCAATTTGAGCCATGAACCGGAAAACAAGGCCCGCCGCCTGGACCCATAAACTGACCAGCGGACCGACAGGGATCCACTGGAACAGGGAAGCAGAATCCATAAGCACAGCTGCGGGCACCAGGAACAGGCCGAAGGTCATTCCAGCCACCAGGTTTCCGAAAAAAGCCACAACTGAAATACCTCCAGCGAACCAGACCGTGACGGGAAGGGTGAATAGGGCAGCGCCCAGGGTCATCTGAAGGGATCCGGTAACAAAATTTTGCCTGTCCCTGGTGCTCCATCCTTTAAAACTCAGGATGATACCGGCAACCGCCAGGACCGAGAGGACAAGAGAGATGTCAGGCTGTTTACCGGCACTAAAGCAGATGATAAGAAGAACACACCAGCAGAGGTTCAGGACGGAAAGCGAATTTCGCACTGCAAAGGTCGCGGATCCGGCCAGGATAAAGTAAAGAGCAGCTCTTAGAGCAGAGGAGCTCAACCCTGTAAAACCGGCATAGATGTGCAGAGCCAGGAGCGACAGCGTCAAAAACAGGGCATGGGATGCCCGGGGCCTGATGCGCTGGAAAGTGCAGGCACCAAGGCGTAAAAGGATCAGGACCGGAAGAATGGCGGCTCCCACATGGATGCCGGATATGGCCAGGAGGTGGTAGGTACCGGTCTTCCGGAGAACATCCCTTATCCGCACGCCCGCACGCCACCGTTCGCCAAGGGAAATAGCGCCCAGCAGAGCGCAGCCCGGGCTGGATTCCCTGCTGTCGAGCTCCCTCCGGAGCCGTACGAGGCCTCTGCTGATCCTGGGACGTGACCTCGTATCGGATACCCGTTTAAGGATCAAGGCAGAACTCGTTGTCGAAGCCTTGTCCAGTCTGGTATGCAGCTTTCTGAGGGCAACACGCACGAGGACCTCATCCCCCCTGGCCGCCCGCTCTCCGGCAGGAACATCGATCTCGAGGTTAAAATCAGTTCTTTTCCGTTCCGTGTCCAACACTTCGCGTATCTTTACCATAATGGTATTCCGGTCGAAGCGGTCCGGCCTTATCGCTGTCACCCTGCCTTTAACCGTTAGTTCCCCCCCCTTAAAATCCGGGACATCACCTGATTGGAAAGCCTGAAGATTTTCGAGGGCGATACCACCGACAAAACCGGCAGTACCCAGTGCCAGTGGTGAAGGATGAAAGGTCGCCAGTACGGAAATGACCGGCAAGGCCACCGGCAGCCATGGCGCATCGTATTCCAGGTTGAAAAGACCGGGGAAAAAGCCCATGAGAAGAGATATGGTCAGGACGACAGCGGGAGCGGAAGGGTCAGGTAAGCGTTTTTCTACGCCCTTTTCATGATTGTGAAACATCACAGGAGGGAGGGAGCAATAACGGGGCCAATATACCGTGATATGATATTCGTGATTCGTAATTCGATAGAATTGCGCTCGCTAACCTTGAACAATCCCCTTTTAACTGTGCTATTATTTTAAACTGATATTGCTGTTCAGGGATCCTTTCGGCAGACAGGGATCGAACCGAAACCCTGCCGGAAGGGAAACACCTGGAAATCCGGCATTGAACCGGGGGCAGGAGGGATGAGATGTTCAAGGAATTCAAGGAATTTGCTCTCAGAGGCAACGTTGTCGACATGGCAGTGGGTATTGTGATCGGTGCGGCTTTCGGGACTATCGTCAAGTCCTTCGTCAGTGACATCCTCATGCCACCCATAGGACTGCTACTGGGGAACGTGGATTTTTCCAATCTTTTCATCGTTCTGCAGGGGGGAGAATCAGGACCTTTCGCAACCATTGCTGACGCACAGGCTGCCGGGGCTGTTACCCTGAACTACGGATTGTTCGTCAATACGGTCATCAGTTTCATTATCATCGCCCTGGCGGTTTTCATGGTGATCAAATCCCTGAACAGGTTAAAGAGGGCCGAAGATGCTCCAGCAACGGAGCCTGCCACGAAGGACTGCCCCTTTTGCTTTACGACGATCCCCATAAACGCGAAGAGATGTCCGAACTGTACCAGCCTTTTATAGAAAGAGTGCAGAGTGTAAAGGGTAGAGGGAAAAAATATTGAGGATCCAGGGTAAGGAAGAAGTGTGTTTGGAGTTTATAGGTTCATGTTTGAAGTTTGCTCTTCAACCCAGAACCAGCAAATCAAAACCCAAAACGCGATCTCCCCGTTGCACGTTGGACATTGGACGTTGAACGCATTGTAAAGGCGGCCTCCCGGCCGCCTTATCGTTTAAACTTCTGTATTCCCCATTTCAGATCATACATTTTATTTCTTCTTAAACCTCCCCAGAAGTCCTTTTTTCCTGGGCTCTTCATTTTCCGACTCCGTTTCAGGGAAATCGAAGTCGAGCGGCTGAACGGTCGGGTCGTATCCTGACGCTGGTCCGGTTGAAGATGGTTTATGCGGCGCAACAGCAGGGTCCTCATCCAGGATCTTTTTCTCCTCTTGCTGGAGCTCCGGGATGTAAAGGTCGTCAACTTCCTGTCCATCAAGCGGCACGCCGAGGGGCTCTTCGGAAATCTCACTGAGGGGAGGCAGTTCCTCATCTTCCGATGATGGTTTTGCAGGCGCGTCCCGGGTGACTGAGGATCCGCTGTCACGCGCAGATCCTGCTGGGCTGCCGGCTCTTATCGTAACCTGTTCGGGCCGGTCCTCAGGAAACCGCTCTTGAGTTCCACCCCCGGTGTCGGCCTGAGGGAGCGGCGGTGAAGCCTGTTTCAGAGGACCTGCAGGGGCGTCACCCAGGCCATGAACTTCAACAGCTTTTACTGCGCCATCTTCAAGGATCCTGGCGCTGATATTGAGGGATAACTCCAGGGTACCGATATCTTTCACCGCTACCAGGATCTTGACAGTTGACCCCGGCGCCGACGCGGACCCGGACAAGTCTACAGGACTTCCGGCACCATCTTCCGAAGCTGGAATGCTTTCTGTCGGGATGGAGCCGGATCCAGGGTCAGACCCGGGCTGGACCTGCGGTTCATCCGCACCAGATTCCTCTTGTTCCACCACCATTTCGTCCCCGCCATCAACAAAAGATGAGTCCTCTTCTTCCACCTGGGGTTCAATATCCTCATCCGTCTCGCCATCATCCGGCTCGGCGGGGGGAGCAGTCGTGGAGAGAGACACGGGTGCCGGTTCAGGTTCACCATCCGGTTGGGGTGCCGCCTGTCCCCGCGGGGGGGCAGGCGTCATCTGTAATCCCGCGGTAAACTGGTCCCGCAGACCCCTCATGACCAGTCGAACGATCTCGGTCAGGGTTTCCATGACACCCTTCCCTTCGGAGGCCGACGCTTCGGTCACAATAGCCCCATGAAGGTTGAGCAAGGAAGTGATCTCCTCCATGGTGATCACGTCATCCAGGTCCCTCTTGTTAGCCTGGATGACGTGGGGAATTTCATCCAGCGACTTTCCATAGGACTGGAGGTTCTTCTCCAGGTTAAGCACGCTTTCGACATTGGCATCGTTCATGGCCATCTGCGAATCAGCTACAAAGACGATTCCATCGACCCCTTTGAGGACCAGTTTTCGAGTCGCGTTGTAATGCACCTGGCCGGGTACCGTGTAAAGGTGAAGCCTCACCTTGTAGCCACCAAGGGAACCGAGATCCATCGGCATGAAATCGAAGAACAGTGTCCTGTCTGTCTGGGTGGCCAGTGATACAAGCTTGCCCCTGAACTCAGGTTTGATCCCGTCGTGTATCTTCTGAAGATTGGTTGTCTTGCCCGAAAGTCCAGGTCCATAATAGACCACCTTCACGTTGACTTCCTTCTTCGGGTAGTTGAAGACCGGCATTTAAAATTCCCCTTATTTTTTCTTCACCTTCGAACTGATCATCCTTCTGGCCTGGTTTCTCAGACTGACAGGAAGAGACCTTGATTTTGCGACAAACTCCACGTCTTTTCTGCCCAGTCTTGACAAAAACCGGATGGAGAGGCTGACAGGCGTCTTGGGATTCATGACAAGCCCGTTCAGAATATTTCGGTTCGCCACCCACTCCCGGTTGTTGGCTATGGCGCGAAGGATCTCAACATTGGTCCCTGTGTTCTTTGTAAGCATTTCAACCTCGTTCTCCTTGAGGCCTGGATTCTTTAAAACAGCCATATATACATCCCTGTTTGTGTCCTTGATCAGGATGGAGCGCACCTCCTTGTCGCCTTTCATGGCCGTCTTGATCTTTTGCCCGACGTTCATCCTCTGGATGCGTTGAGAGAGGGTCAGTCCCTCCTCTTCCTCGGACTGATCCACCGTACTCTCCGGAAGTGCCGCGCTGGTCGCTACCAGAAGAGCACGATCCTCCTCAGGAAGGGATGGATTGTCCAGCAGAGCCTTTATCCAGTCCCTCCGATCACCGGCATGTCTGGAGAAGTATTCCATGGCCTCGGGGGAGAGCCTGGGGTCCATAAGATGCACCGTGATATTTTCGGGCCTTATCTCCTTCAGAGCGCGAACCGCTACATCCCTTTCCCTGGCTTCAGGGGAATGGAGCATCCTGATCAGGACACTAAGGTGTACTGCATCCATCTTGTCCGGGGGCTGTGAAGTATTATGCATGGTTGGTTTATGAATAGCCTCAGGGCCTTACGGATCATACGGTCCACGGGGCTTTGATATGGTTCAGGCCGGTTGGTCCCCTGTAATTTCTCACTCCCGTACCTCCAGAACTATCATCTCTCCGCGCTCTTTTGACGGGTAAGAACGCACAAACAGCGCCTCACTCAAGCTTGACAACGATGCCGTCCAGACCTTTGCCTTTCAGTTCCTCGTTGGCCCTGTTCGCCTCCTCCAGATCAGGATAATGCCCGACCCTTACAAAAGTCATGGGCAGTCTGGCCTCCCGCTTGAGCAGTTTAACGGGGTAACCCAGGGATCGTATTTTTTTCATGACGCCGTTCGCGTTCTCCTCGAGTAAATAGCTGCCTGCATTAATGATCGCGCTGCCGTCGTCGCGGCGCCTCATGTTGGAGTCGACGCCCCCCTCCTTGAGCCGGGAAAGAGCCGCCCTTGCTTCATCGGCATCACCGAAAGGTCCTACCGTCAACATATTCATCATGGCAGTGGTCGACCCCTTTTTCAGGACAGGTTCGTAACCAAGCCCCTGTAATTTCTTTTCCAGTTCAGCGACGCTGGAGTCCAGGATAAGGGCACCCACCTGGATGGAATACTGGGACTCCCCTGTTTCAGAAACTGCTGCAGGTTCAGGTTCTGGGGTAAATTCGGCGGACACGGACGCCGTTTCCTCCTGTGTGACTGTTGGAGGTTCCGGCGCAACCGGATCAGTGGATTCGGGAATTGCCGTTTCAACGACAGCCTGGTCCTGGCTCGGGCCGCCGTCTTCCACAGTTCCTTGCTCCGGTGGAGGAATTGGAACCGGGATCGGCTGTTCAATCTCGACGCTGACCGGAGGTGCAGAGACGACAACCGGCAAGGCCGGCTTATCCCTCTTCAGATAGGTCAGAGCGCCATACAGAAGGCCGATAATAATGATCAGGGCGCCGCCGATAACCACAAAGGGAGAAGGCGTTTTCCTGAAACCTTTCTCACCCGGAGCCTCCTCAACCTCCTGCACCTGCAAAACCGGCTCGTCGAAGGTCTTTTCCTCAGAGGCGGTTGCATCTGAAAAGATGCCGTCCATGGGGTCCGGGGTGGTATCAGGACCCGCCGGCGTCGGAGAGGGAGGCGGCTCATACGGGGGGAGTCCGGACTCCACCGCTGGCGTCTCTTCCTCCCGTGGGTCGGGGGGAAAACCGGGATGCGATGATGGTGTTTCGGGGGGATCAACAGTCAGGTGGGTAAGGTCGGGCAGTGTTTCCTGGGCCTGCTCCTCCTGGCCGAACAGTTCGTCCGTGGTATCCCCTTTTTC
>Ga0209536_100011958_pt1 | contig 12664 bp, 12 predicted proteins | sample DeeMarSeWOR28_12_FD_187461 | JGI IMG/M metagenome (GOLD analysis project Ga0209536, IMG submission 187461) | Marine sediment microbial communities from White Oak River estuary, North Carolina - WOR-2-8_12 (SPAdes) (version 2) | ecosystem: Environmental > Aquatic > Marine > Intertidal zone >...
AGCAGCCTGCGAACCGCAGCTCGTGCAGATGGCGTGGATCTTGTGCACCTCCTCGGCCACCGCCAGCAGCTCGGGCATCGGCCCGAAAGGAACCCCCCGGTAGTCCATGTCGAGGCCGGCCGCGATGACCCGCTTGCCGAGATTCGCCAGGTGACCGCATACGCTCGGCAGCGCATCGTCGAAGAACTGCGCCTCGTCGATCCCTACGACTTCGGTCCGCGGATCGAGGCGCTGCATGATCTCGTCGGCACGATCCACCAACTCACAAGGCACCCGCATTTGCGAGTGGGAGACCACATCGCCGCCTCCTCGTCCTTGGCGTCGGTGTAGGTGGCGGTGTAGACCATGAACGGGATCATGCGCAGGAAGTTGCGACGCTCGACGAGCGACTCACGGACCTTGTGAAGCAGACCCTGCTGCAGGAAGCACAGTCCGCCTGCGACCAGCATCTCGACGAGACACTCGAAAGTTATCTTGTTTTTCTGCTGATGCGCTTTGCGGACAAGCCGCACTGCACAGCACGGATCATGGCCGAGGATTTTCTCGGTTCCCAGCTGCTGCATGGCGAGCAGCGTGCCGATTCGCTGCGCCAGGTCGGTGACCACTGCCTGTTGTTTTCCGGGCTGTTTCCCGAGCTTGCCGAGCGACGGCTGGTGCGCATCAGCTACTTCGTGAATATCGGCCGTTCTTCCTACCGCCAGCTTGCGGAGGTACTCGATCGCAGCTGGTCGAGCGTTTACCGGAACCTCTCGGACGCCTTCATCATCCTGATGGACATCCTGCATGCCATGCGCGGACTGGGTGGTGAGTCGGCTCTCACGACGCTGCAGGCCATGGACCTGTGGCAGGAGACGGGGAGCCGTCGGTGCTACCGGCAGGTCTGCGACGGCGGCCGGGTCATACCCATCGGGGCGCAGCAGGAAAAGCACTAGATTCCTGTGTTTTCTTGCTCCCCGGCGCCGCGCCTGGGTTAGAATGCGCGCAATTCCTGCAACTTTGTTCCTGCCCCAGCCCATGTCCAGACAACCCCGCGCTGTTGCACTGATCTCCGGCGGCCTCGATTCGTTGCTGGCGGCGCGCGTGGTAATGGAGCAGGGCGTGCATGTCGAAGGTATCAACTTCTATACCGGATTTTGTGTCGAGGGGCATACCCATGCCATTCGCAAAAAGGACCGGGCGAGGCCGAAGCGCAACAACGCGCTGTGGTCGGCGGAACAGCTGGGGATCAGGTTACACATTGTCGACATCATCGAAGAGTACAAGGACGTGGTGCTCAATCCCGGCCATGGTTATGGCGCAAACCTGAATCCCTGTCTTGACTGCAAGATTTTCATGGTTGAGAAGGCGCACGAGTGGATCGTTGCCAACGACTTCGATTTTATAATCACTGGCGAAGTCATCGGCCAGCGGCCCATGTCGCAGCGCCGCGATACCATGCCGGTGATTGCGCGTGACTCGGGTGCAACCGACCGGCTGGTGCGGCCGCTGTGTGCAAAAAACCTGCCCGAAACACTGCCTGAACGTAACGGCTGGCTGGACCGGGAGCGTTTGTATGCTTTCAGCGGTCGCTCGCGCAAGCCACAGATGATGCTGGCTGCCAGCTTCGGGATCTCGGATTATGCCCAGCCGGCAGGGGGCTGCTGTTTCCTGACTGACAGGCAGTACTCGGTGAAGCTTGCAGACCTGTGGCAGAGCCGCGGCCGGCGTGACTACGAACTGGATGACATCATGCTGCTTAAGGTAGGGCGCCACCTGCGACCACGACCCAACTTCAAGATCATTGTCGGCCGCGAGGAAGGGGAGAACCGGTTTCTCGAGGGGTATCGCAAGCGCTATGTACACATGTTTCCGACCAGCCATACCGGTCCGCTGGTGTTGCTGGACGGCGAGCTTGCAGCAGGCGACCTGGAACTGGCCGCGCGCCTGACCGCCCGCTTCAGCAAGGGGCGGGATGCGGCAAGCGTGGTGGTGCAGGTCGGCGACCTGAACGGTAATGTGGAGACGCTCGATGTGCTGCCGTTGCCGGTGGAAGATATTCCGGCGGACTGGTACCTGTGACCGATACGGTTCTGGATGCACGCAGGCTGCTGTGCCCGATGCCGGTCATCCGCACCCAGGATGCGGTGCAAAGGCTGCAGCCCGGGCAAACCCTGCAGGTGTTATGCACTGATCCCGGTGTGCTGCATGATATTCCTGCATGGTGCCGCGTACACGGACACGAGATCCTCGACATCCAGGAAGGGGAAGACGACATTGTCATTCGCATCCTCGTTTGCTCGCCGGACTAGCTGATCATGGCCCACAACCACGTCCCCGATTCCCTGGATGCACGTTATCGTGAAGTCCGCAAGGTAACCGTGGTGGGCGGCGTCGTGGACCTGCTGCTCGGCATCGTGAAGATTGTGGTCGGCATGACCGCGAACTCACAGGCATTGCTCGCCGATGGTGTGCACTCGCTGTCCGATCTGGCAACTGATTTTCTGGTGCTGTTTGCCGCCAAGCACTCCCACCGGGAAGCTGACGAGGAACATCCGTACGGTCATGGCCGCATCGAAACGGTGGCAACCGTGATCCTCGGCGTGGCGCTGGCGCTGGTTGCAATCGGCATTTGTTATGACGCGCTGCACCGCATGCGCGAACCGGAACTGCTGGGGCATCCCGGCATGCTGGCGTTGCTGGTGGCGCTGGTATCCGTCGCCTCGAAAGAAGCCATATACCACTATACCGTGAGGGCCGCGCGCCGCCTGCGTTCCAACATGCTGCACGCCAATGCCTGGCACAGTCGCAGTGACGCCATCTCGTCGATCATAGTCGTCATCGGCGTGGCCGGGACCATGTACGGGTTCACCTACCTCGATGCCATCGCTGCGGCTGCCGTCGGTCTGATGATTGCCAAGATCGGCTGGGATTTACTCTGGAAAAGCCTGCAGGAACTGATCGACACTTCCCTGGAAGAAGACAAGGTGGCAGCCATACGCGATGCAATCCTGGATGTGGCCGGGGTGCGGGCACTGCACATGCTGCGCACCCGGCGCAGCGGCAGTGATGCGCTGGTAGATGTACACATCCTGGTTGACCCGGGACTGAGTGTGTCCGAGGGACACATGATCGGCGAGCATGTGCGCACCCGGCTGATCGCCGAGATGGACGATGTATCCGATGTCACGGTGCATATTGACCCCGAGGATGACGAGGTGGCCTCGCCCTGCAACGGCCTGCCGCTGCGGGATGAAGTCATGCGGCGCCTGGAAAAACGCTGGTCGAAACTCGACGTGAACACCGACATCGAGAAGGTGGTCCTGCATTACCTCGACGGCAAGGTGCATGTCGATATTTTCGTGAACCCGCTGGACATTGACCTGGCCGGGAGGGAGAAACTGGCGGACAGGATTCGAGAATCCGCAGGCAAGGAGGATGACATCGGAAATGTGGAGGTGTATTTTCGCTGATCCCGGTGCATTGATTTTGTGCAATGCCCACAAAGACGCACCATAACAGTGCGCACCATTTGTGGGCGAAATATTCAAATCAATTAAAATCAATATGTTGCGGTTTTTCCGGGAATGGCATGATTCGTGCTCTTTAGAAGATCCAGAATCGAGAGATTTTTAGTCCGCCGCTGTACTTTAAAACGGCGTGTGAATTTTTTGCACAATTTGAACTGGAGGGGTTGTAATGTCAGTAGCTAAAGTAACCAAAATGATGAAGGACGGCGGCGTCAAGTATGTTGACCTGCGCTTTACCGACACCATAGGCAAGGAGCAGCATGTCACGATGCCGGCCAGCCAGGTGTCTGCCGATTTCTTCAAGGTTGGCAAGATGTTTGATGGTTCCAGTATTGCTGGCTGGAAAGGCATCAACGAGTCGGACATGGTCCTGATGCCGGATACCACGACCGCAGTGATGGACATCTTCACGGATGAACCCACGATCAATATCCGCTGCGATATCCTGGAACCGACCACGATGCAGGGCTACGAACGCGACCCGCGTTCCATTGCCCGCCGTGCCGAGGCCTACCTGAAGTCCACCAAGATTGCCGATACCGCCTACTTTGGCCCGGAGCCGGAATTCTTCATCCTCGACGATGTCCGCTGGGGTGCCGACATGAGCGGCTCCTTCTGCAAGATCGATTCCGAGGAGGCTTCCTGGAACTCGGAGCGCGTCTTCGAAGACGGCAATATCGGTCACCGTCCGACAGTCAAGGGTGGTTACTTCCCGGTGCCGCCGGTTGATTCCCTGCACGACCTGCGTGGCGCGATGTGCCTGGCACTCGAGGAAATGGGTGTGGAGGTCGAGGTGCATCACCACGAAGTGGCGACGGCCGGCCAGTGTGAAATCGGCACCCGCTACAACACGCTGGTGCAGCGAGCCGACTGGAACCAGATCCTGAAATACGTCGTGATGAACGTTGCGCATGGCTACGGCAAGACCGCAACCTTTATGCCCAAGCCGATCGTCGGTGACAACGGCAGCGGCATGCACGTGCACCAGTCCCTCGCCAAGGGTGGCAAGAACCTCTTTGCCGGCAACAAGTACGGCGGGCTGTCTCAGCTGGCGCTGTACTACATTGGCGGTATTTTCAAGCACGCGCGTGCCCTGAATGCCTTCACCAATGCCAGCACCAACAGCTACAAGCGCCTGGTGCCGGGATTTGAAGCCCCGGTCATGCTGGCCTACTCGGCGCGTAACCGTTCCGCTTCGGTGCGTATCCCGTACGAGCCGAACCCGAAGGGTACCCGTGTAGAAGTCCGTTTCCCCGACCCAAGCGGCAACCCGTACCTGGCCTTCTCGGCAATGATGATGGCAGGACTCGACGGCATCAAGAACAAGATCGATCCGGGCGGCCCGATGGACAAGGACCTGTATGATCTGCCGGCGGAAGAGGAAAAGAAGATCCCGACGGTCTGCTATTCGCTGGACATGGCGCTGGATGCTCTCGACAAGGACCGCAAGTTCCTGACCTCCGGTGGCGTCTTTACCGACGACATGATCGACGGTTACATCAAGCTCAAGATGGGAGAAGTCACCCGGTTGCGCATGACCACGCACCCGGTCGAGTTCGACATGTACTACAGTCTCTGAGCAACCGCTACACCTGCAGTAGTTCAGGCGCCCCGCAAGGGGCGCTTTTTTTTGCCTGCAGGGATGCCGGTACATCGAGTAGCGCAGGGAGAAGGTGAGACCGCATAGCGGTCGAGAGACTGGCCTGGGCCATGCGCGGGAGCGATGCGCATGCCGCAGGATGACTGCGAAACCGACCAGCGTTGCTGTATCCGCGATAATCTGTATTGCATGGCGGAAACAAGGCGGCTATTGTAATTATTATGAAGCGAATCCTGATATTACTTGTCCTCGTTGCCTGCCAGGCAAATGCGGAAATCTACAAGTCCATCAATGCCGATGGAGAAGTGGTCTACAGCGACACCCCGTCAAAGGGTGCCGAAACGGTGAAAATGCCGGCCCTGCCGACCTATACACCACCGCCGGTGCCGGCATCGAGCTACTCACCGGCGCAGACCGAGGAGAAAAAAGACTATTACAAGACGTTTGCTTTCATCTCGCCGGTTAATGAGGAAACTGTCAGAAACAACCTCGGCATCCTGAATATCGAGGCGAAGCTGACTCCCGTGCTGCAGGGCCGGCTTGGGCACCGGGTGCAGTTTTACCTCAACGGAGAACCGTACGGGGAGCCTGTAGGCAAAACCAGCCTGACGATCAGCAACCTGGATCGCGGCGAATATACCCTGTCCGCTGCCGTCGTGGACTCGGCCGGCGCTGCCCAGATTACAACTGATGATGTTGTCGTGTACATGAAGCGGCATTCCATTCTCAATCCTCCAAACGCACCTTCCGCAAGCCAGCTACCCGCAAATAAACGCTAGCCGATAACATGCGCACCATTATGGTGCGAATGGATCATCCGCGCTATACTCGGGGCACTGCATTTTACCTCAATGTAGTCGTGACCTTAACGCGCCCATTATCTAACCCGCTGTAATATTGTAGTTTTTCTGGGTCCTAAGATCCATGGTGACAGCGATGGCAAAGCTGGTTTGGATCTTGCATTGCTATCAGGCACAACACAGGGAGAGGAAGTGGACTCAGAACAATTAGCCGAGAAAATCCTCGGGCATATGGCCACAGCGGTCATGGTGTTCGATACGCGCATGCGGCTGGTCCATATCAATCTCGCAGGCGAGATCATGCTGGCCCGCAGTGCACGCCATGCCTGTGGACGTACGGTCTATGAACTGGTCGTAAATGCGGAGGAAATGGTGGAGCAACTGGCAAGCGCAGTCACGACGAAACAAGTCATTTCGCAACGTGCCTGTCACCTGGAATTGCCCGATATGCAGTCACTGCGGGTCAATTGCACGTTTACTCCCATGCTGGGCGATGACGGAGTGGACGGGATCCTGGTCGAGATACGACAGATCGATCGGCAGTTGCGCATAGAGCAGGAGGAGATGCTGATATCACAACAGCAGGCGACGCATGCCCTGGTCCGGGGGCTGGCACACGAAATCAAGAACCCGCTTGGTGGCCTGCGCGGTGCGGCACAGCTGCTGGAGGGCGAAATCGGTGACGCGTCCCTGAAAGAATATACCCGGATCATCATCGGGGAAGCGGATCGATTGCAGCAACTGATGGACCGCATGCTGGGGCCGAGCAAGTTGCCCAAGATACAGGCGGTCAACATACATCAGGTACTGGAACGGGTTGAGGAACTGGTTATGGCCGAGGTCGGTAATGGCTTGAAGTTCAGCCACGATTACGACCCCAGCCTGCCTGACTTACAGGCAGATCCAGACCTGCTGGTGCAGGCGTTGCTGAATATCACGCGCAATGCCAGCCAGGCCATGGACGGCAAGGGTGAAATCACCCTGCGGACCCGGGTACAGCGCAACTTCACCATCGGTCCGCAAAAGCACCGCCTGGTCGCGCGTGTCGAGGTGATCGACAACGGCCCGGGTATCGATGAGGAACTGCGCAGAAAGATCTTTTACCCGATGGTCACGAGTCGCAGTGACGGCACCGGTCTGGGCCTGTCGATTGCACAGGCGCTGGTCAGTCGTCACCAGGGCCTGATTGAATGCAACAGCCAGCCCGGAAACACCGTGTTTACCATTTTGCTGCCACTGGATACAAGCAATGAGCCATAGTCAGAAAATCTGTGTCATCGATGATGACAGTTCCATTCGCTGGGTGCTGGACAAGGCGCTGCAAAAGGCGGGTCTGTCCGTAACCAGTTTCGAGTCCGGAGATGCGGCGCTGTCCGCCATTGGCAGGGAAGAACCGGCAGTTGTCGTGACGGACATCCGCATGCCTGGTATAGACGGACTGGAACTGCTGGAGCGTATTAGCAGCCAGTACCCCGAGTTGCCGGTCATTATCATGACTGCACACTCCGACCTTGACAGTGCTGTTGCCGCCTACAAGGGTGGCGCATTCGAATACCTGCCAAAGCCCTTTGACGTGAACGACGCCGTCGCGCTGGTGAATCGTGCAATGGATGTCCGGGCACAGCAACCGGCAAAGAATATCGCTTCCATGACCGAGGCTGTACCGGAGATCGTTGGCAAGGCGCCGGCCATGCAGGAGGTGTTTCGTGCTATCGGCCGGCTGGCAAATTCCAATGCCACGGTATTGATCAATGGAGAATCCGGGACAGGCAAGGAGCTTGTGGCGCTGGCATTGCACCGCCACAGTCCGCGTGCAGAACAGCCATTTGTCGCGCTCAACATGGCGGCCATCCCGCGTGACCTGCTGGAATCAGAGTTGTTCGGCCACGAGCGCGGTGCTTTCACCGGGGCACAGAACCGTCGGGCCGGTCGTTTCGAGCAGGCCAACGGCGGCACATTGATGCTGGACGAGATCGGCGACATGCCGGCTGAACTGCAAACGCGGCTGTTACGGGTACTTGCCGACGGCGAGTTCTATCCTGTCGGTGCGCACACGCCGAAAAAGGTCGATGTACGCATCATTGCCGCGACCCACCAGGACCTGGAACAGCGTGTACGTGACGGGCAATTCCGTGAGGATCTGTTTCACCGCCTCAATGTCATTCGCATACAGATTCCGCCGCTGCGCGAACGGCGAGAAGACATCCCGTTGTTGATGCGCCATTTCCTCGCACAGGCTGCCCGGGAACTCGACGTTGAAGCGAAGAGCCTCAACCCGGAGGTGGAGCAGCGGCTCTGCCGTCTTGACTGGCCGGGTAACGTGCGCCAGCTGGAAAATTTTTGCCGCTGGCTGACCGTGATGGCGCCGGGCCAGGAAATCCGTGTGGAAGACCTGCCTGCAGAACTGTACGAAACATCTGCTGCTGCGCATGCTTCCGGCGGTGACTGGCAAACCCTGTTGCGCAGTTGGGCGAATCAGCAACTCGCCAATGGCTCGGTACGCCTGCTCGATGAAGCATTGCCCACCTTCGAGCGGACCCTTATCGAAACCGCCTTGCAGCATACAGGCGGCCGGCGGCAGGAGGCGGCGCGCCTGCTCGGCTGGGGTCGCAACACCCTGACGCGCAAGCTGAAGGAACTGGAGCTGGAAAGCACGTCCTGACAGCAGCTGCCCCGGCGTTGGACGCAATCAGGCTACTATGTTTCAATCCGCCCTGCCGTAACGAGCGAGCTGACTGACGTGCTGCGCCTGTTACGGTTTCCTTGTTCACAACAGGATACATGCGCGGATGTACGATGCGGCTTGAGTGCCTGTGCCTGCGAACCACACCGGCAGCTGCACTGCTGATGCTAGTGCTGTGGGCCAGCACACCGGTTTCTGAAGCAGCAGAGGTATACCATGACAGGCTGATCGACCCGGACACTGTCAGCGAGTTTGCTGCGGAGGCATGGGACCTCGAGGATGCCGAGCCGGAAGGCAGACGCTTCTACAGTGTGGAGTACCAGCATTACCGGCAGGACTATTACGACAATTCAAATGAAAACGGCGTGATGCTCCAGTGGCGCCGTGAAACCCTGGATTATGGCGACCTCAGCCTTGTTGCCAGTGTACGCAACGGCGGCGAGTCCGATATGGTGCGCCATTCAACGGGCGGCCAGTTTACCTTGCGACAGCGCGGCTTTGCGCTGGACGAATCCCGCAGCATGGACAATACGGCAGGAGTCCTGCGCAGCGCCACGGATTCGATGATCAGTAGCAGTTTTCGTCTCAACCTGCCGTCCTCGTTGCTGGGTGGTGTGTACAGCCATATCAGCGGTATGCATGATGATATCTATCTCGGTGCCGGGCGCCTGGGCCGGCTCGACCCGACGCAGATCCAGGGGTTCGAGGATACGGAAGGAGACCTGTTCTCCCTGGGATACAGCCGTTCACTCACGCAGGGCTGGCGGGCAGGTACGCACCTGGTGCACGTGACCGGCTCAGCTGACGTGATGGACCATCAAAGCCTGGCAAGTGCGTTGCAGTACCAGAGTCCCGACCAGCGCCAGCGCTACGTGGGGCATGTGTTGCTGGACAGCGAGGGCAATAACGGTATGTGGCTGGACGGGGATTCGCGTGCCGGCAACTGGCGCTACCGCTACGGCCTGTTCCGCATGGAGCCTGAACTGCTGTGGACGGATACCTCGCCGACTGATGACCAGCAGGGTGGCTATGTACGCACCGAAATGGCAAGGCTGCGCTTCAATATGTCGGCCGGGCTGGACCTGACGCAAACGAATATCGATGACCGCGAAGATCGTGCCGGCATCGATCTCTACAACGCCTTCGTCAATGGCAACTGGCGCCATACATCAAGGACCAGCCTGGGCAGCTCGATGTCGGTGCGCGCCAGCGAACCGCGCAATGGTATCCGTGTCGAGAAATCGCGTGATTACTTGCTGTCCGGTTATGTCTCGCATGGCTTTTCCATTGGCACCTCATGCCTGCAGCTGACGACATCCCGGCTGGAACGCGACGGCGAGAACGGACATGGCATCGGCATTATCTGGGACCAGGAGTGGAACATCGCACGCAACCTGAGCCTGGCCAGTACCCTGTCACACGACAGGGAAAGCGGTCTGGCGGACGCGGAGCAGATCAGTACGGCTGCACTCCTGGTGCGCCACGAAGCGGGTGCCGGGTTTTCCTGGAATGGCGATGTTTCATATTCGATTATCGACAAGGATAACCTTGGCACCCATAGCAACATGTTCGCCTCGGGGTATTTATCGAAGGGGGAGGGGATTCTTTAATGGTAAATCGCAGCCACAGGCTACCGCGCCGGTGCCTGGCGTTGCATTAGCGATGCTATGGCGTGGTTTTATCCCCCGACGCAGGGGGCGGGCGCTGCCTGGTTGAGTGAAAGGCTGCCGCTGAGTTGCCGGGTGGACGGCAGGTTGTGGCGCTGCAGGTAGTCGAGTATGCCGTGATTGATCTTGCGGCAGACCAGCGGGTCATAGAACAGGGCAGTACCAATGCCGACGGCAGTGGCGCCGGCGATCAGGAATTCGATGGCGTCACTGGCCGTGGTGATGCCGCCCTGGCCGATGATGGGGATGCCATGTGCTTTGCACACCTGGTGAACCTGGTGCACCTTGAGCAGGGCGACGGGCTTGATGGCTGGCCCGGACAGACCGCCCTGGTTGTTACCGATCACCGGGGTGCGGGTCTCGATATTGATGGCCATGCCCATCAGGGTATTGATCACGGCAAAGGCATCGCTGCCTGCGTCGATGCAGCGACGTGCATTGTCCGCGATATCGGTCTGGTTCGGTGACAGCTTGGTGATCAACGGTTTGCCGGTAGCTGCCCTGCAGGCGGCGACCACGCGTGCCGACATGTCCGGGTCGTTGCCAAAGGCCACGCCGCCTTCCTTGACGTTCGGACAGGAGATGTTGATCTCGATGGCGTCGATGGGCGAATCATCGAAGCGCCGGGTTACCTCGGCATATTCTTCCACGGTGGAGCCGGAAACATTCGCGATGAAGCGGGTTTCGGAAAAATCCAGCCCGGGCAGGGTCTTTTCGACAACGTGTGCAACCCCCGGGTTTTGCAGGCCGATGGCGTTGAGCATGCCGGCGGGTGTTTCCGCAACCCGGTGCGGCGGATTTCCCAGACGGGGTTCGAGCGTCGTGCCTTTCAGGCAAACGGCGCCGACATCGTGATTGGAAAAGCCGGCGACCCGTGTATATTCCTCGCCAAAGCCGACACAGCCCGATAGCAGCACCAGGGGGGTGGCCAGTGACAGGCCGCAAAAATCCACGGCCAGTTGCTGCCGCTCAATCTCGGTCAGTGCATTCACAGCGTTGTTTTCCAAAGGTTAGCCAATGTTTCATGTCGTCCTGTATCAGCCGGAGATACCGCCCAACACCGGCAATATCATACGCCTTTGCGCCAATACCGGCAGCGCCCTGCACCTGATCCGGCCGCTGGGCTTCGAGCTGGATGACCGCCGGCTGCGCCGTGCCGGTCTGGATTACCGCGAGTTTGCGACCGTACGCGAGCATGAAACACTGGAGGCCTTTATGCAGGCGGTAAAACCATCCTGTATCCGGGCGTTCTCCACCCGCGGGCTCCGTGATTACACAACAGTGAGTTACCAGCCGGGAGACGCCTTGCTGTTTGGCCCTGAAACCCGCGGCCTGCCTGCTGACATGCTGCGGGTACTCGGGGAGCAGTCAGTGCTGCGTCTGCCCATGGTTGCCGGCAGCCGCAGCCTTAATCTCTCGAATACCGTGGCAGTGGTGGTTTACGAAGCCTGGCGCCAGCAGGGTTTCAACACTCTGACTTGATGTCTCTCGCCAGCAGGTTGTGGACTGCTTCCTGTGGTGACATGCCTGCATGCAGGACCTGGTAGACCTGCTCGGAGATGGGCATCTCGACCTGGAAGTCACGCGCCAGCTGCATGACTTCGCGGGCGGTATTGAAGCCTTCGACTACCTGGCCGATTTCCGCGACCGCAGCTTCCAGGTCGGTGCCGCGGCCCAGTGCCAGCCCGAGGCGCCGGTTGCGGGACTGGTCATCGGTACAGGTAAGGATAAGATCGCCGACACCGGACAGGCCCATCAGGGTTTCACGCCGGGCACCCATGGCATCACCCAGGCGCATGAGTTCCGCAAGCCCGCGGGTAATCAGTGCGGCACGGCTGTTGGCTCCGAAATGCATACCGTCGGTGATGCCGGCCGCGATGGCAAGTACGTTCTTGACCGTACCGCCCAGCTGGACACCCAGTACGTCGTCACTGGTATAGACGCGCATGACATCGCCGTGCAGGCACCTGGCCATGTGTGTGGCAAAGTCTGCATCCGTTGATGCCACGGTCAGTGCCGTTGGCAGGCCGGCAGCAACCTCACCGGCAAAGGTCGGACCCGACAACACGGCTGCAGGGATGTCATCGCCGAGGACTTCATGCAAGACCTGGCTCATAAACTTGCCGCTGCCGTGCTCGAGTCCCTTGGTTGCCCAGGCAATACGCGAATGTGCATGTAAATACGGAGCGGCATTTAACAGGACTTCCCGGAATGCGTGGCTGGGGACGACCAGCAGCAAGTCGCGACTGTGCGTGACGGCGCGTTGCAGGTCGGGCTCTACGACCAGGTTTTCGGGAAAGGAATTGATGACGCGGAGCTAATCACCCGCTACAAGACCGATCCCATCATGGGTGGCACCGGGATGAACGTGAACTTCGTCACCTTCCTCAAAGCTGCGGATGTGGAGG
>Ga0209536_100011961_pt1 | contig 12662 bp, 9 predicted proteins | sample DeeMarSeWOR28_12_FD_187461 | JGI IMG/M metagenome (GOLD analysis project Ga0209536, IMG submission 187461) | Marine sediment microbial communities from White Oak River estuary, North Carolina - WOR-2-8_12 (SPAdes) (version 2) | ecosystem: Environmental > Aquatic > Marine > Intertidal zone >...
CCAACCCTGCGCTGGAAGAGGCCCTGGAAGAACAGGGTAAAGACTGGACCACCTTCACCCGCCAGGAAATGCGCACCGTGGTATGCGCCAACTGCCATGTGGAATATTACTTCCTGGGTGAGGGCAAATATCTAACCTTCCCCTGGGAGAACGGCACCAATATCGATCAGATCGCCCAATACTACGCCGAAACCTTCGCCGATGGCAGTTTCACCCAGGATTGGGAGCATCCTCAATCTGGCGCGCCCATGATCAAGATGCAGCACCCTGAATATGAATTCTTTTCCTCCGAAATTTACTTGTCCTTCAGCAGGCATATAATTTATCTTGTGGTTATAATAAAAAAGCTTTGAATCCTCTTTATAGCCTGTAGCAACAATAGCATTATCCATGGAAGGGTCATCCATCAATTTAACATTGCCTTGAACGAATTCTTTACTGATTTGTATGTTATCAAATTTTAACTGTCGTATATTTCCCCTTTTCTCAATTTTAGCATAAAATTTTTTAGTAGGAAATTCTACAGTGCTATCTTCAGAGGAACTCTGAGGAAGTAACTTGGATTTAGTTAAAAATTTCATGGTTGCATAATCAAAACGTTTTCTTTTTTTAAAATCTAAAAAAACGAAACTCATCTGAGTTAAATAGCCAATATCGCCTATTGTAAGTTGTATCCCAAATTCAGGATTCAATATCGAATAATGATCCCATTCTTTAATTCGAAGCCAACTCTTTCCTATATTCTCTTTATTATAGGTTAATAACGGTTTTCTCGCCCATCCACGTTGATTTAATATCCCCTTGTTTGATAACAATGGGCCAGACATAGTAATTTCGTTTTGCAAGCCCAAATTTATACTCACCATTATTTAAGAATCTAAATGAATAATCTTTTCAATAATAAATTTCAGATCATAAAAAAATGACCAATTTTATTATGGCGAATTTTAGTTTTTTCTAACCTTTATAAAACATATTTTCAGGGTATTTAAATCCAAGATTTTTTGTATTTTTTTAAATAGCCTTATAAGAAGCTTTAGGAAAGGCATAAGATGGATTTAAGAGGGTTAGAAATACGATTTTATGATTTTACTTAATCAAAATAGGAATTTTTTTCTCTAGTTGCCTAAATTCTTCTAAGTTTAAACGTATAATCTATTTTATCTCTGTTAAAAACCAACTAACAATTAGGTGAGACCAATATGAGCTCCAGAAGAAGTAGTTACAATCGTGGACCACGTGAAATGCATCCTGCAAAATGTGCAGATTGTGGCCAAGAAACAGAAGTGCCATTCAAACCTGATGGGACAAGACCTGTTTATTGTAGAGATTGTTATAGTAAAAGAAAACCACGTAGAGATTATTAATTCCTATAGTTTTTAGATTGAATTTGACAGAATTCAATTCTTTCTCTTTTTTTTTCAACTTTAATAATTAATTATTAGAAATCCTTCTTTACTAAAAATATACCCAAAGTTTCTTGAAATGACTATTAATTTAAAGGCTTGAAGGAATTTCTATGGAAAAAATTGTTCCCTGCTTATGGTTTGAAAGTAATGCTTAAGAAGTAGTTAATTTTCATATCTCTATTTTCAAAAAATCAAAAATATTAAATATAATTCGTTTTTAAGAAGTTGGACCAAGGCCAAAAGGAATGATAAGGACGTACGAATGATAAAGATCATAAAATAAGCTAATATAACTATTGAACGTTTTAATGATTATATAATTATTTATGGGATGTTACTATAATCACGTTTTAAAATTTCTTGATTAGTAATTAAAAATATAATCAGTTGATCTAGATGAAAATAGGATATGTAGGAAGTGCATTCTCCTCAATTAATTGCAAGTCTGATCGAAGTTTTCAACTAAAATCATATTCCAAAGAAAAACTTTACTCTATAATAGGAAGTAACCTCCAATGTATATTTCAAACCCTTGAATTTAATCTTAAACATAAAATAAAATTTTATAGAATTGCTGATTTTATTCCATTTGCATCTCATCCAATTTCTCTTCCATTAGAATCCATTTTTCAAGATTTTTCACCCCTCATAATGAAAATCGCTTTATTTATTCAAAAAAATGAATTTAGAATCTCAATGCACCCTGGCCAGTATACAATTCTTAATTCTCCAAAAAATGATGTTGTAAAAAAAGCTATAAAAGAATTAGAATATGATACGTTGTTCATGGATTTCATGGGATTGAATCAGGATGCTAAAGTTCAAATTCATGTTGGAGGGGTCTATGGAAATAAGGAAAAGGCAATTAATCGCTTTATTAAGAATTTTCATCTACTTCCTGAAAATATACAATCACGATTAGCAATAGAAAATGATGATGTATCATATGATTTATGTGATTGTCTTCTAATAAATCAGGAAACAGGAATACCAGTAATTTTTGATATATTTCATTATTCTATAAAAAATCGTGGAGAAACATTGATAGAAGGAATTAAAAGGTCAATGAAAACTTGGAAGGAACAAGATGGCATATTAATGCTCGATTGGAGCTCACAAGAACCAGAAATGAAAATTGGCCGTCATGCAGATACTCTTAATGAAATCAAATTTAAAAATTTTATAACTCAAACCATGGAATATGACTTTGATATTCTACTAGAAGTTCGGGACAAAGAGAAAAGTGCTGTTAAAGCTGTCCAAATTTTAGAAAAATATGGTCGGATCTGAAGTGAAGAAAAAAGATACAGCAATCTTCCTATTCAGAAAAGATCTCCGCTTATTTGACAATCTAGGCTTGATTGCTGCTCTTGAAAGCCATAAAAAAGTTATTCCAATCTTTATTCTTGATGAATATCTTCTTAATAACCCAAATATAAGTCTGAATGCAACTCAATTTTTGCGAGAATCACTTTATGACTTAGTTACTCAATTACATGCTCAAAAGGGAAAACTTGTCATTTTAAAGGGTAAACCTGTACAAATAATTAAAAATATATTAAACAATCAAAGCATTTCCACTTTATTCTATAATCGTGATTATACCCCTTATGCTTTAAAACGTGATTCTAATATTGCAAAACTCTGTAAAAGATATGAAGTAGATGTAATTCAATTTTCAGATCTATTGCTAAATGAACCTGAATCAGTTTTAAAAAACGATGGACAACCTTATACAGTATTTACACCATATTATAATAACGCGTCCCAGATTCCAGTTAAGAAACCAATAGAGAATAAATATACAGGTTATTACACAGATTTCATAAAAAATGACTTAAGTCCTTCATTGGACGGAGAATTGAATTTTCATAATGATTCTATTGAAATTAAAGGGGGAAGGAACTCAGCTCTCGATATCTTACGAAATATCCAAGAATTCCAAAATTATTCAACAGAGCGTGATATTCCTGCGATTCAGGGTACGACTAGACTTTCTGCTCATATAAGGTTTGGAACTATATCTATTCGGGAAATTTATCATGTAATTAGAAATGAATCCATAGAAAATCTTCTTAGACAACTATACTGGCGAGAATTCTATATATACATTGGTTATCACTTTCCATATGTTTTCAAGAATGTATTCAAGCAAAAATACAATAATCTCGATTGGAGCTATGATAAGAAGGCCTTTATTTCGTGGTCCGAAGGAAAAACTGGCTTTCCTATTGTTGATGCAGGGATGAGAGAGTTAAATCAAACTGGTTATATGCATAATCGTATTAGAATGATTGTTGCCTCTTTTTTGACTAAAGATTTACTGATTGATTGGAAGTGGGGGGAAAAATACTTTGCTAAGAAATTAATCGATTTTGATCTTTCTGTAAATAATGGGAATTGGCAATGGGCCTCATCTACTGGAACCGATGCTCAACCATATTTTCGTATTTTTAATCCATGGCTACAACAGAGGAAATTTGATAAGGATTGTACCTATATTAAGAGATATATTCCAGAACTAGCTCATCTTTCTGCAAAAGAAATTCATAATCTAGATAAAATAAGACCCTCTAGTTTAATAAACTATCCCCAGCCTATCGTAGATCATAAAAAGATGCGAAATGCTGCTATAGCAATATTCAAGGCTTTATAATGCTAAAATATCTTTTAGGACTTTTCCAGTCTTTAGATTCGTCATATATAAATGCTATGTGCACTAGAATTCCTATATGAATTATAATTTTATTTATTTTACTTAATGCGCCGTCGTCTATTCATAAACCAGAACCAAATAAAACCAAATATAGAGGGAAATAGATAAAAATCAGTCACTTCATTGTTAGATGTAATGGTACTCATAATAGAAGCAGTATCGGAACTGATTACTTCAGGACGATAAGGAAAGAAAAACTCCAATAAATTATCTAAAGAATGTCGCCAAGAGCCCCAAGAGTGCCCCTCAAATAAGGAAATAAACTCTGTAGTCCAACCATGGGATTGACTTGCATTAACCATTGTTTGAGTGTCCATGTGAATCGTGGATTCATATGTTCCTGCTGAAAACCATACTTTTAGATCTATTGAGGAACTCACGTTTTGGAATTTTTTTATAATTTCATAATTACCATCATACCAAAAAGCACCAGAATGGCTTCCTATTAACTTAAATTTGTCAAATCGTTCTAATCCTACATAAACAGAAACTAAGCCACCCATTGAATCCCCAAAATGAAGACGAGAATAAGCAGAATTGTTAGTGCTGTACATAGAATCAATATATATCACAAGTCCATCTAGATAGGTAATATAATCGGGATTACATTGATACCACGTAATTCGGTCGCCTAAGGGGTCTATAAATACTCCAATAACGGGTTCAATCCGCTTATCATCGATAAGATTGTCGAGAATCTTCACTGCTGATCCAAGACGAATATATTCGGAACCATCGCTAGTATAAAACGTTGGATAAGTTTTATTGGGATTGTAATTCGGAGGAAGATATACCTGAACCTTGGGAGAGTCCCAAGGAGAGGGAAGAATAGTAAGATTACCATGAGGAATATCTGGATGATAAATAATTTCCGTTGGCTGGATAAATTGTGGCATAGCTAATTCCGAGTTATATCCAAACCCTCCTTCCACTTTATTGGGATTTCGACCATCCAATTGCCAATTTCCATCAATAATGAATTTATAATCCAACCTAGCTCTAGGTTCAAAGCTAAGTTCTTTGTAAAAAAAATCAGTAGTAGGATCTAACCTTTGCATACTGATTCCTGCTTCTGACCAACCTGTGAAATCACCAGTAACCTTACAGGACCCAGTAGAAAAAGTAGAATAATAAATAAATACTACATTTGTATCATTTAAGATAGCAGGAAAACCTCCACCCTGTTCTTTTTGCCAGAGTAGATAATCAGAGATCATTTGGCTTCTTTCTGTAGTATTTGCACTATTGTATTGGGTTACAAAATCGTGAAAATTGAAAAAAGAATACGTTGAAGCAATTATTTTTATAGAACCTCCTATAACTAAAGATGGTATAAAGAGGAATGATAAGAAAACTAAGAAACAAATGACACGATGTTTAGACAAATCTAATTACTTCCTTTAAGTAAAATAAATCAGTAATGTTAAATTTAAAACTATTTAAAACAAAAAAATGGATGAGAGTTAATAATAACTCTCTATTTCTTTAATTCATCTTCTTTAATTACTCTACGAAGTACCTTTCCAATGGTTGATAAAGGAAGCTCATCTCGAAACTCAACCTTTCGAGGACGTTTATACCCAGCCATTTTGTCTTTACACCATTCAATAATTTCCTCTTCAGTTGCAGTTTCTCCATCTTTAAGCACTAAATAGGCTGCAACATATTCATTAGTAGGATCATCTTCACGAGGGAGACCGATAACAGCAGCTAGTTTGACTTTCGGATGTCCATACAATATATCCTCTATTTCTCGGGGATAAGCCTTGAGTCCACCAACAATAACCATATCTTTCTTACGATCAGTAATTATGGTATATCCCTGTTCATCTAAATGACCTATATCGCCAGTAAGGAAAAATTTCATGCCCTCAAATTCACGAAATACTTCAGCAGTGGCTTCTGGTTTATTCCAATAGCCTTTCATTATTTGTGGACCAGCTAAAGCGATTTCACCGTCCTCGCCCACTGATAATTCTTTTTTACCAGTCTCCAAATCAACAATCTTCACATAAGTATCAGAGACTGGAAACCCGACGGAACCGAATTTTCGTTGAGTCTTATTTGTAGGATTGAGTGTGGCTAGAGGAGATGTTTCTGATAGACCATAAGCTTCGAAAACGGTACCACCTGTTATTCGTTCAAAATTTTTTGCTAATTCTGGTGCTAATGGAGCAGCTCCAGAACCACAACCTATAATAGAAGTCAAGTCATATTTTTCTGGATTCTGTGAATAAATATTTACTATTGCAGCATAGATAGTTGGAACTGCATGTAAGACCGTGACTTTATGCTTAGTAATTTCTTCTAGAACCACAGAAAGTGGAGGTTTGCCTGCTCGGGGGTCAGGGATAGGGATTACTTTTGCTGCTTTATATGCTCCTCCAATCATTGTTAGCGTTAATCCATATGAATGATACCATGGAAGGGCTCCAATATACACTTCTTTCCCATAACGAAGCTTAAATGGTTCACTTTCATCATCAGGTTGAACCCAGACAAATTCATCTAACTGGAGGACATTGGAGTATAAGTTATAATGGGTTAACATGACACCCTTAGGGACACCAGTCGTCCCACCAGTATAGATAAGCATTGCTAAATCTTCTTTAGGATCAATCTTAATTGCCTCTGGTTTAGCTGCACTTGCGAACATTACATCCTTGAAAAATAATGTCTTGTCAGCTTCATAATACGGACTCTTCGGGACTTTTCCGATTAAACCACCAATGATGCCTTTGATTTTTGAGAGAAAATCTTTAGCACTACAAATTATGACTTTCTTAACCTTAGTTCCCTTTATTGCCTCATAAGCAGAGGGAGCAAATCTCTCATGATCAAAAACAAAGACAAATATTGCTTCAGAGTCTTTTAATTGATAATTTAATTCATCTTTAGTATATGTTGGATTACAGGTTACAGCAACCGCTCCAGCTTTAAGAATCCCAAAAAATATAATCGGGTAATGAGGGGTATTAGGTAAAAATATTGCTACTTTATCCCCCTTTTTTACTCCATTTTGTATCAAGAAATTCGCTACCCTATTTGCTGCAGCATTCGCCTCTGCATAAGTTGTTGTAGTACCACTAAAGACAGTATAAGGTAATTCCCCACTTTTCTCAGCAGTGTTTTCTAATATCTTATACAACGGTTCGTTCGGGTAAGTAAGAGTTTTTTTAACATTTTGAGGCCAATTATATTTATGCCAAATTCTATCTTCCATTTTTTTCCTTCCTACGTTCTAAATCATGTTTTTATGAAGGGCTATTGACTCCCTTTTTAGCTTTTTTCCTTTAATTAATTCTATTCTGATTGTCAGAATTAACAGGAAGAAGAACAAACCTACCAGTAACAATCTCAAAACGTATGTAGTTATTAATTTGAGCAGTTTTAAGGAAATTTTATTGCATAATATTAAATAGAGAACAACTTTGATATTATAGTCAATTATATCTCCGTTTCTCAAATTTTTTTTCTCTTTTTGATCTCTAGCAGTGAAATTGCTCCAATAATCAAAAACAAAATTGGTACCCCTATAATTACATTCAGAGGAAGATAATCTTTTCGAGGAGTATTAATTGATCTTGCTAGAGGATAATAATCGTAGTTATTTGCCTTTCCATCAATTTGATAGGGATAATCTACGATACCATCTCTATTCCTGTCAGGCATGGTCCAGTCATCCCAATAATTCCCAATAAAAATATTTGTTATACCATCATCATTCGCTTGAGATGATTCCTGGTCGATCTGATTATTTTCAAGAAAATCATTTTCCATTGTGCTGATAAATAGAGTATCAGACTCAAGAGAAACACCATATCCTTCATTCAATGCTAGTAAATTTGATCTAATACTACAATTTGAGGATGCATCGATTCGAATACCACTAGAATTATTGGTAATAGAATTTTCAATTAAAGTGCTAAAACTTGAACCACGAAGGTTAATGCCCCAACGTTGACACTTAAGAATGTTATTTCCACTAATAAGAGTATTTTCGGAAGATGTAAGGGCGATACCATTTCCGTTTGTATTGAAAATAATATTCGTTGATATAATATTGAATTTAGAATCAGAAATAGAAATTCCTTCCCCATCATGCCACGACCAAAAATAATAACCCCACCACTGAAAGTAGAATAATCCTCCTGAAGTAGTGTAAATCCTATTATCACTGATAGAACAGTTTCCCCCGTTCCTAATCTCAATTCCATCAATGGCAGTTTCTGTAATATTATTGGAAGAAATCTTAATGAGCCATGAGTAAGTAAGAAAAATACCCCGATCACTTTTTGAAAGAGAATTATGATAGATTTTGATATCACGACAATATGCTAATAAAATACAAGTAGATACTTTCGTGAAATTTTGATCAATAATATCTATGGATTCACAGTTAACGAGCAATATCTGCCCAATTGGTGATATTATAGTAGTTTTATTGGTAGTCAATCCACTGGTATTTTGCCAAAAGATGATTAATTTTCCATTCTCCAGTGTATTATTTTCAATCTTTGTTTGGGTGTAATCTGATAGATAAAATCCCTCAATTTCGAACCCCCGATCCACCACGTTATCACTCACCCAATTATTGCCTGAGTCGCCTAAAAAAATCCCCGATTCACCACAATTGAGAATGGTATTGTATTGAATACGACTCGTTCCAGATTTTACCAGAAAAAAACCATTTCTACTAATATTAGAAATAAAATTTCTTGATAAAGCACTAAAGCCTGAATCCCGTAAAACTACCCCTTTCAGACATTTTAGGAGTGTATTTTTTAGAAGTAAAGTTTTTTCTGAAGAATAAATTTCAATACCAACTGAGCTTGCATTAGCTATAATATTTCCTAAAAGAAAACCATTTTTTGAATCTTCTATAGTAATGCTTTCTGAACACTTCAAAAGGGTATTTTCGGTTAAAGTACAATTATCTGAACTTACAAGTAAAATACCCCTCAATTCTGGATCAAAAATATGATTTTGCACTAGAGTACTATTATCTGAATCCTTAAGATGAATTGCATGATCCTTAGAATTATTAACTTTGTTTAGTGATAAATTACATAGACACGAAGAATAAAGCTCTATGCTGATAGTACTACTATTTATGACTTTATTTACCTTGAGAATGCTTGAGCTGGAATTTTCTAATCGAATACCACTCCAACCCGTATTATAAACAGAATTATTTAATATGGTACTCATACTTGAATTCCAAATACTTATACCTGTGTCTGCTACATTAATAAGAGTATTTCCTGAAATTAAACAACTCTCCGATAGAAGTAAATCAATACCAATCCAGTTTGTATCAGAAATGTTATTTTCTGATAAAGTACTCATTTGACTAGTGTATACGAATATCCCACTATCGTTATTATTAGCAATGACATTTCCAGAGATAAGCGTTCTATTTGAAAAATAAATCCCAATTCCTGAATAATTATTATTCATTATTGTATTATTAGATATAGTTACATTCTTACACTTCCAAATCCAAAGTCCCTCGTTAATATTCTCCGAAAATAAATTATTTTGAATAAGTAGATTAGAAGAAAATGTTGCAAATAGGCCTGAATCTGTTCGTGATAAATTTTGATTCTCAACTAAAATATTACTACAATTCACTAATATAAGCTGTCCAAAATCTGATAAAATGCTTCCACTATTTTGATTCTGCCAGAATAATATAGGTAGGTCATTAACCGTGTTACCTTCGACTTTGGCCTGGATAAAATACTCTAAAGTCCAACCAAATATGATTAATCCCGCGTTAATATGTTTATTAGAAGAAATTGTATTATTCCCAGAAAAAATGAGATACAAAGCCGAATTATTAAGGATATTGTTCAGGATTGAATTGTTTTGAGATCTGTACAGTTCTATCCCTCTATTATAATAATAATAATATGAAGAAAAAGAATTATTGAATATCCGACAGTTATAAGACTCGTTGAAACAAATCCCAATATTCTGGTTGAAAAATTTGGAATCTTCTATGTATCCATTGGTCACATTAGTAAAAATTATTCCAGTGGGGCCTCCAATAATAGTACAATTTTGAATTCGAAAGTGGAGATTCGTATTACTAATGTTAATCGCGTAATCATTGAAATAGCCGCGAATTATTTGATTCTGAATAAGATACGGATTTGACGTTGTCCCGTTCCCTAGCCAATTACTTATATTTGCTATTTCAATAAAATCTAAGTTATTTTCGATTACAAAGGGGCTCATTGTTGGATCTGGGAAGATAAAATCTTCCCATTCACACACAAAAGGATGAAATCGTTGGGAATCCCCCGGAATATCATTCCATTTTCCAGAAGTATACATTTCAGCGTAATCCTCTCCTCCTGCGTCATTGGGCTCTCCTTCATCCCAATTGGTATATATTACGGATTCTTGAGTGACCCACTGCCATTCCCCCTCAACCTGTTCATCTGTAAATCCTATCCAAATGGTATCTTCAACTAAAGTATTCACAAAATTATTCTCCTCCTCGCTTGTTAAAGTGACCAAATGGCCGCCTAGAGATTCACAATATGTTTTAGCATCATACCAACTCAAATAAGTAGAAATATATTCATACCAATTATTATTGAAACATTTTACGTCTGAAAAATTATAAGCTATCGATGGTGATATTTTAAATTGCTCCATCACTTCTCTGGTGGGATGTCTCCTATTTACACAATCTGATATTGTGTTGTATACACTTTGATTAATTGAATTAAAATTTCTTAAATTCTTTGAAGTTATATTGTCCATTTCTTCAAAATAACTGTGATCTGTGCATTTCATCTTTCCATTTGTACTATTATAAGCTAGTTCGAATGTAGACTCCTTAAAGACAAATTTTAACGTTTCGTTGTTGAATGAAGAAGAGAAAATAGGGAATAAAATCAAAATAATTATTAGTATGTTATAAATTGAACCATTAAACCAATTTTTTGTAATCAAAATACTTTTAGACATCAAAACCACTGATTTTATAGTTCAGAATAGAAGTTACCTATAGACATGGATCTAGGAGGCAGATTTTTTAAATTTGGGAAGATCTGAATATGAATTTCATCATAAATTAAATGACTAGAAGAAATGATGAATATAATTAAGGTAAATATGAGTAGCAAGGGTTTCTTGATCATAATATTGAATCAAACCTAACTGTTTTTATTACTAAATACTCAAGATATAGTATTAATTATCAATAAATTATTGCGATTTGCCTTTCAACCTAGTAAAGGGGTTACTAGGAAATTCACATCATTAAGTAATCACCTTGATGAATGTAAAATTTTACAAATTTTTTCACACTTATAAATTACTTATATGGTTGTCATCCAAAAATCTAAAGTATTTCATATAGCAGACTTCTGAGGATAATGATAAATTCATTTGTTTAAGAGAGAGGAAGTCGGAACCAGATATAAATCGAACGGGTTAATTTCTCGTAAAAATAAGCTTTTCATCAGAGGTAACTGAGTACAGTACAGAGTTGTCTTAGGTTTTCAAGTTTTTTTCTTTTGTTAGGACTCTTTATTTTCTTTTTTCTTGGATGCTTGAGGGATTTTTTCTTTCATTTTGCGTTTAGTGTCTTTGATATGCTCTATTACTTCTTTATTTATATTTCCTTTTTTTAATTTACGATTAAGTGAATTTTTTTTATTAAACATTCGTGCTCTCAAATAAACTTTTGATGGTCTTTATTTTTAAATGTACCTTCTGATTAATTGGTCTATGCTTTCTCTGCTTGGGAGCTTATCTGGTTTTTAATCACAAATATAAGGGCAATAAAAATCCAACCATAAACAATAAAAGTTAAAATATACTTTACTAAGGCAAAAACAGAATGAATGACTGCTAACCAATCATTAAAACCTGTTGGATCCCCAATCATTAGAAAAATGAAGATATTTTCTATTGCATCAAATAAACTACCTAAAATCCCTAAAATTGCTGTTATAAATCCTGAGTATCTGAGGGTTGAATTGGTGCTAAATGTTCTAGCTAGTAAAACCGCTAAACTGAATTTAATCAAAGCATTGGATATTATAAAACCATAATCAGCGAGTTGTCCAATTGTATAGTAGTTCAACTCTTGAAGTGACATCGTAGCAAAATGAGATTTGATGATCTGACCCGAAAAGGATAATTGACTTTCAAAAAAGGAAACAGGATACTTTGAAAGCTCAAAAAAATGATTCATAATTGGTAGGGAAAGGATTGTACCGATTAATCCACATACTAGTAGTAGTATCATCTTTTTTTGTGATGGTCTTTGATTTAATATTTCAAATATCATGGATTATACTATGAAGCTGACTATTCTTAACTTTTTTTCCAAGAAATTCGTGGTTTGTCCTAAATACACTCTTTTTTCTATAATAATCAGGTATATTCTTGCCTATTTCTTGCTAGATAAGGGCATCTTTAAGAAGAGTTAGATATAAACCGATAGCATCATTAAGCGTCGCTTGCATTGCAATTTCTACTTCTAAAAAAGCTTGATAAACATAATCATCCCA
>Ga0209536_100011962_pt1 | contig 12662 bp, 5 predicted proteins | sample DeeMarSeWOR28_12_FD_187461 | JGI IMG/M metagenome (GOLD analysis project Ga0209536, IMG submission 187461) | Marine sediment microbial communities from White Oak River estuary, North Carolina - WOR-2-8_12 (SPAdes) (version 2) | ecosystem: Environmental > Aquatic > Marine > Intertidal zone >...
AGGGGCCAGATAACAGATCAGGAAACGGGTGAGGCTCTTATTGGAGCAAACGTAATTATTGTTGGAACTTCTTTTGGCGCAGCTACCGATGTTAATGGTGAATATATTATCCTCAACCTGACTGCAGGTGCCTATGAGGTTAAATGTTCCTATATCGGTTATCAAACCAAAACTATTTCCAATGTTCGTGTTAATGCAGATCTTACTACAGAGCTTAACTTTGAGCTGCCTGCAGAAGGTGTTCAGGTAGGCACTGTAGAAGTTGTTGCTCTTAAACCTCTCGTTAACAAGTACAATACCAATGCAAACAGAATTACCACCAGCGATGATATTGAAGCACTGCCTATTCGCGGTATTGACAATATCCTTGCTGTTACTCCCGGCGTTGTTCTGCAGGATAATACTATTTTCATCCGCGGCGGCAGGCAGGATGAAGTAGGTTTTTATCTTGAGGGAACTAACATTACCGACCCTATGGTTGGTGGGCGCCAGGTAACTCTTGTTCAGGAAGCACTTGAAGAAATCAACGTGCAGTCCGGTGGTTATAATGCTGAATACGGTAATGCCAATTCCGGTATTATCCGTCAGCAGATAAAAACCGGTACTCCTGATTGGAAATTTTCACTTGAGTACATTACCGATAACATGGGGTTCAAAGGTTCTGACGACAGGTACAGCGGAGAGAAAACTCTTGGCTCTTACTGGTACGGTTATAACGAAACCGTATTTACCTTAAGCGGACCTTTGGGATTGCCGAATATTAAATTCTTTGGATTATTTAACTATAATTTCATCAGGGATGTAAACCCGCAGCCATTACCGGGTATTACACTGGGTGAAATATTTGATGCATCTTCAGGAAACACCATAAACCTCTTTTATCCTGCAGGCGCAAGACCTAACAGCTGGCTGCAGAACATTACAGGAACAGGTTCATTTACTTTGGACTTTAATCCTGTTATAATCAGGTTGGTTGGTTCTTATACTACAAGCGATGCACCAAATCCCTGGTCAGCTACTAGAAATATCACTCAAATCGGAAATTTCATGAACACTCTGAGAACCGAAATGACTGAGACTGAAGATGGTGCATTTAATTTAAAATATACTCATTTGTTTTCGTCTAATTCATTCCTAGAGGTAAGCGGCGGGTATGCATTTAATAACCTTAATCGCTTCGATCCCTTCCTAAAAGATGACTTCCTTTCTTATGGTGATGGAAAGGCAAACGAAGAACTTGGTTTTGAATGGCCATACGATCCCGCAACAGGCGAAAACAGATATGTTGCCCCGACAACAACTACTATCTTTAATTTTAACTTCTTCCCCTATGGAACCACAGTCGCTGGTTACCAGAAATTCAACCGTACTAACTTCAACTTTAACTTAGCTTTTACCTCACAAATAACGAAAGAGCACAATCTTAAAGTTGGTGCAGAATACCAATATTACGATATCGCTAATTACTCGTTCGGCAATGAAAGATTGATGGGATTGCCGAAGAAGATATTTGATGACTCACAGGCAGGTGAAGAATCGGTTGGAAGAGAAACAATTATAAGAAGAGAAGGCGTTAATAACTTTGGTTATGATCCTCTTGGAAATAAAACAAATTCCGGATTACCGGATTACGAGCAATCAAGAAATCCTACATTCTTAGGTATTTATGCTCAGGACAGAATAGAATACAACGATCTTATTATTAATGTTGGTTTAAGGTATGATCGTATGGATATAGATAACTGGATTCCTGTTGATCTTGCAAGACCGGAAAAAACCTGGATCAAACAAACACTTGATGTTATACCAAGCGGCGTTGTTCAAACTGAGGCCAGAGACTATATCAGCCCGCGTCTTGGATTCTCATTCCCTGTAACAGACCAGACTGTATTCCACGCACAATGGGGTAAATTTGTTCAGCAGTCACGCTTAAGAGATGTTTACCAGGGATTAAATGCTACTGGCGTTCAAATTGGTGGTGGTTTCTTTATTCCGGCTCCGGTTGGATTTGATGTTGCACCGACAAGAACAACCCAGTACGAAGTTGGATTTACACAGCAGATCGGTGAATTCGCTTCTGTTGATTTAACAGGTTTCTATAAGGATATCCAGGATCAAGTTGTGTACAATCAAATAACCGTTGCTGAAGGCTCCCCGTTCGGTTCATATTTTATTCTTCAGAATGGCGACGTTGCAACAACAAAGGGTATCGAGATATCTTATAATATGCGCAGAGTAGAAAGATTTAAGGTGGATGGAAACATTACCTTTACCGATGCTAAAGGAACAGGATCGTTCCCGAATTCAAACAGAGGTATTGTAGGAGCTCCTCTTGATCCGTTATTGACTCCGCAGGGATTTTCCCCGCAGTATATCAGTCCTCTCGAATACAACCAGGCAATCAGAGCAGCAATGAATCTCGATTACAGGTTTGGAAAAGGAGACGGTGGACCGATATTACAGGAGTTAGGTCTTACGCTTTTAGCAACCTATTCAAGCGGTCATCCTTATACATCAGGAAAGGGTGGAGCTGATCTAGAAGGTGATGCAAGAGACAGACAGCCATTAGAACCGTTAAATAATTCTACTACTCCTGCAACCTTCCAGGTTGATATGAGACTTGATAAAACATTTGACATCGCAGATTTATTCGATTTGAATATTTATTTCTACGTTATAAATCTATTTGATATCAACAATATTCAAAACGTATTTCTAAGAACTGGCACTGCTGAAGACGATGGCTATCTTGCCGATCCTGATCTCGGTGGAATACAGGTTCAGACTTACGGACCAGACTTTGCTGCACTTTACAGGGCACTTAATCTTGATTACCATCAGCAATGGTATGCAGCAACAACCGGCGCCGCTTATACAACTGCTCCTGTAATTTACGGACCACCTCGACAGGTGAGATTTGGTATACGTTTAGAGTATTAATAATTTCAACCTGATGAATAATTAAAGGAGTTTATAATATGAATTCAAAAACAATTAGATTCTTACTGGCTCTCTTCCTTGGATTTGCCTTCTTTCTCGGAAGTGCATACGCTGAGGGAGATGTTGGTCAGAAGGGTAATACATTAGAAAAGCCTGGTTCTCCAATCAGAGCTTATATGAATATTAACTTTATTTCTACTGTTATTAAAAACACCGGTATCTCGGATATTGACCCCGTTGAAACAAACTCCGGACTGGTTTATCCAAAAGGAAGCGGTAAAACTGCTGTTTTTCAATCCGGATTAGTATGGGGTGCAATTGTTGACGATCCTGATGTACCTAATATAGGTGGGTCGACCTATCGTGAAGGATTGCAGGGTGGTCAGATAAATCCAGATGGCAGCTTTCCGGATCCGAATTCAGCTGAAGTGAGAATATTCAGGGTTCGCCCCGATGCTGCTCCTGGGACAACTACAAACGATGTAAATGTTTCTGCTGAAGCGCAGGATGAAGTAAAATCTGAAAGCGATATTTTAGCTCAGTATCAGTTAGACTGGCAGGAATGGCCGGCTAATCTTGGTGCACCTTATACAGATGTCGATGAAAATGGTTCTTACGATCCTACTGTTGACATCCCGGGTGTGCCCGGTGCTGACCAGACTATCTGGTTTGTTGCGAATGACCAGGAACCCGGTTTAACACAAAACCTCTATGGAACTTTACCAATGGGTATCGAGATGCAGGCAACCTTCTGGGCTTATGCTCAAACAGGTGCACTAGGTAATATGTTCTTTAGAAGATATGTATTGACAAATAAAACTGATGTTTTAGGCGATCCTAAAACTTTTGAAGATATGTACGTTTGTATGTGGTCTGATCCTGATGTTGGTAATTCTACTGACGACTTTGCAGGAAGTGATACTTTGTTAAGTCTAGTTTATGCTTATAATGGTATAGCAAATGACCCAACATATTCACCACTTCCTCCGCCAGCAGTCGGCTTCGACTTCTTCCAGGGACCGATTGTTGAATCACCAGGAGATTCAGCCATATTTCAGGGTGAATATATACAAGGATACAAAAACCTTCCTATGACAGCTGCTTTCTATTTTACCCGTGGAGATGCAACTGTTACTGACCCTGTATTAGGTTCACCAACAGAAGGTGCTGTGCGAATGTATAGATTCTTCCAGGGCAGAGTTGGTTTAACTGACTTGCCATTTGTTGATCCTACTACCGGACAGCCAACCAAGTTTGTTCTGAATGGCGATCCTATTACTAAAACAGGATGGATTGATGGTCTCCTTCAGGCACCCGGTGATAGAAGAATCGGTGCAGCTTCAGGACCATTCGATATGGAACCTGGTGATGTGCAGGAAGTGGTTGTTGCAGAAATATGCGGTGGTGCAATACCTGGTGTTGATAGAATTTCGGCAGTTGCATTAATGAAATTCTACGATCAGGTTGCACAGGTTGCATATGATAACTTCTTTGATCTTCCAACTCCTCCTCCATCCCCTTCTGTTACTACAGCGGTGCTGGATGGACAAGTTGTTCTCGATTGGTCAAAGGATAATAACAGAGTCCTTGCAACAGAAACTTCTAATATTAAAGGCTATACTTTCCAGGGCTATAACGTTTATCAATTGCCCTCTGCTTCCGCAGGCTTAACTGAAGCTGTTAGACTAGCTACTTACGATCTTGCTGATGGAGTTGGCAAAATAAATGATCTTGTATTTGATCCATCAACCGGTTCAGTTGTTACACTTCCGGTTCAATTTGGAAATGATACTGGAATAAAAAGATATTTATCAATAACGCAGGACGCTATAAATTCCAGACCATTAATAAATGGTGTGAGATATTATTTCGCGGTTACTGCTTATAATTATAATCCCGATCCTTTAGCGGTTCCTAACAACCTGGAAAACCCGCTGCAGATCTTAACTCTTATTCCACAGAGTAACAATCCGGGTGTAACTTTCGGTGAAGGAGTTGGTGAAGAAGTACAAATTACTCATGATGGTACTGCTGATGGTAGTCCTATTGTTACGATTGTTGATCCTACTGCGACAACAGGGCATGAATACCAAGTATTCTTTACCGAACGTGCAGAAATAAGAGATGAAGATGGTAATTGGGTTCCATCGAGTACAGTAATGAGGAGAATGGGGCCGAATGGTACAGATGGCTTAGATACACTTACCGGCTCAACTATAGATATAAGTAGTGTATACTCTCCTCAGGCTGGAGTCGTGGAACTAATGTGCTACTTCAATTATGTTTCTTCTGATGGTAACTGGGTCGATGGAATAGAGATGGATTTTCCAGCCGGAATGGATATTGTTGACTTCCCGACTTTTGAAGCCGGAGGAGGAACAATAGAACCGGTTATTACAGGTGATCCATCCACTGGCTTACATGTGGAAATGGGCGATGTGACTGGTATTCTGTCTGAAGATGGAATCTTTCATGGCGGTGAAGAATGGTCACTTTTTGTTACTGCCTTTACACCACCGCAAAATGTCGATTGGGAAATCTGGGATGACGGTTGGTCAGGTGGAGCAGTTAACGCAGTCGGAACTACTGTTCTTGAAGAAATAGGATATGCTTCAAGGCTGGCTAAATACTGGAACCTCAGGGACGTAACAGCAGGAACGGTTAAACTGGAAAATCAATCTCTTATTGCTGGCGTTGATATATTCCCCGATCGCGATGACATTCCGACTGATTTAGGTGTCAATGCATCTCCTATAGTTGATGGATTCCAAATTAATGTGGATGTGGGATATGAAGCTCCGCTTACAATATCAGCAAACAATCCACCATTGTTGAACGGTGAAGATGTATTTAGTTTTTCCGGAAGTGATGTTTGGTGGACAAGCGATAACTTTATAATATGTGACTTTACCAGATTCGGTTACGCTGATGGAACCGCAGCAACTTCATTACCCTTATATGGAGGAGCAGGCGGAACAATGGACGTGAACATATTGCAGCAGGATTACGAATTCAGGTGGACGGGTGTTGTTGCAGACACTGTGATAAATAGTAATACTCTTTTCTATACACCTAGTGGTGGCTCAATAATCACCCTGTTTGGCGCTAGTGGATATGATCTGATCGATCATCCGCTCAATACGTCAGGTGTCGAGCAATCAATTGCTGTAAGAGTACCTTTTGAAGTGTGGAATTTGGATAATGATGAACAGGTTAACGTTGTTTTCTGGGATAGATCAGGCGATCCTACTGTAGATAGCGGTTCCGTTTGGAATCAACTTAATAGAGAATACATTTGGATAGTAAACACTCCATACAGCGAAGATGTTATAGATGTAACTTCTCAGACTGTTGCCGATAATGCAACCTGGGTATGGGGACCTTACCTATCCACATTAACTATCGGCGATGTTGTAAGAATTAATTATGACAACCCGATTCAGATAGGAATAGATGAATATACATTTACAACAACAGCACCAGGTTACTCCAGCAGTTTAGCTAAAGATCAGGTAGATGAGATCAATGTATTCCCGAATCCGTATTATGGTATTAATACGGAAGAGCTAAACAAGTACAACCGGTTTGTGACTTTCACTCATATGCCGGAACAAGCAAAGGTTAGAATATTTAACCTTGCCGGTGTTCTTGTAAGAACCCTGGATAAGGAAGACCCGGGTCAATTCCTTCGTTGGGATCTTGCAAATGAAGACGGTTTACCGGTTGCAAGCGGCTTGTATATAGCATACATTGAATTACCTGGACTTGGCACAACTAAGATACTTAAACTGGCAATCGTTCAGGAACAGCAAGTTCTTGATAGATTCTAATATTAAGTAAAAGTTTAAAGCAAGGAGTAAAAATGAAAAAAATAATAAAATTAATTTCAGTAATCATCCTGATGCTGGCAGTTAGCAACGTCTTTGCCGGCGGAGGAAAGCGAACAGGAACAGCTGGTGCGTCCGAGTTGTTAATCCCTGTTGGTCCCCGTGGTATTGCCATGGGTGAATCGAACCTGGTTACCGCTAATGGTATTGAAGCATTATTCTGGAATCCCGCAGGCGTATCACATATGCAGAACAATGCCGATGTGCTGTTTTCGCATATGTCCTACATTGCGGATATAGGTGTTGAGTACGGTGCGGTCGCTGCAAACTTCGAAGGTTTCGGCGCTATTGCACTCAGTGTTAAAACACTTTCCATCGGTGATATTCTTGTTACCACAGAATTAAATCCTGATGGAACAGGCGACACCTTTTCTCCAACAATGCTTACGGCAGGCTTATCCTATTCAAGAATGCTTACGGATGCAATCTCTATAGGATTAACTGCTAACTTCATTAGTGAGAGAATGGCAAGTGTAAGTGCAACCGGTATTGCATTTGACTTTGGTGTTATTTACCAGAATCTGGCAGATGTAAACGGTTTAAGCATTGGTGTTGTACTCAAAAACCTTGGACCCGATATGAAATATGACGGTTCCGGTTTATACTACGAAGGACAGGTTAACGGAGTTAATCGTCCTCCAACATTGTATAAAGTTGATTCAGCACCTTTTGAAATGCCGTTTAACTTTCAGCTGGCAGCCGGTTACAGACCGGTTATAGATGAAATGAACTCACTTGAGTTTACCGGTATTTATCAGAATAATAACTTCTCTGGCGATGAAACCAAATTTGGTGCAGAATATGGATACAACAACCTGTTCTTTGTTAGAGCAGGTTACCAGTTTGCAATGCAGGAAGCAGATAATTATATCTATGGTTTCACTGCCGGTGCTGGTATAAATTATGAAATCGAAGGATTTGGTGTCAAAGTTGATTACGCATTCAGAGATGTTGAATTCTTCGATGGAAATCACGTATTTGCTCTAACATTAGGATTCTAATCTATTAGGATCGTGCGAGCAGATGTTTATATCCGTGCGGCTTCCTGGTCGCACGGATTTTTTACTTATCTGGAAGTATTCAAAAAAATGTTTATAAATCATATAATAAAAAGAATTTCCTTTTTTACCCTGCTCTTTCTGTTTGGATTTTCAAATAGCAGCTTATCAGGTAGCTGGGAAAGTGAAAGTAAGGTTGGGAGTGAGAGCAACTATCTATCCTTTTCAATTGCACTATTCGATTTTATTCAGAACTCTCAAACTGCAATTGAAGGGAGAACAGAATTCCGTTTTTACAGAGCATCTATTCCCGTAAAACCCCTTTCCGGATTTATGGCGAATTCGGATGGAGGTTTATTTTTATATGTTGGTCTGTTATATGATATTCCTGTTAGCTCATTCCTGTACGTTACTCCAAGCTTCTCGCCGGGTTTATATTATAAAAGTAACAGTAAAGAATTGGGATTTGCAATAAATTTCAGATCGCAATTAGAGATATCTGTAAAGTTTGAAAATGACTTTCGATTCGGTATAAGTTTTAATCATATCTCAAATGGAACTTTAGGCAATATCAATCCAGGAGTTGAGAGTCTTGCCCTATCCGCACAATTTCCTCTTTAATTAGTTCTTATAGGATTTACTCTGACATTTCCTGAAAATCTTTAATTATTATTATCTTATAGCACTTTTAGATGGTGAAACAAGATAAAAATTCGCAATTATTCTTCCCGTAACAAATGCTGCTGTCGCTGCTACTGCCCCGATGAAATTAAACAGATGTATTGAGAGAAGTAAAGTTATAACAATAGTAATAAACTCAATTGAAGTTGCAATAGTAACCGGTTTAGTGTTTTTAGATGAGACAAGTAAACCTCTTTGTATACTTATTAAAACTGTAAGAGCGGGAAATATTGACATTATCATTAAGGGAACCGTTGCAAAATCAGTTAAGAAATCGGAGAGTCCGGAAACAGTTTTAAACCAAAATTCCGACAGTGGTGTAAATGCAAAAAGTGCCAGCACGGCCGTAAGTGTTGACCCAAGACCGAATCCGAACTTTTGAAGTGGAATGTATCCCTCTTTATTTTCACCTATTAATGCAATTACAACTTCCTGAAATGATAATCCCATCCCTCTGAATATAAATACAAAGGAAGTAATTACAGGCAGCACGGCAAGCGATTCAATTGCCATCTTGCTTTGTCCGACAAAAAACGTTACAAATGGCTGTACTCCTAAACCAATCAGAGAAGTCAAAGCAAGCGGATAGTAAAACTTATAAATTTCTTTATATGTAATAGGATTTGAAATATTAGATTTGTTCTTCTTTAATTGCTGAACAATTTCATTTGTCATTAACCTGCTTGCTATTGCCTCTAACGTAACAGCGGTAGAAAGTGCAGCTGCACCCACTACAACCCCATCAACATCGGTAAAGAGAAAAAAGAAAAGAGCTGTAATTGACATTGAGGCTAATCGGATGATTGTGCCGTATGCTACTCTTCTGGTTAAATTATTTCTTATAAGCAGTCCCTGGTAAAATCTTCGGTAACCGATTGCACCCGGCCAGGGGAGTAAAATTATTGTTGCAAGATGAGTAAGCGTAGAAACTTTCGGAGGCAGACCAATCAGATTTTCTGTTATAAAGTAAAAAACATCTGGAACGATAAGCAGAAGCATCAATAGCGTAATCAATAGGTTTGCTGCGTAGGTAAAATTCTTAAGTTTATTGAATGATTGAAAATTTTTAACCAATGCAGTTGAAGCGCTCATTATCATTATTATTGGAGCTTCAATAATTAATGCAAATGAAAATGCTACACCATATGCCGCAAGGTTAAACTTTGGCTCGGGCATTCTTGCAATTAATGCCGCAATGTAAGGTCCCTCGACGGACATCATAAACCATGTTGCAGCAAGCGGTATCCAGAATATGAATATTTTTTTAAGTGAAAGATTACTTGAGGTATCGATCATATGAATAAAGTCTATATTTATTAAAAACAAAGTTAAAAATATTAAATAAATCATCTGTTCTGATTTTGATTTGAGTTGAATGTTTATTTTAACTTATTTTTGTAAAAAATAAGAGGAGCAGAAGATGAAAAGAATATTAGTTTGTGCAATTCTTATAATAATAACCGGTTTAGTCGGCTGCACGGAAGACAAGACTAACACTGTAACAGAAACCCAGCTCAATCAAATGCGAAGTACTTCTATGGAATTTATGAAGGAACTAAAGGGTATTTTGATTAAAGAGATACAGCAGGGCGGAATAATAAGTGCAGTGGCGGTTTGTTCCGATACGGCTCAACTGCTGACTAATAATTTTGGATTGCAGCGAGGTGTTTTTGTGAAGAGAGTATCATTTAATAACAGGAATGAAAGTAATTTCCCGGATGATTATGAAAAGGAAATTTTAAACAAATTCGCAATGATGCATAAGCAAAATAATCTTACTGAAACTTCTGAAAATATCGAAATCATATCTGGAAACGGGTCGAAACATCTTAGATATATGAAGCCTATTTTTATTCAGGCTGAGTGTTTGAACTGCCACGGGAGTGAAACCGATATGCATCAGGTGACTAAAGAATTAATTGCTGAAAAATATCCAAACGATAAAGCAGTAAACTACAAGCTTGGAGATTTAAGAGGAGCTGTCTCAGTTAAAAAAGTAATTGAATGAATCTTTCAAGCAATAATGCCATCCAATTTATTTATGGATGGCATTTATGCCTAAATAATTTGATCGGTGAAATTATTTTATCAAGAGCATCTTTTTTGTATTAACGTAATCAACTGCAGTTAACGTATAGAAATAAACCCCAGTTGGTAGATTCGAAGCATCAAAAGTAACCTCATAACTTCCAGTTGGTTTGTTTTCGTTCACCAAATCTGCAACCTCGTTTCCCAGCACATCGAATACTTTCAACGATACGAAACCGGTTTCGGGAATTTGATATTTAATCTTCGTACTTGGATTAAACGGATTCGGATAATTTTGTTGAAGTATATATTCTGAAGCAATTGCTGTTGGTTCAGCATCGGTTGGTACATATTCGTAGACAATCAGATTTATGTCATCAATATACCATCCATCTTCTGTAATATAACCATCGGATCTCAAAAGGAACCTGAATTTAATCTGTTCTCCGATATAATCACTAATATCAACACTTTCCTTTACCCATGTTGATTGAATCCCGTCATATAAAGGTTCTCCGGGTGGCTGAAATGACCCGGTTCCCGGATTTGTGTAAATTCCCTGCAAAGGTGTCCAACTACCTCCATTGTCAGTAGAGATGAGAACCTGTCCGTAATCCCAACCTGCCTCTATATCCCACTGAGTTTGGAATTGCAGTTCTGCGCCTATGTATCCGCTTAAACTTACAGGGTTATTCATGGTGAGGGTAGCATTTGCATTATTTGGATAGTTCCCGGTAGGGGAGTCAGTTGTTGAGTAGGGTGCAGAAGTATATTTTTGTGTTGTGGTGCCCCAGCCGCCTGTAGCAACCCAATTATTCAGATTAATTATGCTGTCTGAAAAAGCAATGCTTATTGGTGCAACAAAGAACTGGTAAAATTCACTAGGCGGGGTGCTGCCCGGAGGTGAAAAACCGCCGCCTCCCGATGGTTGGGTCACCACTATTGTGGAATTTTCATCCTGTGCAGCTAAATAGTATTGCACTATTGTACCAAGCTGCTGTCCGGGAATCGTAAAATTATAAGTCCCGCTTGCTTCAACAGGGACTCCTACAACTTCTAAAAAGTTTGACCAGCCTGTGCCCTGATCTCTACGATAATACAATCTTGGTGCATTTACACCGATACCAATATCCATACTGGTTTGGATTGTCGCAGATGTTTCTATACTGTTTGTGTTATCCCGGGAAATAATTGGCGTGTGAACAATTTTCAAATCAAGATTTAAAGCAAAAGTGGCTAATGTACCAATTGCAAGTTTAGCCATTTTGTGATAATAGGGCTGATTGAAATATTGAATTTTATCATTTGTAGTATGATAGTAATTGTTAAAGTCTTGAAAGTCTTCAATTAAGAGTACGGCTCCATATCCGTTAGACCAAAATGATGCGTGATCACTTGCTGATGTTCCCGGATCATCAATTTGCAGGTTTAATCCAATGTTGTAAGATGCATTAACGTCAACCATTTTATCTTTAATATCATATGAATTACTCACAGATCGTGTATGAATTTCAGCTATATCATCATTGTCTGAATCCCAGGCTATCATATCTAAATTTATTACACCCAGAATTGAATCGTTTTGGTTTGCAGCTTGTGTCGCGTAGTAATCACTTCCTACTAATCCTTGTTCCTCCTCGTCCCACAAAGCATAGATTATTGTAAAAGGAAAAGAATAGTTGGAAAGTATTCTTGCTGCTTCGATTACAGCAGCGGTTCCACTAGCGTTATCATCTGCACCAGGTGCTATTGAACCTGAGGGCATATCATCGTAATGAGCACAGATAATATATTGTTGATTCGGAAATTCAGTGCCGGTTTGAACACCGTAGACATTTCTGCAAGTGCTGCTCCAGCTTTGATTAAAAGTGGTCAGACCATAAGAATCTAATTTTTGTTTAATATAATCCGCAGCTTTGTCGTTGCTTGGCTGATTTTTATGCCTTGATATAATTGTATAGGGCGTGCCGCCAATAATAGTCTGAACTTCTCCCGAAAGCTCTTCAACAAAAAAGGTTAATGAATCCAAATTTGTTTCATCAATTATCGATTGAACAACCGGAGACTGAGAATAAACTGCCGGGCGGCAAATAATAAAAAGCAAAACCGCCAGTAAATATTTTTTCAT
>Ga0209536_100011963_pt1 | contig 12661 bp, 10 predicted proteins | sample DeeMarSeWOR28_12_FD_187461 | JGI IMG/M metagenome (GOLD analysis project Ga0209536, IMG submission 187461) | Marine sediment microbial communities from White Oak River estuary, North Carolina - WOR-2-8_12 (SPAdes) (version 2) | ecosystem: Environmental > Aquatic > Marine > Intertidal zone >...
ATCCTAATTTTTTTTTAGAGGGCTGCTTATTATAGAGTAATGTTTGATCATAGCTATATATATAAAATGATAGTCGGAATCGGCTAGTGGTCGGTGCGGTGCTAGGTGCGGTATGTTAGTCCCGCTTATATTCAACCCACACACTAGTCGGTTTCGGTTACGAATAGCCGCTTTCGGCTAGTCGATAAGTGGGGTTGAGGCTGCCTTACTGCACCGGATTTTACCGCCATACACGAAGCAGCAAATCAGAAATCCCCCTTTCCCCTAAAAAACACCGCACATATGTATGCATAATCCTTCCTAAATGTGTAAAATCATAAAAGATTTTATAATAGGGCTAGGAATTGGCCTATTAGCCTATTGACAAAGGGGGAATGTAGTGCTACAATAAGGGTGCTGATAGCTGTGAAAGGAGCTAAGATTGGGTAGTAGGCCAACAAAAGAACGTGTTCTCCCATATAAGATACATGCCATATTATTGTATGGAAGGTTTAAGTGGCTGAGCAGGGACAACCAGGGCACTGTGCGCTCACCTACAGCTATATTCTCACAGAGGGTGAAGGTGAAACCAGAGCGTATCAAGGAATGCCTAGAGACATTAGACAATTGGGGACTAATCCGACACTTTCGGTGGTGGGGCCACTACTTTGAAGTGGATGTGGAGATTCCTGTGGGCATGTGTATATACACTAAAGTGCCTGAAGTGGTGGTGCCTTCTGAGTGGGAGCCTGAGATAATGGAGATAGCAAGCGAGGACACCAAGTGAGATACCGTGATAGAATGAAAGCCAAAAGGGCTATAGAGCGTAGCCAGAAGATGGAAGCTAAGAATGAGACAGACGAAAGCTTTGGCCCATTCAAGCAGCGTGTCAAGGAGAGGTTTTATAGAAGGCTCAAGGAGCAACACCACATCTTTGACAAAGAGACAGCATTTTCTTCCCCCCAGATCTTGGAGCAGCTAGCTGGGACAGATAGAATACATGAATGGATGACTGATCCTGTGTTTGCCCAGTGGATGATGGATGAGCATATTATTGCTGATGAGCTGATGGCATTAAGGAATAAAGCTGTCAATAGGCTTAGGGATATATTGTATAAGAATGATAGCTTAGATAGTGATGCCTTGAAGGCAGCTAGGCTCATATTTGAGGTGACAGATCAATTCCCTTCTAAGAAGCAGGAAGTGCGGTTTTTAGATCAAGAGCTAGATAAGATGCCAGATAGGCAAGTGGATATAGAAATTAAGAAGCTTCAGGCTAAGCTAGGAGAAGAAGAGTGAGAATAGAAATAGATGAAGAGCTATACGAGAAGCTTGATGGTAAGATAGTGTTGACGCACGCACCGCACGAGGATGAGGACGATGATGATGAAGACACAGACGAGCTTCCCCTTATGTGCTATGAGGTGTGGCTATACAAGAATACGAATGCTCAGGCATTAAGAGAGAAGCCAGTGCATGTCAATGGGGCTAATATCAACGTGGTGCCTGTCAGTGAGACAGGGGCAGTGATGTATGTCCTAAACAGCAAAGGACAGGCTGTCTATTGTGTAGCATGGGAATTGGTAGCAGAGGTGAAAGGATTAGAACCAACAACAGCGGAATGAAGCAAGGCCCCCCTCCTGGACATCCAGAAAAGGGGTGGAATTCTTAGATGTGGCTAGTGTACCACGATTTTTTTCTTGACACAAGCAGTATTTACATATACTATATTATTGGGTAGTATTTATTTAAAGGAACCGTACAATGGCATGGATGACAGACAACCTAGTAGGAAACACCAGCCTTAGCAATGTAGAGGCTGATATCTCTAAGATTTTTATTGTAAGAGATCCTGAGTATGCCGTAATCGAAGTGGTGACAGCAGACTCAGAGACAGGCGACCTCTATCTATATGATAGCTCTGATGGCCAGAATTGGACACAAGTGGCGACAGTGGCAGTGAATGCGGCCTCTCGCACAGTGTGGCGTGTGTCTAGTGTGGTGCTAAGAGATCAGTGTAAAGTGACTATGAAGCTAGATAGTGGAACAGGCACAGTGGTAGCTTGCTACGTAACAAGAGATGTATGATGCATAGCATTCCCCCACCCTACATGACAGAGACACCAAAGCCCAAGCGGCCCAAGCTTGTAGTGGTGAGTGTTGTGCTTAAAGACGCAGTGAGAAAATGCGGCTGTAGATAGGAGCTAGTGTGTCTCTTACATCTGAACAGCTAAAGAAAATGGAGCTATTAAAGCTCAGGCAGGCCATGCAGCATAAGCTGAGGATGGCCTTTGATGCTTTTGATCTTAAGTCTAGGCCAACAGAAAAGCAGCTAGAGATAATCAAGAGCCCCATCCCTGTCAATTACGTCGTTGGATCAAACAGGAGTGGCAAGTCCCAACTTGGGGGAAGGATAATCACTTGGTGGTTTAACAATGACCACCCCTACCAAGAAAGGCCCGCCAAATGGGGAGATGACCCTATTTCTATTCTTATGATGGGCCAGGACACACGAAACATAAATTTTGAAATCATCCCTAAAAAGATACGGCCTTTTATTGGAACAGAAGGCGTAGACTATAAAGTGAAGCGTGATGGGGGAAACATCTCTGCCATCACTAATTTAAAAAATGGTAACACTATCATATTCATGTCCCACTCAGATGCTGAGCAAGCACGTAGACGTGGACAGGGCTTCACTGGTAACGTAGTGTGGCTTGATGAGATGCCCAGTATTTCTACAATTGTAACAGAGCTAGCCCTACGTGTTCTTACAACAGATGGCTTTATGTACACAACATTTACGCCTCTTGTTAGAAATGATGAGATACGAAGTATTGTAGATAATTCTAACGGAGTGGATGCTAAGAAATGGGTGATTTCCATCTTAGACAATCCCTCTTTAACAGAAGAAAAACGTGCTACGTTAGTAGAATACTTCCAAAAGATATCTGGATCACAAGCAGAATTTAGAGCCAGGATGTATGGGGACTGGCTTGCCTCAGAACATTTAGTGTTTAAATACAATGCTGAAAGAAACAAAGGACACCTAGACGGATATATGCCAAACATCTGGCCACATGTCGTTGTAGTAGATCCAGCAGCCAGCTCCCTAGCAGGACTGAGTGTGTGGGCCCGCCACCCTGACGCAGATGTGTGGTGGTGTGTTAAGGCTAAGTATTTGCAGGGGGAAGCCTTTAGTGACCTTGTAAAGACAGTGGAAAAAGAAATAGCTGGCATGAACATCATGGCTAGAAAATGTGACTGCAACCCATCGGCCTTTTACATAGAAGCAGCCAAGCAGAACATTAAATATTCCCCCATAAATGACAAACATTACAACAAAGAGAACATGATAGATGCCTGTAATGAGGCTCTTCTCAACCAGAGGGTGTGGATGACAGAAGGAGCCCAACCTTTAATAGACGAACTCACAGTGTGCTCTAGACACGAGGATGATCCTTCACGTATAATAAAAGCATCTAAGTATCACTGTGCAGATACATTCCGCTACTTCATCCACAGTAAGCCAAAGTTTGAGGGGCCGCAGCAGGTGATTGCTCCAGACGCTAGGGTGAGGTATGAGTGGAAGCAAAGCTTAGAAAGAAAGGCAGAGAAGCGAGAAGAGCAGATGATTAAAGCTGAACGAAAAAAACTCAGAATTGCTAGAAGGAGGCGCATCTAATGTCATTATTATTCCTAGTGTTTAATATTATGCTATTATTTATAACAGGGGCATTAGCCATTGGAGCTAGCAAAAGGGCAAGAGAAGCCAAGCAAATATTAAACGACATATATAAATTTGAATATGAATTAATCGAGATGGTGAAGTCTCATAAACGTAGAAGGAGAATGTAATGTCTGCACTAAGAGTGGTGAGCTGGACACCAGAGGAAGCAAAGAAGCAGCTTAAAAATAGATATGACAAGGCACTAAAGCATAGAAGACAGAAGTGGGAAAATCAGTGGAAGACAAATGAGAGCATGCTGTTTGGAAATGGCAGAGGCCCCATCCAGCCTACATTAAGCTTCAATAGCTTGACAGAAGTGTTCGCCTCAGATGCCAATGGATCAGACCCACGTAGTTTGCACATCCCCCAGATTATGCGCAATTTACGCATCTTACATTCTCAGATGTCGGCCAACCCTCCCACCGCACTGGCAGAGGCTTTGTCCAGTGAGATACAAGATCAAGACGCTGCTAAGGCTGCCAACCACTTAATAGACTATGGCCTCTCTTTTTACAGGGTGCAGGACAAATCAGACCTTGTCTCCTTATCCACATTGGTGTACGGGACTGGATTTGGCAAGTGTGTATTTGATGGCACTAAAGGTAAGCTATTAAAATTTAATGAAGAAGACGGCACTGTTGTGATGACAGGGGACATGTCAATTAAGCCTGTCATTATTTGGAACATGTTTATTGACCCAGATGCAGAATCTCAAGAGGAGGTGCGATACACGTTTGAGCGCATCCTTCTAAGCTTTGAAGAAGCTAGGTCTAGATTTCCTGAACACATGGACGTGCTGGCACAACACACTGTAGACACTAGCCGCCACCCTGGAGCTGTAGATGGATACATTTCTGGAGAGCGAGGCTTTGAAGCTTCTAGACAAGAAGCTGATGAAAATTCTATGATAGCTATTCTAGAATACTACGAGAAAGCAGCTCCTGTAAACGGCATGGCTGGAAGACATTGCTATTGCCTACCTGACGGCACCATCTTAGGCAAGATGGAAAAATCCCCCATCCCTGGAGGCGACCTGCCTTACAGTATACTGGGGGATATAGATGTGCCTGGAGAAGTATACTGCAAAACCACTGTAGACTATGCCGTATCCTTGTCTTCTGTTGTAGACGAGCTAGATAGCCTCATCTTAGAAAATGTAGAAACACATGGAAGCATCCACCTTGTGGTGTTTGATGGAGCAGATGTTAATGAAAAAGATCTTACAGCAAGTCCGGTGGATGTTATCAGGGTTAATGGGGCTGCTAACCAAGCTCCCTTCCACCTTTCAGCTCCTCCCCTATCTGGAGACATTTATAATTTACGCAATTCTTCTATGCAAGGTATTGATGCTATTATGGGGGTGAATGAAGCCCTACAAGGAAACATCCCCAGGGAATTGTCAGGCTTTGCTGTACAGCAGGCGATGAATGCTGCCAACTTAGCAAGACGAAGACTTTATAATAAATACACTATGTTTGTAGAAAAGCTTTGGACTCTCTATCTAAATAGCATTCATCAGAATTGGACAAACAGAAGAAAGATATTGGTGACAGGGCTAGAAGATAGCGTAAGGCTTGCTAGCTACAACGGAGCCGACTTAGATGGACAATACACCCTGAAGGTGAGCTATGGCACTATGTTCTCTCTAGACCCAGGAATGAGAAGACAAGAGATATTGCAAGCCCAGCCCATACTGGAGAAGGCCGGTGTTTCCCCCAAGCAGATTGCCAAGCATCTTAGGTATGACGATATTGAGGGAGCCTTTGACATTGTTGAAGAAGCTAGAAATAGACAATATGAAATCTTTGAAAAGATGGCAGCTTCCTACCACACCACTGGTGAAGTGAGATACATCCCTGCCGCTGACATGGAAGTGGCCTATCATGCAGAGATGGCTGAAGCTGGTTATGAGTATGTAATGAAAAGATATTTCTTGGATCAGCCGATAGAAGTGAGACAAGCCATCTACCAACACATAAGAGAAAGAGAGCAGATGGCTGCTGAGCAAGCAGCTCCACAGGCAGCCCCTGGAGGAGCCCCAATGGGAGCTATGCCTCCAATGCCAGCAGGCATGGAAGGTGGACTTCCCCCAGGCCCAGCAATGCCTGATATCGGATCTGTTCTTTAATTCTAATGCGATGTAATTTTTTACTTGACACCGCACAGAACGTATGATAGATTATTGTTGGGAGCATTTTGCTCTCATCATTTTTGAACATGGACAAAATTCCACCACTACCTCATGTATTGTGTTTTGTCCAGTGAGCTTAGACAGATGGATTGCCCTACCTGTAAAGCTTAGTGGAGAACATACAAACATCAGATGTGGCCAAACCAAGGAGACTTTGGAAGTATGTCACAAGTAGATCAAACGGCAAACATGCCATCAGAAAGTTGGGACGGAGCAGCAGGAGCTTATGACGCATTGAATGATGCAGTGTTTGGGGGAAAGCCCTTAGATACAAAAGCTCTAAACATGGATGAACAAGATTTCTCTCCTAGCAAACAGCCAGGAGCTACAGACCTTGATTCATTGGAGCAAGTGAGTTCAGACCAACAGCAAGTGCCACAGGTGTCTAAAGAAGAGCCTAAGCCTTCCCTCACCAAGCTTAAAGTGAATGGTAAGGAAGTGGAGTTTGACTTGTCAGACGAGGCAAAGCTTAAAGAATACCTACAAATCGGGATGGCAGCCCAGCAAAAGCTAAAGAGTGCGAAACAAATTAGAAGAGAAAACGAGGAATTAAAAGCACAGCTTTCAAAACTTCAATCTTCTAACCAAAATGCTCAGTTTGAAAAAGCTCGCAAGCTCATGGAACAAGGGCATAAAGATCATGCACTACGAACGCTTTTAGGAGAAGATAATTATTCTTCTTATCTCAGTTCAAAAGTGGACGAAATGTTGGAGTATAGAGAAGCTGACCCAATGCGTAAGCTGGAGATTGAATCCAAGTGGGAACAAGAACGGCTTAAATTGCAAGAAGACGAGCGTCTTGAAGAAATTCAACGTCTTAGGGAGCAGCTTGAAGAACAGCAAACCAACGTCACCACACAACAGTATTCTTCTTATTTAGAGGGTGCTAGATCTGCTTACGACTTGTCTAAGTGGATTGAGGATGGAGACATGGCCGGTGAGCTGAATGACAGTTTACAGACAGCAGCTAATGCGGAGATTGTTCGTGAGCAGGAAGCTAGAGAGCTGGCACAAGAACAAGGACGAATGGTGCCAGATTTGAACGAAAAGGATATTCGTAAAATCTACCACAAGCATGCTAGACGTTTTCTGAAATATTACAAGACACTGTCCACGAAAGTGGCAGACCAGCAAATTGAGCAACAAGCACAAAAGGCGCAAGCTACGGCTCAGATTGCAAGCGAACGTAACTACCAAAATCAAGACGATTTGCTTTCCAAGTGGTCTAAATCAGGGGGATCAATGACTGATCTTCTGGCTGCTATGGCAGGCAAGAAAAGCATTTTATAGGAAGGAATAAAAAATGTCTTTTACAAGTGTAAGTCAAATTGAAAACATTGACATCCATCAGTTTCTAAAAATTTATCAAATGAACGGCTTCACTCGCAACTTGAGTGAAAACTCTGACATGTGGGCACATTTCACTAAACTAAAAGAAATGGATCCACAAGCTCGCCTCTTAAAGTATTTGCTAGTAGATTCACTCGGCTACGGTGCGGTACAGGCTTTGGATGCAGACGGCTCAGGCGCATATCCAAAAGCTCGCAGATCAAGCCTTGTTGAAGCTTCAGCAAGATACAAAGAGTGGGGCTGGACTGTAGACGTACCACGTGTTCTTGAGAACAAAACAGGTGCAGAGCTAATGCAATACGCTAAGCCTCTAGCTACAGAGCTAGACAACAAGCAAATTGCATTTGCACGTTTAAAGTGTATCGAGCTTCAAGGTGACGGAACAGGTGTACACGGTGTTGTATCTGCTGTAGCCTACTCTGGCAATAACATTGTCATCACCCTAAGCAACACTTCAGCTAACGCTGGACGTTCTTTCATCCGTTGGTTCCAAGAAGGCGATCTTTTCAAAATTGCTAGCACTGCTGGTGCAGCAAGAGAGATCAAATCTTCTGTAGTGCCAGACTACTACAAAGTGGCTAGCATTGACGAAGAAAACTACAAAGTAACATTCAATGCTTACGATTCTTCTGATGTTCTTATCGCTTCCCCCACTGCTGACGCTGACAATGCGATTGCTGCTACAGACGTTATTGTTCGTTACGGAACATCTTTACAAGACCTAACAGCTATCTCTACAAATGACTACGAAGACATCTCCGAAGTTATGGTGGGACTAGAAAGCTTGTTAGCAGCAGACGGTCGTAAAGTGCATGGCGTCACTAAGTCAGGTGCCCTAAAAGGTACTAGGCGTGACCTAGGCGGTGTTGCTATTGACAGCAAGCACTTCCAGCAAGTGTTGTCACGACTCAAAGTGGCTGCTGGTAAAGGCCGTTACAGCTACGACTCAGCATTCATGTCAGACTTGACATACGATGCTTTAGTGGAGGCTCGTGAAACTGACCGAAGATTCCACAGCATCGAAGACTCTGATCGTGGTGTTAAAGGAATCGGATACGTTCACGGACGTGACAGAGTGGAATTCCTACCGGATGAATTCGTTCACAGCCAAAGGGTGTGGATACTTCCTAAAGGTAAAGATGCTCTATGCTACGTTGGTAGAGATCCACTACAAGTGGCTCCTAATGGCAACGATCCATTCCACCTATCCCAAGCTTCTTCTGGTAGCGGATACGGACGTAACATGGAGACATTCTTCGAGCAAACAGGTGTGCTTCTAAGCAAACACCCAGCAGCTTGCGGTGTCCTAGAAAACTTCTCAGCAACTAGCATGTAATCTTGCTTTTTGCGAAACAATGTAGTACAATTAAGGGGAGTCCCATAGTGGGGCTCCTTGTTTAAAGCAGACTCACCCACTTCTCCAGTGATGGTGAGCTGGAGCTAAGGAGAGCTAAAATGTCTAATTCTTTTGACAAAGACGAAGTGGGATCATACCCCCTCAAACACAACAAACGTGAACTCAAATTAATCGAAACAGTGTATGCCAACCTTGCTAGCCGCAAGTCTGCTGAATTTGCAGCCGCAGCAGCCGACTACGCTATTCTAGACACAGACGGATATGAAGTGATTCTTGTCAATGACGAAATCACTATCACCCTTCCTGCTGCTAGCACTAACGCAGGCAGACGCATCCTGTTTGTACAGAAAGGAACAGCCGTTCTTACAGTGGCACAAAACGCTGATGGAGCCAACATTGCTGGTGCAGACAGCGACTACACATCTTTAGACGCAGCAGGCGACAGAGCAGAGCTTGTTTGCACAGGAGCTGAATGGCTCGTAGTTAGTAGTACAATAGCATAATTCATCTTTTAAGGGGGGAGCAATTCCCCCAGCAGAAAGGATAGTAGCATGTCCACAAGTAGAGGTCGTGGTAATTATAAAACCAAAGGCACGCAGTTGGTGTTTAAAGTGGGCGAAACAGATCAGCTCACTATTGAAAAGGGAGCTAATGCTAGTGCTATTTCCCTCACCCTGCCTGTTTCTTCAGATACATTAATAGGAAGAATAACATCAGATGTTGGAGCAAACAGACTCCAGAACAAACACCTATCTGATGACAATGTATACATAGTAGATCCAAACGACACCACTAAGAAAATTAGATTTGATGCAGGAATCATCTCAACAGGCACTACACGCACCCTCACTATGGGAAATGGCGACAGTGTTATTGGGGGAACTACTAACCCCTTAGATATTCTCACAAGAGAAAGCACCCAAACCGGAATTACAAACAAAACATTCACTGCTCCTAAGATAACAGCGGGTAGTACAATAGACACCAGCGCAGCAGGCACACTAACAATTGGTGGCACTACAGCTACAACAATTACAATCGGTAGAACAAACCAGTCTGTCATTATTGGTGGCGATCTAGAAATCCTACAGGATTTGGCTGTAAATGGTGGGGACATCACCACCAACCAATCTTCCTTCAATCTAATAAATACAACAGCCACGACAGTGAATCTAGCTGGGGCAGCAACAAGTTTCACTATGGGTGCTACAACAGGCACAACAACAATTAGAAACGCTAATACAGTGGTGTCTGGAGATCTTGCTGTAAATGGCGGTGATCTTACAACGGCAGTCACTGGCACATTCAATTTATTAAACACTAATGCCACTACAATCAACTTCGCTGGAGCAGCCACCACGATTAGTATAGGAGCTTCCCCCACATCAATCAATATTAGTGGGACAGTGACAGCTACAACCTTTATAGGAGCCCTATCTGGAAATGCTTCAACAGCCACCGCACTAGCAACCGCTAGAGAAATAAACGGAGTGGATTTTGATGGCACTGAGGATATTGATATCACAGCCCCCACTCCAAATGCTCTTACGGCTGGAGACGGATTAACAGCTACAACATCTGGTGGCACATTTGATGGATCTGTTGCTAAGACATTTACAGTGGATAGCACAGTGGTGCGTACATCTGGAATCCAAACTATTGATGGAGTTAAAACATTCACCGAAACAATCACTGGTAGTGTGTCTGGTAGTGCAGGCTCTACAAACAATCTAACAGGTGGAGTGGCGGGAAGCCTTCCTTACCAGAGTGCTGCTAGTACAACAGCATTCCTTGGAATAGGAACGAGCAATTATGTCCTTAAAAGCACTGGATCTGCTCCATCCTGGGGGCTGATTGACAACGATAGTGTATCCCCTGCAGCAGCTATTGCAGGAACAAAGATAGCTCCTAACTTTGGATCACAGAACATTGTCACTACAGGGAGCTTAGGGATAGGGACAACAAATCCAGGTGTGGCCTTACACGTCAACGCCTCTGTGCCTGTAATTAGAATGCAGGATAGCGACGGCACTAATCAATTTACGAACATATATCACTCTGCCTCTGCATTTGTTATTGACTCCAGAAATGGAACAAGCACTGGCCCCATAGTATTTAGAGGAGCTGACGCCACTACCACTACAGAATATGCTAGATTCGCTTCCAATGGCAATTTTGGGATAGGGATAGCAAGTCCTTCTCAAAAGCTAGATGTAGCTGGAAGCATCCAAACCAGTGGTAGTATTCTCACTCCTCGGCTAACAATAGATGACTATAGTGGAGGTGATATTGCTGGCCTAATTCCAGGCACTACATTTGGAGGTGTGTTAGTAGGAGGCCCCTCTGGCCATTTAGTAATGGCTTTACGAGAAAATGACACCAATGATTCATTTTCGATCATTTCAGGTGGCGGCAACTACTCAGCGGATGACACCTACGACACTGTGATCTTACACGCTAAAGCAAATGGATTGGTGGGGATAGGGACAACGAGTCCTTCTTCCCCCCTACATGTTAATGTAGGGGCAGTGGTATTGCCTAGCATTAGCAGTACCACCGTTGGCGTAGTTAGCAGAGGAGGCAGCACTACTGCCAATTGTGGATTTTCAATTGTTGCTGGAAATGCAGGCGAGAGTAGTTTGAATTTCTCTGACACAGATTCTGAGAGTGTGGCCAGGATTCATTACGACCATTCAACCAACCTTTTCTCATTTAGGACAGCCGACGGCAATAGAATGTGGCTAAATAGTGATGGGCTAGGAATAGGCACATCCAGTCCTTCTAACCGACTCTCTGTAGACGGAGACGCTGATGTAACAGGCAGGCTAGGAATAGGGACAACAAGTCCACAAGAAGAGCTACATATTCAAGCTTCAACGCCTACAATTCGGTTACAAGATAGTGATGGGACAAATCAATTTACAAGTATCTTTCACAGTGGTACGGCTTTATCCATAGACGTAAGAAACGATACAGGAAATGGGTCTATATTGTTCAGAGGGGTTAATGGCACTACCTCTACAGAATATGCTAGATTTGATCGAGGCACTGGCAATTTTGGAATAAACGACACAACCCCTTCTGAAAAGCTAGATGTATTAGGGAACATCAGGGCACAAGGACAGATGGTCATTCATAGGACAGTTCCTAGTGACTTTTGGGGAGTAGGCGAAAATAACGCATTACACCTGCCATATGGAACCATGGGTTCAGCAGGCGCATATAACGTAAGCATAACCGCTAATGGATATAGGAATACTAGTGGTCAATGGACATCTTTAGGAATACAGGGAAGTACAGCAGCTGCCCAAATAGATTTAGATACACAGACAGGCGATATTGATTTTAGGGTAGCCACTGACCATCCTACTGGATCAGCCTCATCTGTGCCTTCTAAAATGATATTAAAAGGCAATGGTAATTTAGGCATAGGGGTAACTCCTCCCGACCCACCACCACCACAAACAATTGAAGAAAGACTAGCAAAGTTAGAAAAGTGCGTTTATAAAGCCCATCCTGAGTGTTTATAAATAGGGAGAAACTATTTTGAAACGAGCTATTATAGCAGCGTTTGGAGACCAGCATGGAGGTCACTTGCTAGGTCTATTAAACCCTGAAACAAAGATAAAGATAGAAGATCAAAGTGGTAGAAAATATTGGCATACCTTTGATTTAAACCCTCCACAGGAGCATTTATGGAAACTATATACTGACGGTATTGAAAACGTAAAGAAACTTGCCGGTAAAGACCCTGTTGTAGTTTTAGAACTTGGAGACTTAACACAAGGAAAAAAATATATTTTGGAGCATCAGTTCCCTACAATCTCAAAATTCTCGATGGCCATGAAATCCAACCTCCTGTCGAAAATCAAGCCAGTAAAGGAAGAATTAATTGCCTCGTTTTCTAAGAGTATTACATTGAATCTCGGAGGGGAGGAATTGATCCTTCAACAAAGTGGTGGCCATTCGGTTGATTCTCTGCTCATTCAAGCATATCGTGGCGCTTGTTCGTTTGTTGGAGATGAGGTGAATATCTATGCTGGTAGTCCTGGAT
>Ga0209536_100011964_pt1 | contig 12660 bp, 12 predicted proteins | sample DeeMarSeWOR28_12_FD_187461 | JGI IMG/M metagenome (GOLD analysis project Ga0209536, IMG submission 187461) | Marine sediment microbial communities from White Oak River estuary, North Carolina - WOR-2-8_12 (SPAdes) (version 2) | ecosystem: Environmental > Aquatic > Marine > Intertidal zone >...
GTAAACACGTCCGATTCTGCGGTGAGAGTGACCCATCTGCCCACCGGGCTGGTGGTGACGTGCCAGGATGAAAAATCACAGATCAAAAATAGAAGCAAAGCCTTAAAAGTGCTTCGCGCCCGTCTGCTGGATCGAATGGTCAGGGAGCAAAACGAAAAAAGATCAGAAGAACGCAAGAGCCAAATCGGGAACGGTGATCGCAGTGGCAGAATTAGAACCTATAATTTTCCCCAGGGAAGAGTCACCGATCATCGCATCGGTCTAACACTTTATCGACTGGAGGACATCCTGCAGGGCGACCTGGCAGAGATTATAGAAGAACTGACAACTTTCTACCAGTCTCAAGCACTGCAGAATGAAAAATCCAAACCATCCCGTGCCTCCTGAATGGACCATTCTGAAGCTGATCCAGTGGGCGAGAGATTATTTTAAAACCCACCAAATCGACAGCCCCAGAGCGACGGCTGAAATATTACTTGCGCATGTACTAAATCTCAAACGTATCGACTTGTATTTAAGATTTGACCAGCCGCTGACAGCCCAGGAGCTAGACAAATTTAAGGCTGTATTGAAACGTCGAATCAAACGCGAACCCGTTGCCTATATCGTCGGTACAAAAGAGTTCTGGACCCTGGATTTACGGGTGTCAGCCAATGTTCTTATTCCAAGGCCCGAAACCGAGTGCCTGGTGGAAGCTACACTGAAGGCATTATCAGGCGATGCGCCGAGCCGGCCAAAGCGGATATTGGAACTCGGCACGGGATCGGGTGCCGTCATTCTTTCTCTGGCCTCCGAAAATCCTCAACACTCGTATTTTGCCTCGGATCTCTCCTCGAAGGCCGCTGAAGTCGCAAGCCTGAACGCAAAGCGCCATAAGCTTCGTGGGAAAATTAATTTGTTTTCCGGGGACTGGTTTTTTCCCCTTGATCGGCGCAATAGCGCTTTTGACATGATTCTATCCAACCCGCCTTATATCAAGTTCGGGCAAATTAATCAGCTTCAACCTGAAATTTTTGCCTATGAGCCGTTATCCGCATTAGATGGCGGTGAGGATGGGCTCTGTTGTTTAAAACATATTATTGAGGGTGCACACCACTATATGAACCCTGGAGGAATGCTCATACTGGAGATCGGCCACGATCAGCAAAGCGATGTCCGCAAGATTGCCGAAAAATGCGATCAATATGAACATTTCCGATGTACCAAAGACTACAGCGGTTATGATCGGGTTGTGCAAATGAGAAAAAAAATGTTGCGGACCGATATTTAATTTGATATTCAAAATGGATTTTTAATTCGCACGCCGTTGGACCTGTTTCCCGGTGCTTTCATCGAAAGTCGGATCCAGGGTTGACAGCGGCGGTGGAAAAACCAATCGAGAAGGGAGATTGTCATGGCTTATGTTACGATGAAAGAACTCCTGGAGGCAGGAGTGCATTTCGGTCATCAGACCAAGCGCTGGAACCCGAAGATGAAACCATACATATTCGGAGCGAGAAACGGAATTTACATCATTGATCTTCAAAAAACTGTCGGTATGTTTAAAACCGCCTATGATTTTGTCATAGACACCGTAGCCGGCGGCAAATCGGTTCTTTTTGTGGGCACCAAAAAACAGGCCCGGGATTCAATTTATGAGGAGGCCAACCGGTGTGAAATGTTTTACGTCCATAACCGATGGCTGGGCGGCATGCTGACGAATTTTCAAACCATCCGTCAGAGCATTGACCGGCTGAACTATCTTAATAATATTCAAAACGATGAATCCATTAATCTTTTCCCCAAAAAGGAAAGATTGAAACTCTTAAAAGAACGCGGCAAACTTGATAATAACCTGGGCGGTATCCGCACGATGAACGATCTGCCCGGTGCAATATTTGTTGTTGACCCGAAGAATGAAGCCATTGCCGTTCGTGAGGGCAGGCGGTTGAATATCCCCATTATTGCGATTGTCGATACGAATTGCGATCCGGATGATATCGACTTTATCATACCGGGCAATGATGATGCGATCAGAGCCATTCGATTGTTGACATCCAGGGTGGCAGATGCCTGTATTGAAGGCCGGTCGCGATATGATGAAAAACTGCAGGCCGAAGCTGATAAAGAGATGGAACCCGAGTCCGAAGTTGCAGCCGCCAGTCTGGATTTGAAACCGGGAGAACGGAAGGTCATTTCAGACGGTACCGAAGGTCCTGTTGTGGAGATTATTCGAAAATCTGCCAGCGAAGAACCGGCGATTGCGGATGAGTTTGAATCTGATCAGGCACAAGATACCACCGAAGAGGAGAAAGCAGGAGAATAGAGATGGCAGATATTACAGCATCAATGGTAAAGCAGCTGCGGGAGAAAACCGGAGCCGGAATGATGGATTGCAAAAAAGCGCTCACCGAGTGCGATGGAGATATGGAAAGAGCTATTGATTTTCTGAGAAAAAAAGGATTGGCAACAGCTCAAAAAAGAGCCGGACGGGCCATGACAGAAGGGATAATACATTCTTATATCCATATGGGTGGCAAGCTGGGCGTGCTGGTCGAAATCAACTGTGAAACTGATTTTGTTGCCAGAAATGAGGATTTTCAGGAATTTGCCAAAAACATGGCCATGCACATCGCCGCCAGCAATCCTCTGGGTATAAAACCGGAGGATATTTCAGAAGATATCATCAACCGGGAGAAGGAGATATATAAAGCTCAGGCCCTGGAGCTGGGAAAACCTGAAAATGTTGTCGACAAAATTGTCGAAGGAAAACTCAATAAATTTATTAAGGATAATTGTTTGTTGAACCAGGCATATGTTCGCGATCCTGACATTACGATTAGCGATCTTTTGAATGAATTGATCGCCAAAATCGGAGAAAACATTACCGTCAGGCGGTTTGTGCGATATCAGGTCGGAGAATCCTGATTGTGGAAAAGCCCCGCTATCAAAGAATTGCGCTTAAATTGAGCGGCGAAGCCCTAATGGGGGATCAGAACTTTGGGATTAGCCTTGACATGATAAAATATGTGGCTGAAGAGATCCATTCAGTCGTTGCGCTGGGCGTTCAGACCGCGATTATTGTCGGAGGAGGCAATATTTTCCGAGGGGTAGCCGCCAGCTCTGACGGCATGGATCGAGCCTCCGCCGATCATATGGGAATGCTGGCCACGGTGATGAATAGCCTGGCCTTGCAGGATGCTTTAGAGAAGATAGGTCTGCAAACCAGAGTGCAGACTGCTATCTCGATGCATGAGGTCGCCGAACCTTATATTTTGAGAAGAGCAGTTCGTCATCTTGAAAGGGGGCGCGTTGTCATTTTTGGCGCGGGAACGGGCAACCCTTATTTTACCACCGATACGGCTGCTGTTTTGAGGGCCCAGGAAGTTCATGCCGAGATTCTTCTAAAGGCAACCAAGGTCGATGGAATCTATGATTCTGATCCCCTGGTAAACAAGAATGCCAAATTATTAAAGCGGATCAAATACAGGGATGCCCTGCAGAAACAGCTCAAAGTAATGGATATGACGGCGTTTTCCCTGGCGATGGATAATCAGCTCCCTCTGGCCGTGTTTAAACTTGGCGACCGGGGAAATATCAAGCGGGTTGTTTGCGGCGAAGATATTGGGACCTTTATTAATCAATAATTCGGATTTAATCATTGCAATTGAGGTGAACATCCATGCTAGACTCGATTTATGAAGAAACCAGAGATAGTATGAAAAAAACGATCGATGCTCTCGAACGGGAATTAAAGCGTGTTAGAACCGGACGTGCCTCTCGTTCTATTCTTGACGCCATCCGGGTCGATTATTATGGAACCATGACCCCCTTGAACCAGATGGCTACCTTAGCGATCCCTGAAAGTCGACTGATTACCATTCAACCCTGGGATATTTCCGTAATCAAGGATATTGAGAAAGCCATCCTTAAATCCGATCTGGGCCTCACGCCGTCCAACGATGGCAAGATTATCCGAATATCTATTCCTCCGCTTACCGAAGAGCGGCGCAAAGAGCTAGTCAAAGTTGTCCATAAAATCAGTGAAGATCATAAGATAACGGTGCGAAACCTGCGACGCGATTCAAACGATTTGTTAAAAAGTTTGAAAAAAGATGGCGAGATTTCCGAAGACGAGGCCTTCAAGGCACAGGAACATATTCAGAAAATAACCGATGAGCACATCCAGCTCATTGAGGATTGCTATAAAGAAAAAGAGAAAGAGATCCTTGAGTTCTAGTTCATCTCCCGACATCCCGGCAGATTTAGATACTTCCACCCTGCCAAACCATATTGCCATCATTATGGACGGGAACGGCCGCTGGGCCAAAAAGCATCGTTTAAATCGTATCCAAGGGCATGAAAAGGGCTCGGATGCGGTTCGGGCTGTCGTTCGCACCTGCCGTGAGATTGGAATTCCACACCTGACCCTGTATGCATTTTCCACCGAAAATTGGCAGCGCCCGAAGAAAGAAATCAGCGCCTTAATGAATCTCCTCAAAAAATTCTTAAAATCAGAAACCGAGGAGATGAATGAAAAAAACATACGGCTCGGTATCATCGGGCAAATCGAACGTCTACCGCTGGATGTTCAGCGTGAGCTGCGCAAGAGCATGGCATTGACCGAAAGCAATGATGCGCTGCATCTGCATCTTGCCTTAAGTTATGGGGGGAGGGCCGAGATTGTCAGAATGGCTCAAAGGCTTGCCGATCAATGCATAAACGGCCGACTGTTGTCGGAACAGATAGGGGAAAAGCTTGTCGCCGAGAACCTCTACACTGCCGGAATACCGGATCCCGACCTGCTGATCAGAACCAGCGGGGAAATGCGTATCAGTAATTTTCTGCTCTGGCAAATAGCCTATGCAGAGCTCTATATTACACCAACCCTCTGGCCCGATTTCGGCAAAACTGAATTGATAAAAATTCTGAAAGATTATCAGGGCCGTGAACGAAGGTTTGGCAAAGTCTGATTCCGCCTTGCAGCCGATGATGCCTCTGCGAAGCCGATTTTGGCATTGCCGAACACAGCGGAGCTCGCAATCTCGTGCATCTTAAACGATGGATTACAGGTTTAAGTGCGCTGCCTTTGCTCATCTTTCTTATTTACAAAGGCGGCCTATTTTTTACGTCTCTGGTGACTATCGGGTGTTTGGTATCCTTTTGGGAATATGTCCGGATCGTATTTGATACTGAGCCCAAGACGCATTCCGGCATTATCATTGCCTGGGGCTATCTCATCAGCCTTATCATTATCTGGACTTCCCATCTTATGGGACTGGAAATGGTTTCGCTCATTGTCGCCGTTAATTTGGTGATCGCTGCTTTTATTTCTCTGTTCCAGTTTAAAAATGTTCCGGCCGTTGTCGACATTATAAAAAAGCAGATGCTGGGTATCATCCACATCCCCGTAATGCTGTCTTTTCTGATTGTCATCCGCAATGAAAACGAGGGCATGACCTGGATATTTTTTCTGCTCAGCATTATATTTGCAGGGGATATCACGGCCTTATATGTGGGAACATTTTTAGGCCGTCACAAGCTGTGTCCGGCTGTAAGTCCCGGAAAAACCATAGAGGGTTCCATTGGCGGACTTGCGGCCAATGTAATTGTAGGCGCGGTGGGGAAATATTTTTTTTTGACTCACTTGCCCTGGGTGGTCAGTATCTTATTTTTCCTGGCTTTAGGCCTTGCCGGGCAGGTTGGCGATTTGTATGAGTCCGAGCTAAAAAGATCGTCCAAGGTCAAGGATTCAGGCGGATTGTTGCCGGGGCACGGCGGTTTCCTGGATCGCATCGATGCCCTTTTGTTTGCTGCTCCGGTAGCATATTTATTCAAAGTGTATATATTCTAGATATTAAACCATTATTTTTTTTGATACCTGCAGGCTTGCTGGGATCAGAAAAACTGTCTTGATCGCAAAGCAATTCGGTTTATGAAAAATCTATCGATTTTGGGATCGACCGGGTCTATCGGTTGTAATGCATTGAATATTATAGAAAAATTTCCGGAACAGTTTTCTATCACAGCGCTGGCTGCCGGGAAAAATACAACCCTCCTGGCTGCCCAAATTAAGCAATTCAACCCCGAGCTGGCGGTGGTTTTTGATGAAACCTGTGCCCGGGCCTTAAAAGAGCAGTTGCCGGTGGGATCGCGGACCGAGGTTTTGCAGGGCGAAGAAGGCTACTGTGTCGCAGCTGCGTGTGCAAATGTCGATTTAACGCTGATCTCGGTGGTGGGAGCCGCAGGGCTTAAACCCACGCTGGCCGCCATTGAGGCCGGTAATCATATCGCTCTGGCCAACAAAGAAACCCTGGTGATGGCCGGTGAAATTGTTATCGGCAGGGCCGTCGAGAAGGGTATTCAGATCCTGCCCGTCGACAGCGAACACAGTGCCATATTCCAATGCCTCAGGGGACACCGTAAACACGATCTGGATAGAATTTTGCTGACCGCTTCGGGAGGGCCTTTCCTCAACCGACCCCAGGAAGAATTCGCCGATATAAGCATTGATGACGCCTTGCAGCATCCCAACTGGAAAATGGGCAAAAAGATAACCGTCGATTCTGCCACGCTGATGAATAAGGGCTTGGAAGTTCTGGAAGCAAAGCATCTTTTCGATGTATCACAGGATATGATTGAGGTTGTCATCCATCCCCAGAGTATCATACATTCAATGGTTGCATATACTGATGGATCTATCCTTGCACAGCTCGGAATTCCCGATATGAAGGCTGCCATTGCCTATGCCCTGTCATACCCGCGGCGCCTTGCGCTTGGACAGCCCTTGCCGGATTTTTCAGGTGCAGAAGCACTTACATTTCAGAAACCGGACCTGGAAAAATTCCCATGCCTCGCTCTGGCATTCGATGCCGGTGAGGTCGGTGGAACATTGCCGGCGGTATTGAACGCGGCCAATGAAATGTCTGTTCATGCATTTTTAGCCGAAATGATCGCTTTTAACGATATTCCCAGAGTGATCGCTGAAACCATGGAAAAACATTCGGTTTGCACCAATCCGGATCTTGATGAAATATTTGCAGCCGACCGGTGGGCCCGCGAACACTCTGAAGGGCTGATTTCGAGATTGAGGGATTGAAAAATTCGAACTGCGGTATGGCTCGAGCGGAAATTTTGAATTTAGCAATTGAGACAGTTTTCAATAACGGATAACGAATATACAATATGGGCACAAATATTTTCGCATTTATTATCGTTTTAGGGGTTCTCATTTTTTTTCATGAGTTGGGCCACTTTCTGATTGCCAGATTGTTCGGTGTCGGCGTTGAAAAATTTTCACTGGGATTCGGACCGAGGCTGATCGGCAAAAAGATCGGTATCACCGATTACAGGCTTTCAGCCATACCTTTAGGCGGCTATGTCAAGATGGTGGGGGAGGAACCGGATGCCGAGGTCGAACCGGCGGATACCCACCTGTCCTTCAGCCACAAAAGTGTCTACAAGCGGTTTTGTATTGTCGCCGCCGGGCCCGTTTTTAACGTGCTATTGGCGATAATCATATTCTTCGCCATTTTTCTTTTTGTCGGCATGTTTATCCTGAAGCCTTCTGTGGGGGGAGTGAAAGAGGGCACACCGGCGCAGATCGCCGGTCTAAGAGCAGGAGACCTGATTGCCGCCATTGATGGGGCACCGATTTCAAGCTGGGATGATATGGCAGAGATGATCAATTCCAGTGAGGGGAAAACCCTGGAGATGACCATACAGCGGCAAGGTTCCACGGAGGTGATCCGTATCAGCCCTGAACTTGTCCCGGCAAAAAATATATTCGGCGAAGACATTCAACGGTATGTGATCGGCATTCGTGCCTCGGGTGATTCGTTTACCCGAGAATTAAATGTCTTCGAGGCCTTTGTCGAAAGTTTGATTCAAACTTATAAGGTCACTGAGCTTATGGTCGTGATCATCGGCAAGCTGATCACCGGTGATATCTCTACGGATACAATCGGCGGGCCGATAATGATCGCCAAAATGGCTGGGGACCAGGCCAAAGCCGGGATCGGCAATTTGATATCATTCATTGCACTGATCAGCATCAATCTGGCCATCATCAATCTGCTGCCGATACCAATTCTCGACGGCGGCCACCTTTTGTTTTTCATCATCGAGGCCATTAAACGGCGTCCCGTAAGCCTCAAAGTTAGAGAGGTTGCCCAACAAATTGGCCTGTTCATATTGATTTTGCTGATCATTCTGGTTTTCTACAATGACATCACCAAAATATTTTTTAGCTGAACCGCGAATTTGATCTGGAACTATAGCCCTGATCATTCAGGATTTAATAAACACTATCTTGGGACCGACACCAGCTAACAGAAAATACGGGTCCAATCATGCCTGCTAGACTTGAAATCGCATTAAAAGACAATCTGACCGATGCCGAAGGCGAGGCCATCCGCCAGAAAGCTCAAAATTATTTCGGGATTCAACTCTCGCGAGTGCGCACCATCAACATCCTCACGATTGACGCAGACCTGCCTGCCGGGGATCTTAAAATTATTCAAAAGGAAGTCTTCACCAATCCGGTCATTCAGCAATCCTCTTATGGTCCTTTGGATATTCCGTTTGACTGGACGATCTGGGTGGGTTTTCGTCCGGGCGTAAAAGACAATCCGGGCAGCACGGCGGTTGAAGCCATCGAGGATATCCTCAAAATGAAACTCGAACACGGTGAAGCGGTCTATACTTCCAAGCGCTACTGCATTGAGGGCCGCAATCTTGTTTCAGAGGATTTGGAGCGGATTGCCAGCCAATTGCTGGCAAATGACATCATTCAGCAATGGAAAATCTACCCCGCCGGGCAATGGGATTTGAAGCACGGCATCGGATACATTATTCCCAAGGTCAGGCTGGATCATACCCCAACGGTTTCTACCCTGCCGGTGGACAGCGACCAAAGTCTGAAGGCGATTAGTGATGAACGAAACCTGGCCTTAAACCCCAACGATATTCCTGTTATTCGAGCATATTTCGAAAATCCAGCTGTCCGGTCCGCTCGCGCAGGGTTTGGTCTTTCAGATCCCACTGATGTTGAACTCGAGTATATTTCACAGGCCCGAAGCGACCATTGCAATCACAACACCTTCAGAGGTCTTTTTCGATATCGAGATCTGGCCGGCGGAAAAAGCGAAATTGTGGATGATCTGTTCAAAACCTGTATTCAAGCTCCGACTCTGGCACTCAAAGAAAAGAAATCATGGGTGGTATCGGTGTTATGGGACAATGCCGGTGCCGGCCGTTTCGACCCGCGGCACTATTATGTGATTACCGGTGAGACCCACAACTCGCCGTCCAACATGGAGGCATATGGCGGCGCTATTACCGGTATTGTAGGTGTTTACCGCGATCCGCTGGGCACCGGGAAAGGATCGCGACTGGTGATGGGCAGCTACGGGTATTGTGTCGGACCCCGCGATTACAGCGGGCCGCTCAAACCGCATCTTCATCCCCGGCGGCTTCTGGATGGCGTCATCGAGGGGGTTCGGGATGGCGGCAACAAGAGCGGTATTCCGACAACCTTCGGACAGATCCTGTTTCATCCGGGATATTTGGGAAAATGTCTGGTCTTCGTTACCGCGGTGGGAATTATGCCGGCCCATATTAAGGGGGATCCGGCCGATCAAAAAAAGACTTCTCCCGGCGATCTGGTCATTATGTGCGGAGGGAGAGTCGGCAAAGATGGTATCCATGGTGTAACCGCGTCTTCCCAGACCTATTCGGAGCACACCCCGGCCGGGCATGTCCAGATAGGAGATCCCTATACGCAGAAAAAGATGCACGACTTTTTGCTGGAAGCCCGTGACGAGGGACTGATTAGATTCATTACAGACAACGGCGGCGGCGGACTGTCGTCTTCGGTGGGGGAGTCGGCACGATTTTCAAACGGTTGCGAGATCGAGTTGGATAAGGTCCCATTGAAATACGAAGGGCTCGACCAATGGGAGATCTGGGTTTCTGAATCCCAGGAACGCATGACCGTGGCTATCCAACCGCAGGATCTGGCGTATTTCATGGATTTGTCCAAGAAGCATGCCGTTGAAAGCACTGTTATCGGCCGTTACACGGATTCCGGTAAACTTCACATCACCTACAACGGCAAAACATGTGCCCATGTTGATATGGATCTGCTTACCTCCGGATTTCCCCAATGGGAATTTGAGGCCGAGTGGGAACCTCCGGAGCGGCGGGGATTGTTCGAACCGGTGCTCAAGCCGCCGGCAGACTTCACCACGCTTGTAAAGGACATGCTGGCGCGCCCCAATATATGCTCGACAGAATGGATCACCCGCCAGTATGATCATGAAGTTCAGGGAACCAGCGTTATAAAACCTCTGGTTGGCGCCAATCGTGATGTCAACAGCGATGCCGCTGTTATCCGGCCGGTGCTTGCATCAAAAAAAGGCCTGGCCCTATCTCAGGCCCTTCTGCCGGCGTATGCAGCCATTGACGCCTATTACATGGTAAGTTGCAGCATCGATGAGGCGGTACGGCGGCTGGTGGCGGTGGGCGCAGATGTTGATCATATCGGCGGAGTCGACAATTTCTGCTGGCCCAACATTCAGTACCACCCGGAAGAAAACCCGGATGGCAAGTTCAAGGCAGCGCAGCTGGTTCGCGGATGCTGGGCCTTGCGGGACATGTGCGAGGCTTATGAAATCCCTTTGCTATCCGGAAAAGACAGCATGTATGTCGACGGATATCTGCCCGGAAAATATGGCGAGACCCACAAAGTATCCGCTCCTGAAACGCTTCAGTTTTCGGCGATATCAGTGATAGACGACATATCCCGCTGCATAACCATGGACAGCAAATTGGCGGGCGACCTGATTTACATTTTGGGAACCACGCGCAACGAACTCGGCGGATCGGAATATTACGCCCATTGCGGCTATATCGGGCGCAATGTCCCCCGGGTGACACCGGATGCGTCTGTCTCACTTTACCGGGCGTTGGGCGATGCGATTTCGAGCGAAATCATCGCCTCGGCGCACGGCGTATATCGCGGCGGATTAGGTGTGCACCTGGCCATGGTGGCCATGGGCGGAAATCTGGGCATGGAAATAGAGTTGAGCCGGGTGCCGGCCGAAAATATCCAACGAGATGACTGTCTTTTGTTCTCAGAATCAGGCGGGCGCTTTATCGTGACCGTCGATCCCGCCAACCAGGACATTTTCGAAAAACAGTTCAAGGGGTTGGCCTGCGCCCTTGTCGGTACGGTTACAGCCGATGAGCGCTTTGTCGTCAAAGGGCTGGATCATCGGACCATTATCGCCGCCCCGCTGCGGGATTTTGCTGCAGCCTGGAAGGGGACGTTCGGAAACCTGATCTAAAATTAATCTCAAAAATGCATCTTTGGATATTTCTTTTACCTATAACCGAGGGATATCAATGTGGATGATGTCAATGTTCTTGTTTTAACCGGGTATGGCTTAAATTGTGATCATGAAACCGCCTATGCATTCGAGCTTGCCGGTGCGCGTGCCCGCCGTGTGCACATCAATTCACTGATTGACGGCACGGCCAAACTGGAAGATTTTCAGATAATTGTATAATCATTTCCTGAAAAATCTCCGCATGAGATTACTGTATTGGTTAATAAATTTTATAAAAACTTAGCTGATATACTAATCGAGGGAATTAAAGGATTCACATTGAACACTCAAAATCTCTTAAAAAGACATAAAATTGTAAATCCTGAAATACTTGATCTTTACTTTCAGAAAGGACAGAGTATAATAGGTGTTTTAGGCCATTACAACAATTGGGAGTGGGGTAGCCTGTCGGCAGCAACACAACTGAAACATAAAATAATTGCTCTTTACAAACCATTAAGTAACAGACATATTGACCGATTTGTAAGGAAAATCAGGGCGAGATACGGAACCACACTTGCCTCCATTTATGAAACATCCCGTACTTTCGAAGCAAACGTTAATAAAACTGTATTATTTTTGCTGGTTGCCGACCAGAGCCCGTCGAATGTTAGAAAGTCATACTGGATTGAATTTATGGGTAGAAATACTCCTTTTTTGCATGGGCCCGAATATCATGCAAAAAAGAACAATCTTCCTGTTTTTTATATTGATATTCAGAGAATTAAACGTGGATATTACGAAGTGGAATTCTCTTTACTTGCCGAAAATCCAGACAATTTAGCAAATGGTGAAATTACATATCGATATGCAAAAAGGCTTGAGGAACAAATACGTAAAAATCCTTCAAGCTGGCTTTGGACGCATCGGAGATGGAAACATGAAAGACCTGATTGAGCTATATATTTTAGGTGGGAAAAAATATTATCCCAGGTTAACTTCAATTACTTCAATGCTCGTATGATTGTGATTACCCAGTCCAAGCTGTTCTGACATAGGTAAATGAATAGCATTTGGTTCAACAGATTCCATCCCTTCCAGTCCCCTTTTTGCATCCAGTTTTTTTAGCATGATAGTATCCACTGCAACCGGATCAGTACCAATGATGATTTCATTATTGATCCAGAGCTCATCCCTGTTCCATCTGGGACCTCCATTAAATACTCCTAACAGGGCATCAGCAATGATCAGTTTTTGTTTCTCCCGGATCACGGGTATCGAATTAATCTCAGGAATGCCAGGATTGGTCGCATTATTCGAGTGAAATTCCCTTGGATTGTCAATAGATCCA
>Ga0209536_100011965_pt1 | contig 12660 bp, 8 predicted proteins | sample DeeMarSeWOR28_12_FD_187461 | JGI IMG/M metagenome (GOLD analysis project Ga0209536, IMG submission 187461) | Marine sediment microbial communities from White Oak River estuary, North Carolina - WOR-2-8_12 (SPAdes) (version 2) | ecosystem: Environmental > Aquatic > Marine > Intertidal zone >...
GCGCTCACCGACCGGTGTCACCGCAACCTCGGTCTTTCCTCTTTCGAAGAGCGCGACGCCCAGCTCTTCTTCGAGCTTCTTCACCGCCACGCTCAGGGTAGGCTGGCTCACGAAGCAGGCCTCGGCAGCACGACCGAAGTGCCTTTCGCGTGCCAGCGCCACGATGTAGCGCAATTCAGTCAGGGTCATCCTGAGCCGCCTTCTCTACAGATGCTTGTCGCGCGCCGGAGGTCTTTCGTCCTCGACGCTCGGTGTTCAGCAGCGATTCTGTCAATCAACCTCGCGCGACCGCAAGCGCACAGCCATTTGTGCTCGGAGTAGTGATCCGTCTCAATAGCCGTGGGCGAAAGCACCGAGGCCCGCTTGCACGGGCCTCAGCGATTCTGCATATCCGACTCCAAAAAAATACTACTTGGAGGAGAACCCTTCCTGGGTGCGAACGCGCGTGTTGCTTCCATCTAATTCTGCTTTCTCGGCATTTGCCCGATAGGCGACGGTCGGCAGGCACTAACAATGGACAATCGGCACCCCATGCTTCCATACGATTATGCCGGCGTCTTTCGCGCAAGAACCGGCGGGGCAAGCAACGCCCCGCCGACCGATCGCCAGTCACGGACAAACGGCTACTGAACTAACGTCCAATTAAGATCCCCGCCTAAGACGGCGGTCGAGTTTGGAGTGGCGCCTGTCATATCGGACCACAGCACCAAGAGGCCGGTCGGCCCGTGGCGCCAGATGATGTCGGACTTGCCGTCGTCATCAAAGTCGCCAATCTTGATGATACTCCAATTGAGGTCCCCGCCTAAGACGGCGGTCGAGTTTGGAGTGGCGCCTGTCATATCGGACCACAGCACCGAGAGGCCGGTCGGCCCGTGGCGCCAGATGATGTCGGACTTGCCGTCGCCGTTAAAGTCGCCGATCTTGACGACACTCCAAACGCTTTGGTCATTGAGGACGGCGGTCTTGACTGGAGTGGCGCCGTCCATGAGCCATTGCGAGACCGCGCCATCCGAAGTCCGAGCCCAGATGAGGTCGGACTTGCCGTCGCCGTTAAAGTCACCGATCTGAACGATACGCCAATCAGTATCCCCGCCGAGGACGGCGGTTGAGGTTGGGATGTTGCCACCCATGAACCACAGCACCGAAAGGCCAGTGGTGCCATCGCGCCAGATCACGTCGGATCTGCCGTCATCATCGAAATCGCCAGTACTATGGATGATGCTCCAATCAGTATCCCCGCCGAGGACGGCGGTCGAGGCTGGAGTGGTGCCGGCCATGAACCACTGCACGGACAAGCCCGTGGTATGACGCCAGATCAAGTCGGATGTGCGGTCTGCATTGAAATCGCCAGGGCGCAAGGCAGGTGTATGGAGGTAAAACCGGTCGGTGAGCGACCGGTTATTCGGATCGCCCTTATCACGCGCCTCAATCTCGATGCGATAGGCCGTGTTGGCGGCGAGGGTGTCTCCCTTGATCGTGACGGAGCAATCGCTCGGGCAAGGGTTCGAAAGGTCGGCCGGGTCGACGAAGAAACTCACCACGTCCGGACTCGTGTCGGTAATCGAGGTGGGTGCGGAAACCCTGCCGCCGAAGGGATCCGTAATAATGACGCGGTACAAGCCAGCCCCGGTGCCGTTGATCCCGTCCGTGCTCACGGGACTCCAGCTGAGGACATGGTCGACAGTCATATCCAAGGTTGCTTCCGGGACCGATTTCTGCCGCCCGGCCGTCAGTACCATGGTACCAACATCACTACCAGTCAGGGTCACACCGGTGACCAACGGCAGGGGGGTCGATGAGTGGTCGGTGTGCGGGACGTTTACCGTACCGAATCCACCCACGGCACCCGTGAAATTGAAGGCGTACGTGTTGCTGGCCAGCGACGCCTGAAAAAGATGGGAAATGCTGTAAACATCCAGACTTGCGCCGTCGGTCGCCACTCCGACCTTCGCGCCATCGATAAACCCCGGAAGGCGCACGCCCTTGCTCACGCCGAAGCTACGTTCGTTGTAGTAGTTGGTATCCAATTCGTTCCAGATCTCGGAAGTCGTAATTCCCGGACCGGAAACCGTAGCTAAGTCGGCCGACACCGGCACATTGTTCAGATAAAGCAGCGTGCTGGTGCCAACCGTCCGCGTTAGTGTCACGCCGCTCGCACTCGGCGCGCTGGCCTTGCCGTAGATCTGGTTTTCAGTGACAGCGATTGCTTGTCCGGGGGAAGTGTAGAGGTGCGTGTCGGAACCGCGGATCCTGCCGCCGACACCGGACACCGGCGCCTCGGTCACCATCAACGCAATCCGGGTCGAATCGTCGTTACTGTTTGCAGGGTCGTAAGGGTCCTTATATAAGTCAGCGTGATAGAGAAAGCTCGTATAGAACACCGTGCCGGTCCGCAACGAATAGTAGGCGGGAAAGGCCTCGTACGTCTCTTTTGTGTACACCTTCGCCTGCGAATTTGAGAGATTCTCAATCTGAACTGCGCCGCTACCGAGATCCCCCAGCTTGTCCGGCGAAGCGCCCGCCTGGTGCGGGAAATGCGCCACCTGCCCGGCATAGAGGCCGTTAACGGATGCCGCGCTTGGAGCGGCCGTTGCGCGTCGGGTGGCCGAGGCTGCAGCCAATGCGCCGCCAATGCTGAGCGTTCCCGTGACCACAATGTTCGTGCCGGTGCACGGCGAAGGACAGTTTCCGGTGAAGGCGACCGCGGTGCCAAGGTAGTTCCAGTTCGCGCTTAATGTGTACGGGCCGGCGCCGCTGATGCTAGCGGTCGTCGCGTATCCCATGCGCGGCTCGAATACCTTTATGCCGCCAGACGTATGGCAAACGGAAATCGCAGTAAACTCGTCGGTGAGAAAATTGACCGCGACCCCGAGATTGGCCGCCCGACGTACCTCGTACTGACCGGTCATGTCGCGGGGTGAACCGCCGCCACCACATGCCACGTCGTCCCGGACGTTTGGATCAGTATGTGTGAACAAAACCTCGACGATATCGGGAATACCATCGCCGTCGGTATCCACGTAGGTGTTTGCGGTCCACGCGAGTATAGGTAGAGGGGTGGGGGAGGCATTATCTACCGCGGGAACCCCTACCAACGCACCCCAGCGTTGCATCCAGTACTCGACGTTGTTTGGCACGCCATCAGGGTCCGGAGAGTCTGAGTCCCAAGCCGGCGGCGCGCCGAACACGGCGGGCGCAGTGATCGCAAGCACCAACCCCAAAACTGTAATTACTCTACTGTTAAACATCGTTTGCAGCTCCTCTAATGGAATTCGCGACCAACCGTCCGACAAGCACTACCGTTCGCGCGACGTTACGACAATGGGAAGGTCTGTCCGTTAGTAATCAACAACCGCAAAGACCCGGGATCCGAAAAGAAAGGCCGCGGGGGGCTGGCCCCCTTGTCTACCCAGTTGTTATTCTTTTTTGTCTCTAGCCTAGTTGTAACGGCCCGATTGGGTCCGCACCCATAACCGATCTGCTACCCGGACATATTATTTCAGTCGCGTGGTGTTATCAAAAAACATCTATCGAAAAGATTCGCCGGGCTAATGATCGGGGCCGAGAGTGTATCGTTCGTGCTACATACGTGGTACAGGCAATCTTGCTGTCGCGATTGCTACGCTCAACCGTCGCGCGAATCCCGGCGCGCTGCCACGGCGCCAATTATTCGGCGCTCTGGCTCGACCCGCTCTAGGAAGCTCGATGACCGAGACGACTTTGTTTGGAACCGGAATCTCCGCCTGACCAACGGGACTCGTCAGCATCGCACTCAAGTACGTGCCCGCAGGCAACACTCTCGTAAACGGGTAAGCGGGTAGCCGCGCGCGAGAACGACGGTTCTGCCTGAAGAAACTCTGGTGTCCGCCGCAGACCAGCGCGCGCGACCAGGATGCGACTCATCACCAAGAGGAACCTCGTCCAAACAGCGACCGCCACCAAGGGCATTAACGGCCAAGGATACTGATGCCGGAAGTGTGCACAATAGAATCGCACCATTCCACGGTGTTTGTGCCACTCAACGAAGATCGGCCGGGATCTACTGCAGGTTCCTTTGTAGTGAATGACCTCGGCATCGGGTACAAACGCGATTTTCCAACCGGCGCGCCGAACGCGCATGCACCAGTCCAGGTCCTCGCAATGGAGGAAATAGCCTTCATCCAATAACCCCACCTGCACCAACGCCCTGCGTGAGACAAGCATGAAGGCGCCCGATATCGCCTCCACATTTATCGGACGGTCCGGAATCGGATCAAAAACATGCAGAAACGTTCGAAGACGCGGGTGCGGAGGGAGCCACTTGTCGAGATGTAGAACCCGGACAAGGGAGCGCCATGGTGTCGGTACTGAACGCCGTGCTCCGGCCTGCTCGCTGCCATCCGGGTTGCGGATCAGGCATCCAACCAAACCTACTTCCGGATCCGTTGAGAAGTGGCTCGCCACGCGCTCCAAAGCATCTGGAAGAACCAAGCAGTCCGGATTTAAAAGCAGGCAGAAGTCGCCCGTCGAACGACGTAACGCAATATTTGCCGCCTTGGCAAAACCAAGATTGCGTTGATTTTCTATGATTTGGACAGGAGCATCATCGCCAATCCGTTCGCGCAGCAGCCGAATACTATTGTCCGAAGAGCCATTGTCGGAAACCAACACCTCCAACGGCTTAGTGGAGCGCAGAACGGCATCCACGCACTCTGCCAAGAATGTTCCCGAATTGAAGTTTACAATGCAGACTGATACCGAGCGTGCCGCCAGCCGGACCGCTTCTTTCGCGCCGTCCCCATATTGGAGCGCGCCGTCTACGTCGCGTGGATCGCACATTCGCAAGTAACCAGCTTTTCAGTCGGTCAAGGAACGAAAGTATGGCCGCAGGAACCCTCGGCCCATGACGCGCAACAATGCGCGGCATCCGACCTTTCGTTGTGACTGCACCCGCCGCCGCTCCCTAAGTACCCGCGGCAGACTTCTCAGAGCATCCCGCTTGGCTCGTAGAATCGTAGCGCTCTGGCCGCGCAACACAAACCAAAGGATAGAAACAAGATTCCAGATCAGATGTTGCGGAAGATACAAGAACAAGAGAAGTCCCGGCATATTCTTCAGATACAACCACACCAAGTTGCGATGCCCGTGATACACAGCGAAGTCGCTGTTTCGACCGCTGCTTGCCGAGCCCACGTGGCGTGCGATCGCATGGGGGACGTACATGCAGCGCTCACCCATCAAGCGTAGCCGGAAAGCAAGGTCGACGTCCTCTCCATAGCAAAAGAACGCCTCATCAAACCCACCGACTGCCAAAAAAACGTCACGACGATATAGCGCGGCCGCAGCACAGGGGGAGAAGACCTCCTCGTCAGCCATAAACTGGCCTTTATCGATCTGTCCATGGCCCCGCCGCCAGTGCGCGCCCGAGACATGAAAGACGTCACCTGCTCCATCCAGGAGGTTTCGATGCTCGTGCTGCAACAGGCGACTCGCCAACATTGCGCAGTCGGAGTGTTTAGCGGCGGCTTCCAGCATCCGTTCAAGCCAGTCTGGCTCGAGAGTCGCATCGGGGTTGAGCATCAGCAACCATTCACAGCCTTCCGCCAATGCGACCACACGGTTGCTGGCAACCGCGAAGCCGGCGTTTTGATTCAGTCGCACAATTTCACAGCAGGGTTCATGTTCAATTGTTGCCAGAGAATTATCGATGCTGGCATTGTCGACAACGAATACCTTTGTCAGTGGATGGCTCTGCGCGGAAAGACTGCGCATACACGCTTGCAGAAATGGACCGCCGTTGTAGTTGACGATCACCGCTGCAACAGATGCCAGGACAGAGCACCTTCCCGGCGCACTCATGCCCTCTTTCGATTGCGGTTCAATTTTCCCCAGCCCCGTGGTGGCGATACGCGCCTTGGTTCTATCAGCGTTCATTTCACGACTTTTGCCTTGCTCGGGACATCTCACCTATATCCCGTCCAAGAACCTGCTAGCGGGACATCATACCGTTAGGTTCGCCCGCAAAGGCTTATGGCTAATAATTACATCTATGTACTCGGCACGAATTCCCAAGCCGATGTCATCGATCGTTATTACTTGAGTGGGTGTTTCTGCCGCTTGGGTAATGGTCTCCTTGATGTCATAGCCCCAATTCATTGTCACCAATGATCCCTCTGCATCAGCGGGGTTTCCATGATATTCGGGCGGATGATGGTGAATGATCTCGCCATCCTCACTTCGTGAGGCCCACCGCTCACTTTTCTCAGTCTTGTTAATCAGTGGGACAGTGAAAATATGGGCTCCGCCGGGCTTGAGTACTCGCGCAATTTCGCGAAACGCTTTCTCCGGTTCAAAGATATGTTCGACGACATCTTGAGTGATAAACAGGTCGAATGTATTGTCCCCGAAACTCAGCTGCTCAAGATCTTCGCAGCGTTGACCAGTTTGCCAATTGATTGATCCCAAAGGGATGTCTCGGTAGTACTGCGACGACGAGTAGTGCCTGCACAATGTGCGAAGTTTTATACTGGCCCCGCGATCGCCCGGCGATGACTCGTGTATGTCAACCTCCCGGTAATTCGGGCAATAGTCGGAAATCACCTTCATCAAGGCACGCTCACGTGGCATCGAACCACACCCCGAGCAGATAAGATGGTCCCGAAACCACTCGTCCGGAGAACAAAAGGTGGCAGGGGCTTCACAAATAGGGCAATAGCCACGAAATTCAAACATGGCGTTCTCCGAACTCGTTTCTCTTCACGTGGTCTTAGTTCTTGGCACGCGGCTGCGCCGGCACGATGTCAGTTCAATCGCGACAGGCGTCGCCGGTATCTGGATCCAACAGCAGAGAAACTGTGATTAGCAGATATGAAGTGCTTTCCGGCCCTGGCAATTTGCTCGCGGAACTTAGCGTCCTCGTAGACCCTGCGCATGTACCAGGCGGCTTGCTCAACATCTGCGTCCGCCCACTTCTGACCTTCTCCAAAGGGGTACTCGGCAGGACCAACCGGAATCAATTGATAGTCCACGATGCAAGCGTTGGCTTCATTCGTGAAATCCATGTTTCCAGAATAGCCGGTAACAATCACCGGTTTTCCGCAGCACATGGCCTCTGCCGGGCCACGACCGAATCCTTCCGCTCGATGCAACGAGACAAAACAGTCACAGGCATTCATCAGGGCCGACATCGACCGGGCATTCAGTACTTTGTCAATGAGCCTGACGTTGGATTGCAGACTTGCCACCTCCGCTAGAAATTGCCGATAGTCATCCGGACGGAGGTGGCCGCCATTCAGTTTCACGACCAAGTACGCAGCATGGTGATTCAAGTCTTGGAATGCGCGTTCAAACGCCTTGATTACGGCCCACGGGTTCTTTCGATTCATGAACGAACTAAAATCAAAGAAGAATAGAAAAAGGAATCCATTCTCTGGCAGATCCAGATCCTGGCGGGTGATTCCATGCAGTGCGGGCAGTTCTACCGGTAGCGGCATATGGATAACGGGACAAGTCGCCCTTCTAGCGATAGCTTCCATCGTGAACCGTGACGGTGCCCAGATTTCTTGGACATACCGAAATGCATCGCACCAAGCATCGGGAAATTCGCTCAGTTCCCACGCCCAGTAGCCGATGTTGTACTTTCCCTCAAAGAAGCGCTTTCCTAGATGATGGTGAGCACTCGCCATTTCATCCGCATTCAGGAAGAAGATATTGACACTTGTCTCCATCGGTTCGTCGATCAGGTCAACAAGCGGGAAATCTGCATACATGGCGGCATTCTGTGCCCCCCAAGGAAAGGTGTTGCAGAGCCCAAATGAGACATCGGTAGTCGCGAATGCGCGTGCGCCAGTGCGCACATCTTCACCGCGACCCGACACCAGATAGGGATGGCCGGTAAGCATGACGGAACGGACCCCGCCGCGCATCGTCGCGCCGACATCTCGATGAATTGCAGAAGAAGGTGACTCAAGATTTGGCGAGTTCCGCGCTCCCAAGAGAAACCTCGCCCGCCATACAATCCCCGCAACGCCCTCCTTCTGTAGTATCTGCCGTAGACGGCTGATTGCAGAGCGCCATCCGCCATGCCGTTGCACAATCTGCCTTGTCCGACCAAAGGGATTATCGAGAAGCACAGTTCAACTCTCCGTTCCGCGACGCCCGGCCCCGGCATAAACGTCCGCCAACGGTGGCCCGTTCGAACCGCACGCAAGTACGCGGTTCGTTGAAGTTCCAATCGCGCACTACTGCTTCTTCACAACCCTAATCGGCGCGTCCAGACCCCTCGTACCCTTATCGATGAACCACGCCACATTTTCCTGGACCATCGTCAACTGGAGCGTGTACTCACCGGGCTTGCCCGGTGCCTTAACTACAGCGTCAAGTTTTGCGGTGGCGCCCGCAGGTAGATCCTTCTCGAGAAGTGTCCGCTCGCCGTCGTACACCACGACTTGCCCTGCTTTATCGAGCCAGTGGTAGGAAAGCCGAACGGGTTTCTCGCCAAATGCGGGCCAGGTAACGCCGCTCAAGTTGCGGACCGCCACCCGAATCTTGATCGATTGATCCACCTTCAGTTCCGGCACAGGCGCCTCCAGTTTCAGCTCCTGCTGAAACAGCCCCGATGTCGCCTTCTTGTCCTGACCACAAGCCACCAACCCTGCGAACATGACACCTGCCAACAATACGCGCGAAACATGACTCTTTCTCATCTGGAATCTCCGTTACATTGATAATCAAGTCTTCCGATCACAAGATCTCAACGAGACTCTCGGGTTCCGATCGGTTTACGCAAAATCACAAGCGACTGAAAATCTGCGAATCCATCGATGACACCAACAACTTCGAAGAACTGCGACCAATGTCGATGCACATAGTCCGTCGTATGCGATACGTTCCGATAATAGCCGGGGCTCGACGCGTCGACGCCAACATTAAGATGGCCCGCGTCCCGAACGCCCTGAGTGATCAGCTCAAGATATTGAGCATATGTTTTCGATTCGCTGTAGCACGCAAACCAGGCAAGCTCGGCCATGACCGTAACAAGCGCGAAGCCACCAGGCCGCAACAGTCGATGAAGCTCCGCCAACCACAGATCCTGATCAATTTCGCGTAGATGCGTAAACACCGAATGACCTATGACGAGGTCAAACTCGCCGTCTCTTAGTGTTGTCGGTGGGTCCGCGCCCACCTGAAGAAACCGTGCACCCGGTACGTTGGTCTTACACCAGGCAATGTTTTGCGCATCAATGTCGATACCTGTCACTCGCGCGGTCGTGCGCTCTAGCAAGAATCGGGAAATTCTGGCGCAGCCACAACCCCAATCCAGTATCGCCTGTACCTGTCCATTGGCCACGCGCATGTTTCGGCAGTCGGGCCACATGTATTTGGCACGTTGCTCCTTGATGCCAGATATCGATTGACCAAAAAGCAATTCCACCAATTGGGCCAGCTTCACATACCACGTTGCACCTGTGAAGCAAAATGATTCCGGACTCACTGCACCGGCAACCCGGAATCGATTGTCGGCGTCGGGCACCGGGAGCCCCCCGAACCCTCGCCAGTGCCCGCTCTGCCAGTCAACCGCTGCACGCCCGGTCGATGTATCAAGTACATCAAAGTCGAGATGTCCAGACGTTACTAAGTGCTCAGGAACGTTCAGCGAAGCCGAAAAAAAGCCGCGCGGCAGTTCGGGAAAGGGACCGCCTTTGTTAGCCAACGTGAAAGTGGCGCAATGTGACTGATCCTGAGCCATTACGAGATGATAACGACTGGGAACCTGTATCGCTCGAAGTGGCGGATAGAAGGCGCAATGCAGCACCCCGGAGCCGTCCGGCTTAATTTCAAATGCCATCTTCGCCCAACCGCTTCGAATCGCCGCACGCGCTGCGCCCTCATAAAGTATTGTTGCAGCATCCGAAGTAGATGGCGTCGTCCAAAAATCGCACTGCACCTTCTTGCCTTGCCTTAGCCGCACTCCAATGCGGTGTGCCCAATGTTGACACTCGGACTCATTTCCAAACCCATGGATCGCCGTTATCATGACGCCAAGCTCACGCACATCGCTCGCCAGCTGCACGGCCGGAGATACCTCCGCCTGAAGAAGACCATCCTCTTCAATCGGAATCAGAAGTGCCGTCGATTCCCTCTCGATCGGATATGCAAATCCTTGCTGCGCGCCACATTTTGCCGTGAGCTTGCCTTCAGGCTGATGAAACTGGCAAACCACGACGGCAAATCGGACGCCGCCAGGGAACTTCAGTGCAAATCGATACTGGCTCCAGACGTACCCGTCCTCAATCGCATTAAATCCGGAACGCAGTTGCACGCCCGGAAACGGACCGCGATCTTTTGACGACGAGGAGAAATCGCCGCACTTCTCAGTCACTGTTCTGGGCTCATCTGCCAGTCCTTCAGGAATACTCATCGCGCTCGCTGCTCCTAGGTGTCACCATTTCCGTCTGAAACTGGCGAAACGGGAGTGGCTGCAATCTTCTCGACCAGAAACGTGTTGGATATCCACCCCTGTAGTCCGACCCACGAATCCTCTCGCACCTCGATTACCCGACAACGACATTCTTCGACAATTCTGAAGACGTAGTATTGGGGGAGAACATGCATTTCGATCTCGCCAGCGTCAGCGCGGCTATCGAGATATCTGTTGATGGAAAATTGGTAACCCAGTGCATAGGTCGGAAGTTGAAAATAGGCCAACCCGCCGGGCTTTAGAATGCCTAGCATCGCTCTGACCAGGAATGCCATAACAGGGGGCGGATTGTGTTGGAGCACGATAACCGAAAAGACGAAATCGGCCACTTCCAGTCGGGCGAACTCTTCCACATTCTGCAGCCGTCGCAAGTTCACATTCTCTATTCCACACGCAGCAAGGTAGGACTCCGCCACCGCCAAGTGCGTCGCCGAGATGTCCAAGGCCTCTAACTCGGAGAATCGCTCTGCCAACCAGCGAGTCACTCTACCGACACCGCAACCCAGTTCCACACACTTCCCCTGTGCAGTAAACGTCCGACCGTTTCGATCAAGCGTGTGCTGGCACGCTGCAACGGTGGTGGCGCCAGATTGAAAGAATTCCCCCGAATACCCATCGAATTCTGCTCTCCGAAAACGATCGTTACCCAGTACCGACCAGTAGGGCTCCTCTTCGCCGATCCTGCTCCAGGCTGCCTGGGTGTAACGAAAGAGCTCGCGCAACTGTGCCTCGGACACCTCAACATCCACGGACAGCGGTGGCCAAGACTGCGGTACTCCTAGGTTCGTGCGGTATTCGTCGCAGTTCAGAAAGTGCCAAAATAGTGCGGCGCGTGCCAAATCCCGTGAGCTTGTTCTCAACGACAAGCTCGTTCTCCGGTTCGCGTCCAAGGAGAATTCGGTACGCATCGAGCACGTCTTGGCGCGCGACCGCATCATTTCCAGGATCAGTTAGCTTATTCCGCGTCATCTCTTGTCACGACCCAATCTAGACTCGCGGGGAGCTGTTGCCCACAGGCTGCTACCCAGGCTCGGCGCGTAGCTTCCAGGAAGGCCCGGCCGTAGCGAACATCAGGTTCGAGGTGATTCCCCTCGGCCCACTCATTCCAGGCGTTAATGAAGACGATGCGTTCATCCCCAACCGAGAAACGGCGGGTTACAGTAATGGCGTCACGCAGCCATGTTTCGTACTCGGCAGGGTTGCTGTTGAGGAATATATTGGCGGCGTTCTGGCGCCTAGCGGTGTTGTCCCATGAAGGCATAACTGTTTTGAATAGACGGTATGGCGGAGTGGATTTCGCTCGAAACGCTTTTGCCGTCGCCACATAGTCGTAAAACACTCCTCGAAAGTCCGCGCTCGTCTCTGCCGGCGGTGTTGTCGGCACAGCCAGGCCATGTGGCGGAAACTCGACTGCCGCATCGAACCCGAATTCGGCTGGCGGCCGAGAATCGCTAAGACTCCCAAAACTGAGCACGCGGATGAGGTAGGGATCAGCGAGTCCGGCCTTGTGACAGGCGCGCCGCCAACGTTCGACGGTACGTTGCGGGTTTGGCAGATCCTCCACCCGGTAAACCAACAAGATCGGTCTGCCGCAGATTCGAATGTAACGGTCGTCGGAAAACAGCGGGAACAGAGACTTAATGAAAGCTATGTCATCCTCGGACGAATAGGACTGCTTGATGAGTATCTGGTTCTCTTGCCCATCCCAACGTCTTGACCAGCTTTCATTGGCCCAGCACACACAGAAAGGCTGTCTGGGCTCGCCCCGTCTCAGCATTTCATCCAGTGGTCGGTGCAAAAGGCGCTTTCCGGCAAACCAGTAGTAGTAGTAACAGAAACCGTATACGCCATGCTCCCGCGCCAACGCCGACTGTGCGTCACGGGTTTCCGGTATACGCAAGTCATAGTAACCAAGCTCACCTGGCACGTGCGGCTGCTGGTGATCACGAAAAATTGGTGTCGCCCTGGTAACGTTTGTCCACTCGGTGAACCCCTTACCCCACCAGGTGTCGTTCTCCGGGATCGGATGGAATTGCGGCAGGAAGAATGCGATCAGTCGTACACGATTGTGCTCGTTCAGGGTAGCCCGCCAGCGATAGAGGAATTTCTCCTTGTTCCGTTCGACCTGCGCGAGCTTTCCGACGCCGTGGTCATTCGTCGTGATGCTCAAGTGATGGATGACGCGCGAGGTGGGTTGGTAA
>Ga0209536_100011966_pt1 | contig 12660 bp, 8 predicted proteins | sample DeeMarSeWOR28_12_FD_187461 | JGI IMG/M metagenome (GOLD analysis project Ga0209536, IMG submission 187461) | Marine sediment microbial communities from White Oak River estuary, North Carolina - WOR-2-8_12 (SPAdes) (version 2) | ecosystem: Environmental > Aquatic > Marine > Intertidal zone >...
GCCGCCGGAAATGACCGCTCCAGCCACAACCCTCAACTTCGACCCTCGTGACGACCTCCCCCCGACGAAAATCTCCCTGAGGTCGGAGTGGCCGTTGGCGCTGTTCACCAGTTTGGTACCATTGCTCGTGGCTGCCTGGACGGCCACTTTATTGACGCCGCGGTCGCTTGCAGCTTGGCTAGACCCAGGGGTGAATTCAGGGCTGCACTCATCGCTGGCTCCAGTGCTGTTTGGAATAGCAGCCGCGATCGGCTTGGGACTGAGTGCCATCCACCTGGGGCGTAAGGAGCGTGCCTTACGAGCGGTTGCCAACGTGGCCGGGTCTTGGCTGAGTCGCGAAATCGTGTTGATCCCTTGGTTTGCCATCATGGCCACGGTTTTCTTGGCTTGGCAGCCGACTGGCCAACTGTGGGGTTGGCTTATTGCCTTGCTCGGATTTGCCGGCCTGTTCGCCGTGGACCGGGTTTATTGTGTGGCCCTCATGCCTAGCCCCGGCGAATTACACAGCGCCAGTGTGGTTCTGTCCGCTCTCTTTCTCATTGGGGTATGGATCCAGCACCCGCTTTTGGTGGGGGTGGCCGGGTTGGCCAGGCTGCTCCTCTATATCCAGCGGAAGATCCACCTGGCGCGGTGCCAATGCACTTGGCGTCCGGGCTGGACGGTCATGCGCCTTGTTATGGGCTTCGGCTTGCCGGCGGCCATCGTGGTGTTTGATCCGGTCGACCTATGGCTGATTGCCCTCTTGGCGGCCTTACTGGGTGATTGCATCGACCGCTGTGAATACTACGCGGAATTGGAAATATTGACGCCTGGCTTGCAAATGGCCCTGGAACTCACGAACCATACTCGCTCGGGTACCCCCCGGGTCTGATTCCACCCTCAGCGCGACCTAATCCTGCCCGATATCTGGCTGACGCGGTCGAAGGCCGGGATCCTGAATGATCTACCGCACTCTATTTTTGTGGTATTGATCGGCTGAAGGCATGCTTAATCTTGTCGGGGACGATCAGTTTGGAGAAGACACGTTTTTCGCGGCACAACTAAAAATTTACACCACATTGCAATGGTGGGGGGGATTCGTTTCCTGCGTACGCGCCAATATCTCACAAGGGGAGAAGTCTTTCCTTGGTCCTACAACCATAGGCGCCCCGCTGACTCCTGGGGCAAGATTGGCGGACGAAGTGGATCTGGGCCGGACTAAAGAGGTTACCGGTGAAATCTCATGCGATCATATTCTTAGAAGATCTCTCAGTAGATCATGCCCGCGATCCGTTGTAATCCTTCGATATCCACTTGAGTGAAAGCATCGAGCTGAGCGGAATCCACATCCAGTACACCGATGGTATCACCCTTCGCATCACGCAGTGGTACGACGACCTCGCTCCGCGAACGCGAGTCACAGGCTACATGGCCAGGAAACAGCTCCACGTCCGGCACCAAGATCGGTTCCTCTTGTTGCACACTGGCCCAGCAGACTCCCACCGGTTCGGAAAGAATGGCGCAAGCCAGCGGACCTTGATAAGGGCCGACCACGAGGTGGCCATCCTGCAGCCGGTAGAATCCCGTCCAGAAAAAGTGGGGCATCTTGTGATGAAGGAGAGCTACGACCGTGGCCATGCGGGCGATGGGATCTGTCGTCTTGATGAACAGCTCACGGAGTTGATCGGCGATGCGTTCATACCGTGCAGTAAGCTGGTCCTGTGAGTTCCGGGTCATCGCTGACTCCTTCTCGGATCAACTCGGAAGTACCGACATGCCGTTACTTACCAGTCGACTGATCGCAAGTAGAGCTCTCATATAGAACTCCCATAGTATACAAGCTTATGCAGATCTTGCTCTGCCTCCTCGATGCGCCGGTTGTAATATGTTATCTGGCTCGCGAACAGCTTGCCCCAATTGCTGGCTTGAAAGCCAGCTTGCATCTGCTTGTACCATTCCTCCAGTTCGGTTTGGGGTGTTTCCCGGTAACGGCCGTGAAACGAAACCGCTTCTACAGACAGTTTGGGCGGCATGGGAGGAGGGTTGCCTTTGGCGTAACCGAATACGATGGTCATGATCGGGACGACACCAGCGGGCAGCGCGAGTTTTTCAGCCAGGTGTTGAGCGTCGTAGAAGCCGGTTTGGCCGGTCTCCGAAAGCATGACCGCGGAAATGCCGAGAGCTTCGGCTGCCAGGTTCATGTTCATGGCAGCCAAGGAGGCATTCATGACACCGACTGTGTACTCGCAAAGGGGGGCGTAGGGAAAGCCGGAGACCACGCGTTTGGGTCGATGCACGTCGGCGAGGATGATGACGGCCCGCTGGGCCCCGAAGGGAATCGGTTTCGCGAAGAACTGCTGCCACTCGTCGGAAGTGAATAAAGCAAACGACCAGGTCTGCAAGTTCACAGTGGATGGGGCTAGGCGTCCCGCTTCCAATATGGCCGACCATACATCGGCCGGAATGGGATCGTCCTTGAATTTCCGTACACTCCGTCTTTCCAGGATAGTGTGTAGCAAGTCGTTCTGTGCGAGGCTAGGAGGGATGCGTGGCCGAGCACTGATGATCTTCGCCAACCCCACGAAAAAATCGCGGACGGTAAATTTCGCCATTGTTTCGTTCCCTTCGCGGCGTCGTCCTGGAACTGTGACATGATAATACGCCCTGAAATTACCCCCGTATTAACATCCTGGTGTTGTGCTCTTATACTTCGTTTTTTGGACGCTGAAGACTATTGCGTTGTTGTCGTGAGATGGGCGAAAAAACCAATGTACGGCTTTGACGCGCTATTTTCAATGAGATGTCAACCGGCTAATTCCGCCGAAGGTCCGTTGCGAACTGAAGATCTTGAGCGATCCAGTCGTTCTGACGCTGTAATGTGGCGGCTGGCGAGGAACCAGTGGCAGGGGCTTCCCCTCCGACTGAACCTGTTTCGGCTGCCAACTGGATGGTTTGCATTTTAGGGCCGGATCTGCTTAGTTTGGCATGATCATGGGATTTTTTGCCGATCCGAATTCCTGGGCTCACTGAAAGGGACGACCATGGCCATTGTTCTGGACGGTTCCGGTCTGACGATCGAGAAGCTGATGCGTATTGCGCGTGACGGCGAGAAAGTCGAGTTAGCACCGGAGGCCTTGGAGCGCATCAAGACCTGTCGTGCCATGTTGGAAGAAAAAATCGCAGCGCGTGAGATCATGTATGGAGTCAACACCGGAATCGGAGAGTTCAGCGAGATCGTCCTGGACGACGAGCAGGTCAATAATTTCCAGCGCTACTTGATCTACAATCATTCTGCGGGAATCGGTGATCCGGCGCCCATCGAGTATGTGCGGGGTGCCATGGCCGGCCGTATCAATGTCCACGCCCACGGTAAGTCAGGTTGCCGTCCCGAAATTACCGGAACTCTCATGGCCATGTTGAACAAGGGGGTCACCCCCTTCATTTGCCAGAAGGGTTCCGTGGGAGCCTGCGGCGATTTGGCTCCCATGTCCCAGATAGCACTGCTCATGTTGGGTGAGGGGCAGGCATATTACGAAGGCGAGCTTTTACCCGGCAAGGAAGCCCTCGATCGCGCTGGTATTCCGGTACCAGGTTTGCAAGCACGAGATGGCCTGGCGGTCATCAACGGTTCCAACGTGTTGACGGCCATGAGTGCTCTGCAGCTGTATGACATGAACCGTTGGTTGCAACAAGCCGAGATCGCGTGTGCCATGACCCTCGAAGCATTGTTGGCCAACCTGAAGCCTTATGACGTGCGGCTGCACCAAGTCCGGGGCTTCGCAGGGGCAGTGCGGAGTGCTCAGGTCATTATGAAGTGCATCGAAGGCAGTGATTTGTTGAGCGGGAAGATGAAGACCAAGGTTCAAGATGCCTATTCGATGCGTTCGAGCCCACAAGTCATTGGTGCCGCTCACGACGCCCTAGCTTACGCCCGCAGCCAGGTAGAAATCGAGCTGAACGGCGTCGGCGATAATCCTGTCTTCCTTCCCGAATACAAGCTCACTTTAACGGGTGCCAATTTTCAGGGCACGCCGGTCTCCTTGCCCATGGAGATGGTTGGCACGGCCATCAGCATGGTCAGTGTGCTTTCGGAGAGACGTCTCAACCGTATGCTGAATCCAGCCTTGAGCGTTGGTCTCCCGGCGTTTTTGACCAAGGGCGCAGGCATGTTCAGTGGAATGATGCTCAGCCAGTACACGGCCGATTCCTTGATCGTGGAGCAGCGGATCCTCTCCGCTCCCGCGGCGAATGCCTCCATCCCGGCGGCAGCCGATCAGGAAGATTTTGTTTCCATGGGGATGAACACCGCCATCAAGAACGCCCAAATCCTGGACAATGCCTATGGCGTGTTAGGTATCGAGTTCATGGGTGCAGCTCAAGCTCTCGATCTCCGGGATTTCACCCCCGGCGTGGGCGTCCGCAAAGCCAAGGAGATCATTCGCCATTATGTGGAGTTCCTGGACGAAGATCGGCCCCTTCATCCTGACCATACCCGTATGAAGCAACTGGTCAAGTCGTGCGAAATTCTCCATGCGGTGGAGGAGGAATTGGGAAGTCTGGATTAACAGTTCGATCCACCCGTTGATCCCACCCCGGTCTTCTAGTAATCTAGACTCGTCAGTAGAGCAGCACTGCGGGTGCCTCGACAACCACCACCTCTCTCGCCAACTCCTTATCGGCAAGAGGATGCCTGGGCAGGAGGATATTGGGTGGCATTCCAGTCCATGCCGGCCATCATTTTAGCCAGCATCGCAATTTATAGCGGAATCTATCATTTACTGGTTTATGTCCGCAGACCGGTCCCTAGGTACCATCTGTCATTCGGGCTGACCTGCCTGGCTGTGGGCTTATACGACATCTTCTCAGCCTGCCTATACAATGTCTCGGATGTACCCACCGGTGTTGGCTGGCTGCACCTGATCAGTCTGGCGGGCGCCATTGGAGCCGTATTCTTCCTGCACTTCGTTTCGGATTACACGGAGCGCAGAGATACGTGGTTCGTCAGAAGCGTCAGCCTGGGCTTCCTCCCCATCATCGCCCTCTCCATGGTGAAAATCGATGGCTGGTTGTGGACGAGTCAACCATTGGTGAAATCCATTCAGTTACCATTCAACATCGATGTCACGTATTATGAAACAGTAGAAGGACCTTTCACGACTTACCACAGCATCATGAATCTTTTGGTACTTGCTTACGCTTTTTGGGCGGGAATACAACTTTTCCAAGCGGGAAATCGCCAAAAAGCAACGCCGCTCCTCGTAGCCTTGAGCATATTCAGTGTCGGGATTCTCAACGATACGGCTGTAACCTCGGGGATCTACGAGTTCATCTACCTGACCGAGTACGCTTATCTTGCGATGATTCTGTTGATGACTTACAGCCTTGCCAGTGAAGCCCACAAGTCCGCTGAGATGGAAGAGACGTTACGTGAAAGCAGGCGCCAGCTGGGAGAGGCAAATTACATGTTGCAGCTCGTACTCGATACGATCCCTGTACGCGTGTTTTGGAAAGATAGGGATTCCGTCTACTTAGGCTGCAACAGATTGTTTGCCAAAGATGCTGGCCGGGTAATCCCAGCGGAACTGATCGGGGAAGATGATTTCGCCATGGGTTGGCGGAACGAAGCCGAAATGTACCGTGCCGATGATCGTAGTGTTATTGAGAGTGGACACCCACAAATCAACTACGAGGAGACGCAGACAACACCTTGGGGTGACAAAATCTGGCTTCGCACGAGTAAGATGCCTCTTCGCGATACAGAAAATAAAGTCATCGGGGTTTTGGGAACTTACGAGGATATTACGGAACGCAAACGTCAGGAAGAGGCACTCCGTCAGAGCGAAGAAAATCTTACGATTACCTTGAACTCCATTGGCGACGGCGTCATTGCCACGGATGCCGAAGGCCGTATCACGCGTATGAATCCTGTAGCGGAGCAATTGACCGGGTGGTCCGCCATCGAGGCCGCAGGTCACTCGCTTGCGGAGGTGCTTCACCTTGTCGATCCGGATACGCACGAGAAAGTAGAGCCTCCGGCGGAATTCGTCATGAGAGAAAAGGGAAAAGCCGGATTCGAAAGTAGACGGATTCTGGTTGGGAAAGACGGTACTGAAAGATTGATTGCCGAGAGCACCGCACCATTACGTGATCTGGAAGAAAAGATTTTAGGTGTTGTACTCGTTCTGCGGGATGTGACCGAGGAGCATGCTTTGCAGCAGCTCGTCCATCATTCTCAAAAAATGGAGGCTATCGGGCAGCTTGCAGGAGGTGTAGCCCACGATTTCAACAATTTGCTCCAAGCCATTCAAGGGTACGCGGAAACTGCCTTGTCCCAATTGTCTGCGAACCATCCCATAGAAATGGACTTGAAAGAGGTCATCAAGGCAACGGAGAAGGCTGCGGCCCTGACGCGTCAATTGCTGGCATTTGGTCGCCGCGGAACCTTACAGCGAAAACATTTGAATTTGAATTTGGTCGTGGACGAGCTAACAAAGATGTTACGGCGAGTGATTGGTGAGCACGTCGAACTCAAAGTCCAGACGGGACAAGATCTGAAACCTATCTCTGCCGATCCTGCCCAAATCGAACAGATCCTCGTCAATCTATGTATCAACGCGCGAGACGCCATGCCTGATGGTGGCTTGCTGACTATCGCCACTTGCAACGTGCACTTCGACCCGACTGAGCGTCAGCGTCACCCCTGGGCACAAGCGGATGATTACGTCCTGCTTACGGTTACCGACACCGGGCGAGGAATCTCATCCGAGGTGAAAGAACGGGTATTCGAGCCTTTTTTTACGACCAAGAAAGTGGGCGGTGGGACTGGCCTAGGATTGGCCGTGGTCTATGCCATTGTCGAACGTCACGAGGGTATGATCGAATTGGAGAGCGAAGTTGGCAGAGGGACCAATTTCCGGATTTTTCTCCCCGCATCGCAAGCCGAGCCGACGGAGGCAGCGACGCCTGAAACAAAGATCGCTCCTGAGGTCAAGGGTGGTAGTGAGACGATCTTGGTTGCTGAAGATGATCCGGTCGTGCGGGATTTGACCATGCAGATCCTCGAGAGAGCAGGTTATCGCTTGATCGTAGCGAAGGATGGCGCGGAAGCCAGCGATCTGTTCGTGCGTCATGCCCAAGAAATCGACCTGGTGATTCTCGATGTTATCATGCCGAAAAAAAGTGGCCGGGAGGTCCATGACATCGTCAAGGAATTTCGTCCTGAGCTTCCCGTGCTATTTCACAGTGGCTACAGTTACGATGTCATTGGAAAAGAACATCTTCCCGAGGATGTTTACCATCTGATCCAGAAACCATATCTTCCCCGAGACCTATTACACCAAATACGCCTCCTATTACGGGAGTATAGGGCCTGAGCATGCGTGCATTGTTGCACATGCTTCGGTCCGAACTTCCCTGAGAGGCAATCCTTACACCGCGGCTAAAAGCCGATCGTTCCCACTGGTTCCTGGTCCGGACTTTGATTGGGGTATCGTATCTCTGCGTGGAGGAATCCTTCTCTCGAAATGTGAAAGCCATTTTCAGGATTAAGTGATGAATCATTATCGGGTTATCTTCTTTATTCTTTTGGCAGTTACGGCCTTAATCCTGTGTGGTTGCACCCAGCCGACCGACCCGGACAACGATTCGCCTCATTATGGCTGGCCAGGTCCAGGCGTGCAAACTGCCTCGTCCAATTCTCCGATCATGGCGAATGTCGATTTCGGGTATGTCGATCTGACAGATCCTCAAACCCGCGAGCAGATGGCCAAGGCCGACCTGCTGGTCTTGGAGACTTCCATGTATTGGTCTCCGCTTTACAATGAAGGGACTTTCGCTGAGGTGAGAGCCCTGCACCCGAATATCAAAATCGTTGCCTACAACTGTGCTCATGGGACCTGGGCGCGTTGGGGTGACGTGGATCCAGAACTTCAACCGTTCGGTTATGATTGGTATACGGCACTGCGGCCTTACTGGACTTACACCACCACAGGTGACACGATGATGACCTGGACCGGCAGGATAGCGGTGAACATCCTCGATCCAAACTGCCGGGCCGCTATGATTGGGGTGCTGCTTGAGCATGCGCCGAGGTGGAGCAACCGTTTCGACGGTGTCTTCTGGGATCACTTCAACGAGTTTCTCTGGATCCCGGACTACATTCCCAACCTGGAAGGGGAAATGGATCTGGACGAGGATGGCATACCTCATCGTGAAGACGAGGACGAAATGGCCGCATACCGGCTAGCCTCCGAAAATCTGATCCAAGAGGTGCGTGCGGCATTTGGAGACGACTTCATTCAGATCGTCAATGGGGGTCGGGCCTTGGTCGACTCGGTTTTTGCCTCGATGGTAGATGGTATGTTCTATGAACATTTTCCGGAGGCTGGTTTCTGGGGAGCCGATGTTTTGGCCGACTGCCTCGACCCGACCGTTCCCAACAATCTTCTAGCAGCTAAGCACTGGCCGCGTACTAGGAATGGCGGTCCTTGGCTCATCCTGTCCAACGAACGTATTTTTCGTTTCATGGATCCTTACTCGCAGTTCATCGACTACCGCTTTGCCGAGTGGAATCGTGTCATCGCTCTGCTGGCTGGCGTGACTGTCTGCTACCACTCCGATGACGAGCTTATGCATTGGGGCTGGCCGGAAGTGGAGCTTCAATTGGGGCAATCACTCGGCGGTATGACTCGAGTCGACAACACCTATTCGCGTGCGTTCGAACATGGCTCCGTAACCATGACCTTGACTCCGCAACGCGGGGTCGCACCGGACGCCATAACTTTCGAAATCATTCAAGATGGTGAGGTCGTGCAGAGTTACGATTTTCCAGAACACTTTCCTTAGGATCCCAGAAACTTCAATTGTAATTGATAAAGACCGCGATGATCAGGAAGAGTGCCGATAAGAGTATCAATTGCCAGAACAACGGCATCATGAATTTCAGCCAGCGGCCGTAAGGGATTCTGGCCAGGCTCAGCATGGCCATGAGGATGCCGCTGGTCGGGATGATCATGTTGGAGAAACCGTCACCACAGGTGAAAGCGAAAACAGCAGTCTGACGGGTGATCCCCAGGATGTCTGCCAGAGGAGCCATGAGCGGCATGCTGACGGCGGCTTGACCTGAACCGGAGGGGATCAACAGGTTAAGACACGATTCGTAACCAAGCATCCCCAGGGCCGCGATGTGACGCGGGACTGTCTGTAACACCGAGGCAGCGGCATGGACGATGGTGTCGATGACTTGACCGTCGGTCAGCACGACACTGATGCCCCGGGCGAAACCCACGACCAGTGCTGCCACAACCATTTCCTCCATGCCTTTCACGAAGGCTCGGGCTGCTACGTCGATGGGTAGTCTGGCTGACCAGGTTGCCACGATACCCATCAAGAAGAAACCTCCCGCCATGTCCGCCATCCACCAGTCCAACTTTTGCACGGCGAACAGAATGAACGCGAAGATGGCCGTGCAACTGATCAAGATGGCTGTGTGAAAATGATGGTAAGGCAGGGTAGAGGCTGCATGCTTCTCGGACATTTCAGGTTCATATTCCATGGGGTCATCGTCTTCGTCGGCGAGGAGAGAGGCCTCAGGATTCTGCTTGATGCGAGCGCCATAGCGTAAGAGGTGCACGACGGATACCGTCAACGCACAGGCCAGAAAGACGACCCGGAAAGGAATGCCGCTGTGTAGTTTGACTTCGGCAATGCCTTGAGCCACGCTGACAGTGAAGGGATTGGTCGTCGAGGCCGCGAAACCGGTATCGGCGGCCAGAAGCACGATGGCCATGCCATAAACTCGGTCGTAACCGAGGCGGCGGGCCACCAGGAGAAAGACCGGAACCAGCGGGATGAACTCCTCGCCCATGCCCAGGGTCGATCCGCCCACGGCGAGAACCATCATCAAGACCACGGTCAGAAGTGGGCCTCGATCACCCAAGCGGTGCAAGAGTTGTCCAATAGCCGCATTGATCACACCCGTCCTCTGCAAGATGCCAAAGACACCCCCGATCATGAAAATGAAGAAGATGATATCGGCTGCCGCTTCCAAACCGCGGGGGATGGCAGTCAGGAATCCCTGGAGTCCGACCGGCGTGGCCCGATCGGCAACTTTCTCCCCCAAACTGATACTGCGCAAAGAGATATGTTTCTGCAGAGGCTGGTAAGTACCGGGAACGACCAAGGTGCGTTCCCGGCCCTCCACCACCTTGCGCTCGCGCTCAAAGGAGCCTGAGGGCACAATATATGTCAGGAGTGAGCAAGCGAGGATGACCCCCGTCAAGAGGACAAAGACGTGCGGGACTTTGAGTTTTGGCCATTTCATGAGGACAGTAAGCTTTCTGTTCACATTTTCGATCTTGGAGGATTGTTTGTTTCCAGATGTAACATATACACGGGGTCGCCGCCGAGGGTTTTTCGCCCCCAAATGAACTGATGCAACCATTTCTGCTGGGTTTCGTCTCTCAAATGATCTAAATTGTACGGTCGGATTCATCTGGAGCTACTGAGTTCGACAGAGGCTTGCAAAATGGCTTGCACAATCTTTGAACAGCGCTCGCGGGAGCGGTCCGCCCGAGTGGAAAGAAGGAGAGGAACATGAAACGTATGACAGAATGGATGATGCTGGTGATTTTGGCGGTATTCTTGGTGAGCCTTCCGGTTGCAACACCGGCCTTGGCTCAGGATGCGGGCGAAAAAATCAAAGTCGAGAATCTGAGTGACCTGCCCGTGCATTCCTATCCCATCGAGGGCTCCGTATCAGAACTCCTGGCATCCGATGCCGATTTCATGAAGTTGATGGCCCAGGTCAAGGCCGACCTCGAATCCGATCTTGCCAAGTATCAAATCGACGACGCGGCGACGCTGCAAGACATTTACAGCACGTTGCTGGCCATCGATTTGATCGAGGGGCGGCACGATGAGGCAAGGGAGAAGATCGTCAAGGTCAAAGAGTTGGAAGACAAGGAGGCAGTGCGGTTGACCACTGGTCTGACCACCGAAGCTCTCATTGCCGCGCGTGAAGCAGGAGAGCAAGGATCGGACGCCTACCGGGAAGCTTTCAAAAAACGATTGGCCGAACTCGTCTATCCCTTACCGTGGGACGTGGTCCAAGACCGTATCCAGCAGAGCAAGGGCCGCTCGGAAATCATCAATGAGAACCTGCTTCTGGGGATGGTCCAGAGTCAGCTCGATCCTGTCGTTGCCAAATCTGGTGAGCTCAGCGCTGATCTGGCGCGGCAAGTCATCAGCATACGCTTTGCCATCGATAACATCTTGCCTCTGAAGCAAGAACAGTTGGCCGTCTATCAACAGATGATCGACCAGAACAAGGTGGAGAAGGAAAATATCTGGCCGGCTCGCGATGTTGAACTCGATCCGACTCAGAGACTCGCGCCGGTGGTCATCGGTATTTGGGACTCTGGTCTCGATGCCGATGTTTTCGAAGGCAGTATGTGGGTCAACAAGAAGGAAAAAATCGACGGCAAGGATAGTGACGGAAACGGTTACATCGACGACGTCTACGGCATCGCCTATGACGTCGACGGCAAGAAGACGCCCGATCTGCTCCATCCCGAAGGGGATCAGGCCGGGAAGGTCGATGCCGCCATGGCTCATCTGAAAGGTCTGATGGACCTGCAGGCCGCCATTGACAGCGAAGAGGCATCAGAGCTCAAGAAGTTTTTGGGCAGTCTCTCGCCGGACCAGGTGGAGGATTTTACAACGTCGCTGGGATTTTGCGCTGTCTATTCCCACGGTACCCATGTGGCTGGCATCGCGGTCGCCGGCAATCCCTTTGGGCGAATTTTGGGAGCCCGCATCACTTTCGACTATCACACCATCCCGAAGCCGGTCACCAAAGATATCGCCGAGCGGCATGCCAAATCATATGGTGAAGCCGTCCGTTACTTCCAAAAGCATGGTGTGCGCGTGGCCAACATGAGCTGGGGCTGGACCTTCAAGGAGATCGAGGGGACGCTGGAAGCCAACGGCATTGGTGATTCCGCCGAAGAGCGTAAAAAGATGGCATTGGAGATCTTTGATATCCTGAGTGACGGGCTGTATGATGCCCTCAAGAGTGCTCCCGAAATCCTGTTCGTCAGCGCTGCGGGCAACGAGGACAGCGACGTGGAGTTCGACAAGGTCATTCCCTCGTCCTACCTTCTACCCAATCTGCTGATCGTGGGTGCTGTGGATCAGGCTGGTGAGAGGACATCGTTCACCAGCGAGGGAACAAACGTCGTGGTTTATGCCAATGGCTTCGAAGTGGATAGCTACGTGCCCGGAGGTGAACGCATGGAGATGTCGGGCACATCCATGGCTTCCCCTAATGCAGCCAATCTGGCGGCTAAGCTCATCACGTTACGGCCAGATTTGACTCCGGAGCAGACCATCGTGCTGATCAAAGAGGGGGCGGACAGCCTGCCGGAGCAACAAGATTTGCTCTTACTCAATCCCAAGGCGACAGTGGAGTTGCTCCAGAAGCAGTCTTGAGCTTACTACTGATTGGGTACAAGCGAGTCGTTAGATCGCAACAAGGAAAGGGACGGCTTTCACGGCCGTCCCTTTTTTGCCCCCCGTGGGGGTGAGTGCGACCGGGACTTGTCCTGCAGGCCGTCAACCCACGACACGTTCAGTCGATCACTTCCGTGCCGGGAAAGTAACTGCTCCAGGCGAACCAATACG
>Ga0209536_100011967_pt1 | contig 12659 bp, 13 predicted proteins | sample DeeMarSeWOR28_12_FD_187461 | JGI IMG/M metagenome (GOLD analysis project Ga0209536, IMG submission 187461) | Marine sediment microbial communities from White Oak River estuary, North Carolina - WOR-2-8_12 (SPAdes) (version 2) | ecosystem: Environmental > Aquatic > Marine > Intertidal zone >...
ATTTGATTCAGATATAAGGGAAATAGAGAAGGAAATTATTAATTACCTTCTAAAATCTATTATTTCTTCTGCGCGGGGAACGATAACCTCAACTATTCTTTTTTATTTTGTAACAAGGAAAGATTTAACTCAATCTGAACTTAAGGACCTAACACAATATTCTGTTGGGAAAATTTCTCAGGAAATTAAGAATTTTGTTGATTTAGGAGTGATAAAAGTTTCTAAGAGGTCAAAACCACGAATTTATTCTATGGAATCAATAATGGCAGAGACTTTTAGTAGAGCTATTAATCTTTTGAAAATAAATATCAAATGGGAGCCGAAGCTATCAGAAATAAAAGATGAATTGGAAACAAAAAAACAAGAGCTTTTAAATTTAGATGGTTATGAAAATATCAAGAACATTGTAGAGGAGAATTTGTTCAGAATTTCGGGCTATAAAAAAGTAGTTAATCTCTGGGAAGATCTTAAAAAAAAATATGAAAAAATATAGCTAATTCAATAAAATCACTTGACGTTCCATACCATGGCGCATTCTCCAACTCCGCCTTTCTGTACGCCTTCGAATCTCAAATTTTTGAATCCGAACTTATTTTTAACTTTTGATAGAATTCCCATCATTACTTGAGGAAACATGCAAGATGGACTTCTATTATCGTGAAATCTATAATAAGTGTTGGCATAACACATTTTACAACTGTCTTGCTTAGCTTTTAATTTTATAATCTCTCCATTTTGATCCTTTATGAATTCTACTTCAGCATTGTTTGTTATTGCCCATTCTTGTTCAAGAAATCGTTTTAGTTGGTTTAAAAAATCATTAACAGTCTCAATTCCATTATCATCGAACTCTCTTCCGATTGTTCGACCTATTTTGGTGAGAATTTCACCTTTTTTATCCGAAGGGAGTGCTTTCTGCAAGGCATACCAAAGTTTGAAGAATGTACTATATGGTACAGTCTCAAATTGATTTGGTAACTTTGATACCTCATCTTCTGTTAAATTCATAATTTTATTTCTCTCTGCCTTTTGTTTTTAAATTATGTTATCATCTTTAATTTTATTCAACCACAGATTAAAAGTTTTCAATAACTTTTCCACTGGGAAGAATCTTGTATAAAATTTGATTTTCTTTCAGTGTCTTCTCAACACAATAAGTTTGTAACAAGAAATCCATGTGATACTTAAAGGTATCATGACTATCCAAGCTTCCATTTTCCTTTAATTTAGTTATTAGGCTATCTTCTGAGATTTGCTCATTTTCATTTACAAATTTTAGTATCTCTCTCCTAATGGGATGATTTACTGCTTTTAAGTGCTGAGCATGTCCAACTTTTTTCGTTTCTGGCATTTTTTTCTCTCTTAACTATAAAAATTAATCCAAATAAAAGATTACTTTAAGCTAGCATTAATTTGAGAGATATAAAATTTTAAGATTTTAGATTATAAACAAATATAAACAAGAAATTTCAAATTAACTGAAAAATTGGTATTAAATTTTTAAAAAAAAATTACATTCGAGTTAAGTTTCTCCTAGGCATTTTTTGGATCCTAGGATCATTAATGAGAGAATCTAAAGTTTTTATAAACATTTCCCTATCCTCCTTGATATTGGAAGATTCAAAATCACAATAATTACTCACATGATCGTTGAAAACCTGCGAAGTTACATTTTCACCTAAATTTGCTAGAATGTCTCTTTCTTCTTTCAAATTTTCAACTGGGCTTAATAATGTAAACTCTCCTGCCTGTAAATCTTCCCAAAGAGGAACGCTCGGCGAAATATTCAATGTTCTAAACCTAAAGATAGTTGGATTAATTTCGGTTAAAACTCGGGCAGTTTCCTTGACGTGCTCTTCTGAGTGTTTATGTCCTCCTAATCCTAGTATTATGTACAGAGATAAATTAATTCCTGCATCTAATAATCTTCTACCAGCTTTAATAAAAGATTCTGCGGTCGTACCTTTTTTCATTATCCTTAGAACAATATTCGAACCACTTTCTAAACCCATATACACTATATCTAAACCTGCTTCTGACAATTGTTTTAATTCTTCGTCAGATTTTCTTAAAATATCTAAAGCTTTAGAATAACAACTCACTCGTGGGACATTCGATAATTTAATTCTAACATACTTAACAATCTCGACCAAGTAATCAGTAGGAGCAGAAGTTGGGTTCCCCCCCGCAAGAAATACGGGGAATCCATGGTAATTGTATTTAGCCGCTTGATCAATGTCCTTTTTAACGTCTTCTAAAGGTCTTATTGCATAATCTTGAGTTGTTCCATACATACCTTTGTAAGTCCCGCAAAATCTACACTTGTTCCAATTACATCCACCTGTTACTGCAATAAGTAAAGAGTAAGCTTCAACTGGGGGTCTGATTATGATATGTTCAGCAGGATATTTTTCAATCATATGAATCGTTAGATTGGGGATTATGAAAATATTATTTTTACAATATTTAATTCTAATAAAAAATGGTTAATTTTTAGATATTATTGTTATAGTTTACAAGATCGAATAAAGAAATACACCAAAGTGAATAGTTGGATTTTAGGATTAATATATAAAATTTTTTTTTTAATGTTTAGAGACATATTAATAAGAATTGCGATACAGAAGTCGTTATATATATTCTGTATTCAAATCGATCCTCACAAACTATTTAAGTTTTTAACAATTTCCAGTATTAAAATTAGAGAAAATAACAATACTCTATCTAAACATTAATTAAATATATCAGCTTTTTCCTAGTGTTAAGAGGACCAGCAAAATATGAGTTATGATCGAAGGAATATCTTGTATTCTTTTAAAATTGTTATTTGTGGGGCTAGTTCTGTAGGAAAAACTTGTCTTTTTAATCGTTACTGTTTCAATTCGTTTAATGTTGACACCTCCCCGACGATTGGAATTAATTTTCATTCGATTAACTTGAGAATTAATAATAAAAATAATCCTAAAAATGGAAAAGAATATTATGTAGTAAATTCTATTTTTGATTTCGGTGGCCAAGAACGTTTTAAGCCACTAATAGGACAATTTTTTGAGGGCTCCCTCGGAGCATTATTAGTTTTTGATTCTGTAAACCAAGCTTCTTTTGCACAGTTAGATTATTGGTATGAACAGTTAATTGAAAATTCTGGGAACTCAGATATACCTATAATTTTGGTGGGTAGTAAAAGTGATTTATTAGATAAAACACCCAACGACGATATTATATCAGATGATTTAATCGAAAATTATATCAAGGAACGACAACTCGACGGGTTCTTTAGAACATCAGCGTTAGAAAATTATAATGTGTTAGAAGTGTTCAAAGAATTGAATAATTTAATGCTAAAACAACAACAATTTCCGTTTATTGTTATTTAATAACCTTATACCTAGAATTCTCGATCATAAACATAATCGGTAAATTCATTAAAAAAGGCTTTCTGATCCTTGTTGAGGTCTGGATAGATCTCCTTTAAACTACTTTTGGCTTGGCTCATAAGGTTTTTTGCTAGATGTTCAGCTATAAGTAAAGCGTTTGTTTCATCAAAAATGTCTTTAATTTGTTTTATATCAGGTTTTGTAAGAGAGTCCTTATGATAGAGCTCGTTTAAAATTTTTGACTGATCCTCATCTGTGTTTTGGATCGCTAAAATATAAACTATCTTTGACCTATTTTTAGATCGAATATCATCCTCTAAATCTATTATATCATCTCGAATGGCATGAGCTTGACCCATACTCAATAAAGCATTGCTTAATGGATTAATTTGATAATGGATATTTCCTTTAGCTAAGATTGCACCAATTTTAGCAGATTTTTCAAATAATCTAGCTCTTTGCCATTCAGCAATATTTAAATATTGCTCTAATGTCATAGTAATATTATTATAATTCATGTACTCTTCTATTAACTGCCCCTTCATTAAGTAATCCATTGAACTAGTATATTCATTAATGGCTAGTAGTTTAGTTTTTTCGGGGAATTTTGATGATTTTAATATATCTAAACCAAGTAAATATCCTTGAGTTCCTCCCAGAATACTCATATCCCTTCCGTATAGCTTTACAATTTCTTCTTTGTTAGAGACCTTCATGTCCTTGTAAATTTGATTCAGTTCATTCTGTAATTGGTTATGAAATGAAGGTTTTCCTCTCCTGATATTATCATCGTCTAACAAATCATCATGAATTAAATGACCACTATGTAGCAATTCTACTGCTATGGAGACTTCTCGAATTTGATCAATTTGATCCTCCAAGTACATAGGGTTAATGATTCCTGCAAAAGCGGTACATAAAAGGATGGGATGGATTCTTTTGGCTTTCTGATTTAATATAAAATTCTCTAGTTGCTTGATAAAATCCTTCAGAAGGAGGTCCTTCTCTTCTCTATATATTTGAGTAAAATAATCCTCCAATTCTTTATTTATCAAAGATCTTTCAGCTTTAAAGAAATCTTTAATCATACTTAACTCTCCAAAAATTCATATATTAATATAACACATATAATAATTTAATTTAATTATATCTTTATTCTAACAATTTTATATTATAGGAGTTTTGTCAAATTGAAAATTGCAGTCGTATCTGACTCACATGACCATAAGGACAATATATTAAAAGCTGTTTCTATTATAAATAAAAAGAATGTTGAAGCAGTTATACATTGTGGGGATTATGTCGCCCCATTTGTTAAGAGATGGTTTAATAACCTCAAAGACTCAATAAAACAAAATTTCTTTGGCGTCTTTGGCAATAACGATGGAGAAAGATTATTCCTAAAAAAAAATTTGGGTCAAATTTGTGAATTTGCTCAAGGTGGGAATGAATTAATATTGAATTTAGATAACAAACAGATTTTTATTTCACACATGCCAAAACAAGAATCTATTGATGCGCTAGCTCATTCAGGTAAATTCGATATAATACTTACAGGTCACACGCATTACTTTGTCAATAAAAAGTATGAAAATGGTGTTTTAGTAGTAAACCCCGGTGAACTTTGTGGCTATTTAACAGACAGAGCTACATTTGCTATTGTAGATACAGTTGAGATGAAAGCGGAGATTATTGATTTATAATCTATATTTTTTTTAACCTTCCCTCTTTTTTACTAATTTGAATTCATTAATAGAATAATGTCATGTCAAGATTATCACCCTTGGTCATCTACAAGGACTTTAAAAACAATAAATTAGAAAGGAGAAAAGCATCAGAATTATTAATTTCATTAATAGAAAATCCTTCAGATATTACAAATAGGAATAGAATACTCGCAATAAAATTCTTAGGTATTATTGGTTCAAAAGAAGACCAAACTTTCTCCTTTCTAGAAAATTTATTAATTTCAGATCTTGATGATCTTGTACGCGGAAATGCAGCAATAGTAATTATTAGAAATTTCAGCACTAGATCCATCGATCCAATTAAATGGGCTTTAATGCATGAAAATTCAGAGTCAACAATGATTCTAATAATTAAGGAATTAGAGAGGACTAAGGATTTACGATTAAAGGGGCTATTAGAAGAGATTGAATTTGCTAAATTTAATGGAAAAATTTTTTTTCCTTATGGTCCCAACTCAACTCTCAATTTAAGTAGTAATATTATTAATGATATAACGAATATAAAACACCTAGGAAATTTACGAAACCTAAAAAAGTTGTATTTAAACTTTAATAGAATTGCTGTTATCAAAGGTTTAGGAGATTTGGTTAATTTAGAATCCTTACACCTTCAGGGAAATAAAATAAGGATGATTGAAGGATTAGAGAATTTAAGAAATTTAGAATATCTTTACTTAAACAATAATGAAATTCAAAAAATTCAGGGTATTTCAAACTTATCTAAGTTAAAATCTTTTATGCTCTATGACAACCAGATTCCTGAAATTGAAAATATCACTCACTTAACAAATTTGGAGATCTTAAACTTAAGAAATAACAAGATTACATCAATTAAAGGTTTAGAAAAACTTCAGAATTTAAGGAGATTAGATTTAAGTAACAATAATATAACCGAAATTAATGGCCTTAATAAACTTAAAAGCTTGGAATTTTTGGATTTGAGCCATAATCAAATCTCTCAAATTAAAGGACTAGATCATCTAAAAAATCTAAAATTTTTGGATCTTAGAAATAATAAAATAACAGAGATTAAACAATTTAAAGTACAAAAACAATTACAACATTTTTATTTGGGTTTTAATATGCTTTCAAAATGGGAAGATGATTGGAATCTGCCACAAGAAAACATACTTGACAAGTCAAAGATTGAGGACAATGACAATGTGGGTTCGATATTTAACTTCTTCTATGATAAAAAACCATCTAATGCTTCAATTAATAAAAAACTTTTCGAAATAAGAGATATTAAATATATACCCCCTAGATATAATTCTCAGTTTCTTTCTAAGGAATTGAGAACAAGTTCTAATCCAATAGACCGTTTTGCAGAGTCCACTTGGATGTTGATTAGTAATAATAAAGAATTTGAAATCTTCCAGCTAAGCAAATTGGGAAAAATAGATTGGATTCAAAAAAGACGAAACCGTATCTTCCCTTATCAAATTTAGGTAAGATTTAATTATTAAACTCTATCGGTAACTTTTATTTAGGAATTTCGAATTCTAAAATAATATGCGATTACCTTTAGAAGGAAAAGTTATATTAGATCTTTCGAGAATGTTACCAGGTCCCTACTGTTCCATGATTCTCAGTGATCTTGGTGCTGAAGTCATTCGGGTAGAAGATGCAAATTACCCATATGGCAACCCACCACCATTTTATGTGAAAGAGTCCTTTCGGGAAAGTGCGTTTCATTCAATATTGATGAGGAATAAGAAATCAATAACTCTTAATCTTAAAAACAATGAGGCTAGAGAGATTTTTTATAAATTAGTAAAACGAGCTGATGTAGTTTTAGATACTTTCAGACCAAAAGTTATGCATAAATTAAAAATTGATTATGATACTTTAGCTTCCATAAATCCATCAATAATTTGTTGCTCTTTAACGGGTTATGGTCAGAATGGCCCTTACGAGCAAGTAGCAGGTCATGATTTAAACTATATTGGCATTTGTGGAATATTAGATTTAACCAAGGAAAGACAAATCCATGAAAAAGAAGATATAAAAAAACAACCTATTAATCCTGGTGTTCAAGTAGCTGATATAGGTGGCGGATTGGTCGCTGCAATAGGAATTTTAGGAGCAATTATTGAGAGAGAAAATAATCCAGACAATAAAGGTCAATTTATTGATATTTCAATGACCGATTCAGTATTTTCCTTTATACCAATGATAGCTGCTTACCATTTCGCTGAAGATACAAGTGATGGTGTTAATATTCTGCATGGTGATTTCCCTTTCTATTCAGTTTATGAAACAAAAGATGGTAAATTTCTTTCTCTTGGTATTATTGAAGTTAAATTTTGGCAAGAATTCTGTCGAGGCATTAATAGGGAGGATCTAATACCCAATCAATTTGTTTTCGGTGCAGAAAGAGAAAAGTTATTTTGTGAAATTCAATCCGAATTAAAAAAGAAAACACAGAAAGAATGGATGGAAATTTTTATTGGATTAGATGCGTGTGTTATGCCTGTTAAATCCTTTTCTGAAGCTTGTGAAGATCCTCAAATATTAGCTCGAAATATGATCTTAGAAGTTGATCATCCGGAATTTGGTAAAATTAAGAATGTAGCATCTCCAATTAAATATTCTAGGACACCGTTAACAATAAGGAGTTTGGCTCCGAAAACGGGACAAGACACAAATCAAATTCTGAGTAATTTAGGTTATACAGAGGAGGAAATTAAGAGTTTTAAAAAAAAAGGGATGCTTTAATATATCCTAAAAAATTTGAAATTCTACAAGTAGTATTAACGTAGTTATTAATAATGAAACGAGTGTAAATACTAATAAGATTATGAACATCGGCCAATCTTTTAATTGCCCGTAAAAACCTGCTGCATTTATAGTAGAATATATCGCCATCCCAATTGAAATAAAGAATAATGCAACACCCCAGGATTGATCCATTATCAATCCAATCCCTCCAATTATAAGCATAATTGAGGTTAATAACTCAGCTATTAAGTGAAAAAAGATTTGGGTAGGTTTTGTGGTTAATTCTGGTACTTCTTTCTTTCCTAATAAAAAAATCCACATGCAAAACATGGCAATTCCAATTATTATTGTGTATATTGAAGCAATTAGTTCAATAACCATTATTACTCACCTTTGGTGATCTTACTTAACTAATGATAAAAATTAGCTGATGAGTTATTTATAAATTACTAAAATCAAACGTTGAATGCATCATGTCTATCTTAAATCATAAATAAAATGTAGCCTTAATCACTTAAAATTAAAAAGAATTCTCAATATTATTATGAGTGTTGACTTGAAACTTTACGAGGAAATGAAAAGATCAGAAATAGATTTAATCTTATCATTGCCCTGTATTATGCTTAAAGATTTATTATATATTATCGAAGAGAAAAAAGAAATTCAGCATATTAGAATTACACGAGAAGAGGAAGGGGTAGGTATAGCTGCGGGAGCATATTTAGGTGGAAGGATTCCCGCAATTCTCATACAAAATTCAGGATTGGGAAATTCAGTCAATGCAATAAAATCTCTTCTGTTTTCATTTAAAATTCCTGTTATTTTTATTATGAGCCACAGAGGTGTTGAAGGAGAAAAAATTGCTGCTCAATTTCCAATGGGAGAACTCACACAGGATTTATTAGATTTATTGAATATGCAAAAATTTATTATTAACTCAATAGAAACCATTTCTAATATACAAAAAGCAGTAGAAGTTAGTAAATCATCGGGATTCCCTGTCGGAATTCTATTAAAGAAGACATTATGGGGGATAAAATGAAGAGATATGATGCCATAAAAAAGATAGTTAGTGCAATTGAAAATGAGTTCGTCGTGTCGAACCTTGGTGCTCCTTCAAGGGAATTATTTAGCTTGAGAGATAGGAGCGAGAATTTTTATATGTTAGGATCAATGGGACTCGCCTCATCTATAGCTTTCGGTTTAGCTATCTCACAACCATCAAAAAAGATATGGTGTATCGATGGAGATGGTTCCATGCTAATGAACTTGGGGAGTTTGAGTACTATCGCCAATAATCACCCAAATAACTTGACTCTCATAGTGATTGATAATGGGGCTTATGGATCGACGGGAGATCAAAGAACCTATACAAGTTATAGAACTAATCTAGAAACCATAGCTAAAGGAGCAGGATTTGAGTCAATTAAAATTATTGATAACGAAGATGATATAATTCCATCATTAAAAAGCCTAGGTAATGGATGTCATTTTGTTAAAATCAAAGTGTCGCCAGGCAATGCTCTCGTAGAAAACATTTCATTGGACCCTGAGGATATAAAGAAGAGGTTTATGAGATCTATTTTAAGTTAATTATGGATTCCAGTATTTGTCATGGATTTCTCTAATTTTTCTCAATTATACATAATTTTAATTAAGTTGAGATTTATTATTTTTTTAGGGCATTATTATAAAAAATAAAATAGCAGATGAGGCAAGATGTCTGAGGAAATTAATAAACCAGAAGATACCGGAGAAATAAAGCAAGATAAGTCAGAAAAAGAAAATGAGGAAAAAAAAACATCTGATGAACTTAAAGAAATTAAAACGGGTAAACCAGTAGTAATACGAGCAGAAGCTTATAAGACAATTATTCTGTATGCAAGTAGATATGCTAACAGATCAATTCAGCCTGAAAATTGGAAAGAGATTTATGGGATTCTAATTGGTCACTCTGATGAGGAAGTAGTCTACATTGAAAGTGCAGAAGCCCTAACCTTCGGTCATGCTACTGATGTTCAATTAGATCAAAAACATTATATTTTTATTGACGAAATTCAACAAAAATTGGATACTGAGGGAAAAGATTATTACATAGTGGGGTGGTTCCATACTCATCCAGGATTAAACTTATTTTTCTCCTATATTGATCTTGTTAATCAACTGGGATTCCAGCAGAACAATCCTGATTTTTGTGGTCTAGTATTTGACCATACACTTCTCGGAAAAAAGAAGTTAGAAAAAGTTGAAGGAACTGAACATTCAATAACGAAATACGAAACGGGATTTGAAATTTACCGGATAACAGATGTAAATTTAGATATTAATGATCCTAAATACGACAACAATTACCATAAAGTTGATTATATTATTGATGGATTAAACAAATATTTTTTCGCAAATGTTCTTTCAGAGTTATCAGCTTTGGTAACTGAAGGTAAACCTTTGCAAACAGCGTATGGAGAAGATTTAAGAAAAAACAAGGAATTAGATGGCACCCAAACATCTAAGAACAATTTAACTAATCCTTCAGACACAAATGTTTTATCAGAGATTCCTATGGATGAAGATATTACTTTCAATGTCGATTATTTTCGACAAGAAGAATTTGAGAAAGAAAAAATTAAAAAAGAATTTCAATTAAAGGAAGATGCCGAATTTCTAATTTATGAGGGAAACCTTGCCTTCACCAATAAAGATGCGTTTACTGGTATAGAAAAATACAGAAAAGGTATCAGCAACTATAAAAAATTAAAAGATATTGATAGAGTAATGGATTTGTTAAGAACTGTTTCCCAGAAATGTATTTCTAATGACCATCTAGTTTTTGCTCAAGAATTTGCTGAAGAATTGCATAAGTTGTCTAAGAAACAAAAGAATTTGTTTTATTCAGGTGTTGCGAATTATATTTTCGGGTACCTTCTCCTAAAAAGTAGTGAAAATGATGCTTTAGAAAAAGGGTTAAACAGTATTCAAGAAGCTGCCGTTAACTTTGAAAATGTTGAAGATTTTGCGGGAGCTGGAATGTGTTTCAACAAAATCGGTACAATTTATCAATCCCGACTTAACAAAATTGAAAATGCTAGTCTATTCTATAGAGCAGCAATCGAAAATTACAATAAAGCAATAATAAAAATGCATCCTTTAAGAACATCATTTTGGAATAAACCAGATTTGCTTGTTCAAAAAATTGTAGAATTAAGGGATATACTTGATGAATTACTACCAAAATTTAATGATATTGATTTAAAAAAGAAAATTACAGAGGACCTTAGAAAATTGAATTATAATTTTTAAAATCCCTAATTCTCAACTTGAATAAAATCCATAAAAATTAAATCATATTATATATTAGATTAATTACTTCTTTTGGTGATTAAAAATACCACGACGTAAACAAAAAATCAAATATTCTAGAAAGATTGTTTGTAAACATCTTGAACCAAAAGGCGACATAGGGAACAGCTTACAATCTCTATCTAAATGTGATACTAGAAACTTAATCTTAGGAACTCGAGCGTATGTTTGTCAAGTTTGTGATTTGTATGATCCTGTTAAAAGTAATCGTAGGTTTTCAGATGTTTATGAAGAAAGTAAAAAATTAGCAGAAAAAAAAATTAGAGAAAAAGAAATTGAATTGAAAGAATTTGAGTTGGCGTCATTAAAATCTGATGATGATATTGATTTATCGATTGATGAATTTGAAGAATTAGATGAGGAACAACCCTTAAAGTTTGAAAAACGTAAAGCAGGAAAAGCAGATTTGGAGGATTCCGAAGAATTTGCAGAAGTAGAGTGTCCCTTTTGCGGTGAACTTTTTGATGACCTCCCAACTCATATTCAAACCTGCGAATTCGCTCCTGATGATGCAAGTATAGAAGATATATTACCTACCAAGAAAAAGAGAAAGAAAAAAGCAAGTGATAAGACTTCTGAAAGAGGAAGTGGAGAGAAACAAGAATGTCCATACTGCGGAAAGCAATTCGTGAGACTTGGGAAGCATCTAAATTCCTGTCCAAAAAGACCTGTTGACGCGGAAAATAGCGCTGATGTGGATAAATAAGTTGACCAATTAAAGCTTGAGAATCGATAGGTTTGATTCTCACAGAAATATTATGTCCGTGGACGTTTAAAATAAATTTTTTGAGTATGTAATGTGTATCCCTTTATTGGGCTTTTGGGTTTCTTCTGAATTAGATTAACAAATTCAATTAATCTATCTTTATCAATGGCCAGTTTTTTCGAAAGAGTTGGGATTGAAATCTTATCATATTCTTTGGATAATTCTGATATTCGATAAGTTAGTAAATCTTGGTATACGGACGATATTAATAGCTTTAGGTTGGGGAAATTTTCCTGCTTTACATCTTTTACAAATTCAAAAATTTTATTTGAGGCATAGTGGTAATCCAATACCCTATAACAACTCAGAATTTCATATAATTTTTTAATGAACTTGAAGTATTTTGTAATATCTGTACTGATATTTTCAAGATTTAACTTTTTTAGATTACAATCAACTTCGTGTTTTAACATAGCTAGTAATTTTGAGAAATTCTCGAGGTTTGATTCTGTTAGCTTCTCTCTCAACAAGTTATTAAAACGACGTTGGTAGATCCTTCTTTGGTTCAAAAATTCATTTCGAACTGTTCGATTTAATTCATAAAAATTTTGGAGTTCTTTCTCGATGTTAAAATATTCTTGATGTTCTTCAAGCAAAGTTACCGCTGTTTGTACTTCTTCTAATGCTGAGTTATAATCTCCGTTTTCTACTTTTTTAAGGATAATAGATTTATAATAATCTATTTCACCT
>Ga0209536_100011968_pt1 | contig 12658 bp, 7 predicted proteins | sample DeeMarSeWOR28_12_FD_187461 | JGI IMG/M metagenome (GOLD analysis project Ga0209536, IMG submission 187461) | Marine sediment microbial communities from White Oak River estuary, North Carolina - WOR-2-8_12 (SPAdes) (version 2) | ecosystem: Environmental > Aquatic > Marine > Intertidal zone >...
AATGATGTACGCTAACCGGTTGTCGAAACACAACGATAACCGAACCAAAAGGAGCAAGCTCTAATGGAACACGTATGCCTTCGGATGTTTGCTCATAAACGGGCTGCTGTAGTATAGTTCCCGTTTCGGGCAGCCAAAATTCAGGTGACTTGCCGGAGACTCTGAAATGGGCATTAAAAAATTCCCGGCGATTCTTTCTGTTACGAATAAAATAGATGTCCGTTTCCTTCGTTCGCCGATGAATGAAATCCAGATCCGCTGCTTTTTTATTGCTGGTATAATGGAAGTCTGGACCGATACCGCGTGCCAAAAGGATTTCTCTCAGGGATCGGCCCCATATAATTTTTCCTTTGCCATATCGATGCTCAAACACGTTTTTACCATCACAGTTTCCCCACAGCGTATCGGCAAGCTGCTCAACCTGCCGGTCTTTTGTGGGATAGCCGGTAAGCCCGTTTGATTGCGTGGGCTTTGGGCCAACCACTGTTCCACCGGCTGCTATGAGTTCTTTGATTTTCTGCAGGACTTGCAGGTTCATATCTGTTCTATCCGGAAGGACCAGCAGTTCGTATTGCATTCTGTCAGGAAGAGTGAAGCGACCATCCTTCACATTCATTCGGTCTAAAAGAGCCTCAGCGTTTATTACATCGTAGTCGTAACCATATCCGAGCGATGGATCGATATGCTTGGCAGGCACGAAATTAAAGCCCTGGTCTCCGTAATAGTAACATACGTCTGCTACGAAAAGCCCCTGCTGCAGCATGAAGGAACATCGTGATAGATAATCAATAAAAGGCTTTGCCTTTGACCACCACGCGATATTCGGTGTCAGATGAGTTCCGGCGCCATAAACCCAGCCGGGCTTGCCGGCCTCCGGGGGCTGATGAGAGGATGTATGCCAGACAACATGATTCATTCCTTCACAGAACGCACGGTCAGCGGAAGGTTTGAGGTCGAAAGGCCCATCCTGCCAGTGCCGAAATCCGGTGAAGGCCTCCATATGCACTCGCTTGCGACCATAGATATGTGCAGCACAGGCTGTTTCTTTTACTACCCAAAGCTGGTTTCGCTGCTCTCTCCACGGCCAGAATTCGCCCCGCATTTCATCGATAGAGCCAAGAGCTTTCAAAGCATCGACAGGGACCTGATGTACGGGAGGACCGGGTCCTCCCGCCTCAGCCTCAATCCCAAGACCAACTTCGTTGGCGGTTTCGCTCGCTGTGCGGTAATAGGCATCTACAAGAAGATCGCCAAGCATTTTTTGATAGTCGTAAATGAAGCGTGCAGTTATGTCCTGGTTTTCTATTACACAGCCGGCCAGGGCGGGCAAGAAGGGCGTCATATCGTAATGACAATATTGCTCGAACTGCTCGATGAAATCCGGCGTCCATGTAGCTCCCCTCACCTCATAGCTTGGCAAATAGAGCTGCTTCAAGGTGGTAGGTTTTAAGTCACCGATTTTTTGCTGTAATCGATTGGTAAGATATTGAATGAATACGCGAGTGGCTTCATGGCTGAAGTGGTCAGTAGCCAGTCCATCCGAATTCGGGCTGGGGACTTTAAGTTTTTCACCGGTATTGGCGCAGACGAACCGGATGATAGTCCATTCGCCTCGCGGGATTTTCCATGTCAGTTTTCCTTCGGCATGAATTTGCTTTGTAAGGTTAATGATTTTGGAGCGATCTTCAATAACCAGCGGCGGTAATCCCGTCGAAAGCCACGTTCCGTTAGGACCGGATTTTTGACCATCATTAAGGTTGTCAGCGTTCCATTTTGAGTCTGATGCCCTCTGGGAATTTGAAGAAATTATCAGAGCCGAATCTTTCGTCCGGTCGATTTCTTTTGAAGCGGCTATGTTATGTCCGGCGGTATCATATACATCAAATTCTGCAAGTTGCACCATATCAAAATCTGTATTGTAACCATTATAAATTTGAAGTCGGACATAGCATGCTTCGACTGGTTCAAAGTTGAAACATTGCGGCTTTGTGTTTGGTTTTAATCTGTCTCGGATAATTTCACTGAAGGATTGCTCTTCGAGATTATTGGTACTTACGGCTACGGAAAAATCTTTGCTGTAAAGATGAAGATCCCCATAGCGTTTTGGATTGTCACTTTGAGCATTGTAGAGAATAACATGGTCGATGCGGTGGGCATCAATCCCCGGCAATTTGAAGATAAATTCATGGGCCGGCTGTCTTTCGGCCTCCGGTATAGCCAATACGGCAACGTTTTTTAAAAAAGCAGGTTTGCCGTCCGGATTTTTTGGGATGTTTACTGGAAGTTCCGGTAACGGAAGCAATTCGTCATAATCGACAGGACCTTTGACCTGTATTTTGGTGTGGTATAGTCCCATGCTTGCATGGTGGGGCTGCACCCATGAACCGCCCAGGTCCCAACTGCTGCAGGCCGCTAATTGGACGTCGAGATCAAACTTCTCGGCCAGTTCCAGCGTATATGCAACGTTCTCAATGAATTCATCGCTCATAAACGCAGGACCTGCGGGGGGAGCTGCCTTTGCATCGCCTCGTGCTCCCATGTCGAAGATGCACAGGCCACCGATTCCTTTTTCACTGTACTGCTTCAATTCCGTTTCAAGATAATCACGGTTTATGTATCCATTCAACCAGAGCCAGTATATTGACGGCTTGGCGGCTTTGGGCGGGTCTAAAAAACCGGAGACTAATGAATCAGTCAAATCTGTTCTTTCAACGGCTCCTGCCTGTAAAGAGATTATTAAGATAACAGTTAGCAGCAATATATTAATAATGTATCTGTTTAACCAGGCTTTCGTGTTTTCGACCATCCCCAAAGCCTGCGGCTTTGAGGCTGCCACCCTTTTTACATTGATTCTATTGTGTGGCAGCCTCATCCCGATTGTCGTTATCTGGATGGGGATGGTTCTTCCACGGCTAAACATATATTTAAGAGCATTAGTGTATCTCATTTTCACTTATCCTCGGGTATAACAATTACACTTTCTATTTCCAATATCTCAACTATTTGTTTAATCGTCTGTGCATAATAGCCGACGCCAAGCGCGAAATGATGAGTCGGGCCTTCGGCAACCCATTTTTTAAGAAAGGTGCGAACGTCAGGCTTAAAGAATCCTCTCGTATTCGTATTGCCTGTGGGTGGTATGGGGCCATGCAGACTTTCACCTTCAGCGAGAATGAATTTAAATCGGCTGTCGGCTGTCAGGCCGATGCTTAGAATCGTAATCGGACCTTCTTTTATCTTAAATTCAACGCCGGCCCCGGCTCCCGGTTTCCCGTGATATTTCGATAGGCTGCGAAGAACGGGTTTGCCCTCGGCGATGTTGATATGATGGGGGCCATCGTGGCCGACCAGCACAAAACCTTCGTTGAAATCGATGGGGTGGAATTCTGCAAAGCTTCCCCCGATGTCCAAATGATCCATAATCAGCATGGCGATGCAGGTCTTCAAATCGGACTCGCCGCACATTGGAAAGCCTGCTGCGGTCAGCAGAGAATTTCCCGCTATAAGATTAGTAACCAGTTCACGCATCGGGCTCTCTTCCTGCCCTTCGTAATAGTAGGCCAGCCCGTCCAGATTATATGTATCGACGAATTTGTCCAATGCTGCCGCCACACGTGCGGCGACCTGAAGGTCTTTTTCAGTGAGTTTTTCGGTTATGGGATCGGATTTCGGGTCGGGGGTGTCGAAGAGATTGAGAATCTCTGCTTTCTTGCCCTCAATCTCTTCTTCGGTCACTGTCTGTTCCAATTTCAGCAGCTCATCGGCCTCTGTTTGTACGATATGGCATCCGAACGCTGCCGTCAGCGCTGTATGGTCCGTCTGCATGTCCAGCATGTGTTCGATAGGGTGGCCGAAATGACCGATCCGGGCGCGCTTCAGGTCATGCAGGACTTTAGCGATATCACACCACTGTGAGATTTCTTTTTCTACCGTTGGGTCGTCCTCAAGGGTGCCGAGGATAACAGGAGGAGGCTTTTTACCCATCCGGATGGCCACGCCCGTGAATTCAGGGACGGCACAAAAATCATCGTTGCACAATTGCATGTAGGTCGAGGCTTTGGAATAATCGAGTGCCTTCAAAGGCTGAAGCGCGACCAAAACCAACGGAATATCCAGCTCGCGGATGATTGCAGCAAACGATGCCGATGTGGCGTAAGTGAGCATGTGACAAAATACCAGGTCAAGATCCGCAGCTTTGAGTTTCGGCAAAATGGCGTAGGCAGATTCGGCGTCATCTGCAATGCCGAAAGAAGTGACTTGTACTTCGTTGGCTTTTATCCGCTCGATGAAGATATTAAGTTTGCCTTTCAGCTCATCGAGCAGGCCCTCGAACTGGGGCCAGTATTTATTAAAGCCGACTCCGAAGATACCGACATTAGCTGTTCTTTTTTTCCTTCGCTTAACTTTCATATTTTCGCTCCTTTTTTACCTCTTAAAAGCGTTTCCTCAAGAGCGGATTCAGGGGGCTTTGGAAAGAAGAGGCTTCCTATAGCTCCTGAGATAAAAACCGGAAAGATAGTGAATGCCCCAAACCACCATTTGGGAATGTCCGTCAAAGTCCAAACAAGTGCCAGACAAATCAGTCCGACCGCAAGCCCTGCCAGAATTCCATGTAGATTCGCGTGCGGCATAAACATCCCCAGCAGATAAATTGCAAGCAGCATACCCAGCGAAGTTCCGGCAATGGTTGTGATGATATCAAAGACCGTATCGCCGAGTACGGGAACAAGAATAGCGGCAAAGATGACCACAATACCAAGTACGGCAGTAAGAATCCTGCCAATCCTCAAGGGCAGTTCCTTTCCGGAAAGCCAGTCGTAAACAATGACCGAAGTCACGCCGTTGATGCCGCTGTCTATAGTACTCATGGCCGCAGCAAAAAGTCCGGCCAGGATGAGTCCGACTAATCCAACCCCGGGCAGTTGCTTAGATACGAAATAGGGCAGGATTTGATCTTCTTTTGCGATTGCGGCACCGGCAGCAGGCAAGCCATCGCCGCCAGGCTGACTGTAAAAGGCGAATAGTGCCGTGCCGACCAGAAGAAAAAGCAGGCCAAGCCCGGCATTGATCACGGCACTAAGGACAACAACACCTCTTCCTCTGGCAAGGCTGCCGGCACAAACATAACGCTGAATCATGTTCTGAGAAACTGCGTAGCCGGGCAGATACATAAACAGGCCAAAAGCCGCCGCCGTAAAAACCGTATTTCTACCTGTGAAATTCTCCGCTGCCAGAAGGTCGGAATTAAGATGGAACATTTGAAATTTATTGTGTTCCGATGCAACTACCCAAAAAGCCGACCAGCCGCCATCGATACGGCTCACGGCCAGGAGCAATACAGCAATGATTGCTCCACCGAGCACGACCGCCTGAAGCACATCGGTCCAGATGACAGCCTTTAATCCGCCCATGACTGTGTACAGGGTCGCAAAGGCCCCGATCCCGATGAGCATAAGGTAGTACTGGGCGTGTGTTAGTCCCATTACGGTTTGCAGAGTAAGTGCCACGGCATAAAGCATTGTACCCATCCAGCCAATGGCGTACACACAATAGAGGCCTGAGCCGATTTTCTGCGCGGGCGGACCAAACCTTTGACCGAGATATTCATAACCGCTGCTAACGTTTAGCCGGACGAACATCGGCACGAATATCCACCAAAGAATCGGAGTAATAACGAATGGAATGAACAGGATGGTCAGGTAGAAACTAAAGTCCTGGTAGGCTCCTCGCTGAGGAAGCCCCAAAAAGGAGATGGAACTAAAGCTGGTAGCGAACATCGAGACTCCGACAACGAACCAGTTCATTTTCCGGCCGCCGAGAAAATAGTCTTCGTTATCCTGCTGTCCCCTGGCGCTTCTGAAAGCCAGGCCAAAGACCACGGCAAGATATGCTATGCAAACACTCCAGTCTATGAAGCTCAAATCGGCCATTAATGTGAAAGCCAACAATTTATACGAATCCGAGGGTACTTCCTTTATAATAATACTCTTTATCATACAGAAGGTAAGCTGGATACGTCAAAGCATAATTAAAACTGTGCCAATTGTGGTAACGTGGTATATTTTCGTGCTTTTATAAGAATTTTGACTGAATCAACAGTTAAAAAGTGTTGAGATTAAACGGCGTGTTTTGGTATTATAATGTTATTGATGATTTCAGACTTTAAACACGAGGTGAAGAAAATGGCAAAAAGTACTCTTCTTTGGCTGGCAATCTCCTTTTTTTGTACTGTAACTTTCACTGTAGAAGCAGCAGCAGAAGTTCCACCCATCCCGCAAGGTTATGCAGACGAGCAGGCGGTAAGGGCGGCGATTCTTCTTGGCCAGATCAAATTGGTCGATGCAAGGAATATTTCCCTGCCTGATAACGTAGAGGAAATCCTCGATATCGAATATGGAACCGGCGGCCAGCGTAAACTCCAGTTGGACCTTTACCTGCCAAAGGGCCGGAAAAAAGCCACCCCTGCAATTATCTTCATTCACGGTGGTGCATGGAAAAGCGGCAAGCGCAGTGACATGAAATTTTATTGCGTGAAATTCGCCGAAAAAGGATATGTCACCGCCACTGTAACTTATCGTCTTATGGGCGAGGCTTGCTTTCCTGCTGCTGTACATGACGTCAAATGCGCCGTTCGGTGGCTGCGCGCCAATGCCGCAAAATATCAGGTAGATCCGGAACATATAGCGGTCTCCGGAAACTCCGCCGGAGGCCATCTTTCAATGATGATCGGCTATTCGGACGATCCTTCACTTGAAGGCACGGGCGGCAATAACAATGTGAGCAGCAGTGTCTGCGCAGTAGTAAATTTCTATGGCCCGACCGACCTGACCACAGACTTCGCTAAAAATCAGGAACTCGTCAAAGAATTCGTAGGTGGAAAAACATTTGACGAAGCACCTGATACCTATGAGCTGGCTTCGCCTCTTTTTCATCTTACCCGGGGCGATCCTCCCACCCTAATCTTTCATGGAACAATTGACAGTGTCGTTCCTGTTTCCCAGGCGGATATGCTGGCGGAAAAACTGAAAGAACTCGGAATCGATTACGTTTATGAAAAATACGATGGCTGGCCCCATGTCATGGACCTTGCCGAGGCTGTCAATCAGCGTTGTATCTATCAAATGGAGCAGTTCTTCAAAAAGCATATTCCCATTGACTGATAATCGAGAGTACACTAAAGGATTAAGTTTATGCTAAGACTCATTCATGTGACAATCAACGATTTCCGTATTCACAGGATGGTCTTACTTGTGCTAATATGCAGCCAGGCAGGGCTAATGGCCCAGCAGGCGGGCTCCGAATTAAGCGGCACTACTATTTTGCCGGTAGTGGTTCAGCCGGCTGAGGTGCCTGCTGGTGCAGCCGTCAAGATGTGTTATACATGGAAAGCTGTTAGACCCACGGACACGGCCTTTAAGGTCTTTGTACATATAATCGATGAGCAAAAGCGCATGGTACTGCAGGATGACCATGTGCCGCCGGTTGGCACATCCACGCCGGGCTGGCAGGGGACCATCACCTACGAACGACGTATAGTAATTCCCGCTGAGATAAAGGATGGTCAGTACCGAATTATTGTGGGTCTTTACAATAAGTCCGGTCGGGCAAAACTCACCGAGGGCAAGGAAGTGTCTCTTTTTGGAGATAACAGCTATCAAGTTGGTGTTTTGACAATTGATTCTAAGACCCCATGGCCGCCCGCGGATACGGAACAGGCTCCCAGCCTGGATCTATCGGGCTTCCAATTGACCTTTCGTGAAGAATTTGACGGCCCGTTGGACGTCTCGGCCTGGGGGCCGGGCACACGTTGGATAGCTCACACTCCCTGGGCCGGGGACTTCGGAGATGCACGCTTTGCCGATCCGCGTAGCGACTTTCCTTTTGCTGTTAAAGACGGCATCCTCCGCATCGAGGCCAGGAAAGATGAAAAAGGAAAATGGTCCTCCGGATTGCTGGCATCCAACGATCCGCTGGGCAATGGCTTTTCTCAACAATATGGTTATTTTGAAATGCGGGCAAAATTGCCGCCCGGCCCCGGGGTCTGGCCAGCCTTCTGGCTTTGCTCCAGCTATAACCGTAAGGATAAGACCGCAGGCCGGGACGGTTCGGTCGAGATCGATGTTCTTGAATATTATGGTCGCACTCCCAGTTCCTTCACGGCAACGGTCCACATCTGGTGTCCGAAACCACACCGGAGTGAAGGCACCACCATAACTACCAAGCCCTATGAGGTCTCCAGCGGATTCCACACCTACGGATGCCTGATAGATCCGCAGCAGATAACCATGTATTTCGATGGTATCAGGGTCTGGCAGTATAAAACTCCGCCGGAGCATAACAAGCCGCTGATGTTGCTGCTGAACCTGGCGTTAGGCCCCGGCTGGCCCATCGACAAGACTCCGAATCCATCGGTAATGGAAGTGGATTATGTGCGGGTCTATGCAAAGACTGAGAACAAGTAAAAATACGAACAGTATTTTTTAAAGCTGTTTTCTGTTAATGAAAAAGGAGGCCCCTATACATGAGATATTGCTTGTTAAAAATGATAATTATAATAGTTCTTCTCGGTTGCAGCACCGGTGTTTTGGGTCAGGAAGTTAATCCCGAAAGGGCGGCTTTGCAGGAGGATTTTCTGAAGCTCCGTTTCGGTCTTTTTCTTCACTTCAATATGGCCACTTATGTCAATCGCGAATGGGCAAACGGGTACGAAGACCTGGCCCTATTTAAACCTGATAAGCTAAATTGTAATCAATGGGCTGATGTTGCCTGTGCAGCCGGCATGAAGTACGGCGTGTTAACGGTCAAACATACCGGCGGCTGGTGCCTTTGGGATAGCAACCACACTACGCACGATATTGCTAGCTTCGTCAACTACAAGAACGGCAGGGGTGATATTGTTCGCGAATTTGTTGACGCTTTCCGTTCACACGGGCTCAAGGTCGGATTCTATTACTGTTTCCCCGGAGATTTCTCGAATGCTGCACATAGCGATGGGATTCCGGAAGGCAAGCCCGATCTTCACGGATTACCCCCGGAAGCGGCGGGAGACTACGTTGGCTTTATCAAGCTGCAATTGTCGGAACTGCTGAGAAGGTATGGCCCGATTGACCTTTTATGGATCGACCAGTACAGCAATAAGTACACTCGTTCGCGTTGGCAGGAAGTACTTGCGCACATCAGGTCGTTGCAGCCGGAGTGTCTGGTTATCGGCAATAATGCTCACAGCCTGAAAGATTCCGATGTGTACAGTTGTGAATTTCCCTGGGATCCGAAGAGTTTGCCGCCGGAAGGAAACAAGATGCCGGCAGAAGTTTGCGATAAGATCTCACGGACATGGTTTTGGAACACAGAGGACAAAGCAGAACACGTGAGAGATGTTCGAGAAATTATTAAGATGCTCAGGCTTAGTAACCAGCGAAACGCCAACTATCTTCTTAATGTTCCTCCGGACAGAAATGGCCTGATTTCGGGAATTCACCTAAAGCGTATGGAAGAGCTTGCTGCCTTTGTGTCAGCCCAGGGAAGTTCCGAGCCGAATCGAGAGGCCGGAACTAATGCATTACCTGTCAAGGGATATGAACTCGTCTGGTCGGATGAGTTCGAAGGCGAAGCCCTGGATTTTGCGAAATGGGATTATCGAGGGCTTGGTCAGCGCCGGAATGCGATCAACGTTAAGGATAATGTTTCATTGGATGGCGATGGGCATCTTGTTTTAACAACCAAGCGAGTTGGCGACAATTATCACACTGCAATGATAGGTACACAAGACAAATACGAAACTGCATTCGGCTATTTCGAGTGTCGAATCAAACTCCAGAAGCAAATCGGTCACTGGTCTGCTTTTTGGCTCCAGTCGCCGAGTCTCGGTAATCCTGTAGGCAATCCAAATAAAGCAGGCACTGAAATAGATGTCTTCGAGTATCTTCGTAACCGAGGCAACAAGATCCAGCACACATTGCACTGGGACGGCTACGGCAAAGACCATAAGTCGGCCCAGAAAGTTGCTGAAATTCCGGGATTAACCGAAGACTGGCACACCGTCGGTTTTCTCTGGACGACCACGCATTATGTTTTCTACGTGGACGGCAAAGAAACCTGGCGGACGGACAAAGGCGTATCTCACCGTCCTCAGTATATGATTCTCAGCCTTGAAGTGGGCAAATGGGCGGGCGATATATCGAAGGCTGAGCTGCCGGACCATTTTTACGTGGACTATGTCAGAGTTTACAAACAAGTTGCCGCCAGACCGGGCAGTATGAAGTAGTCCGACAGCGATGCGAGGCTGAAAATCCGGGTCCGGAGTCCTATCTCTGAAAGCGCTAATGCGCCCATTTCCAATTCATAAATTCATAAAAGATTTTTGTATACTGCTGCCGATATACCTAATAGAGGGAATGGAAGACCACTGGCTGATTTACAGGTTCGACCAGTATCAGACCTCGCGAAGGATCGCGCGTTTTATAGTTCGATATAATCATCCGATAATCATGAGAAGTGCAAGGCCGGTAATCGCACAAGGACAACGAGTTCAGTGCTTGATGCACAATAGAAATGGAGTTTTGTTATGGCTTCAAATGCAAAAATTGGATTGTTGTTAGGTTTGGTTGTCATATTTCTGATTGTGTTTGTAATCAATGGTCTGTCCGGCTTTGATAATGCCAGAGACGATGATGATCCATCGCCAATCACAATTAAAGATCCGCCTGGTATTAAGCCCGATATAACGCCGGAAGTTTTCACGCTGAGGCGAGTTTCCGAACGGCGTTCTGAAGAAATCCCAACTCCTAATAATAAAGAACACATTCAAGGTCAACCGCCGAAAACCACATCGCCTGATGAAACCGACAATCACACTGAGCCCGTAAAACATGTTTGGCCAAAAGTTTATATTGTCTGCCAGGGCGACAATTTGGCTGACATAGCAAAAAAGTTCTACGGCTCGCAAGAAGGCAACAGAATAGCAAATGTTGAGAGGATATTTCAGGCAAATAACAAATCGCTTGAATCACCCGACAAGATTTATCCCGGCCAGAAGCTTATTATACCCTCGCTTCGGGCTTTGGTCCAGGATAAGAACGGCATTGAGAACATTTTCCCGGAATCAATGTTTGAAAAGGTTGAGTCTATCGGAAGAAAACACCTGTAGAGCAACAAACGTAAACTTATTTCAAAAAACTTTCAACCTGCCTTGTTTTGCACCTAAATTTCTGCCGAAAAGCTTGCATTTTTGCGTGATCCGCCTAAAATGGAGGAGTTTGTGAAATTCACTTTTTTGAAGGAGCATGGGAAAATGTTAAAGAACCTGCAATTGAGTATTCTGGTTGTGTTGCTTGTTACGACCGTTGCGACAGCCGGTGAATGGACTGATTTGTTTGACGGTAAGACCCTGAATGGCTGGAGCGTTCATAGCGGCTATGCGAAATATCGTGTAGAGGACGGGACGATAGTCGGCACAGCAGTAAAGGGCAGCCCAAACACATTTCTATGTACAAACAAAGAGTACGGAGATTTCATTCTCGAGTTTGAGGTCAAATGCGATCCCAGGTTGAATTCCGGAGTCCAGATTCGCAGTCAGATTGCCAAAGATCCGATGTTTTTCATTTTTCGAAGGCCGGACGGCCAGCCCCGGCAGCGTCTGGTTCCGCCGGATCGTGTATACGGCTATCAGGTGGAAATCGCCAGCGCCGAAACCGGGACTTCCGGTGGTATTTATGACGAGGCCCGGCGAGGATTTTTCCTGGCCGATGTGAGTGATGATCCCGTCGCCCGCAAGGCGTTCAAGGATGATCGCTGGAACAAGTACCGTATCGAGTGTAAGGGTAGTTCGATTAAAACCTGGATCAACGACGTGCCTTGTGCAGATCTGAGGGATTCGATGGATGACAAAGGGATAATCGGCCTTCAGGTCCATGGACTCAGTAGGAATTTCTTCCCTTACCAGGTTCGCTGGCGGAATCTGCGAATGCGCGAGTTGGATGGAGCCGGTCCTGGGAAGTTGAAAGTAGTAGTTGTTACCGGCGGGCACGATTTCGAGCATGAGCCGTTTTTCAAGGTGTTTGATTCGATAGAGGAAATCACCTATACCCAGGCGGTACAAAAAGACCATAGCGAGTTGTTCGAGGACATCAGCAACTGGGATTATGATGTGATTGTCTTCTATAGCATGACACAGCAGATTTCGGAAAAGCGGCAGAAGAATTTCCTCAAGCTGCTGGATCGGGGCGTCGGAATCGTTGCGATGCATCATATCATGTGTGCGTTCCAGGACTGGCCTGAGTTCAGGAAAATCATCGGCACAAGGTACTGCCAGGCCGATACCATGATCGACGGTGTCATGTGCAAAGCCGGTTCGTTCGAGCATGATATTGACATGTCGATAAGCATTGTGGATGACCAGCATCCGATTACCGAGGGTATGAGCGATTTTGTGATTCATGATGAAGGCTACAAAAACTGCTGGTTTGACCGGGGAAATCATGTCCTGCTTACGGCCGATCATCCCGCCAGCGATAAGACAGTATGCTGGGTGAGAAAGTACGGCAAATCAAATGTCTGCACGATCCAACTGGGACACGACTCGAAGGCCTACGAGAACCGCAACTATCGCCGGCTTGTCAGGCGTGCCATCCTATGGGCGGCCGGCAGACTGTGATGTCCA
>Ga0209536_100011969_pt1 | contig 12657 bp, 13 predicted proteins | sample DeeMarSeWOR28_12_FD_187461 | JGI IMG/M metagenome (GOLD analysis project Ga0209536, IMG submission 187461) | Marine sediment microbial communities from White Oak River estuary, North Carolina - WOR-2-8_12 (SPAdes) (version 2) | ecosystem: Environmental > Aquatic > Marine > Intertidal zone >...
GTCCAAGTTGTCAAGAAAACCTTTAACTGTATCTTTAAGCCGGGTTTCAAAGTCAGTCCACTGCTTCTCGCCGCTTTCCAGGAGTTCCTGCCCCATTTTTTCAGCTTCATCGCGGGACATCTTGCCCTCTTCAACAAGCTTTTCCAGGACACTTTCCAGTTTTGACTTTGTGACAACCGCGAGTCCCAAGCCGGCGAACAGGCTCTTTTTGAAAATCTCAAACATGGCCCCACCTCCTTGTTTTTTTGAGAAAAGTAAACTTCGTTTATCAAATGCGGTGATGCAAAGGGATAGACACAACAATACCTGATTCTTAAATTTATATCAAAAATGATCTTGCCTGTTTGTGGAGCAGTTCAGGAAATGATTTTTTATTTCTTTGCCTGAATCACTCTTATTGTGACAGTAAGATCGGGCCAGCGTTTATCCTGGGGCTGAAATCCATAGGGCGCAACTACCTTGCAGAAGACTGTAGTGGTTTTCTTTATGCCCTCCAGGTAAATCGGTGTAGTCAGCAGCTCCTGCTGTTCGGGCTCGTTCCCCTCCGGCACAATGACATCAACCTGGGGCGGATTTATTTCGATGTCCTGAATCTTGTACCCCTCCTGCAATTCACCTATTAGCTGGGCTTTCACCTTCATCTGGTTCAAGGTCAGATTCTTCAACTCCAAAGTCGTGCTGGATGGCTGTATTTCCAGAACATTGATTTTTTTTGGCAACACAACATTTTCATCAGTAAGGTTGACTAACTGGCGGCCTGCAGCCATCCCCGAGAGATCCACCTTCATCCTCACCTGTGAGGGGGCAAGACTATCAAGCAGGGCGGCAGGTCCTTGCAGCAGCAACCTGGCCTCCGGCAGCCGATCTTCACTGAGGATCAAATTTGACGGGGACCGACTGTATTCAATGGGGACAGATATGAACACTTCCCGCAGATCGGTCCGGCTGGAAATAACAACCATCCAGAACATGGCGGCCAGGAAAATACTTGCAAAAACTTCAATTGCTGTTCTCCATGATTGACCCGGATGGCCTGGCAGTTTTATCTTTTTATCGTCATGGCCATGGCTTGCAAGCAAGCTATCCTGCAGTTCTCCCCGCTTTTCAAGTTCAGTAATAGTGCCGTTCTGGAAAATCGATACCACTCCCCGCTCTTCTGAAACTGCCAGAACCACTGCATCTGTTTTTTCGGCCAGGCCCAGGGCAGCATGATGCCGTGTGCCGTAGTTTTTCGGCAGAGAATTGGAGCTTGACAGGGGAAGCCTCACACCGAAACGGCGCACCTTCCCGCCGGCTATGATAACTGCGCCGTCATGGCCCGGTGAATCAGGATCAAATATACTGAGAAGCAGAGAATGGCTCGGGTAGGCATCCAGCAGGGTGCCTTCGGTTAACCACTGTTTTAAAGGATCTTTCCCGGGAAGGACAATAAGAGCTCCCCAACGCCGAAGAGACAGATCAAAAAGGGTATCGTCAAGCAGAGCAGCAAGATTTTCGTCACCTCTAATCGCCGAATTTCTTCCAAATCCGATCGAGTGCTCGAGAAATCTCCTGACCTCGGGCTGGAAGATGATAAGCAGGGCAATAACAGCTACCTGGCTCAGGTTGGTAAATAGCCATTCAACGCCCCGCAGTTCGAGAAGGTTTGCAATCATGGAGGCCACTGCGGCCAACGATAAAGCCACGGCGATCTTCCAGGTCCCGCTGGCCCGCAATGTCCTGTAAATAGTATAAAAAAGTGCAGCAAAAACTACTATGTCAAGCAGAACACGCCAATCTGAAAGCCCGTTGAATAATTGCGGTAATTCAGGCAACTTCTTCCTCCTGACAGACAAAATTAGTTCAGTTCAGTAAATTAAACCAGCGTGATTCAGACGTTATGCCTCACTGCCTTATTTAAAGCGGATTCTTTGGGCTCATCTGTATGGAGCGTCCTGGAAAGATTGCTGGTTTTAAAAACCACCTCGCGGCTGGCAATACGCCTATATGTCCTGATATCATTTACTATACTCGTAAGTTCAAATATCAAGCTTGCAAAAGCGCTCCACAGGGAGACCCAGGCTGCCACCGTCAATCCTTCTATCATCAATTCCTCCATCATTGAGTGCAAATGCTCTATATTTCCTTTAAGGACCATTGATATGGTCAAGAGGAGCATCCCCAGACAGAAGAGCAGAAAAGATTTCCACAGCGTCTTCCGCAACTTGCGTCTCTCCAGCAGTTCAAGGTACCTGAAATAACTTTTTATGCTTTTTCGAAGCCGTTTACGGTGTTTCTCCTGAACAAGTACAGGAAGGTGTATGCGTATTACAAAATCATAACCACCGATTTCCTGGACGGACTCAATCAGGTAATCCACGAAATCCTGGTCTAAATCCTTTTTGACATAAGAGGCAGCGCTGTCAAAATCCTCAAACAGTTCCTCGATCCTGCCCACCGAGACGTCTATGGCAAGACGTCTGTTTGAATGGGACTCATAACGGCTGAAAATATCCTCTTTCACAGCTTCTTTCCTCTCTTATGCGGTATGTTTTCAAAATTCTGGTGCCGGGCATGAACACCACTGCGCAGCCTCCTGATGCTGTTTTCCAAATACTCAACCCCGCTTAGAACTCCTACGGTAACAAGGACAAGTACCAGGGCTTCGATAAAATGCCCCAAACCTATGGTTGCCCCGATAGCGGCCAGGACCCATATTACAGCTGCAGAGGTGACGCCCCTGACTGTGCCCTCCTGCGAAATCATCAGACCGGCACCAAGGAAACCGATACCTGTAACAACCTGGGCCAGGACCCGGTACTGGTCACCGCTGCCCAGCGATACACCATGGCTGACAAAAACCTCGGTGCCCAGGCAGATGAGAATGCTTGTCCTGATGCCGGCTGGCTTGCCGCGTATCTGGCGTTCAAACCCTATTATTCCACCGCACAGCACGCTGGTTAAGATTTTTAACCAGAACTCCATGTTACTTATTATCATCTATGGCTTTCTCCGACTCCTGTTTTATTTTCTGCCAGTTGCGAAAATTCGCTGTACTGCATAATACTCCTGAAACCCGTTGCAAGAGTTTCCATTGATTTTCTTTTCATTCCGTCACTATCGAACAAAAGAGACTGGTTCAGCTCAATTTCTATCCCTGCATAGAGCTTTGCCGGGTATTTCCTGCGTAAAAACGAGGTGAAGCCGTCGGTTTTTCCCAGGTATGGGTAGTTCCTTCTTACCCGGAGAGTTTCCACTTTTTCCTGTAATAGTTTTACAAGAAAAACGCACATCGCCTTTTCGTACCTGCGGACCGGATCATACAGCAGACCTATGTCAGCAACCCGCACCTTGCCACCCTTGACAGGGGCAAAGGAGTGGATGGAAATATGCAGAACCGGCCTTCCCTTTCTGATTATCCTCTCAGCATCGGCTTCAACCTTTTGGCGGTAAGGCAGATAATAGTTCTCCAGCAGCTTCTGCCTGTCACTCTGCACCAGGTTTTTAGAGTATGAAGAAAACAGGGTTTTTCTGTTTGTCGGGGAGCGGTTCAGGTCTATCAGCAGCCTTGAGATGCCCCCGAGGTGCAGAGGTGCCTGAATCTTTTTTGCAAGACAGCGGGCAAGTTTTGCCGCCCCAGGATCATAGGCCTGGTGTGAGGACAGGACTTTTTCCCTGCCATTAAAGACATGGGCAAAACTTTGAGGGACCCTGTTTGAGGCATGTTCACAGCTGATGATGCATTCCATACATTACTCTGCTCCTCCCGGGTTAGAGGATTACGGCAGAAACAATCGGTTATCTTTCAGGCAGCCTGAGAGTTCCCGGTAGACCGTTTTCAAATTTTCCTTTGTAATCTCACCTGTCACTGACTTGAGAATGCGGCTGGCAAGTGAGCCGTTCCGCACGATTGACGCAAAAGTGGGCGCCAGCCCCTTTTCAATCACAACCTGATCTGCAAGATAATTCCAGAGTTCTCCAGCAGAAACCGCATTCTGGCCGATCATGCCGAAGCTCTCGAGATATGCCCTGTCAGATATAACAGCCCCCTCTGCCTCACGCACCGTATCCAGCAGTATTTTCTTCAGGGGGCCGATCTGCCAGGCCATCTGATTGGGGAAAGTGCTCCATTGCTCCTGGATAATCGCTTTCAGTACAGCATTTATCCCGGCAGCTAACGCCAGGTCGGCCAGGGAGCACTCCTGAATGTCAATTATACGGATCTCGATGGCATTTCTGTCAAAACGTGCAATAGCGCCCCGGGCATTGAGCCATTCATCCCGCAAGGTGCCCTCAGGATCATATGGGGCGATATCCCGGTACATGCGGGCAAAAATCTCCTTTGTATAGGCGTTGGGGGTAAATATGGGCTCCGGGATTATTTCGCCGGTTATGGATGAAATACGGGCGGAATTGGTGCGGTAATATTCCATCCTGGTATCCAGGAACGGCTGGCGCCTGCTGTCAAGAATCGGTGTACTTGCAGCCAACGCCGGAATTATCGGCAGAATCAGCCTGATTGCCGCATGCAGCCGGCCGAATTCATCACTGCCTTTAAAGGGCAGGTTGAGATGGCAGCTCTGCAGGTTGGTCCAGCCATGCCCCTCGCAGTTGAAAATCCTGTGGTATGTTTCGTAAATGGTGCGCTGGCCATGGGGCCACAGTCTTGCCTCAGTGCACGGGTTCATCCACGGATGTGCTCCGGTGGGCATCAGCATACCGTTGTAACTGCTCAATATCTCATTAATCCAATTGATGTCCTGCAGGAAGAGGCCGGCTGTTTCGGCAAGGGAATCAACCGGTCGGCAGGTCTTCAGCTCCACCACATGCAGGGCCAGCTCGTTTGACCAGCAGACACCCTCCTTCTCAAAATCATTGGCATAACTGCCAACTACGCTTTTGATCAATTCATCGGCAACCGGGAGAACATCAAGGGAATCCCTGTCAACGATCATGTACTCCAGCTCAATCCCGGCCCCTTCAAAAAGCCCCAATGTCTTTTTTGTGCTCATTTTGCGCCTGCCATCTTCCGTTGTTCAATGCGCCTGATAAAAGACCTCATTACCCCAAAGTAGAGTTCGTCCTTCAGGACCTGGTCTTCCATGCCCGCATCAATGTTCGGATTATCGTTCACCTCGATGACATAGACCTTTTTGCCAACCTGCTTCAGGTCAACCCCATAAAGCCCGTTGCCGATAAGATTGGCTGCCTTCAGAGCGGTGTTCAGCACCGGTTCCGGTACTTCCTCAATGGGAATCGTATCAGCCTCACCTTCGCGAATTTTTCCTGTTTTGCCGTAATCGATTATCTGCCAGTGGCCCTTTGCCATAAAATACCGGCACACATACAGGGGCTTTTTATCGAGGATACCGATACGCCAGTCAAAATCCGTGGGCAGAAACTGCTGGGCTATGATCATTTCCGACCGGGTCAGAAGTTTTTTCATGTTCTCCTGCAACTCCTCGTCGGTTTCAACCTTCATCACTCCCTGAGAAAATGAACTGTCCGGCTGCTTGAGGATGCAGGGCAGACCAAGGGTTGAAGCTATCTGGGCGATGTTGTCCCGGTGCGCGATCATGGTCCTGGGGATAGAAATTTTATGACGCTGCAGCAATTCAGCCAGAAAGACCTTGTTGGTGCACTTCAGAATGGATTCCGGGTCATCGATCACCACCAAACCTTCGGCTGCGGCTCCCCTGGCAAACTTATACGTGTGGTGATTGACGCTAGTCGTTTCCCTGATGAAAAGGGCGTCAAATTCCGCCAGCCTGGCATAATCCTCCTTGTGGATGATCTCGACTCCGAGGTTGAGGGAGGCGCCGGCTTTGATGAATTTTTTTATGGCTCTTTCATTGGAGGGAGGCTGCTTGTCATCCTCCGCCAGCAGAATTGCCAGGTCAAACCGGGTCGGCGTTTTGCGGTGCACAATCTTTCTTTTTTTGCGGAAATACTCTTCCGCTGCACTGACTGCAAACGACCAGTGCGATGCAGGAATATCCTTGGAGGCAATGGGGGATGCTTTCTGCAGCATCCACTTTTTGTGTTTTACAAAGCTGGCTCTCAGAAACGGTGCATTCAAGGCCTCAAAAAGTTTTTGTGACAGCTTGGTATAGCGCTTGGCCATGTTCCGGCCAAAATATATGCTCAGCTCAAACCGCTTGCTTTTTAAAGGCGCCAGGCTTTTCTGGATAAGCTCTTCAAGGTCGTCGGAGATGAACCTGACTACCTGCTGGGAGCGCAATGACATCAGGCTGTATGCATCGGGAAAAGGCTTGTGCCCCCTCGCCTCAGCCAGCAGCGAGACATAGTATCCCACCGACTGGTAGGAATATGACTTGCAGAGGTTGAACACCCTGACCCGCCGCATGAGGCTGAATTTTGGGTCGCTGAGATAGGCACGCGAAGTGACAATCTGAACACCTTCGATATTCAAAGGCCACTTATCATTCTGGTTCACTACGAGAAGTATCTGCATGGCATACGTTTGTCTTCTAACTAATTATTTCGATTCGATAATCAAGAGATTGGCATCGTGGGTTAGGATGCCGAGCAGGACCGCGCCAAGCAACCGGGCAATTGACACCATATAGTAGTGATCATTTGAAACAGGGTTCATTTTATAGGGATCAGCAACGAGGACCTCCCTTTTTTCCTTGTCATAGCCGCAGAGGACCACAAAATGACCTGTCGGGGTCCCTGTGATATCATTATCCAGATTATTGTCAGGATTCTCCCGCATGGCATGGTACAGATAGGTCGAGGACAGGCCGGTGAGAATCGGGGTTGATTTTTTCAGGAAATGCCGGATCAGGCCGATGGTCAGGTCTTCAAAGAGCAGTTTGCCCCCCTTCTCGAGAAATTCAAGGTAGCCCTGGGTTGAGAAAGTAAGCTGCGGATCATTTTTTTCAGCCGCCTGGGCTTTGAGCTTCTCGGCCAGTGCTTCTTTCCCCGTAAACCATGTCGGGTCGAAGACATGAAGATTATAGGTATAAATGGTTGCCCTGTAGCCCCGGCTCAAGGCATGGTTTGCCAACATGACCGCCAGGGTCCCCCCTCCCATCAGACTCTTGACTTCCGTTACTACATCTTCGAGAGATATGGAGTCGCCATAGTACTCATATACAGAGTGCAGACAAGCCGGACCGCAGGTGGTATCATCTGGCTGCATTGAAATGTCCAGATGAAGCTTAGTTATCATTGAATTTCTCTAAAGGTAAATTTTAACGGCGTGACCGATATTTTTGCCGCTATAAACCTCTCAGTTAGACAATTGTCAATAGTTTTCTACAGTCAAGTGGCTGCTGCAAAAAAATCTTCACAAAAACCGGCAAAGGTGTTCTTTTAAAGCCCATTAAAAATATTATACCACTTTAAACAAGTATTTTCATCATAACATCAAGAAATGACAGCCAATAATCCTTCCACTGCCCTTATACTGGCTGCCGGCCTAGGCACCAGGATGAAATCCTCAAAGGCCAAGGTACTGCATGAGGTCCTTTTCAAGCCCATGATCCTCCATGTCCTGGATACGGTCAAAACCCTCAATCTGGACCATACATATGTTATTGTGGGGCACCAGAGGGAAAAGGTTGCCGAACTTGTATCGGGCTATCAGGCAGAGTGTGTTGTCCAGGAAGAGCAGCTCGGAACCGGCCATGCAGTCCTTTGCGCCGAGAAGGAACTGAGAAGGACCGGCGGCACTGTGCTTATACTCAGCGGCGATGTACCGCTGATAAAATCAGGTTCACTGCGGGCTATGCTTGCTGCCCATGCAGAAAATAAACCTGTCCTGACCCTTATGACAGCCATCCTTGAAAACCCTACAAATTATGGTCGAATTGTTCGCAACAGACAGGGAAGGCTTCTGGAAATTGTTGAAGAAAAAGATGCTTCAGAGGAGCAGAAGCAGATCAGGGAGATAAATGCCGGCATTTACTGCGCTGACGCAACATTTCTTTTTACGGCCCTGAAAAAAGTTGGGCGCGACAACAAACAGGGAGAGATATATCTGACCGATATAGTCAAGATCGGAATTGCTATGGGCCTGCAGGTTGATATTTTTACCGGTGCCGGCGGCGAGGAACTGCTTGGCGTAAATTCAAGGAGCGAACTGGCTGCCGCCACCAAGTATCTGCAGCATCACAAGAACAGCCAATTGATGGCAGGCGGCGTCAGCCTCATTGATCCGGAAAGCATATTTATCCAGCAGGAGGTCAGGATAGGCAAAGATACCGTAATCCACGCCAATGTCCAGATATCAGGCAACTCCATTATCGGCTCAGGCTGCACCATAGGGCCGGATGTTGTTCTGCATGACTGCCGGATCGGTGACAATGCGGTCATTGACCCCTTCTCCAACCTCAGGTCCTGCACCGTCCCGGGCAATGAAACAGTCAAGCCGCGTGCGAGCTTGAAACAGGGCTGAAACAGTTGCCTTTTCATTCATTATTTTAACAAGCAAATTTTGGGCATATCTGCTAAGAATGCTGACTCTTTGCTTGCGCTTGCAGATATAAAAATGTTGAAGATTAATGAGCAGACAGTCCCGTTCCGGAAAGGAATAAGGGTCAAAGACCTTGTCGGCAGCTACAAGCCCGGGGCAGACCTATTCATTGTCAACGGCTACCCGGTTTCCCAGGATGCTTTACTTGCAGACAACGATGTCTGCTGCCTGATCAGGCGCGGCGAGACTCCAACCGCAGAAGAGTTGGAAAGCCTGCTGGTGGCCCGGCACACTCCCGGTGTGCATGAAGCTGTCAGGAAGGCAAAAGTCGGCATCATGGGTTTGGGCGGCCTCGGCTCGGTGGTTGCTGGAGCCCTGGCCCGTATCGGGGTCGGCAAGCTTATCATGGCCGATTTTGACATGGTGGAGCCCAGCAACCTGAACCGGCAGCACTACTCAATTTCACAGATAGGCATGAAAAAAACAAGGGCCTTGCAAGAAAACCTGCTGCAGATGAACCCGTATGTCATGATCGAAACTGTGGACACCCGCCTGACTGAAGAGACAATCCCTGAGGTTTTCAAAGGTGTTGACATAGTGGCCGAATGTCTTGACGATCCGGTGATGAAGGCTGTGGCTATGCGGTCTGTATTGACCAATTTGCCAGGTGTCGGCTATGTGGGGGCCTCCGGCCTGGCGGGATACGGCGACAATAATATTATACGGACTCAAAAAATCCATGATAATGTTTATATTATTGGAGACGGCACATCGGCTGCCGGTCCAGGCTGTGGGCTCATGGCCCCGCGAGTGGGAATTGCAGCCCACCACCAGGCCAACCAGATATTGCGCATCCTGCTCGGAAAGGATTAGAATATACCATGCAAATTACCTGTAACGGCGAAACAAAAGAAATTAATGCAAACACTTCGCTGGCGTCTTTTATCAGCCAGTTGGATCTCAACCCGGACACAGTTGTCGCCGAATGTGACGGCATAATTATCAAGCGGGATGAGTACGACACCCTGATTCTTCGGGAAGGGAATGTTCTTGAATTAATCCGCTTTGTCGGAGGGGGTTGATATGCTGAAAATTGCTGACAGAACCTTCCGTTCCCGCCTTTTTCTTGGAACAGGAAAATTTTCATCGGCTGAAACCCTGAAAAAAGCCATCGAGGCTTCCGGCAGCGAGATGATCACCGTGGCCCTGAGGCGGGTGGATCTCAATGACCCGGCAGATGATATTATGAATGTGCTGGACAGGAAAAAATATCTTTTTCTGCCGAACACCTCCGGCGCCAGGGATGCAAAAGAGGCAGTCCGCCTGGCCAGGCTTGCCCGTGCCGCAGGAAGCGGGGACTGGCTGAAACTGGAGGTAACCCCGGACCCGCGCACCCTTCTGCCGGACCCGATAGAAACCCTCCAGGCAACAGAAGAACTTGTAAAGGATGGCTTTATTGTCCTGCCCTATATTAATGCCGACCCCATTTTGGCCCTGCGTCTGCAGGATGCCGGAGCGGCTGCGGTAATGCCCCTTGGCGCACCAATAGGGACCAATCTGGGTCTCATAACCAAATTCCAGGTAGAGATCATCATAGAACAGGCCCGGGTTCCGGTTGTAGTTGACGCAGGGCTCGGCGCCCCTTCTGATGCTGCCCTGGCCATGGAAATCGGTGCTGACGCCGTTTTGGTCAATACTGCCATCTCGGTCGCCGGGGATCCTGCAAAAATGGCTGCAGCCTTTGCCCAGGCAGTCGAAGCAGGCCGTACCGCCTATGAAGCAGGCCTTGGCAGGAAAAGTCCTGAAGCCTCAGCCTCCTCCCCTTTGACCGGGCTTGATTTTATTAAAAACTGAAACAATGTTTACAATACCACCATTTCACCAGCTCCAGGAACAGATTCATACCGCAGGGGAAGACGATATCCTGCGTGTTCTGCGCTCTGACCACTTGCACACAGATGACCTGGCTGCCCTGCTCTCACCTGCATCTGACAATTATTTAGCAGACATGGCCGCGCGTTCAGCTGAGATAACAACCCTCCGTTTTGGCAGGACCACCCAGATATATGCCCCTCTCTATGTCTCCAGCTTCTGCACCAACCGCTGCAGCTATTGCGGCTTTTCCGCAGACAATAAAATCGAGCGCCGCCTTCTCACGCTGGCAGAAGCAGAAGCAGAAGCCATGCTGCTGCACCGGCGCGGTTTCAACCATCTCCTCCTGGTATCAGGTGAAGCTCCGGCAAAGCTTGGCGTCGATTACCTGGAAGAACTTGCCCTGCGTTTACGTAATAGTTTTGCCGCCATCTCCATCGAGGTACAGCCCCTTTCTGCCGCAGATTATGCCAGGCTTTTTGCAGCCGGTATTACCGGAGTCGCCATCTACCAGGAAACCTATGACCGGGAAACCTATAAAAAGGTTCATCTCAGCGGCCTGAAGTGCGACTATGACCTCCGGCTTGACACCCCGGCCCGAGCCGCAGCCGGTGCCATGCGCGAAGTCGGCATAGGAGTCCTGCTCGGACTTTCAGATTGGCGGGCCGAAGGCCTTGCCCTGGGAATACATTTGGCCTGGCTGCGCAAGAATTTCTGGCGCACCGGACTAACCGTCTCTTTTCCAAGGCTGCGGCCAGCCGCCGGGGATTTTCAGCCGCTTTGCAAAGTTACTGAAAGAGACCTGAGCCACCTTATTTTCGCCCTGCGCCTGTTTGACCCTGATGTGGGCATTATCCTGTCCACCCGGGAAGAAGCCCGCTACCGCAACGGTATGATAGGACTCGGCCCAACCCGCTACTCTGCCGGTTCCTGTACCGCGCCCGGCGGCTACTCCAATCCGGAGATCACAGGTGAACAGTTTGCCATCGGCGACCACCGCACCATTGACGAGGTATGCGCTGCCATAAGCCGTAAGGGCTTTGACCCTGTCCGCAAGGACTGGGATGCAGGATTCCAGTTACAGTCAGGCTGATAGCAGCAGTCCCTCCAGCATTGCAGGTTTCAGCCTGAATCATTCTTCTCCTCAACAATTGCCGGATATTTTATGCGCCGCTGCAGCCAGGCAACGCCGAATGTGTCCACCAGGCCGATCCACAGGCGGTTGGCCATACCGTAATGGGACTGGCCCCTGGTGCGGGGCCGGTGATTGACCTCGACGGAAATTACCTTGTTGCCCTGGCGCAGAAACAGAGCCGGCAGAAACCGGTGCATATGGTCAAAGTATGGCAGATCGAGAAAAGCGGCGCGGGGGAAAAGCTTTATGCCGCAACCCGTGTCAGGGGTCGCATCCTTGAGAATAAACTGCCGGAAGCGATTGGCAAGGCGTGATGAAATCTTTTTTACAACGGTGTCCTGCCGGCGGCGGCGGTATCCGCAGATCACCAGATTTTCAGCCGGGTCGGCCTCTAAAGAACGGGTCCATAGTTTCGGAATGTCTGCGGGATCATTCTGGCCGTCACCGTCCAAAGTGAGGACCCGGTCGGCCCGGGCCGCCCTGACCGCTGTACACAGGGCCGTGCTCTGGCCGCAGTTGCTGCGGTGCCGCACTATGCGCAGATTCCTGCAATCGCGGGCCGCCTTAAGCAGTTCTTCGTAAGTATTATCCGTGCTGCCGTCATCCACATACACGATTTCATAGTCCAGCAGCTGATCCAACGTGGCGCGGATTTCACCGATGAGACTGGAGATGTTTTCTGCCTCGTTGTGGACCGGGACCAGCACCGACAGCTCCGGGGTATTGCCGGTATCAGTTTTATTTCCCTGGGGTGATCTGCCAGTGTGGGACAGTTCATTATTTCCGGCGTCGTTCATGTCTGCTCTGCCAAGAAAAAATTAACATTGAAGGATAATGATGATTATGCCCCGGGTCCATCTGACTGCCGCAATCCAGCGGACTGTTTCCTCCCGGCAAAACAGGTCTTGCCGATGGCTGACCCTGCTGCCGGCCTGCAGATGCAATCTCGGCAGCAGCTAAAAATGCAGGGCATGTCACCCAGCCAGCTGATTATTGTGCCTGGATTGCAAGGCAGAAAAATTTTTCCGGACAGACATATAATTCCATATAGCTGCACAATAGTATAGTAAAAAGCTGCTTATGCCTATTCTGCTTCGGGAAACCGGAACAAAAAATCGGCAGGCTGTATACTTAACCGGCCACAAAAAAATCCGGGGGAATATCCCCGGATTTTTATTCCTGTTCATTAGTTTTATTGAAATTTTCTATATCTTGTCAAAAAGAGGCA
>Ga0209536_100011970_pt1 | contig 12656 bp, 9 predicted proteins | sample DeeMarSeWOR28_12_FD_187461 | JGI IMG/M metagenome (GOLD analysis project Ga0209536, IMG submission 187461) | Marine sediment microbial communities from White Oak River estuary, North Carolina - WOR-2-8_12 (SPAdes) (version 2) | ecosystem: Environmental > Aquatic > Marine > Intertidal zone >...
TATAGGGCAATTGCTCGTAGTAACGAAGACGAAGAATGTCCCTGTGCTGCCGGCTGAGCTGGTTGACCACTTCTGAAAGCTTTTGAAGCCTCTCAGCGTGAATAGTATCTTCCAGGATGCCGCCGTTGTCTGCCTTGGAGTTGCATAACCGATCCTGTATAAGCAAAGCCCTGGCAGAGCCGTGATTCCGACGTGATCTGAGATTATCCTGTAACTTGTTATAAGCGATGCGAAACACCCAGGGCCAGAATTTCCGCTCCTCTCGCAGGCGGTCTATTTGCCTGACCATTGTCAGCAGTGTTTCCTGCAGCACATCCTCTGTCAGATCATGATTGAGGGTAGTGCGGAAGACAAATGGATATAGCCGCTCTCGGACTATGCCGGCCAGCCGACCCATGCTCCTCTGGTTGCCGCAGCGGGCCTCGGATAGTAACTGCTGGATATTTTCGTTATCTTCATTCATATACGCTGCCTCTTACTGCTAAAAGGCAGATTACTGCCCGGAAGTAACAAAAAAATTGCCGAGCATCCGTTCCTTGCTCCTTGAGAGCATAGGGGGCGCGACGCGCAGGCGTCCCAAGCCCTTCGACTCCGCTCAGGATAAACTCCGCCGAGGGATCTCAATAAATATCGAATTACGAATGTCGGGGTAAGGTGTTCGTACACCGGAATCGGGCGTCTTTTCCTTCATTATTGAATATTCTCCGTTCGATATTCATTATTCACAAAGTTCCCTGATGTCTTGGTTCCATTCAACGGTATCACCATTCAGTACTCGCCATTTCGGGGGCGTCAGTTCCGATACGTCCCATTTGCTGCCGCAGCGGTGACAAATATCCAAATCCGGTCGTCTCGGCTTGCCGCAATTGGCACAGGTAACCGGCATAACCTTCGGCCGGGTCAGCCTGTATGTTATGTACGCAGGTAGACCAAAAACCAGCGTTCCAGCCAGCCAAATTCTCTTAGATTTGTTGGATAAACCAATTGTTGACGCATCCCGTGTGACTCGCCAGCCGAGCAGGCTGGCGAACAGAATCCCGGGCAGCATCAGCAGCAGAACAAGAAGGAACTTATAGAAGATGTTTCCCTCATAATCTCTGGCCATTGCCACAAAGGAATTTGGCATCAGGAACAGCGCCCGATGTGTCGAGCGGGCATCGAAACTGTAGGCAGTAAAGAAAGAAGCCAGCGTCAAAACCGGTGGATGAAGGCTTTCGATAATATACTTTGTTATCGTTAAAGTAGGCCCACCGGGCACATTAAAGAAAGTCGATTTGGAATCAGCACTCTTAATCTTTTTGCCATCCTTGTCATAAACCGCCACAGATGTCCATAGACCTTGACGCGATAGACTCCCCACTACCAGGCCAAGATATCCTCCTTTTGTCTTGCTGTCAATGGGAAAATAACTGTAAGTTTGGCGCTCGTCACGTAGTAAAATGGCGATAGGATCCATATCATAATCAAAAAGATCTATCGGTTTTTCTGAGCCCCGACCAAAGAGCGTTTTGGGATGAGGTAAGTGGCCTGCCAGCCCGTGAAATTCGAGCTTATTTGGATCAAGAAGATTAATCTGTCCCAGCTCATCTACAATCGGAAGGTAGCTTATTCTTATGTAATCTGTGATCGGAAGCTGAAGTCTATATCCCCTTGGACGGGTAAAGCCGGTATATGATACATCTGATTTAGCAAACAAACCAATATCGAAAGGATGGATTATATATTCTGGTAGATTGGGTCCCTTGCGGACTATCTGGTTCTCGAAGTCGATATCATAAAAGCATCTGAAATGTTTGTCATAAACCAGGCATGGGGGATACGACAGAAAATGATGATGGTATTCTCCAATTCCAAGGTAAATAATCGGCGATGAGAACCGACCAATATTATTTCGATCCTTGGAAACACCTTGGGGACCTGCAAAGATTTCGGTTACTTCCTTCCACTGCCATGTGTATTGATCATCCTGAGTGTCGGTGATCATACGGCGGTAGATTAATTGTCCTTTTATTTTATCAAGGTGAATGAGATACATAAGTCTTCTGTATTGTTTGGGGGAGTACATTAGCCTTATGCCCCGCTCTCTGGATCGAAAGTACTCTATTATCCCTGAATTTTCTAGGATGTAAGGACTTGCTTTAAAACAATCTCTAAGTTTGTAGTAGCGTGATGATCCCAGGATGTTGTGAACTATACCACGGTAACGATACCTAAAGTTTATCCTACTGTAGGCTTCTGAGTGATTGTCCACATTCGGATCATTCTCGATTTCAGGCGGTAACAAGCCCGAAGGGCTTACCGTAGCCTCAGCATCCATTTTGGTTACTAATGATCCATTGCAAACATTCCGACCGAAGTAGAGTGGAATTGCTGATAACGCCAGAACAATAAATCCGGTGGTTATGATTGTCATAAAACGATTGGAATTGGGTTTAAAGCAGAGCAGCAGCAAAAAAGCGAGGATAGGTAAAAGCACTACAAGGAGCGGCCAGCCGAAACCTTTGATAACTATCAGCAGCATGAGAATCGGTACCAGCGGCAGCGCTCGCAAAGCTGATGTGAATGTCTCGGTTCTCTGGGCTGCGATGAGCCCAAGGCAATAACATGCCAGAGAAGCCAGAGACAAACCAATGAACGTACCGCCGAGCCAGTTATGATAAAGCCAGTCGGGCGGCCCAAAAAATTCCCAGAGGATAGCTCCGGTGATTACTAAAGGTCCAAAAAGCGTTAGGATGACCAGTATGCATGTGATAAGACGGGCGAAGAAAATGCGGTCGTTTGTTACTGGGAGAACCGACAGCAACTGTGTAATTCCGCTTGTTTTATCAGAGTATGTTTGAATCACGCCCAAAATATAAGAACCAATGCCGAAAAGAATGGGCATAATGATAATAAGAATAATCGTGTTTAACGACAGATCCAAAAATTCTTCACTGAAGGTTATAGAAAGAATTGCTACAACCAGTACAACCGAGAAGATGATAGCAGCCAGGAAATAGACGGTATTGTCAACTAACTGTCTCTTGATTAATGTGAGTAATGCTCTCATAGGTTTTTTATTATCCGTCGATGACTCTCCATGTAGGAGGGACCAGTTCCGGCACATCCCATTTGCTGCCGCAACGGTGGCAAATACCGGTGTCCGGCCTTCTGGGCTTGCCGCAATTGGCGCAGGTTACCAGCGTAATCTTCGGCCGGGTTAGCCGATAAGTAATATATCCGACGAGACCGAAAGCAATAGTTCCGAGTAACCACCAGCGTCTGGTTTTTCGTGAAAAGCCTATGAAGGCGGCATCCTTACCGACCCGCCAGGCGAGCAATATTGCCAATACGATAGAAGGCGACATCAATAAAAGGGCGTACAGGAATCTTACCACAATATTATCAACCACAATATTATCATCACGGGCATCTCTACCTTTCATTGCTATAAAGGAGTTCGGCAGCAGTAATAATGCCCTGTGGCCGGAGCCAGCCTCAAAGCTATCGGCGGTGAAGTAAGAAGCCAGAGAAAGAATCGGCGGATGAAGATTCTCCAGCAGAAACCTGCCGATGGTAATAGCGGGCGCCCCCGGGAAGCTGAATAAAACAGCACGGCTGGAAAGTGTGCCTCTACGGCCTCGATAGTCCCTTTCTCCGGTGTGGTCGCTTCTGATAAGGACTCCATTTGCATCAAACACAGACAGCGCCAGTGCCGTGCCCTCCCGGTTGACGGCGGCTGCAAATAATCCCCGATATTTGCGGTCCTCTTTAAGGGCCATCGGCAGGATTCTGTAAGCCAGCAAATCGTCAGGTGTTGCATTTTTGTCGGCTGGAAATAATGTTGCTGGTGTGGGTAAACGCCCGGCCGACCCGGCAAATTCGAGCGTTTCTTTGTCCAACAGGTCGATCCTCCCGGATTCGTCAAGAACGAGCAAATATTTATCGGGGCGATAATCAGGATCTCCTTCTTTAATTATGCTTCCAAACCTCTCTCTTGAATAGAGTGTTCTGACTTGATTGTTTTCGGATGTCTTAACTTTCGGGAGCATCCAATACAGGTCCAGGATGTCGTCATTCTTATTCAGTATACCTATATCGATCGGCCGGCGGGGATCGTCTTTAAGAAGTTGTCGGCTTTTGGTGATATTTCTATCCTCGAAATTAATTGCGAAAAAACTCCGAAGCTTCTTATCATATAAGATTATCCTGCCTGATTTCCACAAACTGGTTTTGAATTCGCTGCTGTCAACAATTGGTTCGATGAATCGGCCTAACGTTTTGTCGGGGATTTCTGATATTCCTTCAGGGCCGATATAGTATTGCACTTCTCTTTCCAGCTTGTCGCTGTCGGGCATGATTTTTGTTTCGACATATCGAAAAACAAAATGGCCGGATTTGTTGTCAAAATAAGCCCAGTCTTTCTCTGAGGAGGATAAAATTAAACATGAGCGGCTTTCGCCCGGTGAGGTCGATTCGAAATATTCTATGATTCCAAGATGCGGGTATTCCCATTCATCTAATCTTGCATAGACTCGCGAGTGGCGTTCAATGTTCGGGTCGTTTTCGAGATTGTCCGGCAATAAACCGGTTGGTTCTATGTCAACATATTTATATTCACGCGGCATCCATACAGATAAAATCTCGTTGCATAAAAACCGGATCCAGAACAACGGGATCGACAGTAATGTCAGAACAACAAAGCCGGTGACCAAAACTCTAACGATATAGTTTGTCGAGAGCTTCATGGTTGTGCTCCTAAAGTGGTGTTGACATGAACAGGTGCCAGGTTCGGATCAGCGAGGCGACAGTAAACAGCGTGAGTATTATCATTATCTCGGGCATAAAGCCTTTGATGATGATAAGTGTCAAAAGGATACAGGTCAGGATGAGCCCTATGATCACTGGTGGAAGTCTGCCCGAATTCCAGCCGGCCTGAAGGCCGATGAAGTAACAGGCTAAGGTTATAAGAAACGTGCCTGAGAAGATTTCAAGAACCATTACGTGGAATACAGGGATGGGTGGGATATGAATCCGAAGTAGAATTGTCACGGTGACTGCTAACGGCACGAGCGCAATAAGAATTGCCAGCAAGCCTGCGATGATTTTTGCGAGCAGTATTCGATTCCGGCTGACAGATAATATCGAGATGAAGGCGGAGATCTTCCTGGTTCTATCGGTGTCCATCTGGACTGCACCCATACCAAAAAAAACGAAGACGAGAATCGTCGATACGATGGTACCAGCGGGCGAGTCAAAGGCGGTCAGCTCGATCCAGTAGTGGCCTTTAAGGGTAGCAATCGATAGCCCGATCAAAACTGTCGAAAGAATGACCGACCCAATGAAGAATAACGGATGATCGTGAATTTCTCGTTTTATAAGTGTAAGCATTCGTTTATCTCCTTCTTATGAAACCTCAACCGGTTGCGGATTGGGCTTTGTGCATTCTATGAATATGTCTTCGAGGCTCATCGGGATTTCGGTGCAGCTTGAGGGTTTGAATGTTTCGAGAATGGCTTGTTTCTGCTTGTTCCAGTTGGCAACTGTGATAGTCATCTCCCGGCCCTGAATTTGCTGGTTGATAATTTCGGTCAGGTAAAGGTTTGCCGGTACGGATTCGCTGAATATGACTCGCAATTTCTTGATCCGCTCTTTGAGCTGCTCCATTGGGCAATCCACCACGAGCTTGCCGGCGGTGAGGATTCCAATCCTGTCTGCGATGCGCTCGACATCGCTGAGGATGTGAGAGCAGAATAAAATCGTCCTGTCCTGCTTTTGAATCACCTCGATGGCAAGTTCGAGGAACTGTCTTCTCGCGACGGTGTCGAGCCCTAAGGTCGGGTCATCGAGTATCAACAGCTCAGGTTCTATCGCCATCGCCAGCGAAAGATTCAACTGCGCCCGCATCCCCATGGAAAGGTCACGCACTTTTCGGTCCATCGGCAGGCGAAATGTTTCTATCAGATGGCCGAAGGACTCATCATTCCATTGCAGGGAAAGGTCTTTGCAGAGCTTGATCAGCCGTTCGACCTTGTAGTTCTGGATAAGATTGTGGCCTTCGGCGACGCAGCCGATTCGCCCGCGGACTTTCGGCGAGAGGTTCGGTGATTCGGTATCCAGCAGGAAAGTCCGGCCGCGTGTCACAGGTTCCAGACCCAAAAGAATCCGGATAATCGTAGTCTTGCCGGCGCCGTTTCGTCCTAACAGGCCGTAGATGCAGCCTCGCGGTACAGTGAAATTGATGCCGTCAAGAACGCACCGGCCGTCGAAATATTTGACGAGATTTTCAACTTTGATAACGTTATCATTCATTCGATTGTCCTCCCTTGGGGACCCCTGACGGTGGTTTCTTCGAAGGTACATTTAATTTCTCGACCGCGTTATTGAATAATTCCAGCAGCGTTTCCTTATCAACTTGCATGTGGAACGCCTCAACCGCGATTCGCTCAAGTTCATCCGACAGAAGTTTTTTTCGAACGGCTTTGCTTAAGCTGCTGTCAAGACTCGCTATAAAAGCCCCGGAGCCGGGTTTGGTGACGATGATGCCTTCGCCTTCGAGCTGGCGATAGGCCTTGGCGATAGTATTGGGGTTGATAGCGAGCTGTTTGGCTAATTGTCTGACGGTCGGCAGCTTTTCATCTTTGATGAGCCTGCCGAGGGCAATGTCACGCTTGACCTGATCAATTATCTGCTGATAAACAGGCCTGTTCGAAGCGTTGTCGATACGAATCTGCATTAAACAACCTCACTAATTGTACTATATCAACTAATACAATTATAACATACTCTTGTGTCCTGTCAATTGTTCTCGAAAAAAAACCGGCGTTTATTCTTTAAGGCCGGCGTCATTTATTAAGTTTGGGGTGTAACTTCTTTTCGTTAAATGTTTTATGGCACAGACTTCTATTGCCCCTGTGGTTTTTCGGACCAAAAAATTTATTTTTTTCCGGCATTCTGCTACTTTTGGGTAATTCGGGAGTGATAATATTTCGATACTGATATATCGGGTTTTATGTACTTTATAGTAGAGGCGGTTTGAGGATCGCCTGCGGATAATTATTTGAAAGGTAGATTTCGATGCCTTGGTATGCTTTAAGCGGACTTTACCTGGTTGTATGGTCGGCGTTACTTATTCATTGTTTGCTCCAGCGGGAATTCTATCCGATATTCGGTAGGCGATGGGGGACAAAAGTTCTCTGGTTGTTGACATTTGTTTTTCTCAATCCATTGCTGACTTTAATATATTTCGTTTTTGGTTTTTTGTTGTCTTTTCGGAAGGTTAAGGTCGACGAGCAAGGTAAAAGTTTGCAAACTGTTCCTATGAGCTTAGGTTCGGCGATTTCGATTGCATTAATTGGCGTTGTGCTTGTGTTTTTCGAATTGCCTTCGGTTCGGCGGCAGTCCAAACCTGTAATCATTAAAAATGGCTTGGAACAGAACAAGCCAACTGAGCTGGGATGTTTATCCGGCGGATTCCGGGCACATCTTGGAACAATAAATGCCAGCAATAAGATACAGACTTTGAGTTCCGCCTCGGCCGGGAGCGGAACCAGAGTATGTATGCGAAATATCATGATTATTAGTCAAACTCCTCACGATCTGCTCGACTGTGCGATGCGCGAGTTCCAGATGTCCCTGGCTCAATTGCCTTATGTGGATGAAGTTGCTTATTACCCGTTCGGGACATGGCCTGAGCCGGGTGGGCTTCTACCGGATGTTTTTATTACTATAAATATGCCCCAGGTAAATGAGAAATCCTTTCTTCATAGTCGTTATTTGAAGGCGATAATTAAATGGACTGCGGGCAGTTCTATTTTCGCGGGCACATCTCATCCGGATCAGACTAACAAGCTTCCAGTCATTAGGTTCGATATCGAAAGCCAGCTCGAGCACGAGAGTAAAATGTTTGGGATTGAATGTTCACAAGCCAAATACAAGCTTGCAGCGGATGATATTTGCAGCGAGATGACCAAATCGATCAACAAGCAATTTGGGAATTTAATGGATAAGTATGGCCAACTGCCTGATTCGCCTGAGGTCCTCTATGGAATTTACCATGAGCCGCCGGAGTTTTCCTTTCTGAAAGCTAATAAGGTACAGCAACTGATTTCAGGCAGCGGATTGTTGAAGAACAATCACACCGTCTGGCGGTTCGCAGATGAGCGTCAAATCGATAAAGCACTGACTGCTTATCGGGATGAATTAAAAATCTTAGGCTGGGGAGAGGAAGACCTCGGCGAAGAATATCTTCGGATGAAAAAGGGAAATGAGCATATTTATCTTTTCCGCCATAACCAGCGTGACTTCAAAGAGGGGACTGTCTTTTGGAATGGACCTGAAAAGATAACATCTGAGATTTCGTTAATTGCTGATTACGAATGTGATTTTACCGAGGATCAGATGCAAAAAGCGATGGATATTTTGTCAGATGAGGGCGTGCAAATAGAAGACGCCTCTTGATTTTCAATAAATATATCAGCACACCAAAAACTGCCTGGACACTTTCATCCTAATCCCCGGCAGGGAATGTTGTAACAGTACCCTTCGTGAAATCCACAAGGTTATGGCCGCATGTTTTGCATTCCTCGTCTTCTGTTGCTGAGGCTCTTAGAGACGGTGGAATCGTTCTTGAATAGAATACGTTACACGGAACTTCCAGTTGATGGCCATCTTTTGTTTTGACGAAGAACTTCTCGTTGAAGATCCTTTTTGTATCTTTGCTGGCCGGCGGTGTTATCTCCAGCTCGAGTTCATAACCGTTTTGGACTATTGTATTGCTGACAACCTTCACGGCACCGTTCTTTGACCATAATGATTCAAGCTCGAAGTCCTCATTGTAGTTGCTAAGTATCCGAAGTTTCTTAACTTCTGGTTCCTGTGTTGCCTTTCCGCGTACGATAAGAGATCTTGGAGAGATTTTGAATTTTGGCAGGGTTCTTATGCTAACAGAGACCGTTTTGCATTCCGGATGGTTCAAGCCGATTTCAATACGACCATTCAAAGTCTTCTCCAGTAATTCCATATCAACTTTTGGCTGAAGAACAAATTTCGTTGCTTGTTCAGAAGGATTGAAATCGGCATTTATACAATTGGCGGTTGACTTGAAAGACGTTATTGAAAAAGGCTGGTCGTCTATGCTTGTAATAGTAAGCTCAGGACAGTTGGCATTTTCCTGTTTTAGTAAAAGGTTTAAAGTTTTGGGCTCGTGATCGACTTGCATCATAATATTTGCCTTGATGGCCAGCGTGATATCTGGATTTGCCCTGTCGTTGCTGTGTACAATCAGTTGTTTTGTCGTCTGGCCGCGTAGTTGCTCGGAAAGATAACCCACCTTCAATGTTCCGCTTTCACCCGGCGCATATTCTTTTTTGGTAAGCGAAAAAGGTGTACATCCACAAGTATTGGTAATCTCCCCTATTTTTAGGGTGCTGTTTCCGGTGTTCGTAAATCTAAATTCGCAGAGATTATTTGTCCCGGGGCCGACACTGCCGAAGTCGTGCTCTAATTTTTCGAATTTAAGTTTTGGCGCTCTTCTTTGAAAACCTCTGCGAGTAGTAGGAGTAGTTGTTGTTATCGGGCTGCTCGACCGCTGTATTTGATCGAACTGACGGAACCAGTCGGCGCTAAGTTCCTGTTGGGGTGCCATGGTTTCCTCTTCGCAGCCAGCCTGAAGGAGTAAAAAGCAATTCAAGATTAGAATGGTGAAGATTACCCGGTTCGGTTTCATATTCCTCTTTCCAAAATTATTTCGCAATGAACTCTTCCAGCCAATCCGAGAATAGACTCGGATCGACATCAAAAAACATGTTTAGATCGACGATATTAAGATGACCTCCTCACGGTCATATCGCCGGGCTTTATAAGATATTATTATACCTTAATCGGCTGCCGAAGTCAAAGCTTTTCGTTGCTTTAATGGACTTTTTTATACACAAAACGCATATTTCTGCTTGTATAGTCCGATACTACGATGTTTCGGCATTTGTTTACCCTTAGCTGGAATTCATATTAGCAACCCGGAGGGCATCAAACGCGGATTTATTGGTATTGATAAAGTTATGTTTTTAATCGATTTGAACCTTCGATTTCTGTATTCTTTATGAAGATTTGCTAAAATACGGCTTTTTATCTATGGATTTGAGCCTTTGTGGAAATTATTGATTGAAAAGTTGTAGAGATTTTTGGCCATTGCCGTTAGAATTCTCTGCGGGTCTATGATTAAATTTTTTTTGTTTGTTCTTGACGAACAGGCTTTTACCTGATAATTGATAACTGACTATTAGGACTGGATTTGTTTATAAGATTGAAAGGAGGCCATTATGGCGAGAAAAGGATGTACCGTAATACTCATAGTATTGTTGAGCGTGCTGATTGGTTGTCAGGATGTCGACAGGGGTAGAGGCCAGCTTATACCACAAGGCAGGAGACAAGCACTCGGACCCGCAAAGGTTGTTGATTTCACTGGGACGAGTGAAGCCGATATCGTAGAGCAAATGGCGGTCAATCGACAGGCCTATTACCAAGGCCTTGAACTTCTGGCTGGCTACTACATGCGGACCGGCAACAATATGAAGCTTGAATGGGCGCAGAAAGAACTGGCGGCGTTGAATACTATGCCGAAATATAACTATATTATTGAAGCGGTTACAATCCCTGGTAATAATAAAGCCATCGCATCGATCCCCGAGGCAGATGATATTTATTATGATGCAGAAGAAATGGATAAAGAGGCCGGCACACTACCCATTCTAAAGAATGAAAATCAGTTGCGTTTGGCTCTGGCAAAATACAACGATGTGATAAAAAAATATCCTAAAAGCGACAAAATCGACGATGCTGCGTACAATGCCGGTGTGATCTATGAATATTTCAAGGATTATTCCATAGCGCTTTTGTATTTCCAAAGGACTTATCAGTGGGATCCTGAGACGCCTCATCCGGCAAGGTTCAGGGCGGCGCGTATCCTGGATCAGAGACTGCACCGCAAAGATGAGGCCCTCCAGCTTTATCAACAGGCGGTCAAAATCGAAGGTCAATTTGACAAATATAGGGAATGGAGAGAATACGCAGAAAAGCGGATAAGGGCATTGCAGAAAGTTGATTAGTAATAATCCTGGAACAAATTTTGGGATAAAGTGTTCCTACAACGCAGTCTCGGGCCTGGTTGGATATCAGGCCCTTTTTTTTGTGCCGAAGAAATGTTGCTCGAATTTGAGAAGAAGCTGGCTGATTTTATTAATTCAAACGAGCTTTTAGGCTCAGCGGGAAAAACCCTGATGGCCGTTTCCGGCGGGGCTGATTCGGTGGCTCTCATGTACGCGATGCACGCGCTGAAGACCGAAAATGTTATAAACACCGAGCTGTTGTGTGCTCATATAAATCATCAGTTGAGAGCAGATGAAGGGGATTTGGATGAGGAATTTGTTGTCACACAGGCAAAGAAATTAAAGTTAGCAGTGACGACGAGGCAAATAAATGTGCGTGAATATGCCCGTTTGCATAAGCTATCGATTGAGACATCTGCCCGCCATTTGAGAATGGAGGCTCTGATTAGTATCGCAAAAGCTAAAAACTGCAGCCGAGTCGCAACGGCACATCAAAAAAACGACAATGCCGAAACGATCATTCAGCGACTGAGTCGTGGCACAGGTTTTCGCGGGCTTGGTGGAATCTGGCCCGAGCGTGTCTTTGCTGATGAGATCAAATTTATCAGGCCTTTATTATGTTTTAGGCGGGATGAGATCATCGATTATCTACAGCAACGTAAACTGCAATGGCGACAGGACCACACGAATGACGATTGTACATTCAGGCGAAACTACATCCGTCATCGGTTAATGCCCGCGTTACAACAGGATTATTTGGAATCGATAGTGGAGCAATTATCGCGATTGTCCCAATCGGCCCGAAAATATTACGGCATGATTTGCATTCGAGCTGATGAGCTATGGCCTTCTCTGGCTGAATGCAGTATGGAGAAAACCGTGCTGGACTTAATGCTTTTTCAAGCTGAACCACAGCCAGTCAAGGTTGAGTTCATCAGACGCAGCTTGGCGAATATCAACTGTGGCGAGAGATATTTAACTCAGCAGCATTTCGAAAGTATTCTGCTATTGGCAGAGCAAAAAGTCACCGGCAGCCATAGGGACTCCTTACGGAGAACAATTGAGTTGCCTGGTGGTTTTGTTGTTAGACGCGAATACAACAATTTAATTTTCTCTGGTAGGATGGGCAACTCGTTTGCCCATGCTGAATCTGTAACAGTTGAAACTCCCGGACAAATAACATTCGGGGAATTTTTAATACAGGCAATTGTTCTCGAAGAGAATGAAGTTGATTTTGAAAAATTCAAGGCCGCTAAAACCCATTCGATTGAATGGTTTGATCTGGAGAAGATTAAGCTACCGATGATTGTTCGCCGACGTTGCAACGGCGACAGGTTTGTTCCTCTGGGGCAAACCCGGGAAAAGAAGCTGGGTAAATTCCTGACCGCCCAGCGAGTCCCGTATGGGATTCGCAGAGACGTTCTCGTAGTCGCCGATGGAGAAAAGATAATCTGGGTCTGGCCCGCTCGAATAAGTGAGCAGGCGAAGATTACCGAGAATACTCGAAAAATTCTTAAACTTCAGATAACCAATCTCAATACTTAATTTCGTATTGTATTGTCAGCAATTAAA
>Ga0209536_100011971_pt1 | contig 12656 bp, 8 predicted proteins | sample DeeMarSeWOR28_12_FD_187461 | JGI IMG/M metagenome (GOLD analysis project Ga0209536, IMG submission 187461) | Marine sediment microbial communities from White Oak River estuary, North Carolina - WOR-2-8_12 (SPAdes) (version 2) | ecosystem: Environmental > Aquatic > Marine > Intertidal zone >...
CGGCAGCGGGCCCGACAGCCGCAGGCCCTGTTCACGCAGCATGACAAGCACCGGTTCGATGACATCGATTTCCTCGCGCCCCAGATGGCCCCCCTCCCCGGCATGAGGGTTGAGGCCGGCGACCAGGATCCGCGGCTCGGCAATGGAAAACTTGTCTATGAGTTCTGTGTGCAGGCAGCGCAGCACGGCCTCCAGACGTTCGCGCGTAATGGCCGCCGGCACCCGTGCCAGCGGCAGGTGGGTGGTGGCCAGCGCTACGCGCAGGCCGGGCGTCGCCAGCATCATGACCACGGTTGCAGCGCCGGTCTTCTCCGCCAGGTACTCGGTATGGCCGGTGAAGGCGATCCCTGCGTCGTTGATGATGCCCTTGTGCACCGGAGCGGTGACTATGGCCTGGAAGGAGCGGTCGTTACAGCCCCGTATCGCGCAGTCCAGAGTCTCCAGTACATAGGCGGCATTTGCGCTATCCAGTCTGCCGGCCTGAACCGCTGTCCGCAGCCGTACCGGCGCTACCGAAACCTGACCCGCACGGGGTGCGGTTGCGGGCCGGTATAGTGGCAGGGCAAGGTTTTGCTGCAGCAGCGCGGCGCGTTGCTGCAGCAGCTCCGGGTCAGCGATGATGACGAGTTCAGCGTCGAAATGCCGCTGCGCGACTGCAACGCACAGATCAGGCCCGATCCCGGCGGGTTCCCCCGCGGTAATGGCGATTCGCGAAATCACGACTCGTCGACAATGTACTCCACATAGGATTCGTCGCGCAGCCGCCGCAGCCAGATTTCCAGTTCTTCATCGGTCTTGCGCTGACGAATGGATTCGCGCGCCCGGTTGCGCCGGTACTCGGCGGTGTCGTCGTGCTCGCGGCGCGCCAGCACCTGTATCAGATGCCAGCCGAAGCGGCTCTGCACCGGCTGGCTGAGTTCCCCGTTACCCAGCTGGTCCATGGCCTGTTCGAATTCCGGCACCATTTCTCCGGGGGTGACCCAGCCGAGGTCGCCGCCTTCGCTGGCGGAGCCCGGATCCTGGGAATGGGAGCGCGCCAGCGTGGCGAAATCCTCGCCCTGCTCGACGCGCTCGCGCAGCTGGCGCAAGCGGGTTTCCGCGTCGGCTTCGGAAACCAGTGCATCGGGCTGCAACAGAATATGCCGGGCGTGCGTCTGCTTGACCAGATGCCGTTCCTCGCCGCGAATGTCCATGATCTTGACCATGTGGAAACCGCTGGGGCTGCGAATCAGCTCGCTCACCTGGCCGCGCTTCAGCTGGCCGACCACGTTGGTGAAAAACGACGGCAGCTGCCCGGTCTTGCGCCATCCGAGGTCCCCTCCGCTGAGCGCCTGTTGGCCGTCGGATTCGGCAATCGCGGTCTGCTCGAAGTCGGCTCCCGCGTTGAGTCGCGACAGGATGTCTTCGGCACGCTTGCGCGCCGCCTGCACCTGTTCCGGGCTTGCCGCCTCAGGCACCGAGACCAGGATGTGGGCGAGGCGATACTCGCGGTCCTGGTCATTGAAGGATGCTGCGCTGGCCAGCAGCTGGTCGACTTCCTGTTCGGTTATCTGCACGCGTTTGTCCACCATCTCCTGGCGAACGCGGTTCATGATGATCTGGTCGCGAAACTCCTCGCGAAACGCGGCGTAGTCGAAACCGTCCCGCTCCAGAACCTCGCGGAACTGGGTCAGGCTCATGCCATTCTGCTTGGCCAGGTTGCGCAGGTTCGAGTTCAGGGTTTCGTCATCAACCCGTATTCCGCTGCGCTCGGCGAGCTGCAGCTGCAGGTTCTCCAGCACCAGGCGATCCAGTACCTGCTTGCGCAGGCTCGGCCGCGGTGGCAGCTGTGCCTGTTGTTGTCGCAGCTGTTCCACAATCATGGTTTCGCGGTCGTTGAGTTCGCTTTCCAGAATGACGTCATCGTTGACCACCGCCACGATGCGATTCAGGGTTTCGGCCGGAACGGTGTTGGCGCTCAGCAGCAAAACCAGTACGCTCAGGAGGGATTTAAGCTTCATGATTTCAGTCTTCAGGTCTCTCAGTGTAGCCAAGGATACCATCTTCCAGCAGCGACTCGATGTTGCTGCCGATACGGGTCAGGCCTTTCAGGACGAACTGCAACAGGACAGCGCGGTTGGTTTCGCTGCTGTCGCCGTCCAGGTACTCGCGTCCGACCAGCCGCACGCCCCAGCAACAGCTGTCGTATTCGATGCCGACCAGGGTTTCGAGTTTCTTGGTATCGTCGATATCGTAGTACCAGCGCCCCAGCACCTGCCAGGCCGGGCTCAGTGGCCAAAGGATGGAGGCATCGATCTGGTCCTGCTCCTGTCTCAAGTAGCGGTAGGACAGATTGGCGATTTTTCTGAAGCCGGGGGTGTACTGGATGCGTGCGTTGGCCCGCTCGCTGTTCTGGTCGATGGGGTTCCAGACCAGGTCCGCGCGCCCGGACCAGGCGCGGCTCAGCATGACTTCCAGCTCCCCCGCGATATCCGATCGGCTGCGCTCCTCGGGCTGTGTGTTGTCCAGTGTGACGGTGCGATCCCGGAGGTAGAACAGCTCGCCGACCGAGGCGCGTGCCCGCTGCGCCCCGGTTGTGGGATCGATCAGGCGGCTGGTGACTGCCAGCGCGATCTGGTTTGCGTCACCCATGCGATCGGCACCGTTGAAACGGTTCTCCTCGAACAGCTCCCGGTAGGTGAAGGTCGGTGTGCTGCTGTCGAACAGCGGAATGTCCTGCTGGTTCTGGCGCTCCACGTAGAGGTAGAACACTCTGGGCTCCAGGGTCTGCACGTAATCTCTGTCGCCCAGTTGAAACTCTCTTTCCAGAAACAGTACATTGTCGAGGCTGAAGATCGGCGTGGTACGGCTCAGATACTGACCCTGACCAGGATCCTGGTTGTCCAGCTGGTAGCTGGTGTGGCGCACGCCGACTTTGGGCGTTATTTCGAACGCTGCGCGCCGCAGCGGGTACGACACCGCCGGCTGCAGGTCGACGCGGTTGCCGACCACCCGTGAATCCTGGTCGAAGCGAACGAATTCGGTTCTGACGCTGGGTTCCAGGTTTGCCGGGCGCAGCGGGGAGATCGCATTGAAAGTCAGGCGCGGCAGCCGCTCGTAGGGACGGTCTTCGGGGGCGATGGTCGGGTCGACGGTCTGATAGTCGTCGACGCGCAGGCCGGCATCCCACCAGCCGGTGTTGTAATCGGTGCGGAACGTACGCTGCAGGTAACTGGTGCTGGCGAGGCTCAGCGAGTCACCCAGATCAACCAGATAGTTCGGGTCAGATACCCGGTCGTAGTCGATATTGGTGGTCAGGTGCGGGCCGAAACGGCTGGTGTCGCGGATGATGATGCGGCTGCGGTTTTCGCCCGTAATGTCATCGTCGGGGAGATATTCGGCACTGACGATGCCCTCCTGACTGAAAGCGCCTTCGCGCATGCTGCGCAGGTAGCGGAACTCGCCGTTCAGCTGGGTGCCGCGGTCCTGCAGGTAGCGCGGTGCCAGGGTGGCATCGTAATTGGGCGCCAGGTTGAAGTAGTAGGGCACGCGGAATTCGAATCCGGAGTTATCGGATGAGCCGAAACTGGGAACCAGCAGACCGCTCTTGCGCCGGTCGTCGATGGGAAACGACACATAGGGCGTGTACAGCACCGGTACATCCTTGATGTTGAGGCGCGCGTTGCGCGCCACACCCTCGCCCTCGTCCTCGTAGATGGTGACCGACCCGGCGCGCAGTCCCCACACGTTGCTGTCGTCGGCGCAGGTCGTGTAAGTCGCCTGCTCGTAGCGTGACACACCCGGCTGCAACAGGTATGCGTTGGCGGCGCCGCCACGGGCATGACGTTCATAAAAACGGAACTGCGTGTTGTGAAACTCGCCGCGATCCTCGTCCAGCCAGATCTTGCCGTGAGTAGCCAGCATGGTCATATGCGGCTCGTCGTAGCGTACCTGGCCTCGCACATCGACGAGCGCATCGCTTTCCGTGTAAACCAGCCGATCGGCCATGATGCGCTGATCGGCGCGTATCGCTTCTGCATCTCCGATCAGGGTCAGCGTGCCATCGGTATTGCGGGTCGCAATGTCGCCGGTCAGAAAGGTGAAGGCATCTTCACGGCCGCCGGTGAACTCGGGGCGGAAATCCTGCAGTGGCTGGGGCGGGCAGACGGCCCAGGCCGATGGCGGCTGGTAGGGGTCGAGGGGCTCGATTGGGGATGCATTCGCGGCTGGTAGCGCTTCGGCAGCCGCATCGGCGAACAGGTCAACGCCGTTGCAGCTACGGCCCGGTGTTGTTGCGCAATCCGATCTGGATTCTGCCTGAATGTCTGACCCGCGCGCCGCGATAATGCAAACCAGAAATAGATAGCGAGCGTTCACAGCGGATTATCGAGTCGAATCAGTTGCGTAGTCTGCTGGATTCACGGTGATCGCGTCATAACCTGGCGAGCGGCCCCTAAAATCGCATAGAATAGCTGTAAATTCAATGGTTTCGTGAATAAGTAGCCAGGTTGGCGCGCTCCAGGCAGGGTGCTGCCCTTGACAGCGGCTGCGCTGTGGCTGCTCCTGGCCTGCCCAGGCGGCGAGCCCCCGCTGAGTGCTCTGGCACCGGTCACCGAGTCGGTTAATCATACCCGTGTTGCAGGCCAGCATCCGCAAGAATCGGTGTCTCCGGACAGCTGCAACCGGCGTAGCGCGCCCGTGCCGCTGCGGCTGGAGCAGACAGCGTTGGCTGAAGTGGGTCCTCCCCGTCATTGTGGTCCGTGGGCACCCAGTGGCGCACAGGTGAACACCCGAATGCGAGCGTCGTCGCCGCACTGAAACGTCCGTAGGGCGAAGTGGCGACAAGGGTGACCAAGGTCCAGCCCGGCGCTGTCGGCGCCGCGGCTTTTGTCTTGCCGAGCCGGTATAATGCCGCGGTGCACCTCTATCTCAAGGGTTTCCGTGTTGTCTGATCGAATCGCAGCGATTCAGCATTGGGTACGGCAGCGCCTCGACTGGCCCGATGCCGTGCTCGAGCCTGCATCCGCCGATGCCAGCTTCCGGCGCTATTTCCGAGTGCGGCAGGGCGGCGTAAGTTACATCGTGATGGATGCGCCTCCGGCCAAGGAGGACTGTGGCCCCTTCATCCATGTCACGGAGCTGTTTCTGACGGTCGGTCTGCATGTGCCCGAGATTCTGGCCAAGGATCTGGACCGGGGCTTGCTGTTGCTGTCTGACCTGGGCAATCGCCTGTACCTGGATGCACTCGACGAGCACAGCGTCGATCGTCTGTACGGGGATGCGCTGGGGGCGCTGGCGACCCTGCAGAGCTGTTGCCCGCTCGACAGTGGTCTGCCAGCTTACGGCGAGGATCTGCTGATGTTCGAGATGTCCCTGTTCCGGGACTGGCTGATCGGCACCCACCTGAGCATGGAGCTCGATGCCGGCCAGCAGGATGCGCTGCAGCGCAGTTTCGAAGCGCTGACGCGTAGCGCGCTGCAGCAGCCCTCCGTGTGTGTGCACCGCGACTACCATTCCCGGAACCTGATGGTGTCCGCCTACCACAATCCCGGCATCCTCGACTACCAGGACGCCGTGATCGGTCCGCTGACTTATGACCTGGTATCGCTCCTGCGCGATTGTTACATTGCCTGGCCGCGCGAGCGCATCGAGGCATGGGTGGCGGGCTATTTCGAACTCGCCCAGCAGACCGGCATCCTGCGCCCCGGGCAGGCTGCTGAGCAGACCTTCCTGCAATGGTTCGACTGGATGGGCGTGCAGCGGCACCTGAAAGCCGCGGGCATCTTTGCCAGGTTGAATCACCGCGATGGCAAGAGCGGCTACCTCAAGGACATTCCGCGCACCCTCGGCTACGTGACCGAGGTCTGCTCCCGCTACCCCGAGCTCCAGGGGCTGGGTGAGATTGCCGGGCGGGTGACCACCGCGCTATGAAAGCCATGATTCTGGCCGCGGGTCGGGGCGAACGCATGCGGCCGCTCACCGACCGTGTGCCCAAGCCCTTGCTGGAGGTGGCGGGCAAGCCGCTGATCCAGTATCACATCGAGGCGCTGCGCGAGGCAGGCTTTACCGAGCTGGTTGTCAACTGTGCGCATCTCGGCGAGCAGATCGCGGCGCGACTTGGCGACGGGCGCGCTTTCGGCGTGCGCATCGACTACTCTCCGGAGCCACCCGGCGCGCTGGAAACCGGCGGAGGTATCCGCCAGGCCCTGCCATTGCTGGGTGCAGGGGCCTTCGTAGTGGTCAATGGCGATATCTGGACCGACTACCCTTACCGGGAGCTGTGGCGCGAACCCGAGGGGCTTGCACACCTGGTGCTGGTGGATAATCCTCGACATCACAGCGGCGGTGACTTCCAGTTGAGCGGCGGGAAGGTCTTTGCCGAAGGCAATAGCCGGCTGACGTTCAGCGGCATCGGATTGTACCGGCCGGAGCTGTTTGCCGGTGCGCCGCGGGGTCGTTTTCCGCTGGCGCCGCTGCTGCGCATCGCCATGCAGGCGGGCCAGGTCACGGGCGAACACTATCGGGGCAGATGGATGGACATAGGCACAGCGCAGCGGCTGGCAGAACTCGATCGGCAGTTGCGAGCCTGAGGCATGGGCGACGAGATTACCCACAGCCAGTTCAAGGCCGCGGACTTCGAAATGTTCCAGGAACGCCTGGGCCGCGAAACGCGCCTGCTGGGCGACTGGTTCGCGCAGGGCAAATTCTCCGCCGAAGTGCCGGTCTGCGGCCTCGAGCTGGAGGCCTGGCTGATCGATGCGAGCGGGTTGCCGGCGCCCGTGAACCGCGAGTTTCTCGCCGCCATGAACGATCCGCTGGTGGTCCCGGAACTGGCCAAATTCAATGTCGAGCTGAACGTCGATCCCCAGCCACTGCACGGCTGCGCGCTCGACAAGCTGCATCGAGGCCTGCAGCAGACCTGGCAGGACTGCGCGCGGGTGGCCGTCAAGCTGGATACGCGCCTGGTCATGATAGGAATTCTGCCCAGTGTTTCCCAACGTGACCTGACGCTGGCCAATATGTCGGAAATGAAACGTTACCTGGCCTTGAACGACCAGGTGTTGCGCCTGCGCGGCGGCAAACCCCTGATGCTGGATATTCACGGACGGGAGCACCTGCATCTGCGGCACCGAGACGTGATGCTGGAGTCCGCCGCCACCTCGCTGCAGCTGCACCTCAAGGTCGGCATGCGCGAGGCGGTGCGTTACTACAATGCCGCCCAGATTGTCTCGGCGCCCATGGTGGCGGCGTCGGTCAACTCGCCCTATCTGTTCGGCAAGGACTTATGGGACGAAACGCGCATTCCGTTGTTCGAGCAGTCGGTCGAAGTGGGTGGATTTGCTGGTGCCAGCCGCGGCCCGGTGCGGCGCGTGAGCTTCGGTACTGGTTATGCCAAAGAGTCCCTGTACGAGTGTTTTGTCGAGAATCAGCAGCACTTCCCGGTGCTGTTGCCAATCGAGTATGAGGCGCCTGACGCGCAGATGCGGCACCTGCGCCTGCACAACGGCACCATCTGGCGTTGGAACCGTCCTCTGATCGGGTTTGACGCGGACGGTACCCCGCATCTGCGCATCGAACACCGTGTGCTGCCGGCCGGCCCAACGGTGACCGACAGTATCGCCAACAGCGCGTTTTTCTATGGGCTGGTGCACGCCCTGGCGACGCGCGAGGTGGCCCCCGAGTTGGAGCTGCCATTTGCCACTGCGCGCGATAACTTCTATGCCGCCGCGCGGGACGGTCTGGACGCCCAGCTGACCTGGCTGGACGGCCGCAAGCGCCCGGTGTGCAGCCTGCTGCTGGACCAGTTGATCCCGCTGGCCCGCTGCGGCCTGGGGCTGCTGGATATCGATGCCGAGGACCGCGACCTATACCTGGGGATCGTCAAGGCGCGGCTGCGCAACGGCTGTACCGGCGCCAACTGGCAGCGCGCCTATGTTGCGCGGCACGGCAGCGATATGCAGGCCCTGACCGAGGCCTATTACGAGCGCCAGCAGAGCGGCCTCCCGGTACACGACTGGGAGGCCTGACGGCTGTGGGCAGCCTGTTACGCCAATACCAGGAACTGCCGCCGGGGCTGCTGGACGCCGAACCCCGGCAGTTGGCCGACTTGCTGGGCGGGCCGGCGTTGATTCACCTGCCTGGTCGGCGGCAGCAGCCGCTGTTCGTGTCCGTGCTGCTGCACGGCAATGAAACGACCGGTGTGTTCGCCATACAGGACCTGCTGCGGCAGTTTCAGGGCCGGGAGCTGCCGCGTGCCCTGAGCCTGTTTATCGGCAACGTCGAGGCGGCCCGCGACGGGGTGCGCCGACTCGCGGGGCAGCCGGACTACAATCGCGTCTGGCCCGGCACGGAGCATTCCGACAGCCCGGAGCGGCGCCTGATGTCGGAGGTGTTCGACATCATGCAGCTGCGTCAGCCCTTTACCAGTGTCGATGTGCACAACAACACCGGCATCAATCCCCATTACGCCTGCATCAATCGCATCGATCACCGCTTCATGCACCTGGCCAGACTGTTTAGCCGCACGATGGTGTACTTCATCCGCCCGACGGGAGTGCAATCGATGGCCTTCGCCAGCCTGTGTCCGGCGGTCACCGTGGAGTGCGGCAAGGCAGGCCAGAGTGCCGGGGAACTGCATGTGCGGGAGTTTCTCGACGCCTGCCTGCATTTGAGTGATATTCCGGCACATCCGGTCGCCCCCCACGACGTGGATCTGTACCACACCGTAGCCACGGTGCGGGTGCCGCGCGTGTTCAGTTTCGGCTTCGGCGAACAACCGGTGGATATCTGCTTTAGCAATGATCTCGACCACCTGAACTTCAGGGAGTTGCCGCCCGGCACCACGCTGGCGCGACTCAACGGTGTGGACGGCATGCCGGTGGAGGTCGTCGATGAGCAGGGCCTGGAAGTGGCGCAGCGCTTTTTCAGGGTCGAGGACGGTCTGTTACGCACCCACCGGGCCGTGATGCCCGCCATGCTGACCCTGGACGAGCGGGTGATCCGTCAGGACTGCCTCGGCTATCTGATGGAGCGCTACCCGCTGCCCGCATGACGCCGTGCCAGGATGGGTATGAACTTCAGAGGTTTTCGTAACCACAAAGGAATAAAAGGCGCGCGAAGGAAAAGACCAAACCTATTGCTTGTCTTGTGCCTATTCCTCTGCATGCGGTCGTGGTCGAGATATGTTTCCAGGCGAGCAATCAGCGCCGATTACTGTTAACCGCAAAGGCGCGCCAGGTCGCGCAAAGTGTACCTCGAAGTCATTTTTTGTTTCCTTTGTGTGCCTTCGTGGTTGACGGCTTTTAGTACCCGCGCGTGCTGAGATCAATGGTGCCCGGTATCTGTGGCAGGCGTTCTATGCCGGTTTTCAGGGTGCCGTCCGGATACAGATCCAGCCAGCGATAGCCGGGCGGGATCTGCTCGACAGCAAACTGCTCGCTGCCCGGCAGGAACTGCAGGCAGGTGGACGGCGTGGCCAGCAGCAGGACCTCGTTGCGCCGTTGTTCGAAGGCCTGGTGGACGTGTCCCCATACCACCGCGCGCACCTGTGGGTGCCGGTCGATGACGGCGAAAAAAGCCTCGGGGTTGTCGACCTTCATGGTATCCAGCCAGCGGCTGCCGATCTCGACCGGCTGGTGGTGCAGACAAACCAGCGCCGGCGCCTCCGGCCAGTCCCCCAGTGCGGCATCCAGCGCCGCCAGTTCACTGGCAGCGAGGTGACCGCCTTCGCTCCCCGCCACGGTTGAGTTCAGGAACACCAGCTGCCATGCGCCCAGGCAATGGCTGCGGGTAGTGTGAAAACCGCTGTGACTGAGCTGCTCGCGCAATGCGCCGGCTTCGTCATGGTTGCCGGGCAGGCAATAGACCGGTTTGCCGATGCGGCTGAAGCATTCGCGCACCTGCCGGTAGGCCTCTGCCGTGCCGTCGTGAGCGAGATCGCCGCTTGCCAGCACCAGGTCCGCGGCTCCGGATTGCAGCGCCAGTTCGACAACGGCCTGCAGACAGCGTCGGGTGTTCAGTCCCAGCAGCAGCCCGTTCGGGTCTGCATACAGATGCGTGTCGGTGACCTGGGCGATGCGCAGTCGCGCTGTCTGTGCTGCGGGTTTGTTATCCGGCACTATTCGACTGCCTTGATGAAAACCTTCGATTTTCTCTGGTAGTTATACAGATTCTGTTTTTCGACCGGAAGATCGGCGAGATCCATCTTGCGGAACCCCCGCTCCTGGAACCAGTGCGCGGTGCGGGTCGTGAGGACGAACAGGCGTTTAATGCCGTTGTGGCGGGCACGCTGCTCGATGGCCTGCAGCAGGCTGTCGCCACGCCCCTGGGAACGGTAATCCGGGTGTACCGCCATGCAGGCGAGTTCCGCGACACCGCCGGGATACGGGTAAAGCGCGGCGCAGGCCACGATCATACCGTCACGCTTTACCACCAGGAAATGGTCGATCTCCATTTCCAGCAGTTCGCGCGAACGTTTCACCAGTACACCTTCTTCTTCCAGCGGCGCAATGAGCTGCAGAATGCCACCGACATCATCGATGCTGGCGGCACGCAGGCCTTCGTAGCTCTCTGCACTGATCAGCGTGCCGATGCCGTCGCGGGTGAACAGCTCCATCAGCAGTCCACCGTCAGCGCGGCGATCCACCAGGTGGGTGCGTTTGACGCCGCGCCGACAGCTCTCCAGTGCGTTGCCCAGGTGGCGGCGCCACGCACTGCTGAGTGTACGGCGCGACCGCAGCAGCCGCTCGGCCTCCGGCAGCGACAGCTGTCGCAGCAGGCGATGCTTGCTGTCGCGCAGGCCCGCATCGTCCACCAGCAGGATCAGCTTTTCGGCGTGCAGCGCTACCGCTGCTGCGGTGGCCACCTCTTCTGCGCTGAGGTTGAAGACTTCTCCGGTCGGTGAATAGCCCAGCGGTGACAGCAATACCACCCGGCCCGCGTCCAGCTGCCGGTGAATGCCCATGGCGTCAAGGCGACGCACTTCTCCGGTGTGGCAATAGTCGACACCGTCGCGGATGCCCAGCGGTCTGGCGATCACGAAGTTTCCGGTGGCAACTCCGATGCGTGCGCCGGCGGTCGGCGTATTGACCAGGCTCATGGACAGTTTCGCCTCGATTTCCACCCGCAGGCTGCCTACCGCGTCCTTGACCGCGGCCAGCGCCGCGTCGTCCGTCACCCTGAGCCCGTTGACGTAGTGTATCTCTGCCCGTCGCTGTTTCAGGCGCTGTTCGATCTGAGGTCGGGCACCGTGCACCAGTACCAGTCGGATGCCCAGGGTATGTATGAGCGCGATGTCGTGAACCAGCCGGTCGAACTGCTCATCAAAGCTTTCGCCCCCGAAGCTGATGACGAAGGTCGCTCCCCGGTGTGCCTGAATGTAGGGTGCCGCCTGGCGGATGCTGGTAACAAAGGCATCTTGTTGTTGTTTTTGTTGGACAGACATAATTATTAGAGTAACTTTTTTTCAGCCGCGGCAAAACAACTGCTCCAGGGTTGCAGAAGACCGGCTAGTTCGCGGGCGCGACGCAAAAGCGCCGGATCAGTTTGCGCAGCAATTCAAGCATCGGAGTAATACGCGCCTCCGCCAGGTATTCGTCTGGCTGGTGAGCCTGGTCGATGTCGCCCGGCCCCAGTACCACGGTGTTGATGCCCATCTGGGTGAAATACGGACCTTCGGTGCCAAACGCCACCGCGCCGGCCTGGTGGCCTGTTAACGCCTCGGTCGCGCGCACGATCTCAGAGCTGGCCGGCGTCTCCATCGCCGGCGTGCCATCGAACAGCGGGCGACAGCTGAGTTCCAGTCCGCTATCCCGGATCACGCCCTGCAGGCGCGCCTGCAGGGTTTCGCGCAGGGCCTGCAGATCCATGCCCGGTATCGGGCGCAGATCGATGTGCAATTCGCAGTCCGCGCAGATCCGGTTCGGATTGTCCCCGCCATGGATATATCCCAGGTTCAGGGTGGGGTAGGGTACGGCGAACAGCGGGTTGCGGTTGCGGGCCTGCAGTTCCGCGCGCCAGCGCAGCAGCTCTCCCAGCACCAGGTGCATGCCCTCCAGGGCGCTGTTGCCAAGCGCCGGATCGCTCGAGTGGCCGGAGCGCCCGCGCAGGTGAATCGCCTCCATGAGGATGCCCTTGTGCATGCGCACCGGGCGCATGCCGGTGGGCTCACCGATAACGGCGTAGCGTGCCTGTGGGCGCTGCGCGTCCACCAGTGCCTTGGCGCCGGACATCGAGCTTTCCTCATCGGCCGTGGCAACGATAATGAGCGGTTGTTTCAGCTGCCCGGCCGTGAAGCTGCTTGCGGCCTCCACCGCCAGGGCCAGAAACGCTTTCATATCGGAGGTGCCGAGACCGTATAGGCGACCGTCCGCGCTGGTCAGTCGGAACGGGTCGTGCTTCCAGCGTCCCTGGTCAAACGGCACGGTATCGGTATGCCCGGCCAGTACCAGGCCGGCCGGTCCCGCACCGAGCGTGGCGATGAGGTTGGCCTTCTCGGGCTGGTCTGCGATCGGCAGGATCTCGGTCCGAAAGCCGAGTCCGGACAGCCAGCCGGCCAGCAGCTCGATGACGCCGCGGTTGCCCTGATCGAAGTCCGGGTTGACGCTGCTGATCGAGGGTGCCGCAATCAGTGCCGCGATCATGTCCAGAAGTTGGGGTGTGTTGCGCATGCGGCTAGC
>Ga0209536_100011972_pt1 | contig 12655 bp, 9 predicted proteins | sample DeeMarSeWOR28_12_FD_187461 | JGI IMG/M metagenome (GOLD analysis project Ga0209536, IMG submission 187461) | Marine sediment microbial communities from White Oak River estuary, North Carolina - WOR-2-8_12 (SPAdes) (version 2) | ecosystem: Environmental > Aquatic > Marine > Intertidal zone >...
GCAGAGAGATCCATCCAGGAAAAATGGGCACTATGATGATTAAAACTTGGCATAACCAACCAGAATATATCTATCCAGTGCATTATCAATATCCACACGGCAAAAAATGTTAATACCGTCAAATTTCGCTTCGTAAATCTGGGCATCAGTGCTAAAAAGGGAATCAGAAAGTGTCCAAACACAATGGTCATTGTGATGATTTTCCAGGATCCTTCCCAGCGATGAAGATACCAGATAGTCTCCTCAGGAATATTGGCATACCAGATTAAAAAATATTGTGAGAATCCGATATATCCCCAGAATATAGTGAACGCGAACAGAAATTTACCCAGATCATGATAATGTTCAATCGTTATTGTTTCAGCAAGTATGCCCTTTTTTCTCAAAAAATTAGCGAAGATAACCAGGAAGGTAAGAATGGCCAACAAACTTCCACCAAATACGTAGACACCGAAAATCGTTGAATACCAGTGAGCATCCAGTGACATCAGCCAGTCAAAAGCAGCAAAGGTGATACTGAGGGCGAATAAAACCATTCCCGGAGCGCTGATTTTGCGCATTTTAACGGTATGTTCCGGCTGATGGCCGGCATCCTGTGCCAGAGAGGTCTTATAAAGACCCCGTGCCAGTAGAATCCAGATTGTAAAATAGATAACCACCCGAATCGTAAAAAATACAGGATTCAGGTAAGCAGATTTTTTCTGCAAAATCGGATCAGCGAGAACAGCATCTTCGTGACTCCAGTGATACAGGTCATAAAGTCCGAATAAGATCGGAATAAATAAAATTGCCATCACAGGAAATGCCATTGTCAATGTTTCTAAAATTCTTCTTAAAACAACACTCCAGTCAGCACCTGTCAAATGATGAAGCATCGTAAAGAAAAGTGCTCCGAGAGATATCGTCAGCCAGAAGACATAAGCTGTCAGATAAGAGAAAAAGAATTGTGATTGGTCAACAAAATATCCTGCAATCGTGGCAATCACCCCGGCAATACCCAGAATAAGGGCCGGTTGTTGAAAAAATCTCGTTCCTGATAACTGATAGTCCTGATTTTGATTTTCCATAGAATCGTCTTTATTTCAAATTATTTTTTATATCATCCGGTATATCCGAGATCTTCGCATTTTGACTGCGCTGCAAGGCACGCACATAAGCGACAATTGCCCATCGATCTGCAACCGGAATCTGGTAACCATAAGATGGCATATTTCGGATACCATTTGAAATTAAATCAAAAATATATCCGTCTTCAATATTTCTTAAACGGTCAATATGATAAGACTGTGGTGCCAAAAATCCTTTTTTAATTACGATACCCTGCCCTGCGCCTGTACCACCGTGACAAGGTGTGCAGTAAATTTCATATCTTTTTTGACCTCTTTTTAACATTTGTAGCGTAATCTGAACCGGCATCTTCTTCACAAATGTACCGTCTGCATTTTTTCCTTCATAATATGCAAGATCTTCATTCAATTTTCCCCGGGCAACTGTACCCTCAAGAGGCATACGCATTGAAGATTTATCCAGAAAAAATTTACTTTCTTCCATCGCTTCATACTTCAGCTGATCATCCATATTGGGATTGAGGTGGATGGGCGTATTTTCCGAAGGTGTTCCCTGAGAACAACCGCTAAAAATGATAAAAGCGAGGATCAGAAGTGTTATTATTTCATATATTTTCATCTTACTTATATGACCTCCAGATTTTGACCGCCGATTTCTTCTAAGAAATCCTTTGTTTTTTTCCGATCAAAGAGCTGATCTTTGCTTTCAATAGAAACCACAAATCCATCATTTGAAATCTTTGCAGTTTTATCCGAGTTAAACAGTTGATGGTACCACATGGGAAGTTTATTGAGTGCCATCATACCCAGTAAAGCCGTAAATGCCGAAGATAAAACCATGACAGCAAAAGCCACCGGGCCATAGGCCTGATAGCTGAAAAATGGCTTGCCCGATATGACCAATGGATAGTCTACCGCGCTCGTCCACCATTCCAGGGTAAAACCACCAAGCAGAGCAAAAAAGGCAACAAAACCTACCATCCAACCCAGAGGTGAGCGCTTCATTCCCATCGCATCGTCCATACCGTGAATTGGAAAGGGAGAGTGACAATCAAACTTTTTGTATCCCGCATTTTTTAGTTTTTCCGCCGCCTCCAGTAGATGTGCAGGATTATCAAATTCAGCCAGCATCATCGACGGTTTTTCATGATTTTCACTCATGACTGATCTCCTCTCTCAGTGGCAGTTTCCTGTACCTGAGCCTTTTTTCCGTGTCCGTTTCCATTATAATAATGAGGATCGGCCTGAGGTAACACCGCTTTGACTTCAGAGATAGCAATCATCGGTACAAAGCGCAGGAACAGCAAAAAGAAAGTAAAAAACAGACCAAAAGAACCAATAAACATACCAATATCTACAAAAGTAGGTGAATAATAATCCCAACTTGAGGGCAGGAAGTCTGCAGATAATGAAGTTACAACAATGACAAAACGTTCAAACCACATACCGACGTTTATCAAAAGAGCGGCGACAAACATCACTGGAATACTGGTTCGCAAACGTTTCGACCAGAAGAGTTGTGGGACCAGGACATTGCAGGTAATCATCGTCCAGTAGGCCCAGGCATAAGGTCCAAAGGCACGATTGATAAAGGCAAAACTTTCATACTCATTGGCACCATACCAGGCGATAAAAAACTCGCACCCGTAAGCATAACCTACCATCATACCGGTTACCAGCATGATTTTATTCATCTTTTCCAGATGATTGATCGTAATAAAATCTTCTAATTTATATATTTTTCTGGCGATTATTGCCAGCGTATTGACCATGGCGAATCCTGAGAATATTGCCCCGGCAACAAAATATGGCGGAAAAATAGTGGTGTGCCATCCGGGAATGACACTGGTTGCAAAGTCCGTACTGACCACACTGTGAACAGATAAAACGAGGGGCGTCGAGAGACCGGCGAGAAGAAGATAAGCCAGTTCATAATTCTGCCATTGACGGTTTCCACCGCGCCAGCCGAGAGAAAATATGCCAAGAATGATTTTTCTGATCTTTGTTTTCGCACGATCACGCATTGAAGCAAGATCGGGGATGAGGCCGGTATACCAGAACAATAAAGAAACGGTAAAATATGTACCAACCGCAAAGATATCCCACAGCAAAGGACTACGGAAGTTTGGCCACATCTCCATTTGATTGGGGAGGGGAATCATCCAGTAGGCGGCCCAGATTCTACCCACGTGGATACCGGGAAAAATCAGGGCACAAATAACGGCAAACAGGGTCATCGCCTCGGCGAAACGATTGATCGACGTACGCCACTTCTGCCGAAACAGAAATAGTATCGCCGAGATAAGTGTGCCAGCATGACCAATTCCGACCCAAAAGACAAAATTTACAATTGCCCAACCCCATCCAACCGGCACGTTCAACCCCCAGACGCCCGTACCTTCCCATATCAACCATCCAATCAAGACGATCAGGAATAGCATCATTGAACTGGATATGCCGATTGCGATCCACCATAATTTAGGTGTCCTGGCTTCAGCGATTTCGCTAATTTTCTGAGTCACACTGGAAAAAGTCTGGTTGCCGGTAATAAGCGGTTTTTCTTCTTCCAGTGGCACCCTGTCTAAAGTTTCAGTTGTTGTACTCAAGATTGATTTCTCGTTATTGGTTTATATCTGCATTAATTCTTTCAAAACCTCAGCTGTCATTCCCGCGAAAGCGGGAATCTATTTGTCAATTTATAACAAAATTCTGTTTTTCTGGATGCCTGCCTGCGCAGGCATGACATTTGACATCTCGCATCCCGCATCCCGTATCCCAGATCCGGAATCAGGCATCCGGGATCACTTCTACGCACCACGTTCTATGACAATTCCGGGTTCGGATTTCTGAGTTTCGCCAGGTACGAGGTACGAGGCTTTATATTTAATTCCGCCAACATATTATAACTGCGGTCATTTTGTTTGCTTTCTACAATCCTGCTATCCGGATCATTGATGTTACCAAAAGCGATGGCATCTGCAGGACAGGCCTGCTGACAGGCCGTTTGAATCTCACCGTCTTTGACTGCTCTTTGTTCATTTTTCGCTGTAATTTTAGCTGCACTAATGCGCTGGACACAATAAGTACATTTTTCCATAACCCCCCGTGAACGCACTGTCACATCTGGATTTTGTGCCATCTGTACAATTTCCGGCAAATCTTTTGTATAGTTGAAAAAGTTAAATCGTCGTACCTTAAAAGGGCAGTTATTCGAACAATATCGTGTACCGATACAGCGATTGTAAGTCATGACATTGAGACCTTCTTCATCATGGACAGTCGCTGCCACCGGGCAAACCTGTTCACAGGGCGCCATCTCACAATGGTGACAGGCAACCGGTTGATGGACGACCTCCGGATTTTCCAGATCGCCGGCGAAATAACGATCCAGTCTGATCCAGTGCATTTCACGGCCGTTTTTGACCTGTTCTTTACCGATAATGGGAATATTATTTTCACTCTGGCAGGCAATTGCGCAGGCATTACACCCGGTACAGGCATTCAGATCGATACTCATTCCCCATTGATAGCCCTCTTCATAACCATGTTCATCCCATAGAGAAACTAGCGGGAAATGTTTGACCATCTCTTCGGCGAATTTTGGATCGTTGCGGTAGTCATCGATGGTTGACTCACGCACCAAAGGACGTCCCTCCATGCTTCCATGGTCCTGAGTGCTGGTCAGTGGATAGGTATCACGGGTTTTTTGGACCATCAATCCCAAATCGAAGCCTGGTGCGTTTGTTGTTCTTAAGGAATAAGCATTAGATCCAACTCCGTTTCCAATCCTGCCTGCAGATGTTCTGCCATAGCCCAATGCAAGAGTAACAGTAAAATGCGCCTGGCCGGGTAATATCCAAACAGGAGCAGTTAGTTCTCTTCCCTGAAGATTAAGGACAATCACATCCTCATTTTTTACACCTAAATGTCGGGCAGTTTTATGACTCATCAGAGCAGCATTATCCCAGGTAAGCTTCGTAACCGTATCCGGGAGTTCCTGTAACCAACCATTGTTGGCAAATCGACCATCATAAACTGCCGGGGAGGTATCAAAACTCAATTCAAAATTATTTTGATTGGGGATATAGCTACGCAGGGGATTTGCCTTGAGATAATCGGCAATATCCCTTCCCTTCAGGGGAGGGACAACCGTTGACATCTCGCTACCTTCCAGCAAACCATCATGCAATATTTTTCGCCAGTTTTGATCAAATTCGCCCGAGGGAATATAGTCTGCCCAGATAGCGCGGACGACATCATAAGATTTTTGTTCGGTTCCCGTATTTATTAAAGAAAGTACCTCAACTATATCATGAGATTCATAAAGAGGTGCAATGAGGGGTTGGATCAGACTTAAGGTTCCATCAGCAGCACGACAATCTCCCCAGCTTTCCAGAAAATGCGATTGAGGAATGTGCCAGGTTGATTTTCTTGATGTTTCATCCAGGTGAGAGCTCAAATGAATCCGATTGGCCACTTTTTCAAGTACTTCTCCGAAATTGATATCAACCGGCGCATTGTAAACCGGATTTCCACCAAGCATGACCAGCGTGCTGACTTTTCCCGCCGCCACTTTCTCAGTCAGAGCGACAAGCGATTCAAGATTACTTTCACCCAGGTCTTTGGTATCCCGGTAATTGACGGTTTGACCAATATTACCAAGAGCTGAATTTATTGCGTACACAAGGGCATGGATCACTGCCGGCTGACCACTTCCGGCGACGATCAGACTTTTACCGGAATTTTTTACCAGGTCTCTGGCAACTGCCGCCACCCAATTTTGATCAATTTTTGTTTCCCCCTGAACACTGAGATCATCGGCGCCAGGTACTTGAACGCCGGATGCATTGAGCTGCTTTATCAGGGCAGCGACGAATCCGGGTATTTCGCTGTTCGAGCACGGTAAACGGTGATCAGCCATCGCTCCGGTAATCGAATAGGACGATTCTACAGCATAGAGGCGATTCATCTGATCTGAGGTTGAACTTACTTTCCGGGCCCGGGCAAAGTTTTTTGTGTTGATGACATTTTCATTTTCAGCTAATAAAAAATCTGCATCTATCGCTAGTACAACATTCGCCTTATCATAAGAATACAGTGGTAAATATTCTGATCCTGTGGCTATGACCAGACCTTTTAGAATATTTTCCTGACTTACAGGTGAATAATGTGCCAGGATTGCTTTTGGAAATTGATTTTTAAAATTATCAAGCAGGCGTGTTAGTGTTAACGAAGAAAAGGAGTCTGTGAGAAGAGCCAGTCCTTCTCCCTGATTCGCCTTGTATTCAGTATACAATGTTTTCCAAAAAGCGACAAAATCTGACCATTCTTTTTCATCACCCTCACTAAAGATCCGTTGAGAACGGTCCGGATCATAAAGGTTTAAAATGGAAGCCTGCAAAAGGGCATTGGTTTTACCCAGACTAGAGGGGTGTTTTTCATTTCCTTCAATTTTAGTCGGTCGACCTTCATGACTTTCGACGACGACGCCATAAGCACTGGTGCCTATAGGTATCGTTGTCGCATAATACTCTGGAATACCTGGTATGAGACCTTCCGGAGCCTTTACATAGGGAATAATTTTTTCAACCGGACGGCGGCAAGCGGATAATCCCGCCAGGGCTATTGAAGCGCCCATTAATCCGAGAAAGTTTCGTCTGGTCAGTGGATTTTTTATTTCCGATGCACCTTCAGGAAATTCCCTTTCCAGAAATTTTCTGAATTCCGGTGTATCGGCAAGTTGATCTAAACTTCGCCAGTAGTCTTTACCTTTCAGATCTTTCAATTCTTTCATCGATGACACCCCGAACAGTCAACTGGTGGATTAATATTTTTTTCTTCAATTATTTGCCTGGCCAGCATCATCTGGTTTTCAGGCGGCGTCCATTTCATGTTGGTTACTTCATCTACCGGGCGTAAGTGTTCCTCAGGTGCACGATGACAGTCCAGGCACCATCCCATACTCAAGGGTTCGACCTGCATCACTTCTTCCATCTCGTGTACATTACCATGACAGCTCGCACAGCCAACACCGACATTTATATGTGCACTATGATTAAAGTATGCATAATCACCCAGATCATGCACGCGTACCCACTCGATGGGTGTGCCATTTGTCCAGCTCTCCAAAACAGGAGCTACTTTCTTGCTATCCGTTTTAATTAACGTGTGACAATTCATACAGGTTTGTGTAGGGGGAACACTGGCGGAATAAGATACTTCTACCCCAATATGACAATAACGACAATCCAGACCGAGATCGCCGGCATGGAGTTTGTGACTGTAAGGTACCGGTTGTTCAGGACGATATCCCACATCTGTATATTTGGGTGATCCATAATACCAGAAAAACCCAACTGTAGCCACTCCTCCTAACACAATGAAAGCCAGCAGAACAGGAAAAACTTTATTTGACCACTCAGGAAAAATTTGAGCCACAGGCTGTTACCTCGTAATCTATTGAATTAAGTATTGTGTAAAACACGGAGACTTTTAAAGTAAGAATTAAGAAGTAGGAAGTAGGAAATTTCTTACTTCTTACTTCCTACTTCTTACTTTTATAACATAATCATTCAATATACTAAATTTTTTTAATTAAAAAAACACGGGTATTGCTGGTTTTGAGCGATTTTATATGAGTCAGGTCAACAACCAGAATTTCACGGAACTTTCAATGATTATCGTAAAGAAAAGAGCAAACAGGTAGAGAATGGAATATCCGAACAACCCACGAAATTGTTTTTCGGATTGTTCAACTTTTGCCCTGTACGATTTTTTTAAAAATATGTATCCGGCACCAAGGGCTACAAGCAGATAAATCCAGCTGGTATAAACCAGATATAGGGAAAGTGTTACCACCACCAGTATGATCGAATAAATGAGAATCTGTTTCATTGTAAAGTCAACCCCTTTGACAACCGGTAACATCGGTAATCCACTTTTTTTATAATCATCTGTTCTGAAGGCAGCCAACGCCCAGAAATGTGGAGGTGTCCACAAAAATATGATCAGGAACAGGATCCATGGAGCAAGTGCAAATTCACCGGTGGCGGCTGTCCAGGCGCCTACCGGGGCCATCGCACCGGCTATTCCACCGATAACAATATTACTCTTTGTATTGGGCTTTAAATATAATGTATAAAAAAGACTGTAAAACAGGATGGTCGCCAATGACAATAGTGCTGTAAGCCAATTAAATATAAATCCAAACATTAACACGCCGATAATTCCAATGGAGACTGAAAAAATGAAGGCGTTTGTCGCATTGATTCGACCTAGGGGTAAAGGACGGCGGTTTTTCGTTCGCTCCATCAGGGCATCAATATCCCGTTCAAAATATTGATTGAGTGCATTGGCTGATCCACCGGTTAAATAGAGGGCGATCAGGACAAGAAGAAACTTGCCGGGTTGATTTAACAGGCTCCCTTCCATAAACAGTGCAGTGGCCCCGGTTATGATGACCAGAAGCATAATCGTCGGTTTCGTCAGTTGGAAATAGTAGGAAATTTTTTTTCGCAAGATAGACAATTTTATCATGTTTTATTATACTTTCCGCCCCCGGCTTCAATTACAATTCTCTAATTTACTAAACAATTTTATCAAATAGACAGCAAAATCAAATTATATTATTCACTAAATCCAGTTAAGGATAGTATAAAAGAACACTTCTAAGTTCGGGATTATTCCCATTTTAATGAGGAAACCGCAAAGGACGCAAAGAAAATTTTTCTATTTTGTCATCCTGCAGGGATCTTTGCTTATTTTCTATAGATTTCCATACTGTTATTCCCACGCAAGTACGGGATGACATAACATAGAATCATCTTTGCGTCCTTTGCGGTTAAATAAATCACCACCCTAGTTTCTGACGCAATAGTTTCCCTGCAGCACGGCTGATGGTCAGTTCTGTATTTTGTTTATCACGAACCTTCATTTTATATCCGCCACCAAACCAGGCCTCAATAGTTTGCACGTAATTGAGATTGACGATTGTTGAACGGTGGATCCTGAAGAATTTCTCCGGATCGAGTCTGGCGCTCAGTTCTTCCAGTTTATAGTTCACCAGATATTTCGTATCCTCAAGATGAGCAAATACCAGTTTCTGATCAGAAGCAAAGTAAACAATTTTGTCTTCGGGAATAATATAGATTTTATCGCCTATTTTTGAAGGAATTCGGGTTAGGTACTCCTTTTGTGGAGACCATTGAGATAAAAGGTTTTTAATATTTTGTTCAGAACCTAAACTGCCTTCCAGCATTTCCTTTGCTCTTTTGATCGCTACCTTCAGTCGTTCAAAAGAATACGGTTTTAAAAGATAGTCTATTGCTTGTAATTCAAAGGCACGAATGGCGTATTGATTATAAGCGGTTGTAAAAATGACCAGCGGTCGATAGGAAACCAAATGAAAAAGATCTATTCCGGAAATATCACTGAGATGAATATCGAGAAAGATCAGATCAGGTTTCAGTTCATCGATCAGTCCTGCGGCGATCTTGCCTGAATCTGTACTGTCCAAAACCTCAATATCCGGCAGCATGTCTAAAAATCCCTGAAGTCTATCCATTGCCGGTTTTTCATCTTCAATAATCAGTGCGCGAATCATTTTTTCCTCACGGGTATTAATATGGAAACCGTTGTTCCCCGACCGTATTCTGAATGAATCTTTAATAAGTCAGGGACCTTATAAATGAGTAGTAGTCTGTCATTGATATTTGCCAGAGCATGCCCTTCTACCGGCAGTTTATTGAGACGGATAGGATCTATTCCCTGACCAGTGTCACTTACTTTACACAAGATACCCCGTTTATCCTCGCTGACATCAATTGTTATTTTCAAAATATCCGTACTCTCTCCCCTACCATGGCGAATTGAATTTTCGACGAGAGGCTGCAGCAAAAGAACGGGTACTTCTGCATATTCATTTTTGAGTGAGTTTTGCCATCTGATTTGTACTTTATCACTAAAGCGGGCTTCGATCAAATCGGTATATTTTCTCAAGAAACTAATTTCTTCTTCAATAGATATCATTTCCTTTGAAGAATTATCAAAAAGATAACGGAGGATATCACTGAGTTTGAGTATGAGTTCTTCAGCATTGTCCGGATTATTTTTAATCTCCGAGGCAATGGTATTCAGGGAATTAAACAGAAAATGCGGTTCGATCTGTGCCTTTAGGGCCGTCAGTTCTGCTTTATCTATCGCTTGTTGTTGACGATTTTGTTGCCAGCGCATTTCCACATAACTTCCGGTCAGACTTACCACACTGATTAAAATAATAACCGCAAAAAAGGGAATAAGGGCAATTCGGTATTCATCCTGAAAAAAACTGCTGATTATTTCCAGATCTAAAGGAGATGATATAAAGGATACAAAACCTGACCAAAATGTGTCGTCAATAAATTTTGTCAGTGTAATATCCGGTTTCAATATGAATGACTGGAACAATAAACCAAGCAAATAAGCAGTACAAATTGATATCATATAAACAAAGCTGCGCAGGATCCACTGTTGAACCAGGCCGAATACATTCAGTTTGGTGATAACTGCTCTTTGAACAAGGGTAATACTCAATACAAATATGATCGCATAAAAATATCCAACATACAGTGCGTCATTGGTGGATGTTGTGGTAGCCAGGAACAAAAAGGAGATAAATCCACCGAGTACAATTATTGCCAGAAGTGGAATCAGGATTCCGCTGTTTCTTTTTATAAAAGAATGAGGAGAAGTCATCTTAGATCTTCCCGAACGATTGTTCTCGAAAATGTGAAAATTGAATGGTAAAATCAAGAAAAAATTTTTCAACTTGCTCTCAGTATTTTTTTGGAACCGCAAAGAACGCAAAGTTCTAATTATTATCATGTCATCCCGCAGGGATCTTTGCCAGTGTCTGTACATTCTTGGTAAGCACGTGCAAAGATCCTTTCAGGATGACAAAACATAGATTTTTCTCTGTGAGTTCTGTGTCTTCTCAGTGGACTCTGTGGTTATAGCGATTTATCCTTCAACCGATGATGAAGCCTGTTTCAGATTCCAGATGTAATTCACCAGGCTGCCCATACCAAAACAGACAATGATGAAACCAAACAGTCCTCCGATAAAGGGTATATAGATTAACACAGTAACCAGAATCACACCGATCAGCATTGAGAGAAAAAGTCCGCTATTTGTTAATTCCTTTCTGAAGAATGACATGATATAGTCACCGATGAACAGCGCGGAAAATGCCATACTCAGATAAACAAGTACCAGATATCCCGCCAAAATAATCAGACTGATCGGAATTGTCAGGATCAACACGGCCAAGATCACGATTGCCAGCGGTGTCAATAGAAAAAGCAAGACCCCATAGCCGATATTTTTTCCTACTTGTGATTTGGCAAAAGTGAGATAATCCTTCGAGAAATTTTTAAAGAGAGCGACAATCACCATGCCGGCGATCAAGAATGAAAGAAGAGACCAAAAGAAAAAGGCAGTGGCAAAGAACATTTCTTTATGAGCCACTTCAACTTCAAGATCCTTGGGCAGATATTTTATTTCATAGTCTTCAATTGGCTTATGTGTTTTAAGTCTTGTCCCTTTTTTGGCAAAATAGTCAGGACCGAAATAGATATCCCCCACTTCCAAATCAACATCGCCTCCGACATGACCTTGCAGATTGGCATCACCGGCGCCGCCTCTGAGAAATCCACCAATAGACCCACCTTCAAATCTTAAATCACCGACACCTGTATAGACATTTCCATGAATTTTTGCACGTTCAGTAATACGTAATTCTCCACCAAAGGCAATGACATCACCAAAAACCTCGCCATCAATGATGATTGTTCGCGCAAAACCAATGACATTATCACCAACAGTACCGGTAACCGTCAAAACCCGGCAACCGGTGAGCACATCATCAGTGACATATCCTTCTACAGTCATGCGTTCACAGCCGGAAAATACATCACCGTCTACGATTCCATGAATATCGAGAATCCGGCACCCGCTGAACAGATCAGTATCCAGTGTATCGCCTTCGCGTATCGTGATCGTATCGCCTGCGCGATAGTCCGCCGCTCCCAGCGAGAGTACCAAAGTAAAGATAAGTGTAAAAAATATGATTTGTTTAAACATGTCTTCCCCTTTCATTTAAGGAACTGCGATAAAATTAGGGAATATAAGGAGGGATCAAAGCAATTTCGGACGAATGGTTGGATTTCGAGGCTGAAATGCAGGTTTATCGGTTAAATGGAGATCGCATAGACCACGGATGACACGGATTTAACGGATTTTCACGGATTATTTAGCTAGGTTTTTGTTTTGGTCATTTCGAGGCGGAGACGAGAAATCTTAAATTTACGTTTTATTTAAGATTCCTCGCCCCCGTTTACGGGGCCTCGGAATGACGTCTGGGATAAAATAGTAATTAAATCCGTGGAAATCCGTTAAATCCGTGTCATCCGTGGTCTATTCGATTTTCCCTCAAGAAACTTTTAAACATTTATTTGAAACATTTGATTCAAACAATCGTTTGAATTATATTATGCGTGAACAAACCAAGGAAAACTCGATGAAAACCAACGATACAAAAACCAAAATTCTTG
>Ga0209536_100011974_pt1 | contig 12654 bp, 7 predicted proteins | sample DeeMarSeWOR28_12_FD_187461 | JGI IMG/M metagenome (GOLD analysis project Ga0209536, IMG submission 187461) | Marine sediment microbial communities from White Oak River estuary, North Carolina - WOR-2-8_12 (SPAdes) (version 2) | ecosystem: Environmental > Aquatic > Marine > Intertidal zone >...
GCCAGGGCCCTCTCCCAGGGGGGAGCTTCGAGCTACGCAACTCGTTCGGTGAAGAGGGTTATGGCGGCCCGAAACCTCCCCGTGGCTCAGGGCCCCACCAGTACGTCATTACACTGTATGCACTCTCCGTCGATAGCCTGCCCGCCTCTCCCAATACAACCCACCCCGATCTCCTGCAGATGATCGACGCGAAGGTTCTCGCAACAGCCACCACCGTCGGGATCTTCGAGCAATAGGAGACGAAGCTTCACCCCGTACTCCTGCGGGCCCACATGCCTCGCTCTCGGGACAGCCCACCTGCGGCGACTAGACCCACCCCCTGAGCTTGCAGGCCTCTGCCACACGTGCAACGCCCACGACCATCGCCCCGAGCCGAGGGTGCACCTTCTTGTCCTGGACGGCTTTCTGAACGGTATGATAGGCCGTGGTGAGTTTCTTGTCGAGGCGCTCGTGGACCAGAGCCTCGTCCCAGAAGAAAGAATAGCTGTCCTGGACCATTTCAAAATATGAGACGGTCACTCCGCCTGCACTGCCAAGGATGTCCGGAATGACGTGGATGCCTTTCCCGTGGAGGACAAGATCAGCCTCCGGTGTGGTCGGCCCGTTGGCGAGCTCGCACACAATGCGCGCCCGGATCTTGTCCATGTTCGTATGGTTGATGGCGTTCTCCAGCGCCGCGGGGTAGAGGATGTCGACATCCAATTCGAGCACTGCGTCTCGGTCGATGCTCTCACCTCCGGGGAAGGCTGCGACCGACCCCGTCTTCAGCTTGTGGACCACCAAATCCTTCGGATCCAACCCCTTTGGGTTGTAGATTCCGCCTCGCGAGTCACAGGCCGCAACGAAGGTCCCACCGCCGAGGAGTTCTTCGTGCAAGAGCGCAGCTCGCTGACCCGCATTGCCGAATCCTTGAATCGCATAGGTCCCTTGTGGGTTAACGCCCAGAATGGAACAGGCCTCACGCACCGTGATCACTCCGCCTCGGGCGGTCGCATCTCGTCGCCCTTCCGTCCCCCCAATCTGCTGCGGCTTGTCGGTGAACACCCCCGGCTGGTGACGCTGGCGGATGGTTTCGTATTCGTCCATCATCCAGGCCATCGTCTGTGGATTGGTGTAGACGTCCGGGGCGGGGATGTCTTGGTCGATCCCAATGAGCGGGACCACCGCACGGACGTAGGCGCGCGAGATTGCTTCAAGCTCCCGCTCGGATAGCGTGCGAGGGTCGCACACGACCCCTCCCTTGCTCCCTCCGAGGGGGAGGTCAACAACGGCCGTTTTCCAGGTCATCCATCCAGCCAGTGCACGGATGGTGTCACCGGTTTCGTCAGGATGAAAACGTATCCCTCCCTTGGCCGGGCCGCGCGCGAAATTGTGCTGGATTCGATAGCCGTGAAAGACCTTCACGTGACTATCGTCCATCCGGACGGGCATGGTGAACTTGTACTCCCGCTGGGGCCAGAGTAGAAGCTCGACCGTCGCGTCGTCCAGGTGCAGGATCTTTGCTGCTTCAAGGACCTGCTGCTGCTCCACTTCGAACGAATTGTACGACCTCATTGATCGTCCTTTTGGGGTTTCTGGCTCTCCTTCTTGGCATCCAGCATCATGCGGTACCAGCAGTGGCGACACATAAGCGCACGGTCAACGGCCAGCAGCACCTTCTCCCACGGACTCAACGGGGTTCCGCAGTGCGGGCAGGCCTCGTACATGGCGGTACGCTCGGGCGTCTGTTTCATCAGATGGCGGCCTCCTCGGGTTTGAGGATGACACCTTTGCTCTGGTGCCCATTGATCTTGATCGTCAGTGGACGGTCAAAGCGAATCAGCCGAGTGTATTCCCGGGACTCCAAGGCCGATCGGGAAAGCAGCCAGTCCCAGTCCAGCCACCCTCCACTGTTCTTGCTGTGGACGGTGAAATACCCGATCATAAACGATGTGATATTGTGAAAGAAATGGGACCCCTGAGAGGGTGCCACGGCCATCTCCTTAAACTCGGATTCCACAATGGCGCGCGCTCCTGCAATCTGCTCCCAGGTGACGGGGATTCCAAGCCACGGATCCAGCGATCCCCACCGGCCCACGCCGATCAGAAGGTACGGGCGCTTCTCGCTCACCAGATGGGCGTTGAAGGTGCTCACTTCGCGCGCCACGTCACTGCTCCGCGCCCGGTCGAAGCGGTGGTAGTCCACCACGATGACGTCCCGGATATCATCGATGACTCCGTTTCCAAGGACACGATTGCTCCTGCAGAGCACGCGGGTCTCGTCGACATCATCGACATTGAGGACTTCAGGCTCGTGCTGAACGACGAGGGGGCGCATTTGGAGGACGGCGAACTCCTTCGGCCGCCCGTCTGATTTCGAAAGGCGTGCGGCGAACTCTACTTCCACCGGTGTCCCCATCCCCCAGGTTCCCATGTCCAGGATTAGCTCAATAATCTGCGGCAGGGGGAAGAGTCTGTTCCTGAGGATTGGATTGAATGTCACGAGGCGGATCCCGTGCCGGGCGAGCCCGTCATAGACGGCATCGTTGTCGCTGGAATACGTGGAGCCGCTGAACTGCAGTGTCCCGTCCTGCTCCGCCACGCTCAGCTCGTACCGCCGCACCAACATGTCGTGCGTCTCGTAGCCAAAGTCTGATCGGGCGTCCAGCTGCAGGGCGTAGAACTCGCGCTGGGTGTTATTGAGGGTCTCTTCCGAGGAGTAGAATTGGATCAGGTCGGTGGGGTACTTCGGGCAAAACCGGACCGTTGTGCCGCCGTCGACTACCCATTTGCCGAGCCCGAGGGCGACCGAGACAATACCATCGCCGGCCGTCTGAGGAGGGTGCGGATAGAAGTTGTACGACTTCGCGACCCCTGAGAGATCGGGGTAGAACCGCTCCTGGTGGGCCGTTCCGACCATGCGCTGAATGATGACGGCCATCTTCTCCTCCTCCAGACGGTAGGAGGTGACGCGGAAGTAATCCTTCGTGCCCTGGTAGAAGGTCGATGCGTACACCCGTTTGATGGTCATAAGCAGATCATTCAAACGGATGAGAGGATTCGGGTTGTTGTTCGGGAGCATGTACGTCTCGTAGACCCCCGCGAACGGGTGGTACTGAGAGTCCTCGAGAAGACTTGAAGAGCGCACGGCAATCGGGCTGCGGACCACATCCAGGAATGCCGCCAGGTCGGCCAGGATTTCCTCGGGGAAGCGGGGTGCCTCCAGAAACCGCTGGGTGATCTCGCGATCGTCGCCGCAGCTGATCGCAAACTCGCGGAGGCGGTTGTCGATCACGAACTGCTCAAAGACGTCTGTCCCCACCACCACGGCGGGCGGGACGGTGATCTGAACGCCGTCAAAGCGGTCGCGAACGTTGTAGTCGTTGATGAGTGTGCTCACGAACCCGAGTCCGCGGGCCTTGCCTCCCAGTGATCCGCCTCCGATGCGTGCAAGGCTGCTCTCCGGATCGAAGGTATCCTTCCGGAAATCGGCAATAATGCCCCGCTGGCGGAGGTGGCGGTAGTTATGAAGGGACCGGATCAGATCGGCGCGCAGATCTTCAGGCGTCGGGTAGTCGCTCACCTTCCGGGGCCGGAGACGGTGCGCGAGCCAAAACTCCGTCCGGGCCTTCAGCCAGTTGGAGAAATGGTTGCGGGAGGCATGGTACACCACGGACTCAGCAGGAACAATCTTCAGTTGTTCCTCCAGCGACCGGAGATCGTTGGCCCTGCCCACTTCCACGCCCTCGCTTGTGCGAAAGATGAAATCTCCGAAGCTGAAGTGCTGGGTCATGAACTGACTGAGCTCGTTCAACAAGAGCGGTGAGTCTTTCAGGAGAAACGAAGCCCCGGCCGCGTATGCGTCGCTTTCATACTCGTGGCTGTTTGACATCAACAGGACCGGAACATCCGGCTGGTCCTCCTTCACCGCCTGGGCGAGCAGGAGCCCCGCTTGTGGGTCCGGACTTCCCCCGCGGGGAAGATCAATGTCCGAGAGAACTCCCAGGACCGACTCGCGGTACCGCTGGTAGTACTCCCAGGCCTCATCGTAGGTGGATGCAAGGAGGATCTTTGGCCTTGCGCGCATCCGAAGGAACTTGTGGGTCAGGTTAATCCCTTCGGATATCAGCCGCTGGGACTGCTTCAGGATCTCCGTATAGATGATCGGAAGCATCGATGAATAGTACTTGACGCTGTCCTCAACGACGATCACCACCTGCACGCCCACCATTGTCGTGTCGTGATCAGCATTGAGGCGATCTTCGAGGTATTTGATGATCGCGATGATGATCCGGAAGTCTCCCTGCCAAACAAAGACCTTCTCGAACACTGAGATCTCATCGTTCAACAGCAGGTATCTGAGCTCGCGATTGTCGTGCCCGAGGAGGATGACCGGAATCGTGATGCCGGCCTCGCGGACCATGCGCGCAAACTGCACGGCGTGCATGTCATCGATGTGGAGGGTTGTGATGATAAGGTCGAATCGGTTCTCCTCCTGAGCGAGCCTGATCGCCTCGTGCCCGCTGGAGACACGGGTCAGCTCCGGTGAGTGGCTCAGGTTGAATCCCTGATATTCTGCCCGGATCAGCTCGTAGAGACGGCCGTCTTCCTCGAAAAGGTAGAGATCGTAGAGGCTCGAGACCAAAAGGATGTCCCGGATCCGGAGGCGCATCAGATTCTGGAAACCCTGGAACCGGTTGCCGTACCCGTGCTCGACCAGGAGGGAGTCGAGCGTGCTGCCGGGTTCCTCGTCCTGCTGATATGAGCGGGGGGGTGCCATGACGCTCCACGAGCAATATACGAAACCGGAGCACGTGGGGAAATACCACAGCCGAGCACCGGTCAATTCGACCGGACTGCAATCCCAAGGGGCAGGCGTGGGAAGCCTTCCCATGCCTGACCCGTATGGTCGCCTGCCGGGCGTTGAGGGCTACACGATGCCCTGATCCATCATGGCATCGGCCACCTTGAGGAATCCCCCGATGTTCGCCCCGTTAACGTAATTGCCGGGGGTGCCGAACCGCACGGCAGTCTCTACGCAGGTCTTGTGGATGCTCTGCATGATCAGGCGGAGGCGGTTGTCGACCTCCTCCCGCGTCCACGGCATCCGCATGCTGTTCTGGGCCATTTCAAGGCCTGAGACGGCGACCCCTCCCGCATTGGCAGCCTTCCCCGGGCCGTAGAGGACGCCGGCATCGAGGAAGATTTCGACGCCTTCGGGAGTGGTCGGCATGTTGGCTCCTTCGCTGATCAGAAAGACACCGTTGCCAAGGAGGTTTTGAGCGTCCCGAGCACTGATTTCATTCTGCGTGGCGGAGGGGAAGGCACAGTCGGCCTTGTGGTCCCAGAGAGGATTGTGGTCGAGTTTCGGGTCGGTGGGTGTGTAGACGGCGTTCTTGTACTTGCTGACATACTCCTGGATCCTCCCGCGGCGGACGTTCTTCAGCTCCATGACATAGGCGAGTCTTTCGTTGTCAATCCCTTCCTCATCATAGATCGAGCCGTTCGAATCTGAAAGGGTGAGGACTTTCCCGCCGAGCTGCAAGATTTTCTCCACCGTGTACTGGGCAACATTCCCACTTCCAGAGACAAGGCATCGTTTCCCCTCCAGGGTCTTTCCTCGGGTCTCGATCATCTCAGCCGCGAAGTAGACAGCACCATATCCGGTCGCCTCCGGGCGGATGAGGGATCCTCCCCAATTCAACCCTTTGCCGGTCAGCACCCCGGTGAATTCGTTCCGCAGCTTTCGGTACATACCGAAGAGGTACCCGATCTCCCGTCCTCCGACACCGATATCGCCCGCAGGCACATCGGTGTCCGGGCCGATGTGACGGAAGAGTTCTGCCATGAACGCCTGACAGAAGCGCATGATCTTCAAGTCACTCTTGCCTTTGGGGTCGAAATCCGACCCGCCCTTACCGCCACCCATCGGGAGCGTTGTAAGGCTGTTCTTGAAGACCTGCTCAAAGGCGAGGAACTTAAGAATGCCCAGGTTCACCGACGGGTGGAAGCGCAAGCCCCCTTTGTATGGGCCGATGGCACTGTTCGTCTCAACGCGGAACCCCCGGTTGATGTGCACCTCGCCCTGCTCGTCCACCCAGGGAACCCGGAACATGATCACCCGCTCAGGTTCGATAAGCCGCTCAAGAATCCTGGCGGCCCGGTACTCGGGGTGACGCTCGAATACAAGGATCAGCGACTCGGCCACTTCCTGAACCGCCTGATGGAACTCCGGCTCAGCGGGGTTCTTGCTCTTGACTTCCGCCATCAGTTCGTTGACGTAGTCCGACATTGATGCCTCCCTTGTTCGTTTCAAGATTGAGGACAGGCTCTGAATCGGCGTCGCAACAGAGTGTACGGGGAAGGTGCGATTTCCTGTAGCGGCGAATACCGGAATCTGACGTAGGGAGACCCCTACAGGGGTGACAAGCGGTGCGCTGACTGTGCGCAGAGGGAGGAACGAGGAATGCGGTCTAGCGGCCAGGCTTCAGGATGATCCCCCTGTTCAAGCGGCCGTTGATGCGCACACTGATGGGTGCCTCGAAGTAAAGATGGCTGCAATACTGGAGCGATTCCACAGGGGTCTGCTCTCGCAGCCAGTCCCAATCAAGAAACCCGAGTTTGGAGAACGAGTTGACGGTGAAGTAGCCGATCTTGAAGGAGGTGATGTTCTGGAAGAAGTGTGATCCCTGCGAGGGTGTGACGTTGAAGTCCTTGAACCCGCACTCCACGATGGTACAGGCGCCCGCAATCTGGTCCCACGTTACCGGGATCCCCAGCCAGTTATCCATACTGCCCCAGCGTCCGACCCCGATGAGTATGAAGGGTCGCTTTGCTGCCATGAGCTTAGTGTTGAGTGTGCTCACCTCCTGGGCCGTCTCCCGGCTCTTGGAGCGGTCGAAGGTGTTGATATCTACCACCACCACGTCGTGAATATCTTTGAAGGCGCCGTTCCCGAGTACCTGCTGGCTCTCACAGATCAGGTCCTCCCTGGGCGCTGCGCTCACATCGAGTTCTTCAAGCTCCCGGCTGAGCACCAACGGTCGAATCTGAAGGAAGGCAAATTCCTTGGGGTGCTTCGGCGGGACCTTCAGGTTGACCGCAAACTCGATCTCGACGGCCGTCCCCATCCCCCACGCACCCATGTCCAACACTAACTCCAGAATCTCCGGTAGCGGAAATACTTTATGTTTCAGCACCGGCGCAAAAGTGACGACGCGTTTCCCCGTGCGGGAGACGCCGTCATATACGCTGTCGTTTTCGGGAGAATAGGTTGAGCCAACGTGAAACAGCGTCTCGTCCTCCTCTGCCCTGCTGAGGTCGAAGCGCTGCATGAATTCCTCCGGCGTCTGCCCGTCGAGCTTCTTCAGGCTCTCCGCGAGGTTGAGAGCGTAGAACTCCTGTTGAGCATTGCGGATGGTCTCCTTCGTGGAGAAGAATTGAAGGAGATGACGAGGGTATTTCGGGCAGAACCGGACGGTGTTGCCGCCGTCAACGACGGTCTTCCCGAGCCCGAGCGCAACAAGAACGATGCCGTCGGTGGACTTTTGTGGGGGTACTGGATAAAAGTTGTATGACTTGGCCACGCCGGCGAAATCGGGATAGAATCTCCCGTTCCGCTCGGCCCCCACCATCCGTTGGATGATGACGGCCATCTTCTCCTCCTCCAGGCGGTAGTCGGTGGCCTTCATGTAGTCTTTGGCTTTCCTTGCGTAGGTCGAGGCATAGACCAACCGAATAGCCTGGAGGAGCCGCCTCAGGCGCACTTCGTGGTCGGGGTGGCTGTTGGGGATCATGTAGGTCTGGTAGACACCGGCAAACGGCTGGTACTGTGAATCCTCAAGCAGACTCGATGACCTGACCGCCAGCGGTTCCCTGATCAGATCAAGGAAGCCGGAGAGCTTCTGTTTCACATCGGCCGGGAATTTCGGGGCCGCAAGGAAGCGCTCAATGAGCCGCGCATCGTCCTGTTCGGCATGCGCGAATGTTTCCAGGCGGTTCTCCTCCATGAATCTGTCAAACACGTCGGTGGCGATAACCACGGCAGACGGGACAGCAATCTCGACATCCGGAAACCGATCGTGGATATTGTAGCTGTTGATAAGAGTGTTGATGAAGCCCAGGCCGCGCGCCTTTCCGCCCAGGGATCCGCTCCCGATGCGGGCGAAGCTGTTATTAGGGTCGAAGGCCTCCTTGTCAAAATCGGTGATCGTCCCGCGCTGACGCATGTCCATGTACGCCTGGAGGGAGGCGATGAGCTCTTCGCGAAGCTCGGCCGGCGAGGGGAAATCAGTGACTTTACGCGGCCGCAATCGATGCGCGAGCCAAAACTCGGTCCGGGCCTTGAGCCAGTTGGAGAAGTGGTTCCGCTCGGCATGGTGAACGATGCTCTCCGACGGAACCGTGTGGAGCTGCTCCTCGAGCGACTTGAGATCGTGCGCGCGCCCCACCTCCTGGCCGTCCGAAGTTCGAAAGATGAAATCCCCGAATCCAAAGCTGTTCAGGATAAAATCCCGCAGGTCATGAAGCAGGCGAGGAGACCCTTTCTGGAGGAACGCCGCGCCAAATTCCCGCGCCCGTGAAGCATGTGCCGCATTGCTTGACTGCATCAGAATCGGGATGTCCTGATGCTGTTCGCGGATCGCGCGCACGAAGGCGATCCCTGCGTCCGCATCCTTGACTCCCGCGCGGCGGAAGTTGACGTCAGTGATTACTCCCAGGATGAAGTCCTTATACTTCTCGAAATAACCCCAGGCCTCTTCATAGTTGGTGGAGAGAAGGATTTTGGGCCGGGCGCGCATGCGCAGGAACCGGTGCGTCAGATTGATGCCTTCAGAGATAAGACGCTGTGACTGATTCAGGATCTCGGTGTAGATGATCGGGAGGTAGCTGGAATAGAACTTGACGTTGTCTTCAACCAAGATGATCGACTGCACACCCACCGACCGAGTGTCGCTCTCGACGTTGAGACGATCCTCGACATACTTGATGATCGCGATAAGGAGCCGGTAGTCACCCTGCCAGATGAAGATCCGCTCGAAGATCGAGGTGTCGTAGTTGGTCGTGAGCTCCTTTCGTTCCTTGTTGTCATAGGCCAGAAGGACGATCGGTGTGTCGAAGCCCGCCTCCCGGACCATCTGTGCAAACCTGATCACGTGCATGTCCTCGATGTGCAGCGTGGTGATGATCAGGTCAAAGCGCTCGTCGGTCAGCAGCAGCTCGACCGCCTCGGTCCCCGTCGTGACATGGGTAATCTCGGGAGGGTGGCTCAGGTTCAGGACCTGAAACTCTTGGCGAATAAGCTCATAGAGGCGTCCGTCTTCCTCGAAGAGGTAGAGGTCGTAGAGCGACGAGACGAGCAGGATATCTCGGATCTTGAACCGCATCAACTTCTGGAAGTTCTTGATGCGGATCCGCTCAAAATCCTCAATATTCAGGCGCTGTGTCGGGGTCATATGCGCAAAATACACGATTCGACGGTGAGCTGCAATGCGCCGGAGGTGTGGGTGGAGCGAGTAGAGTGTGCCCCCCTCGTGCACGAGGGGGGCACAGGGAGATCTTAGACAAGACCCTGATCCATCATTGCGTCGGCAACTTTCAGGAAGCCGGCGATATTCGCGCCGAGCAGATAGTTGCCGGGCGCGCCGTACTTCTCGGCTGTCTGAAGGCAGGTTTGGTGAATGCTCCTCATGATCTGATGGAGCCGCTGATCCACCTCCTCCTTCGGCCAGGGAAGACGCATGCTGTTCTGACTCATCTCGAGGCCGGAGGTCGCTACGCCCCCAGCATTGGATGCCTTTCCGGGCGAGTAAAGGACTCCGGCTTCCTGAAGAGCCCGTGCACCGGCAAGCGTCGTGGGCATGTTTGCCCCTTCACACACGCACTTGCAGCTGTTTTTGACAAGACTCCGGGCATCGTTTTCGTCGAGCTCATTCTGCGTGGCACAGGGAAGTGCGACGTCGCCCTTTATGATCCAGGGGCGCTGCCCAGCGTGGAATTGAACTTTGAACTTCTCGGCAAAATCCTGGACGCGGTCGCGCGCGCTCGCGCGCATTTCCAGCATGTAGCGAATCTTTTCGCCCTTGATCCCCTCCGGGTCGTGGACGAACCCGTCGGGGCCGGAGAGTGTTACTACTCTCCCTCCAAGCTGTGTCACTTTCTCCACTGCCCCCCAGGCCACGTTGCCAAATCCCGACACCAGGACAGTCTTCCCCTCGAACCTCTCGCCTCTGGTCTTGAGCATCTCCTCGGCGAAGTAGACCACCCCATATCCGGTTGCCTCCGGCCGAATGAGAGAGCCCCCCCAGCTGAGACCCTTCCCCGTCAGGACGCCGGAGAATTCGCGGGTCAACCGTTTGTACTGTCCAAACAGGAAGCCAATTTCGCGTGTGCCAACGCCAATATCCCCGGCCGGCACATCCACTTCCGGGCCGATGTGTCGGTAGAGCTCCGTCATGAAACTCTGGCAAAAGCGCATAACTTCCTGGTCGCTCTTCCCCTTCGGGTCAAAATCTGATCCTCCCTTGCCACCTCCCATCGGGAGCGAGGTGAGGGCGTTCTTGAAGACCTGCTCAAAGGCAAGGAATTTCAGGATGCCGAGTGTCACCGACGGGTGGAATCGCAATCCCCCCTTGTACGGGCCGATGGCACTATTCATCTGGATGCGAAAACCCCGATTGATGTGGATTTCGCCCTGATCGTCCATCCACGGAACACGGAAGAGGACTACGCGCTCGGGCTCCACCATCCGCTCCACGATCTTGGCGCTGCGGTACTCTGGATGGCGCTGAAGGACGATGTCCAGCGATTCCAGAACCTCCTCAACTGCCTGGTGGAATTCGGGCTCACTCGGGTTCTTCGCCTTTACCTGAGAGATGATCTGTTCGATGTAGTCTGACATGGAGGCCTCGCAATGAGAGCTAACGTGTGCATGCTTAAGCAGAGGATGCATTCGGCGTGCCAAGTATGTCCACTACCTGCACCGGGAGAAAAGCTGCAAACTGTCCAGGAAGGCCAAAAATTGAAGAAATCCTCCCCTGCCCAGGATCCCCCGAGGAGGTCCAGGACGGGGAGTTCTCATTTCCGAAAATGATCTCCCATGGAGGGGAAACTGCGCTTGGGACTCATCAGGAGCATGATGGCACGCCCCGCTCACAGCCTGGACAGTCCGCAGAGAGGGACGCTTGGACTGGACCCTCGTCCAAGAAGGGGGAGAAAATCACGGAAGCCTGTCCGCGGCGGAGCCGTGCTGTTGAGAGATTCATCACTGGGCGTTGAATCTCTCAGCACAAACCTAACTCCCTGAACCGTATGCGGTTGTCATACGATTCGACCTCGCCGTAACGATTGCTGATGAATTCCTCAACGTTGCCTACTGAAACGCGATCAGCCAGTCTCGAAGACGAGATTCTGCTTGTGCTGCAAGGTGCTGTAAGACGATGGCTTACGGGGGCCGTTCTTTTGCACGGGGCTTTCTCGATGAGTGGCAAGGTTCTTGGAGGGGGAAAGGGACAGATCGCGGGCAGACATCTCCAAGACGGGAGGGAACTATGTCAACAATCCTTGCTCTGATCACTGCACTCGTCCTGATTGTCGTAGGGATGGTCAGATCGCGCAAGACCCGAGAACCTGCAGCTGAGGTCTTGATCAAACGCTTGGTTCACCCTGGCCACGCGTGGCTTCGTACGACCTCCGACGGGTATGCAGTTGTAGGCGTGGACGATTTTACTCAGTCAGTCGTGGGGAAGATCGACGCAGTCTCGCTTCCTCGGCTTCTTGCTCGAGTGAAGCAAGGCGAGGCTGCGTGGCGACTCAAACATGGGGAGCGGACCTTACCCATGATCAGCCCGGTGAGTGGGTGGGTGGTTGAGAAGAACGATGCGGTCCTGAGGGATCCGTCGCTGGTAAATGCCTCCCCCTTCGGGGAGGGGTGGCTGTTCAAGGTCAAGCCCTATAAGCTCACTGCAGAGCTCCGAAATCTCCTCACAGGCCGGGAAGCACGGCGGTGGCAGGACGCTGTTCGTGGACACCTTCAGGCCTTCTTCTCTGGCACACCGGCGCTCTTCATGCAGGATGGTGGGGTCTTGCTCCAAGGACTGGCGGATCGATGCTCCGAGGAGGAATGGGGGAGGCTCGCGAGCGAATTCTTCCTTACCCCGCAGAAGAATGGCGCCCAGGGTGCCTAGGTCTCTCCCTGCGACCACCGTTCAGGCTACATCACCAATTCCGGGAAATCACATGGATCAGAGCCAGACAGGACGCCGGGGTTTCCTCAAGCAAGCAGCGCTCGTGAGCGCCACGCTGGTGCCCGTCGCCGTGCGGGACGCCAGCGCCGCGCCGGAGGACGTCCTTTCGGAAGACAGGATGGGTGTGCTTGTGGACACGACCCTCTGTGTCGGATGCCGCTCATGTGAGTGGGCATGCAAAGTTGCACACCAACTTCCGACGGAGCCGCTACGCGACTATGAGGACCGGTCAGCCTTCGCCGAACGGCGGAGGCCTGACGATACAGCACTGACGGTTGTCAATGAATACGACACTGGCCAGAAATTCCCGGCGTATGTGAAGGTCCAATGCATGCACTGTGACCGTCCCTCCTGTGTCTCCGCCTGCATCGTCGGAGCATTCTCCAAGGGGGCAAGCGGTGGCGTCACCTGGGACGGTGACCGTTGCATT
>Ga0209536_100011975_pt1 | contig 12654 bp, 10 predicted proteins | sample DeeMarSeWOR28_12_FD_187461 | JGI IMG/M metagenome (GOLD analysis project Ga0209536, IMG submission 187461) | Marine sediment microbial communities from White Oak River estuary, North Carolina - WOR-2-8_12 (SPAdes) (version 2) | ecosystem: Environmental > Aquatic > Marine > Intertidal zone >...
AAGCTAGTCAACCTCGCCAACCGATTTAGGTCGCAAATCGAGGTGAGCAAGGGCGACCAGGTCGCCGACGCCAAGAGCATCATGGGCGTGCTCCTGCTCTGTGGTGGTCGGGGAGCCAAGATCACGTTTCGCGCGTCGGGCCCCGACGCGGAAGCCGCGCTCGGCGCGCTCTGTGCTCTGGTCGACGATGGATTTGGTGAGTTGCGATGACTCGCCCAACACGCCTCAAGGGGATCGCAGCTTCGATCGGCGTGGCGGCCGGCCGGGCCCGCGTGATCGACCGAAAGTATCATCGGCGTCCGCACCGACGTATCGAGCAAGCCGACGTCTCGTCCGAGCTCGAGCGGTTCGAGCAGGCCGTCTCGAGCTCGCGCGCAGAAATCGAAGCGGCCAAGGAAGAGTTGACCGGGCGCCATGGTCCAAGCTATGCGCCCATTCTCGACGTCTACATCTTGATGCATGGTGACGCGCTTCTGATCGACGCGATCTCCAGAACAATCCGTGAGGAACGCATCAACGCGGAGTGGGCAGTCTCTCAGGTTGCCGAGGTGCTGAAACAGCCGCTGCTCGAAGATGTTTCCCCGTATTTCCAGGAACGCGCGAGTGACGTCGAGCACGTCAAAGAACACTTGCTTCGTCACCTCAGTGGCGAGGAGCAACGCCAGCGGTCTGCTGACGGCCCTACCGTGTTGTTCGCTCGTGACCTCGCCCCTTCGGATGCAGTGCAACTGCTGGCGCCGCCCACGGTGGGGCTCGTCACGGAGCTTGGCGCGGAAAGCAGTCACACGGCGATTCTCGCCCGAACCTTTGGTGTGCCGGCGGTCGTCGGTGTCGGTCCGCTTCCGAGGGAGATCAAAGACGGCGAGCTCGTCCTGGTGGACGGCTTCTCAGGCGACGTCACGCTGAATCCTCTGCGCGATGAAAGGGAGGCAGCGGAGCAACGACGAGACCGGTTTTCGGCATTCTTGATGGCCGAGCGCTCGACGACCTCGGTGACCCGTGATGGCGTTTCGATTTCGGTGACGGCCAACATCGAGCTCCCGAGCGAGCTAGAGGCCGCCCTCGAAAACGGGGCCGAAGGCATCGGCCTATACCGGACCGAGTTCATGTGCCTCGATCGTCGCGAGCCACCAGCCGAGGACGAACAGCTCGCACTCTACCGCAAGGTCATCACAGCCATGGCCCCAAGACCAGTGGTGTTTCGCACCTTCGACTGGCGAGGCGACAAGCGCCCGAGGGCCCAGGACCTGGGCGCGCCCGAAGGGGATTGGCTCAGGACTCAGATCAGGGCGGTCTTGCGCGCGAGCGGGGCGGGCTCTGTCGCGCTGATGTTCCCGATGGTCGCGACGGTGGCCCAGTTTCTCGAGGCACGAGCGCTCGTCGAGGAGTGCCGGGCCGAGATCGGCGAGCAAGACGTGCGACGTTCGCCCCTTCCGCTGGGGATGATGGTCGAAGTTCCGTCCGCGGCCTTGCTGGCGGAGCGCTTCGCGGAGCGTGCGGACTTCTTCGCCGTCGGCACCAACGATCTCGCGCACCATACCTTGGCTTCCGATCGGAGAGGCACTTGCTCCGCTGCGAATCCGCTCGATCCAGCGGTTCTCGCACTCCTCGATCGGGCCATCACCGCTGCAAGCAACGCCGGCATTCCGTGCTCGATCTGTGGCGGGATGGCTGCTGATCCGGTCGCACTGGCACTGGCATTGGGGCTTGGCTATCGCAAGCTCTCGGTGCCGGTCAGCGTCGTACCGCTCGTGCGTGCGATCATCCGCAGGATCGACCTTCAGTCGGCTGCAGAGCTTGCTCGCGACGCCCTCGGATGCAGTTCGGCCGCCGCGGTTCGCGAGCTGCTTCTCGAGCGCCTCAGCCCGGAGCTCGGGGCTCTGTGGAAAGAGCAGGGGCTCATCTAGTCCGTACCGCTCGACACCGGCTTCACGAACCGCGCTAGGTCTCCTTCGCTCAGCAAACCCGTGGTTCGATCGATCTCGTAGCCGTTGGCGTCATAAAGAATGTACGTCGGCACGGCTTCGATTTTCCCGAGCGTGCTTTGTCCGGTCTCGACGAGCCCGTACGGATTGGTTCCGACCAGGAATGGTGGATCGAGCGCGTAGGCCCAGGCTTCCACGAGTTGAGCGCCTCTGGGCTGCGCCCCAACTCCAATGACGAGCAACTCGGGATGCTGTGGCACGAAGGGCCGAAGCGACTTGAGCGATGCTTGGCTGACGGCGTCGAATGTTGCGAAAACGAAGAGCAGCACTGGCGCACCGCGAAGCTCCCGGAGCTCGATCCATCGGCCGTCAGTCAGTCGGAGGCCCAGCTCGAGTCGGGCCGACGACCGCGCTTCAGGGGTGGTCGCCTTGGTGCTGCTCGAGCTGCGGGCGCAGCCCAAGGTGACCACGAGCACAATCGAGATCAGACATAGGCCGCGTTTGGGAAGACTGCTCCTGATCATTGCGGTTGGCTCGGCAATATAGCAAGAAGCTAAGCGAGGTGGACGGAATCCAAGAACGCCTGGACGGACTGCTCGCCGCTTGTGATGCGAAGTCTACACGCCGGCAGGACCCTGTCGATTTCGTCCATCGCTTCGAGGAGTCTCGCGACCAGGAGCTCGTCGGCCTGATTGCGGCCAGCCTCGCGTTCGGAAACGTCGTAGCCGCACGGCGAAGCATCGAACGGCTGCTCACGGCGCTCGGGCCCGAACCAGCAGAGGTCATTACAGGCTCGAGCGACGCGGAGCTCCGCCGTCGGTTTCGAGGTTTTGTCCACCGGATCTATCGCGGCGAGCATCTCGCCTCGATGCTGTCGCACGCAGGGGCCTTGTTGCGCGAGCACCAAACGCTCGGCAGCGCGTTCGCCGAGTTCCATCGGGCGAATGACGGAGATTTCCGCGAAGCTCTGGCGTGCTTGGCCGACGCGCTTCGTGGCGACACGCGCAATCGGGGCCTACGACACCTGGTCAGCGACCCCCGCGCCGGGAGCGCCTGCAAGCGTCTCGTCCTCTATGCGCGCTGGATGATTCGCCCCGCCGACGGCGTCGATCTCGGCCTCTGGCCCATCGCCCCGTCGGAGCTCGTGATTCCCGTCGATACGCACATCCACCGCATCAGCCGCAACCTGGGCCTCACCAATCGCCGCACTGCGACATGGGCGACCGCCGAAGAGATCACCGCCTCGCTTCGAAAGTTCGATTCCGAGGATCCGGTGAAATACGATTTCGCGCTCTGCCACCTCGGCGTGTCTCGGGACTGTCCGAGCCGTCCCGAGCCGGACAAGTGCAAGCAATGTGTCCTACAGCAGGTCTGCAGCGTTTGGAGAAGTGGTGGCCGAAGACCCTCAGCGAAGAAATCCAGTGAGCTTCGGCTCTAGCTCGTGCAAGCCGTCGACGCTTTCGACGCCTTCACCGCGCTCGAGGATCTCGCCGTTGATCTGAACGAGCTGGTAGTCTTGAAGCGCCTTGAGCGCGGTTTCGAGCTTGAGCTTCGATAGCGACTCTCGACGTTCGATTTCGCCGGCGAGGTACATCTGTTGCCCGAGCGCGAGTGTGCGCTTGTACCAGTCCTTCTTGGGGATGGGGCCGTCGAGGACAATTTCCGCACCACGCAGGGCGAGCAGGTAGCTTTCGAAGAAGGTCTGGAGCATAACGGCATAGCGTTCGAGCCGGTGACGCGTTGCACCTTCGCTGGCCTGCGCGTATCCCTCGCGGACTTCGATTTCGCCGTCCCTTGCCATGTCACCAAGCGCGTCTTCGAAGATCTCGTCGAACGCAGCGTCAGTTCGATAGATGAACTCGTGCTTGAACAATCGCGAAAGCTGCTGAACGCGATCATTGAGGCGCGTGATGTCGACCCATTCGTCCATGTCGACCAAGAGACCGGCGGCGATGAGAGCCCGCGGTACGAAGAAGTGAATGATCGTGTTTTGGTAATATTCGAGCGCGATCCGTCGCTCTGAATCGATGGTGTAGATCGGTTCCGGACCCGTGTCGTGGGCGACGATTAGCCGTGCGTCCATGAACAAGTGCAGCGCTTCGTCGATCGTGTCTTCGCGGATGCGATCGTCACCAATGCGAATCTGCTGGGCGATTCTGGCGTCCATGGTATCCAAGGTGCCAAGCAGATCCTGGCAGGCGGTTAGTAGGGACGTCCGGGTCATGCCGCGCTTCTGGTGGCTGAGCAGCGCTGTAGCCACGAGCGCCGCGGGTGTCACGACAGTGACCTCGTTGATCGAGTACATCACCTTGTGCGCCAAGGCACGCACCGCGCTTCGCTTCTGGTCGGGTGTCATGGCCGCGCCGCTCGACGGCTCGGCTCCCGTGCGCTTCATGAGCTCCTGTTTGGACTTATCGAAGTCGATGATCTCGCCAAACTGTACGTAGAGGCGGCCCCACTTCGAACGAAGAATGCTGGAGCTCTTGATCAGGTCTCCAACGTTTTCCGATTGCTTATCCCCGCCCGATAGCTCGTGCACGAAGGAGCGCTCCTCGATGATGCGCTCATAGCCGATTGAAATCGGAACGAGCCGGACTTTCGTGCCGCGGAGCTTGGTTGCCGAATCGAAAACCATCGAGAGCAGGCCGTACTTCGGTGGAAGTGCCTTCCCGGTCCGCGAACGGCCGCCTTCCAAGAAGAACTCAATCGTGAAGCCCTCGGCGATCAGCTTCCGCACGTAGGCTTCGACGAGCGCGGGGTAGAGCGAATCGTCCTGAAAGCTCCGGCGAATGAAGAACGCGCCACCTCGACGCAGGAGAACCCCGATCGGCCAGAAGCTCAGGTTCTCCCCGGCGGCGATCAGCGGGGGCATCAGTGCATTGCCGTAGAGCATGTCGCTCAGAACCAAGTAGTCGATGTGGCTCTTATGGCTCGGCAGGAGCACGAGCGATGCATCGCGGGAGGCTTCACGGACTCGTTCGAGACCTTCTTTGTCGAGGACGACGCCGTCATACATCTTCGACCAGACCCAGCTGAAAAACCGGTGCATCAAGTCGACTACGAACAAGCTCTGCTTGGCGCAAAGTTTCCGTAGCTGTTTGTGCGCGATGGTCTCTGCCTTGGCGTACGAAATGCCCTTTTCAGCCGCATACTGCTCGATGTGCATTCGCACCCGAGGGCTGCGCAGGAGCTCGTCCTGGATGCGAGTGGTCGTCTTTTTCATCGGGCCAATGATGACTGCCCTGTCGCGCTCCATTCGCCGGAGCAGTGCGTAGCGGACCTTGTCGGCGGCTTCCAGGTCACTGAGCTCGGGGTTCTTCGCAAGGAAATCCCCAAGGTTGAATGGCTCGCCAGAACGCAGCTTGGCGTCTCGGTAGTTCAGCAAGAACTGACAGAACACGCGCACTCGGCCTGGCCAATGTACCGGGCCAAACAAGAGGTCGAGCAAGCTCGGGCTCGCGGTTCCAGCCTGCTTGCTCCAGACGAAGGTCTGAGGAACCAGAAGGATCGGCTGTGAGCTGGTTCGTTGTTTCGCGACGAGCGTTTCGATCAGATCGACGTCGAGCTGGCGGCCTCTTCGAGCTTGGCTTCCAAACTTTGGTGGCTGTCTCAGGAACAGGAGCGCGCTATACCCGTCGCCGACGGTTTGCTGCAGCGCTTCGGACTCCGGAATCTGTCGCCGGAGGCTCAATCTGCGTTCGCCCTTCCCGAATGGCTCGAGAATCCAGAGCCCCAGGTCATTGACGAAACGGACCAAGGGCAGGCCGAACTTCTTCAAGAGGAAGTCGAGGCACAGGAAGTCGAGGAACGAGAGCGACCGCATCACATAAACGACAACGCCTTTGCTGGCGGCCTCCCGGACGCCCCGACTCCAGTTCTCGTCGACTCGAATGTGCGCGAAGAAGCGCCGATAGAGCCATCGCAGGATCGCGTTGGGCGCATATGGCGCTGGCGTCGGTGACCGCCGCGCGAGCTCCGGCAGATTCGTCATCGCTGCGTGAGACCCTAGCAGCGTGCAAGATCAGGTCGAGTACACGCAGTTTCGCCTTTATTCCGACTTTTTAGTGGACCGGGGCTAGAACTGAGCCCGCACGAGGCGACGTTGCCCGGGGCGCAGATCGACCGGGTATCGGCGTTCCTCACCCCCGAGGCGCACGATGACCTCGTACTGACCCGCGCTGAGGCGCGCCCCGACGCCGCTGCCCAGGGTGCCGATTCGCTGGGAGCCCCGATTGATCATGACGATTCCGGGCCCGCGCTGCCCCTTGCTGTCGATCCGGACTTCGAGGACGCCTGTCTTGAAATCAGCAGCGACTGGAACCCGTTTCCCAGGACTCACCTCGACCTCGACCGTCTTCGACGGGTTGTCGAGCGTGCCGTCCAACCTGAGGGTGACCTTGTACTTTCCAGCCGGGACGGAGAGGGCGACCCCGCAGGCGCCAGCGCCGACCTCTTTCCCATTTCGCCCGACGGACGCTGTGCCGCGCGCGAGGGCGCCGTTCTCGGTGACCGAGCAGACGATCTCCCCGGATTGCGCTCCGACGCTCCCAGCCCAGAAGAACAGCGTCAGGGCGAGCGAGATAGACGGGACTAGAGCCGACAAGGAGCTGCTGTTCCTGAGGACGCCAGTTTGAATAACAATTCTCACCGCTTATCTTTCTAACTCAATTCGAGCCAGGGGTGGACAGTCGATTGAGATTTGCTCGAAAATCCATGGATTCCGCGGGCATTTATCCCCCCGTGACTGCTTGACACCAGCTAGGCCGACGGCTACGAAATGCGCCCTGAAACGGGGTCTTAGGAGCGAATCATGGCTACCCAGAGTGCCAAAGCGTCTGAAATCGAACGCAAATGGTATGTCGTCGATGCAGCGGGCCAACCGCTAGGTCGGCTTGCGTCCAAGGTGGCTCACGTCCTTCGTGGCAAGCACCGTGCGGAGTACACACCGCATGTCGACACGGGCGACTTCGTCATCGTCATCAACGCGGCCCAAGTCCGTCTCTCCGGTAACAAGCTCTCAAACAAGTACTACTACCGTCACTCCGGTTATCCGGGAGGCCTCAGCACCGAAAGCTATGGCGACCTGCTCCAGCGCAAGCCCGAGTTCGTCGTCGAGCGAGCGGTCAAGGGCATGCTCCCCAAGAACAGCCTCGGCCGGCAGATGTTTCGCAAACTGAAAGTCCATTCCGAAGGGACCCATCCTCATGTGGCGCAGCAGCCCGAACCCTTCCCCCTTTGATCTCGAGAGAACTGGTTAATGACACACGCAAAAGTCATAGACGGACGCAACTACGGCACCGGGAAGCGCAAGAACGCAATCGCGCGTGTCTTCCTCAGCTCTGGCAGCGGGAATGTGACTGTGAACGGTCGCAACTTCGAAGATTACTTTCCGCGTGAGATTCTTCGGATTATCGCGATGCAGCCTTTCGCTGCGCTTTCGAAGCAGGGCCAGTTCGACGTGGAGGTCAATGTCTCAGGTGGCGGTGTTTCGTCACAGGCTGAGGCCGTCCGGCACGGCGTCGCGCGGGCGCTCGTCGGTATGGACGAAGACAACAAGCCGGTCCTCAAGAAGGCTGGCTACATGACCCGTGACGCTCGAAAGAAGGAGCGCAAGAAGCCAGGTCAGCCCGGCGCCCGCAAGAAGTTTCAGTACTCCAAGCGCTGACAGCTTCGGATCTCAAACCTCGAGCCGCGGCGCCTTCAGTGCCGCGGTTTTTTTTTTGCTTAAGGCCGTAGACCCTAGACGTGTGACTATCAGGATGGAGTTGAGCAGATGACCTCGAAGCCCATACGCGCGACCATCGTTGGCGGAACCGGATATACCGGAGCGGAGCTGGTGCGTCTGGTGATCGCTCATCCTTCCTTGGAGCTCGCTTCGATTGTCGGGAATAGCACGGCTGGTCAGGCGATCGGGGAAGTCTTGCCGAGCCTTCGGGGCATCGTCGAAGGTGCGGTGCAACCTTTCGAGCCCGATGCGATTGCCGAGGACGCTGACCTGGCGTTTTGTGCGCTGCCCCATTCGGCCAGCGCCGCGGCGGTCGGCGCGTTGCGGCAACGTGGTCAGAAAGTGCTCGACCTCTCCGCAGACTTCCGATTTCGAGACCTATCGGTTTACGAAGCCTGGTATGGCAAGCATCCGGTGCCCGAGCGCCTCTCGGAGGCCGTGTACGGTTTGGTAGAGCTACACCGGGAAGAGCTGCGCCATGCCGATCTGATCGCGGTTCCCGGTTGCTACCCAACGGCGTCGACGCTTGCGCTCGCGCCCCTGCTGAAGAACGGCTTGATTCGACCCGATGGAATCGCCGTGGATGCAAAGAGCGGCGTATCCGGTGCCGGACGGGGACTATCGGCGGCGACCCACTTCCCGGAGACGGCAGAAGGCGTGCGCGCCTACAAGGCGGGGGCACACCGGCACGGGCCGGAAATCGAGCAAGAGCTCAGCAGGCTCGCCGGAGCGGCCGTCAAGATCGCGTTTGTTCCTCATCTTCTTCCGATGACACGCGGCATTCTCGCGACCTGTTACGCTCGTCCGGTGGACTCCAAAGCAACCGCGGCCGCATGCATCGAGGCCGCCCGCGCGCTCTACGAAGGGTCTCCCTCGGTGCAGGTCCTCGACGAAGGAGAGCACCCGGACACTCTCTGGGTGAGGGGGTCGAACCGGGTTCACGTCGGATACGCGCAGGATCGCGGCAGCGGGACATTGATTGCGATGAGCGCAATCGACAACCTCGTCAAAGGCGCGTCCGGTCAGGCGATCCAGTGCCTCAACGTTCGATTTGGCCTCGACGAAGGGGTGGGGTTGCAGGCGCCGGCACAATGGCCGTGATCAAGATTTTGCACGTCAGCGACGTGCACCTCGAGGATGGCTTCCCGGGTGTGCCACTGACGAGCTTCCTCAACAAGCGCATCGTGGGGCTTGCGAATCTTCGATTCAGGCGCCGGCGGGTGTTCTTGGAAGCGGCGAAAAAGGTCGAGGCGCTTGTTGCGTTTTCGAAAGAGCAAGGGGTCGACCTGGTCATCTGCACCGGGGACTACACTGCGCTTGGCACGCTCCCGGAGATCGCCTACGCGCGAAAGATCATCGAACCACTCACTCATGCCCCGCTAGGCTTCTTCACCGTCCCGGGCAATCACGATCTGTATCTGCGCGACACGGTCGAAGCGGGTTGGTTCGACCAGCACTTCGGCGCACTGATGAAGACCGAGCTTGCAGAGTATGCGGTCGATGGTGTCTGGCCTCAGGTATGGTTCCCTGCCGAGGGCTTGGCGCTAGTGGGCGTCAATAGCGCGCGCGCAAACCCGAAGCCACACCATTCGAGTGGACGAATTCCGAACGAGCAGCTCGACGCGCTGACGCGCATCTTGGACGACCCTCGTCTATTCGATCGCTTCGTGATGATCGTGACCCACTATGCCCCTCGACTCGCAAGCGGTCGGCCTGACAGGCCGGCGCACGGGCTCGAGAACGCAGACGAGCTCTTGGCGATCAGTGCTGCCGCGCGACGGGGCGCGATCCTTCACGGCCACATCCACTGGCGCTATCATCTGAGGGTCCCGGAGACCCCGTTGCGGTTGTTTTGCTCGGGGAGCACCACCCACGCGGGCCGGGAGGGCCTTTGGCTATACGAGCTCGGCGAAGGCCGCGCGACCGCCACAGCAGGAACCTGGGATCAAACGCGCTACGTCCTCGAACCGGATCTTCGCGTCGACTTGGACCCGTAATTTGCCGCCCGAGGGTCTGCTCGCATACAAGTTTGCTCATGGCAGCTCGCCAGTTCGGGGCCAAACGCGAGGCGCGCAGGGCGGTTCGACGGCTCGTCGATCTCGAGTGCGAGGTTTATTCCGAGCTCTGGGGTGAGGCGATCGCGCATCGGGCCAGTGACGTGAGCGAGGATGGTCTCTGGATTCAGACCGACCTCTTGCTCGAGATCGGCAGTCGAGTGACCTTGATTTTCTATCCGCCCGATTGGGAAGAGCCGCTCTACGTGGCTGGCTGTGTCCAGCGCGTCGAGCTTCAACGACGCCCCGGAGAGGGGAGCGCAGTCGGCATGGGTATCGCGTTCGAGGCCTTACGCGGAGATGAGCGACGGCGCCTGACGCAGAGCATGCGTGGACTCAGAGCTGACGAGGCCTTCGTATTGGATCAGCGCACGCTCAGCGGTGTTCCAGTGGGTGTTGCCGAACCGCAACAAGCGGCCCTCCATCCAGGACGCACCGTCATGGGTTGGGCGGCGCCTTCGCCGACGGCCGAGTATCGGGGGCCACCCTCCCGCACGATGAAGAAGACGCCTGAGCGTGATCCCGACACAGAACGAACCGATCGAGGATTCCCAGGTGGCTTGGATCTGGCCGCGTCGGTGTTCGCGGGCTGAGTCGCAGTCTACTAGTCGACGCGCAGCGTGCCGGCGTTCAGGCGGTCTTCTCCGTCGAGATGGCCAGACTTCAGCGCGAGACGCGTGTTTCCGCTGAACCAGCCCACGTAGATCGCATATTCCCCCACGGGATAGTTGGCGGGCACGGTGAGCCGCTGGGTGTCGGCGATCACGTCTCCTCTTTCCCAGAGCTTGGCTGGGTATCTGCCGCCGACGGGGACGTGGTCGCCGTTGAGCCGCAAGCCGCGGCCATCGATGTGGACGAAGACCTGATAGCCTACCGGTGCTTTGCCGATCACCCGCCAGTACCAGGTGATCTCGAAGCGCTGCCCTGCGCCAACCGAGTCGCCTCCAGGAAGCTCGAGGTCGTATCCAAGAAGCTCGATCCGGTCATCGTAGTTTGCGCCGACCTCGTGCTGAGGCTGTGGTACCTCGTCCAGGACCACAGATGCGATGAAGCTCTGGTTGGGGCGGCCGTCGATCGGCTTCGCGGCCACCAGGAGCAAGCGCGCGCTCTGGGCGTTGGCGACGAACAGGTGCTGGCCTGTCTTCCCGCGGTAGGCGCGGTCGAGCTCCGGCAGGCTCTCGGCTTGGAGCACGGCCCAGCGTTGCCCGCCCTCGCCGAGGAAGTCGATCAGATCGGCCTGTCGCGTGATCTCTTCGACCGGTGCATGGGTGTAGTACCGCGCGGCTGTTGACGGAAGCTTGTACGCCGCAAGGGGCTCTGGGGCGTCTGCGGCTAGCTCGGCGTACGCTTCATAGACCGCTTTGGGGGAGAAGTGCTGCCCGAGGGCGGGCTGAAACGAAAGGGCGATGAAGCCGCCGACGAGCAAGCCCCCTCCTAGAGCCAGGAACACACGCTGTTTTCCAAGACGTCCGTATCCGTAACGCAGCCAAGGCAGCCCAAACACCAAGGCGGCCAAGACGAAGGGCACAAAGAAGAGAGCCTGTCCGACCCGACGTGCGAGCGAAGCGATTTCAAGGTCCAGGACGAAGCACGCCAGGCCAAGAACAAAGCAAGCAGCGAGCAGAAGCGAGGCGAGCGAAAGCCAAGCGCGCTGAGGCCAGCCGACAGTCCAGAGGTCGCGAATCCTTTGGACCGTGCCGACGGCGCTAGGCCGACCGATGTCTTGAGGACTCAATAACATCAGGCAGAGCAAGAACGCGGCCACGGAAAAAAGCAGAGCCCACTGGGCTCTTGGATTGTAAACGTCCGGCAGAGTCAATCCGTTGACGGCTAGGGCGCAAAGTGGGCTGTCCGGATAAAGGGCGTAATCGCGAATCAGGAGACCGACCAAGAGCCCCACGACCACTGTGGAAGGCCAGCGAGCAACGGACTCTTCGGTGACCTCGGCTATCCAGATTGCGACCAGTCCTGCCAGAGGAAGCAATGCGAGGTAGGGCGGCGTACCGTAGCGAGATGCGAAGAGAGTCCACGAGACGAACGCAAACGCGGCCCAGAGCAGGAGCAGCCAAGCCAACTCCTGCGTGCGTTCGCTTCGGCTGGGTCGAGGTGCGAGCGCCCAAACGACGGCCACGGGAAGGGCGGCACTCCAAGGCGCGAATCCGTGAAACACCAGCTCGAGAGCCTTCTCGAAGCTCGGCGGATTTCCCCCCACGGCGCCTCCTCCAAGCCAGATGCTGAAGCTCGGGTCGTCCTGGACAACTGCGCACACCACCCCAAGCGAAAGAGCCAACGCGGTCGCGGGAAGGAGCCAGCGCGCGATCCGATCTCCGCGACCGGTGTCGTCGGAGAGCAAGCTCAGCGTCGCCACCGCGAGGATGGGCGGCAGAGGTCCTAGGAGGACTCCACTGGCGTAGCTGCTCACCGCGAGCCCGAGCGCAAGCAGCGCGTATCTCGTGAGCCTTTGCCGGTTCGAAACCGGGGTCGAACAAATGGCGAGTGCCGCCAGGCCGACCCAACTCTGCACGAAGACCTCGACCGCGTTGCCCATCAGCAGGCGCGCGTTCAGCAAGAACAAGGGGGTCGATGCAATCACTGCGACACCGATCACTCCTGCTCGCCGCCCATAGTCCCTGCGCAGCAGGAAGAACAGCAGCAAGCAGCTGAGCAAAGAGGCGACCACGCCAGGTAGCCGACCAGACCAGTCGCGAATGTCGAAGACGTCGAAGGCTATCGCGATCAAGCGGGTCGACAGTGGAACGTGAACCGGCAGGTCGTCGCCATGCTGCGAGAGTGCGCGCGCCGCATCGGCAACGCCGAGCTCCCAGGGATCCCAGATCCCAAGCGACCAAATCCCCCAGATGGTCAGCAGCGCGACGGCCGCGAGCAAGAGGCGATCGAGCGCGACGGACCGGTCCAACACCGCGGGCAGCCTAACCTTGGCTCCGGTCTC
>Ga0209536_100011976_pt1 | contig 12652 bp, 9 predicted proteins | sample DeeMarSeWOR28_12_FD_187461 | JGI IMG/M metagenome (GOLD analysis project Ga0209536, IMG submission 187461) | Marine sediment microbial communities from White Oak River estuary, North Carolina - WOR-2-8_12 (SPAdes) (version 2) | ecosystem: Environmental > Aquatic > Marine > Intertidal zone >...
TGGACCGATGCACTGTTGTTTCTGTTGCTGGCGAGTGCCATCGCGTTCTGGTGGCATGCGCGCGCGCGCCCGCACTTGCGGCGGCCGTGGACGAAGCTTGCGGGAAGCAGCCGGGGGATGGCGTCACTGGTCTTCATCGGATTCTTTCTCGTAGTCGGCTTGCTGGACTCCGTTCACTTTCGCGAGCGTATTGCGGGGGAGGGTTCGTCCCAACAGTTCGCTGCCCAGACGCGCAGCCTGCTCGATGCGATCGTGGGACCGCTTGGCAGCCGCACCGAAAAAACCTACTCGGCGCCCCTTGCGACGCACCTGTTCGCGAAGGAAACCGTTGAGCTTGCGGACGGAGCGCGCGTACGCACCTATCCCCGGCTTCGATACGGTGGGGCGCATTTGTCGGATCCTGCTTCCGAATGGCAGGCTGACGTGCTGCGCACGGCGATCGCGGGGCTCGGCGTCGCGGCCATCCTGTGGAACGTGCTGGCGCTGGCCGTCACCGCGCTGGTGGCGCGGAGAAGCCAACGCAGTTTCACCCGGTCATGGCACGCCATCTGGCATGGTCTCGAGGCCGTTCCGTGGCGCGCGATCCTGTGCAGCGCCGGCGTACTGATATTGCTGCTCGCCCCGCTTGCCGTGCTGTCCACCAAATACCATGTGCTCGGCACCGACAAGGTTGGGCAGGACGTGTTCTACCTTACTCTGAAAAGCATCCGCACAGGACTTCTGATCGCCACGCTGTCGACGCTGGTGATGTTGCCGTTGGCCACCGCGCTGGGAATCATGGCCGGGTATTTCCGGGGCTGGGTGGATGACATTATCCAGTACGTCTACACCACGCTGAATTCGATCCCGGGCGTGCTGCTGATTGCGGCCGCGGTGCTGATGCTGCAGGTCTACATGGGCACGCATCCGGAGGTCTTCGACACCATCGAGCAGCGTCAGGACCTCCGTCTGTTGTTTCTCTGCCTGATTCTTGGTGTGACGAGCTGGACCGGGCTGTGCCGGTTGCTGCGCGGCGAGACTCTCAAGCTCAGGGAGCAGGAATACGTCCAGGCGGCCCGTGCCTTCGGTGTGTCGCACGTTTCGATCATCAGCCGCCATATTCTCCCCAATGTGATGCACATCATCCTGATTGCAGTGGTGATGGATTTCTCCGGCCTGGTGCTGGCCGAGGCCGTACTTTCCTATGTCGGCGTCGGCGTCGATCCCACCATGACCAGTTTCGGCAACATGATCAATGCGGCTCGGCTCGAAATGGCCCGCGAACCGATGGTGTGGTGGTCGCTCGCGTCGGCGTTTGTTTTCATGCTGATGATGGTGTTGTCGGCCAACCTGTTTGCCGATGCCGTTCGGGATGCATTCGACCCGCGGGTGAATGGCAATGGCAGGGAGCACGCATGAACGGTCGCCCCAGTCACCGAATTACATTCGCTTTGCGCCCGTGCCGCGGCGTGATCACGGGCGAGCCGGGCGTGGAGTTTTGCCGGAGCAGGGCTGCCTGATGCCGTTGCCCCTGCTGCAAGTGCGCGATCTGAGTACCTGGCTGGTTGGCGGCGAGGCGCCGGTGCGTGCCGTTGATGGCGTGAGCATGACGATCAACCGTGGTGAAACCTACGCGCTGGTCGGCGAATCAGGATGCGGCAAATCGTTGACGGCACTTTCGATCGCGCGCCTGTTGCCGCAGAACGGCCGTATCCGGTCGGGCACCGCCCGACTCGGCGAAACGGAGCTGTTCGACCTTGCGGAAACCCGCATGCGCGAAGTGCGCGGCCGGCGTATTGGCATGATCTTCCAGGAGCCGGGGACCAGCCTGAACCCCGTGCTGAGCGTCGGTACGCAGATTGGCGAGGTGCTGCGGCGTCACACGCCGTTGCGCGGCGTTGCCATTCGCCGGCGATGCGTCGAGCTTCTCGAAGCAGTCGGCATTCCGGACGCGGACCGGCGTCTCGATGAGTTCCCGTTTCAATTATCGGGTGGAATCAAGCAACGGGTGATGATCGCCGCGGCGCTCGCCTGCGACCCGGAGTTGCTCATTGCCGACGAGCCGACGACAGCGCTTGACGTCACGATACAGGCCCAAGTGCTCGCCTTGCTCGGCAAGCTGCAGGCCGAAAGGGGGATGTCGATTCTGTTGATCACGCATGACCTGGCGGTGGTTGCGCAGACCGCGCACAAGGTCGGCATCATGTATGCGGGGCAAATTATTGAACAGGCTACGCGCGAGCAATTTTTTCAAAAGCCGGCACACCCGTATTCGCGCAAGTTGCTCCAGTCGCTGCCATCCGGCGCTTCGGGTAACGGCGAGCTGGCGGTCATTCGTGGCAGCGTCCCCTCGATGACGCGCCTGTTCGCCGGTTGCCGGTTTGCGCAGCGCTGCGATCTGCGCGAGCCCGTTTGTGACAGCCGCATGCCTCCCTGGGTGCAGTTGAACGACCGGCACGGCGTGCGTTGCGTGCGGTACCAGGACTCCGTGCCGGTCGCAGGCGCAGATGCATTGAAGCCTGACCATGCCGATGAATCTGGTCCGGCCGTTACGCGGCCTGTTTCGATGCCGGTTCCCGAAGCATCTCCGTCTGTGGCAACGGAGCGATCGCCTGAGCCGCCGTCGTTGCTGCGCGCCGAGGGGCTGAAGGTCCACTTTCCGATTCGAAGGGGATTGTTCAAACGTACCGTTGCGACACTGAAGGCAGTTGACGATGTGTCGCTGCGAATCGGTTACGCGGAGTGCCTGGCGCTTGTTGGCGAATCCGGTTGCGGCAAGACCACGGTGGGCAAGTCGCTTCTGCGCCTGTTGGCACCCACGGCGGGGCGGGTGCACCTCGAGGATGTCGATCTCGGGTCCCTCGATGAGGAGCAGATGCGGGCCCGGCGCAAAGATCTGCAGATTGTGTTTCAGGACCCGTATGCCTCGCTCAATCCACGCATGCGGGTAGCGGAGCTTGTCGAGGAGGGGATGCGCGCGTTTGATCTCGGCAACGCTGCCTGGCGCAGCGAGCGAGTCGATGAACTGCTGTCCCGGGTCGGATTATCGGCGCAGATGAAATCACGGTATCCGCACGAGTTTTCCGGCGGGCAACGTCAGCGCATCGCCATCGCGCGCGCACTCGCGGTCGATCCGAAACTGTTGATTTGCGACGAACCGACCAGTGCGCTCGATGTTTCGGTGCAGGCGCAGATACTGAATTTGCTCAAGGACCTGCAGCGCCGCCTGAGGATATCGTATCTTTTCATTACGCACGATTTCTCGGTGGTCGAATTTCTCGCGCAGCGTATCGCCGTGATGTATCTCGGCCGTATCGTCGAGTGGGGACCGCGCGATGCGGTGCTCAATCATCCGCGCCATCCCTATACGCGCGCCTTGTTGTCGGCAGTTCCGGCGATCGACGAAAGTAAACGTCGTGAGGCGATCCGACTCGAAGGTGAGTTGCCGTCCCCGGCCAACCCGCCGTCAGGCTGCCATTTCCACCCGCGCTGTGCGCAAGCGAGCGACGAGTGCAGGCAGGTTTTTCCGGAGCAGCGCACAGTCGGCGAAGGGCACGTGGTGGTGTGCCATCTTTACCGGTAGGCGCGGCTGCCGGCGAAGACGGCTTACTGAAGCATCTTCGACACGCGCGGCACGCGAAGGTCTTTGTAGATCACCAGGCGGTCGCCAGCGCGGATGAAGCTGCCATTAATGTCGTTCCACGCCTTGACGCCGCGTACCGATACGCCGTAGCGCTTCGCGATCCCTGACAGCGTGTCTCCGGGTCTGATGCGATGGACGATGCGGGTGCCGTAGAAGTTGTTTGGCCGGCTGAATTCGGGGTTGTCCCAGGTTTCATCCAGATTGGACTCGTCGACGTCGTCGGGCATCGGTACCAGCAGCGAGTGCCCGTTGCGCAACTTCACATAGGGTTTGATGCCGTTGATCTGTCGCAGTTTGTTCGGGTCCATGTTGAAGCGCGCCGCGACCTTTTCGATGCTCTCGTTGTTCTTCAGCGCATACGTCTGCCACGAAACCAGCGGGTCTTCGTGGTATTCGAGATTGGCGGCGAATCGCTCTGCCTTGTCCAGCGGCAGCAGGATCTTGCGACCGCCGTCAGAAGCGATCACCGGTCGATTGTACGCGGCGTTCAGGAGCTCGAAGTCCTCTATCGACATTTCCGCCAGCCGCGCTGCGACTTCGATGTCGATATGATCGCGCGTCTCGACTGCGGTGAAGTACGGCTGATCTGCGACATCCGGCAGTACCAATCCCAGTTTCACCGGATCGCTGATGATGTTTTTGACTGCCTGCAATTTGGGCAGGTAGTTACGCGTCTCGCGGGGCAGCCGCAGGCTGTAATAGTCCGTGGACTTCCCCTGTTTCTTGTTGCGATTGATGGCGCGCCGCACACCGTTCTCGCCGTAGTTGTAAGCCGCGAGCGCGAGATGCCAGTCGTTGAACTCGCCATGCAGCATCTCGAGGTAATCCAGTGCCGCGCGTGTCGCGGCGACTACATCGCGCCGCTCGTCATGCCACCAGTTCTGCTCCAGGCCGTAGCGCTTGCCGGTAGACGGGATGAATTGCCAGATGCCCGACGCATGGGCGCGTGAATAGGCCGTTGGGTTGTAAGCGCTCTCGATCATCGGCAGCAGCGCCAATTCGGTTGGCATGCCGCGCTTCTCGACCTCTCCGACGATATAGTGCAGGAACAATCCGCTGCGCCCGATCATGCGCTCGAAGTACTCGGGGTTTTTCTTGTACCAGGCCTCGAACCTTGCGACACGGCGACTATCGACTTCCGGAAATGCGAAACCCTCGCGGATCCGCGGCCAGATGCTTGCCGGCGGCATTTCCGGCTCCGGGAATTCCCAGTAGATGACGCCGTTGGCGGAGGCATCGATGTTTGGCTCAACGGCCTCCGCTGTCGGCGAATACTGTGGGGCGACCATTGCCGCGGTGTTGCCGACCACCGCGACGTTGACCCAGGAAGGGGCCGACGACGGCGGGACCAGTTCGGTCCTGCCGGAGTGTTCGGCGCCGACCGCCCGGCCCATGGATGTGGTGTCGGATTGGGCCGCGGCACCCATCGGCGCGGCCAGTGCCGCGCAAGTCAGGACTACATATATCCGGTGCATTCTTGATTGGCTATTGTTGTTTCGGGCCAGGATATTGTGTGTATTTAATGCCATAAAGTCAATATATTACAAGGTTAATTTAAGAAATAACCTAAGATCTGGATCGGTTGCCCGCAGAACCGGCCGGCTGGCGACCGAAGGTTATCATCAGATCACGCAACAAGTATGCTCAAGGGCATGCCGGAGAAACGGGCCGAAGGGCATGGTCGGCAAGCAGGCCGGCGGCGTCGGCCGTATGTGGCCGGCCGTACGGTGGCTCTGTTGCCGGGGCATCAGGCCCCTGGCGGCGGCGCCGATGCGGTACGTTATACTCGCCGGCAGTGGTCGGGTTGCCATTAGCCCTGTAGCCGGACCGTTCCGGACGCGAACCGGCAGCACGGGATCTGGCCTGACAGCGTGCCGGCGCTGCGAAATGAGTATTGCCGCCTGGCCACGCATGCGCGCAAGCCAGTGCGAGAAGCGCGACAGCGGGTGCGTGTTTCGCGTTGCGTTGGGGAGCCGGACCTCACGGCGCCGATTTTGTCTGACTCTGGAAAAGTGAGCTTGAAAAACGCAACCGGTCTTTCCAATTGGTTCTTTACTTCGTTGGGCCGCTACGTTGCGAGCATCGAACAGGACTATTTCGACAGGGAGGTCGCCGACGTTTTCGGCTTCAACGCCTTCCAGATTGGCTTGCCCGATCATGATTTCCTGCGTGCCAACCGGATGCCTTTCCGTTGTGTTTCGGCCCAACACGGGGGAGCGTCGGTATTGGCCGATGCGCGAGCGTTGCCGATCCGCAGCGGTGTTGCTGATCTGGTTCTTCTACCCCATGCGCTCGAGTTCAGTGAAAACCCGCATCAGGTGTTGCGCGAAGTCCAGCGCGTGCTGATGCCCGAAGGCCACGTCATTCTTTCCGGATTCAATCCCTGGAGCCTGTGGGGCGGCCGGCGGCTATTGACTCGGCCGTTGGTCTATCCATGGGGCGGCCAGTTTGTCAGCCTCGCGCGCATCAAGGACTGGCTGGCGTTGCTCGGATTCGAGGTTTCGAGCGGTCGGATGGGATGCTACGTGCCGCCAGTGGCAAATGAAAAATGGCGTCGGCGTTTTGACTTCATGGAAAAAGCCGGTGATCGCTGGTGGCCGTTTGCCGGCGGCGTCTATTTTCTGCACGGCATCAAGCGGGTGCAGGGTATGCGTCTGATTACACCGAAATGGAAGTCGGCGGCCGCTCGCGAACGGCTCGCGGTCCTGCCGCAGCGGCGCACGCGCACGGAAGATTCCCTGGCGGCACGGCACGGGGATGAGCATACGGGCGCGCGATGAACGACCTGATCGAAATTTTTACGGACGGTGCTTGCAAGGGCAATCCAGGGCCTGGCGGCTGGGGCGTGCTGTTGCGTTGGAATGGTCACGAAAAGGAACTGTTCGGTGGCGAGCAAGAAACGACGAACAACCGGATGGAACTGCAAGCCGTTATCGAAGCCTTGTCCTCCCTCAAGCGGCATTCGCGCGTGCGCCTGCATACCGATTCGCAGTATGTCCACAACGGCATCGTTTCATGGATACACAACTGGAAGAAGCGCGGCTGGAAGACGGCTGACAGGAAGCCGGTGAAGAATGTGGATCTCTGGCGCAGACTGGATACGCTCGCATCCGGGCACGACGTCGAATGGGTGTGGGTCCGGGGGCATGCCGGGCACGATGGCAACGAGCGGGCCGACGCGTTGGCAAATCGTGGTGTCACAACCGTATGAGCATTGCGAACGGCGTGAATGCGGGCATCAGGGCGGGAGCCGGAGCGACCCGGTCGGGCGCATCCCGCTTGGCGAGGCGCTAACGAACAGTGAGCCAGTGACGAATATGACAAAGACCAATGCCTATGCGCCAGATCGTTCTTGATACCGAGACCACCGGACTTGATCCTTCGCTCGGACACCGGATCATCGAAATTGCCGCGATCGAAATGATAAACCGGCAAATCAGCGGCCGTGACTATCACTGCTATGTCAATCCCGAACGTGAAATCGATGCGGGAGCGATGGAGGTTCACGGAATCAGCAATGAATTTCTCGCCGACAAACCGAAATTCGCGGATGTCGCAAACGACTTCCTGAAGTTCATCGAGGGTGCCGAACTGATCATCCATAACGCACCCTTCGATGTGGCGTTTCTGAATTCGGAGCTCGAGAAAACCGGCCGTGAGCCGGTTGCAGAGTTTTGCGAAGCAATTACCGATACGCTGAAGATTGCCCGGGAATTGCATCCAGGCAAGCGCAATTCGCTGGACGCGTTGTGCGAACGTTATGCGGTTGACAATTCCGCCCGCACGCTGCACGGGGCGCTCGTGGATACCCGGCTGCTCGCCGAGGTCTATCTTGCCATGACGCGCGGCCAGGACAGCCTGCTGATGGAGGTCGAAGCCGCAGACACGGCCCCCGCTGCGCACGGTGCCCTGGAAGGTGACCTGGAATTGATCGTCCTGCGTGCAACCGACGACGAGTTGCAGCAGCACGAGCGGCAGCTCGAGGAAATCGAGAAGACCGCAAGTAGCGGTTGCCTTTGGAAACGGCTGGATCCGGCAACGCAATAACAGGGGAGGGCGCGCCGCGACGCGGCTGGTCTCCGGAGCGTACGCACCGTCACCCTCAGCCGGTGCGCAAGTTTCTCGCTACGCGGGCTATTCGTTGCGCAAGTTCATTGCTGCGCACCTTATTCGGTGCGCAGTGCATCGACGGGATCCAGTCTTGCGGCGCGCGTTGCCGGAAAAACGCCGGCGGCCAGACCGATGGTAATGGCAACCGTTTCGGCCAGCACGACGAACCCCAAGGGTGTGTCGACAGGCAGGGCAGGCGCTGCCAGTGTCAGGAATTGCGCGATACCAATTCCGAGCGCCAACCCGAGGAGGCCGCCGATCGCAGACAGCAAGATGGCTTCGCCAAGGAACAGCGACAATATCTGGGTTCGTTTCGCGCCCAGTGCGCGTAGCAGGCCGATTTCGTTGGTGCGCTCGGTCACCGAAATCGTCATGATGGTCAATATGCCGACGCCGCCTACCAGCAAGGAGATTCCGCCCAGGGCGCCGACGGCAAACGTCAGCACGTCCAGAACGGACGACAGCACATCCATCATTTCCTGTTGCGGGGTGATGGTGAAATCCTCCCGTCCGTGGCGCGCCAGCATCGTCTTGTGGATGCCCTCGACGATCGTTTCGACGTTTGCGCCCGGGGCATAGACAACATTGATCTCCATCAGCCCTTCGCGATTGAACAATTCGAGGGCGCGCCCGGCCGGAATGTAGACCGTGTCGTCGAGGTCAACGCCTAGAATTTGCCCTTTTGACTCCATGACGCCGATCACCCTGTAACGGCTGCCTCCGATCTCGATCCGGTGGCCCAGCGGATTCGTGTCGCCGAAGATTTCATTGCGCACTTTTGAACCCAGCGCGACAAAGGCGCGTGCCTGTTCGGGATCGTCATTCGGAAGAAACTGGCCGCTGGCCACATTGATGCTGAAAGCGGCTGGAAAATCGGCGCCGACGCCGTAGACCGTGACACGCCGTGAACGCCCGGCAGCATTGACCTCGGCGGTGCCCTGAACGGCCGGCACTGAATACAGAACTGACGGAAGCCGGCCCAGTGCAACGGCGTCGTTGATAGTCAGGGGGCGGTCGCTGGCAAATATGCCGACCGATGCGCCACGCGTTTTGGTCTTGCCCGGGTGAACCGTGATGATGTTGGTGCCGAATTGGGAAAACTCCGCAATCACGAAGCGGTTGATGCCTTCGCCGATCGAGGTCAGCAGGATTACCGCAGCAATGCCCACCGCGATACCGAGCGCACTCAGGCCGCTGCGCATCGTGTGGGCAACCAGCGACCCCAGTCCCATACGCAGAAAATCAAGCAGTTTCATCGTCTGGCGCTGTCCTAGCGTTTTGCCAGCGCGACGACCGGATCCAGTCTCGCGGCGCGCCTGGCGGGCATCAGGCTGAAGCCGACGCCTGTCAGGGCTGCCGTGACGACGGCGGCGACAACGGCCCACGCGGGCGCCGCCGCCGGAAACGCGGGGTAGATCTGACGAATGATCAGAATGCCCGCGGCGCCGATCAGCAAACCTGCCACTGCGCCCAGGGCCGAGAGCAAGGCCGCTTCGGCGAAGAACAGGTTCCTGATATTGGCACCGGAGGCGCCGAGCGCCTTGAGCAATCCGATCTCGGACGTGCGTTGCGAAACGGCGACCAGCATCACGTTCATCGTCAGGATTCCGGCCACCCCCAGGCTGATTGCCGCGATGCCGCCCACCGCGAGGGTCAGGGTGCGAAGAATCCGGTCGAAGGTGTCGAGCACCGCGTCCTGGGTGACCACGGTGACGTCTTCGTCGCCTTCGTGCCGCTCCTTGAGAATGCGGCGGATTTCATCCTGCGCAGCGCCCAGCGAATCCCGGTGACGGGTTTCGACCAGGATGCGGAACAGCGACGGCTGGTTGAACAACTGCTGCGCTGACGCAACCGGGATGATTGCGAGTTCGTCGGTGTCGAATCCAAGTGAACGGCCTTTTGCGCCGAGCACCCCGATGACGCGAAAACGCCGGTCGCCGATGCGCAGCCACTCGCCGACCGGCGATTCGCCGCCAAACAATTCGCGGCTCAGCGTCTGGCCAATCACGCAGATGGATTGCGCTTGCGTCGGGTCCGCCGGAGGCAGAAATTTGCCCTGGCTCATTTCCAGGCCGCGCACTTCGCGGAACTCATGCGTTGTTCCGAGAACAGGCGCTTCCCGGTTCAGGCGCCCGCGCGACAGATAGGCCGAACCGATGTTGAGCGGCGCGATGCGGGTGACGTGCCTGCTGCGCAGCAGGGCAACTGCGTCATCGAGCGTCAGGTCGCGCGGGCTGCGTCCGACCATCATCCCCGGCAGGTTGCCGCCGGTCTCGGTCCGCCCCGGGAAGACGATGATCAGATTGGTGCCGAGCGAGGAGAACTGGTTTACCACGTAACGCCGTGCGCCCTCGCCAAGCGCAGTCAGGACGACCACGGCGCCAACGCCGATCGCCATTGCGATGATCATCAGGATGCTGCGCACCCGGAATCCCGCGAGGCTGTTTGCTGCAAACCGTAACGTGTCGGTCAGCCGGATCATGGCCGTTGCACGTCGTCGGTGTCGATTCGGCCGTCCACCATGTGCAACTGGCGTCGGGCGCGCTGGCCCAGATCGGGATCATGGGTGACGACAATGAGGGTAACGCCCGACGCGTTCAATGCTTCGAGCAGCGCAACGACTTCGTGTCCGGATGCGCGGTCGAGATTGCCCGTCGGTTCATCGGCCAGCAATACCGGCGGATGCATGATCGCTGCACGGGCCATGGCGACGCGTTGCCGCTGCCCCCCCGAAAGTTGGCTGGGACGGTGGTGCATGCGGTCCCCAAGGCCATAGTCGGTCAGGGCCTTGGCCGCGCGCCGCCGGCGCTCATCGACGCCGATGCCTGCCAGCATCATCGGCACGGACACGTTGTCCAGTGCCGTCAGGCGCGGTACCAGATGAAATGACTGGAACACGAAACCGATCTTGTCGCGCCGCACCCGAGCCTGTTCCTCGTCGCTCAACCCCGTGACGTCGCGATCGTCCAGTTTGTAGGTGCCCGCGCTGGGCCGGTCGAGCAAGCCGACAATGTTGAGCAGTGTCGATTTTCCGGAGCCCGAGGGGCCCATGATGCTGAGGTATTCACCCGCGCCAATCTCGAGGTTCACGTTTGCCAGCGCGCGTACCGTCTGGTCTCCTACCTGAAATGTCCGCTCGATGCCGGTCAGCGAGATCATCTGTTCGTGGCGCGCTCTTCCTCGGGCACAAGGGGCACGCCTTCTTCCAGTCCCTCGCGTTCTGTCGACAGCACGATGCGCTCGGACACGCTCAATCCGGAGACGATTTCCGTGTGAGACCAGTTCGAGAGACCGGTTTCGACCCGGCGCACGTCCAGCGTTGCGTCATCGGGATTGACGACATACAGCTTGTCGCCATCGACCAGTGCCGAGGTGGGGACCCGCATGACGTTCTCCCGCGTGGCAAGAACGATCTCGACGTCGGCGCTGTAACCCACCAGCAAGGTGCGAAACTGCGACGGATCGTCAAATTCCACCTCGACATCCACGGTGCGGGCCTGTTTCTCGCGATCCAGCACATATGGCGCGATGCGACGCACGTGTCCCGCGAACTGTTGGCCGGGAAAAGCGTCGATGCTGATGCGACCCGGCTGCCCGACGATGATCTTCGGCGCATCTATTTCATCCATCGGCGCCGTCACGTACAGGCAGGTGTCGTCGATCAGGTCGACCGCGGGGGGAGTCGGTATGCCGGGCGGGGAGGGTGTGGTGAACTCGCCGACCTCGCCGGTCACTTCGGCCACGATGCCGGCAAACGGTGCGCGCAGGTAAGTCGTCGACAGGTCGGCGCGCACGGCGGCTATCCGGGATTCGGCCTGCCGCACGTCGGCGTCGGCCGCGCTGCACGAGGCCCGTCCTGCCTGAGCCTCGGCCAGCGCACGGTCGAGTGCCTCGTCGCTGATGAAGCCCTGGTCCTTGAGCTGGCGAGTGCGGCGCAGTTCGCGCGCGGAAAGATCCGCCTTCAGGCAGATTTCGTCGCGCCGGCTGGCGGCCGATGCGCGCTGGTCCTGGGCAAGACGCAACTGCGCGGCACGGTCCGCATTCCACAGTTCCAGCAGCACCTGGTCTTTTTCGACGCGATCACCTTCCTTGACCGACAACTCCGCGATCTGCCCCCCGGCGCGCGGCGCCAGGCGGGCACGGCGGCAGGCGGTGATGGTGCCGGCGCGCGTGTTCGAGATGGTGGATTCGACCGTGCCCAGTTCTGCTGCGGTGATGATCACCGGCACCGGCTTGGGCCGTCCTAGATACCACACTGCGACGGCCACGAGGACTGCCACGACGACCGCACCGATGACGATGCGGATCAAACGGGAAGACGCAGATTTCATCGGTTATTCGTCAGACCGGACCGCGAGAGCAGGGCAGTTGGAAGAAACTGATCGGGTTCACTATGGCCATTATGCCAGTCTGCCCAATCCCGGCCAGTGGTGAAGATGCTGAGCGGCCTCACCTGAATGGTCCAGGTTAAGAAGTAGTTTACGCGGCAATTTGGTTTTGGGGTAAGTCCTGGCTGGGCAGCAGGGTGTCCGGGGCTGGCGAGCGGTGGTATTACAAAGAACTCACGAGCCGTGCGAATAAAGACGCTTGCAAGCCAGATTGCGGACCTACTCGCTGAGTGTCGGGGGGGCTGACTGGCCCGGGAGAGCACGGACCTTCGTCTTTACCACTTCAACCAACGCGTCAACGCCACTCGTTAAAGCCGAGAGCTAGGCCAAGTTTCAGACCCCATTAGAAATGCGAGGAGACCATCAGACAGTGTTTGCTGCCTGACAGCCCCCTCGCACGGTTGATCGGGTCAACCGAAGAGCTTAGTTATGGGTGACCTTCGAGAGGTCGCCGAAGCGGTAGTCGCCAGCGGACTGCGCGAAGGGCCTGGACTCGCTACGCGGGTTCATGGCGTTGCGGTCGCTCCACTTC
>Ga0209536_100011978_pt1 | contig 12651 bp, 9 predicted proteins | sample DeeMarSeWOR28_12_FD_187461 | JGI IMG/M metagenome (GOLD analysis project Ga0209536, IMG submission 187461) | Marine sediment microbial communities from White Oak River estuary, North Carolina - WOR-2-8_12 (SPAdes) (version 2) | ecosystem: Environmental > Aquatic > Marine > Intertidal zone >...
GTCCCCGGGGCGGTGTCGGACTAAGGGAAGATCCCCCGCTCACGGTAGACCCTTTCCAGCCGGGCCAGCGCGACGATGTAGGCGGCGGTCCGCCAGTCGACGTCGTACTCCCTGGCCGTGGACTGGACCCGCTTGAAGGCCGCCACGATCTTCTTGTGGAGCTTGCAGTCGACCTCGTCCAGGTCCCAGTACTCGCTGCGCTTGTTCTGCAACCACTCGAAGTAGCTGACGACCACGCCGCCGGCGTTGGCCAGGATGTCGGGCAGCACGTCGACCCCGGCCTTCCTGAGCAGGATGTCGCCGTACGGGTCGGTCGGACCGTTGGCACCCTCGGCGACCAGCTTGACATCCAGCATCGCGGCCGTCTTCCCGGTGACCTGGTTCTCGAGCGCGGCCGGGATGAAGATATCGGCCTTGGTCGAAAGGAACGCCTCGTGGTCGATCGCCGAGGCCTTGGGAAACCCGAAGACCCCGCCGTTCTCCCTGACGTACTTGGTGAGCTCCTCGGAGTCGATGCCCTCCGGGTTGACGATCGCGCCGGTCACGTCCTCGGCCGCGAGCAGCCTCGACCCGTGCTGGTCGAGCAGCCGGCCGGCCCAGGAACCGACGTTGCCGAAGCCCTGGACCGTGTAGGTCGCCTTGCTCAGGTCGAACTTGCGGCCCGCGGCCCATTCCTCGATGCAGTAGACAAGGCCCTGTCCCGTCGCCTTCTCGCGGCCAAGGCTGCCGCCGAGTCCGACCGGCTTGCCGGTGACCACGTGCATGCAGCGACCGCGTTCCTGCGGGCTGACCGAGCTCAGATAGGTGTCGAGGATCCAGGCCATGATCTGAGCATTGGTGTTGACGTCGGGCGCCGGGATGTCGTACTCGGGTCCGATGTTCTGGCCCAGCGCCCAGGTGAAGCGGCGTGTGATCCGTTCCAGCTCGGTATGCGAGTACTTGGCCGGGTCGAGCTCGATCCCGCCCTTGGCGCCGCCGAACGGGATGTCGGTGATCGCCGACTTCCACGTCATCCAGGTGGCGAGCGCCTTGACCTCGTCGAGGTCCACCGCCGGGTGGAAACGCAGCCCCCCTTTGAAGGGCCCGAGCGTGTTGTTGTGCTGGACCCGGTACCCGGTGAACATCTCCAGCCTGCCGTCATCCATCCGGGCCGGGAAGTGCACCGTTATCTCGTTCATCGGGCTGCCCAGAATCTTGCGGATGTTGTCGGCCAGACCCATCAGTTCGGCGGCCCGGTTGAACTGCCGGACGACGTTGTCGTAGACGCTGGCCTTGTGAGTCGGTGGTGCGATTCTTTCGCGTATCTCAGCAGCTATGGGCATGACCTGCTCCTTCTTCGCAGTCTTTGAGGCTAGCGGTATTCCTCACAGTGCCAGACTCCACCCTCTCTCTTGGCGTATACGCACTCGTCGCGATTGGCGCAGTTGACGCAGAGTCCCTTGGAAAGCGGCAGCTCCGGCCGAAGCTCCGACGGGTCTGGTCTGAGTACTTCGCTCAGGTCAGCGGTCGCGGGTTCCGGGGCGAAGGCGTCGTGCATCTCGCAGTAGTTCACCGGCTTGGTCGCGTTCCGGGCATAGCTGCAGTGTTCTGCGTTGTTGCAGTTGACGCACAGCCCTTTCAGTTCGACCTTGACCTTCTCTTCCGGTCTTCCGGCCGGCTTGGGCTTGGCTATCGTTCCTGCTGTTGACATTCCTACCTCCTGATGTGTTTGTACTCTTCTCTTTCGCCGTGCCGGAAGCCGCCCTCGGTCGGAAGCTCCCGGCATTCGTCATGTGTCATCAGCACACACCAGAACAGGTACTGTGCCAGACCGGCTCGGAACCGGCTCGGCACCCACGGGCTGTGGGGATAAGTTGTTATACTGTAAGGGCTTGGGCCTGAGATGCCCGTTTCGAACCGAAGCCTGCAGGCTGCTGGTGGAAGGCTGTTTTGTCGGGGAGTTTCGGACCGGCGGGGAGAAACTCCCCGGTTCGACAGGGTCTGTCTACTCCTGCTCTATGTCATCCAGCTTCTTGCGCAGTGTCTTGCGGTCGATGCCCAGTATCTCGGCCGCCCGGGTCTTGTTCCCGTCAACGCTCGAGAGCACGTTGCGGATGTACTCGGCTTCGACCTCTGCCAAAGTGCGCGTCAGGTCGCCGGCACCGGCGACCGAGAAGCGCATGTGGCTGGGCAGGTCTGAAATGTCGACGCCTGGTCCCTCCTGCATCACGACCAGGCGCTGGACAAGGTTCTCGAGTTCGCGCACGTTGCCCGGCCAGCTGCTGTCCTTGAGCACCGTCAGGGCCCGGTCCGAGAACTCCAGCGCCGGCTTGTCGTAGTCCCGAGCGAACCGCTCGGCAGAATGCCGGACGAGCAGCAGGACATCGTCTCCCCGCTCGCGCAGCGGCGGCACCGCGATGGTGACCACGTTGAGCCTGAAGAAAAGGTCCTCACGGAACACGCCCTTCTTGACCCGCCCCAGCAGGTCCTTGTTGGTTGCGGCGATGACCCGCACGTCGACCTTCCGGGACCGGGTGTCGCCGACCATGCAGACCTCCCGATCCTGGAGTATCCGGAGCAGCTTGACCTGCATCGAAAGCCCGGTGTCGCCCACCTCGTCGAGGAAGATCGTGCCCCCTTCCGCAGTCTGGAAGAACCCGGCCCTGGTCTCGGTCGCCCCGGTGAAAGCACCCTTGACATAGCCGAAAAGCTCGCTCTCGAGAAGGCCCTCCGGTATCCCGCCGCAGTTCACCGGGACGAACGGTGCCGAGGAACGCGGACCAGAGTAGTGGATCGCCCGCGCCACCAGCTCCTTGCCGGTGCCGCTCTCGCCGGTGATCAGGACCGTCGCAGAAGTGGCCGCCGCCTTCGATATCGCGTGGTAGACCCGCTTCATGCTTTCCGACTCGCCGATCAGCCCGTAGGTCGGCCCGGCCGTGTCCGGCGCGCCGCCCCGACCCACCCGCCTGAGCCGGAGCTTGGCCAGGCTGCGCTCGACCGCAGCCAGCAGTTCCTCGTCGGTAAATGGCTTGGCCAGGTACTCCTCGGCACCGGTCTTCACCGCCTCGACCGCGCTGGCGACCGAGGCGTAGCCCGTGATCATCATCACCTCGGTGTTGACGTGGTTCTCGCGCACATGACGGACCAGGTCCATGCCGCTGACCTTTGGCATCTTGAGGTCGGTCACCACCAGATCCACCTCGTTCTCGTCCAGGAGCGCCGTCGCCTGGGCAACGTCGCTCGCAGTCAGCACCCGGTAGCCCGCGCCCTCCAGGTTGCGCCGGAGAACTTCACGGGTCGGTTCCGAGTCGTCGACCGCCAGGATGGTCTGTGGCTCGTCTTCCTTGTTCATGGTCAGGCTCCTTTCTCCACCCGGCCGTCGGGCGATCGTGGGAGTCGGACGCGGAACGTGCTGCCGACCCCGACCTTGCTGTCGACCTCGACCGCGCCTCCGTGGGCGGTCACGATGCCGTGCACAACCGCCAGGCCGAGCCCGGTACCCTCGTCCACGTCCTTGGTCGTGAAGAAGGGCAGGAACACCTTGCGCCGGAGCTCCTCGGTGATGCCGATTCCCGTATCGCCGACCTCCAACGTCACCTGTTCTGTGTCAAAGGAAGTCCGGATCGTGAGCTTCCCGCCGTGCGGCATCGCCTGTATTGCGTTGACGACGAGGTTGATCAGGACCTGGAGCAGTTGCCCCGCGTCAGCACTGATCAGCGGCATGCCTTCAGCCAGTTCCCGGCGCAGCGCGATACCGCCCTTGGCGCACCTGCCTTCCAGAAAATAGAGCCCGTCCTCCGCCAGTTCGTTGAGGTCCATGCTGCCGGTCTGAGGTGGCGACTGGCGGGCGAAGAGCATCAGCTTCCTGATGACCTCGCGCGCGTGCAGCGCCGCCTTCTCGATCCGGGCAACGTCTGCGGCAACCTGTTCGGTCAGGTCCGACCTGCGGGCGACCAGTTGTGCAAACCCCAGGACGTTGGACAGCGGTTCGTTCAGTTCGTGGGCGATGCCGGCCGAAAGCTGCCCGATGGTTGCCAGCCGGTCGGCGTGACGAAGCTGGACCTGAAGCCGCTCGCGTTCGCTCTCGGCCGCGTGCCGCTCGGCCAGCAGTGCGACCTGGCGGCCGACGGCGTCAATCAGGCTGGTTTCTTCAGGCAGGAAGGGGTCGATGTCGATTTCGTGCGTCGGTGACGGATATCTGACCGCAACCAGTCCCCGCCGTTCGGTACCGGTGATGACATCGGTCCTGAGTTCCGGCCCCTCGTCCACCCATCGGTCGGTCCGGACATCGAAGTCGTCGAACATCACCCGTGCCGCGGCGTTGTCCGGGAACTGGAATGCCGCGCAGAGCTGCTCGGCGACGCCGGTCAGCAGCTCACTGTCAAAGCCGCGGTGCGCCTCGGCAATCTGGGAGATGTTGTACAGACATGTGAGCTCCTTGATCCGCTCGCGCAGCGCCGCCTGTGCCCGACGGTCGGCGATGGCAAGACCCAGGGTCTGGGCGAGTTCTTCGAACCGTCCGACCTCGTCCCCGGTGCAGCGGCCGGGCTGTTCGCTCCTCAGCAGCATCAGGCCGGCCTTGCGGTCGTCGACCACGAACGGTATCAGCGCCAGAGAACGCGTTCCGTCCTCGAACTTCAGCGCGGCCGGACCCTCACCGCCGGCCAGGACCACGCCCTGGCTGAGATCACTGCACCAGAAGCTCCCGTTCTCGGTGAAGAAGGGTGACCCGGTCGGTACCGAGCTCTGGACCAGCATCCGGCAGATGTCCTTGAGCGCGGGTGCGTGCTCGAAACCGAATTCACACTCTCCCCCGCTTTCCTCGGGAAGCAGCTGAAAGTCATACCTTTCCTTCTGGCCGTCGCTCGCCGACCAACGATACCTGATCCTCGGCCCCCGGACCAGAAGGTCGAGATTCCTGCACCGCGTATACTCGAGGACTAGTCTGGAAGCAACGCGCAGGAAGTCGATCCTCGACACCCCCTGGTTCGCGATCCTGAGAATCTGTCGCTCAAGCGACAGGAAGTCTCTTCGCCTGCCGAAACCAGCTGTTTCGGTGGCTTCTGGAGGACCTGTGTTCGAAGAAGTCATACCTGATCCAATAGACGCCTTTCGGGAAGACATCGGCTGTCAGGCCAGAAGTTACTGCGGTTCGAGTCACAGTCAAACACGCTGAACCTGCCGCGCAATGAAACGGCCTGGACCCGGGCGGGTTCAAGAAAGGAAGGGGCAGCGCGTGAATGAACGCTGCCCCTTTCCGGTCCTCGGGTGTCTACTTCGCCAATACGACCGTCTTCTGGATGCCGAAGGCACCCGGTGCGTTCAAGTGGTAGAAATAGGTCCCATTGGCGATTCTTCTGCCTGCGCTGTCTCTGCCGTTCCATGTCGCCGAGTAGATCCCGGCATTCTGCTGCCCGTTGTGCAGCACGGTCACTATCCGGCCGGTGTTGTCGACGACCTGCACGGTGACATGCCCGGCCATCGGCACCTGCCAGCGTACGGTCGCCGAGCTGGTCAGCAGGTTGGGCCGGGCCTCGAACAGCACCTCGGTCGCGCGCTTCGGAGCCGGCGTTTCCTCGATGCCGCTCAACTGGTACATCCACGGTGTCGTGAACGACTCGACCCTGTCCGGTTCGAGCTCGATCAACTCGGGGTACATGCCATCCTCGTACCCTTCGCCGCTGACCTCGATGCGGTAGTCGCCCGGCAGCAGGTCTTCGAAGAGGTACTCGCCGTGCTCATCGGTCACCGTCTCGTAGCTGGATTCCCCGCCGATGGCGGTGACGGTCATACCGGCCAGGTCTTCCTGGGTGTAGCCGTCGAACACGAAACCCGCGATGCCGGCGCTCATCCGCGGGCATTCGCGCAGCGCGAAGTCGATGTCATGGACCGTGTCGCCGTCTGCGACCGTGACCGTATCCGGGTAGACCGCCGGGAAGTGGTAGCGGGCCGAAGCGCGCACGAGGTATGAACCCGGCCTGATCCTGAGCAGGTAGTTGCCGGACGAATCGGTGTACGCCATACCCTGGCCGTGCATGCTGCGCACGAATACGTGGGCGTGGAAAATCGGGTCCCCGGTCGCCGAGTCGGTCACCGTGCCCGCGATGAAGCCCCACTGGCCGCCGCCCATCGGCACGAGCTCGAAGTCGACGTCCTCGGTTACCTGACCTTCGACCACGTCGACCGTCTCCGGTGCCGAGGGTTCGAACCCGCGGACATGGGCCCGGACTTCGTACTTGCCCGGGATCAGGCCGCGGATGGCGTACTCGCCGTCCGGGTTGGTGTTCGAGTATGCGCGCGACGGACCGCTCGCCACCACGTGGGCACCCACGATCGGGTCGCCGGTCTCGGCATTGGTCACCAGGCCGGCGATGCCACCGGTCCCCTGGCCGCCCGGCTCGAGCGTGAAGTCGATGTCGTCGACAACCTGGCCGGCCAGAACCTCGACGCTGTCGCCGTACGCACCGGGCTCGTACCCGGGAGCGGCCGCGCTGACCCAGTACTTGCCCGGAGGCAGCATGCCGATGACGTATCCCCGGCAGCACTGGGTGACCTGGTGCGTGAACTCATCGTTCTCCGCCTTGACCACTGCACCGCGGATTATCTCATTGGTCTCAGAGTCGGTCACCTCGCCTGTGATAGCACCGTGTCTTGGCGCGCAGGGCTCAAGTGCAAAGTCGATGTCCTCTGTCGTCTGACCCCCGACCACTGCGACCGTGTCGGGATAGGTCTGGCCCTGATAGCCCTCGGCCGTAGCGGTAACGAGGTAGTCGCCCGCCGGCACACTGTCGATGGTGTATTCCCCGTACTCATCGGTGTACGCGCCGAGCCGGTGGAAGGTATGCACCCAGGCGCCCTGGATCGGGTCATTGGTCTCGGCATCGATCACCGTGCCCGAAATCGCGCCGTACTCGACCGGCTGGGCAGGCTCAAGCGCGAAGTCGATGTCCTCGGTCGTCTCGCCCGCGACTACGACCACCGTATCCGGGTACACCGCGCCGTGATAGCCGTCTGCCCTCGCGCCTACGATGTAGTCGCCCGCCGGAACGCTGTCGATGGTGTAGTCGCCGTACTCGTCGGTGTAAGCGCCGAGCCGGTGCGTGGTGTGCACCCAGGCGCCCTGGATCGGGTCATTAGTCCCGGCATCTGTCACCGTGCCCGAGATCGCTCCGTATTCGACCGGCTGTCGGGGTTCGAGCGCGAAGTCGATGTCCTCGACGGTCTGCCCCTGCTCGATGTAGATTGTGTCCGGGTACACCGCCGGCTCGTATCCGGTGGCTGAAGCGGCCACGACGTACGCGCCCGGCCGCATCGGATGCAGGGTGTAGTCACCGGCGCTGTCGGTGTATGCCATGCCCGCGTGCATCGCGTGCACCCTGGCATTGAATATCGGGTCACCGGTCTCGTAGTCGGTAACCGTGCCCGAAATCGTCATGGTCTGTGCCGTCGCCAGCCCAGCAACGGACAGTACCGTCAGTATCATGACCAGCTTTCTCACTGGTTCCTCCTTTTGGATGTGTTGGATCTCATATGGCCGACTGCCGCATCTTTGCAGAAAGACACCCTAACAACGAGAGCAAGAAACATGCCCGCTCGCCAGAAGCCCGCAGTGTCGTTCACGCTGCGGCTGAACGAACCTCATGGTGTCTTAGACAACCCCCACAGGTGTGCAGAATCTGCGCAGTTGGGTGAAGCGGCTTTACAGTTCGAGCAGGGCGTCGACCAGGCTGTAGAGCCAGATTGCGCCGGTGGTGCCGATGGTGATTGACCGGGCTCGATACCATGTGTTGGCGGTCTGGTACCGTTCCTGGATGTCCTGCAGCTCGGTCGCGGCCAGGTAGTCTCCGTGGGCATCCTGGTAGTTGACGTGGGTGAAGACCAGACCAGCGACCGAGAAGGCCCCGGCGCCCAGTAGAAACCAGCCTTTCACCGGCTTGTCGTTCTGAACCTGGGCCAGGCCCGGCACGAGCGCGGAGAGCGAAGCGCGTCGGCCGACCCGGACCGTATCAGTCCGGGCCTCGGTCCTGGTGTCCGGCTCAGGCGCGGATTTCCTACCCGCCTTCACCTGTTCGAACACCGCTCTAATCTTGGGGGACACGGTCTCCGGGTCGAGTCCGTATTCAGGGACCAGGTCGAGCAGGTCTGCGAACGCAGTCGCGGCCTCACGGTTGCGGCCCAGCGCAACCAGCGCGAACCCGCGCAGCCGGTACGCCTCGACCGAATCCAGTGCCGAGCCGGCCTCAGCCAGCAGTCCGGCCGAGCGCTCGACCACCTGTTCGTACTCGCCCCCACGGTACAGGTCCTGGACCTGGACCAGGGAGCAGACCAGTAGCAGGACTATCACCTGAGAACGGTCACTTTGGCCGGGACCCGCTCGCGCTGCGCGTCCGCGAGCCGCACGAAATACACCCCCGGCGACACTCTCGCTTCGCCGACTCCGATGCCCTCCGCCACGCTCCTCCCGGTGTTGTCCAGCAGTTCCCAGCGTCCCTCGGACGCAATCCGGACCCTGCCCGAGGCCACGGTCACACAGGCAGCTCGCATTGGCTGAAGTTCGTGGGACTGCTCCTCGATGCCGACGATGAAAGGCGGATGGGTCAGTGACTGGCCAAGCAATCGCTCCATGTCCCGGCCGCCGACAACCACTATCAACGTGTCTTCCACGATTGCGGCTCCGTGTCCCATTCTCCCCGACGGTAGAGGTTCAACCTCAGTCCACTGGCCGGTTAGCGTATTCAGCACCTCAACCGAGCCAGTCCGCATGCTGGGTCCCTGGCCGCCGATTGCGCAAACAAGTTGGTCGCGGAGGACCTCGTACCCGATCGCCGGGAAGTCGCTCCGGGGGTATTGCATCGACATCTGCTCATCGTACCAGCGGTTGCCGAGGAAATACTCCGCTGACGAAAGGTGGTTGAAGTACTTGCCCCCGACCGCGTACATTCTGTCTCCGACCACCGCGAGGCCAAGACCTGCCCTTGGCACGTGCAGGGAGTCTACCTTCTGCCAGAGGCCGGGCGCAGGCGTCGGGACAAAGCGGGCGACCTCTTTCAGGTAGCGACCTTCGTTGTACATGCTGTACCCGCCGACCGCGTAGAGGTGGTTGCCCAGGACCGCGGCACCCAGTGCCTGCGCCGGCCAGGGCAGGGACGCGACCGTATCCCAGGTGTTGGCAGCCGGGTCGAAACGGTCGACCCGGTTGGTCTCCATCCTGGTATCGGTCCCGCCGATGACATAAATCTTGCCATCCAGCACCGCACAGCCCGCGTAGGCCCTGGGCCAGGGCATGGACGTGAATCCGGTTATCCACGTATCACCATCCACGTCGTATGCCTCTACCTCTGCCCTCGGCTGGTGCATGCGCTCACCCAGTCCGCCAATCGCGAAGACGCGATTGCCGATCGCGGCGCATGCGAAGGCTTGCCTGGGTGTCGGCATCTCGGCGCCGGTTTCCCAGGCCTGAACCAGTGTAAGAATCAGTAGAAGAGACATGTTCTCCTCACATTGTCTGCAACATCCATGCCTACATCTCTTCGAGCACGAAGCTGAAACGGTACGGACCGGTCGTATCGGCCCTGATCATCGCGGTCTTGGACCCGATCTCAGGGTGAGTCAGCGTCAGCATGTACTCACCCGGTAGCAGCGGCACTGCACGACTCATCGGCGTGGTATCCACCACCTGGCCGTCGATCTCAACCACTGCCCAGGGCGATACTACCACCTCGACCATTGCGAACTCCCGGTTCAGGTCAATGGTCAGAGCGGTTTCCGGTCCGGTTACGCCAACAGCCTTGCGCAGGACCGGGAAGTAGGGATTGCGCAGCTCGACTTCGTGCCTGCCCTGTGCCAGCCGGACCGGTCCTGACAGCGGCGTCACGCCCACCAGATTCCCGTCCACAAGCACCTCTGCCCACGGCACAACCACGAGGCTGAGTGTGCCTGTCGGCTTCGGTTCGGATCTCGGCATCTCGTCTGTCCGCACTGCGGCTACCCCGTTCGGAACTGAATACTCCCTCTCAGCTGCCGCTGATTCAGTCCTGTCAGGTACCCCGGTGCTGTCCTCGCTCGCGGCGGTATCCGCCACCAGCGCCGAGCCCGGCAGGACCGCCTGCTCGTTCGGGCGCCCGCCCCACCCAAGAACAAGGTACAACACAATCGCGACAACACCGGCACCCGCCACCGAGACCGATGCTGGTATCAGCACTCTCCTGCTGCGGCGCGTAGCCCCGGCAACCTGCCTGCCGGAAGCGAATGCGGTCCGGACATCGTCCAGGGAGACGTCGCGCCGCTCGCGGTCCTTGACCAGCATGCGCGCCGCGAGCTGCCCGACCGCCTCCGGGACGCCCGGCACTGCCGTGTTGAGCGGTCGCGGCCGATGATTGAGCACCCGGCTCATGGCGTCAGCATAGGTATCGGACTGAAACGGGTTCTTCCCGGTCAGGGCCTCGTAGATGACGATGCCGAGTGAGAAGATGTCGGTCCGGGCATCGGTCGTCAGACCCCGGGCCTGCTCCGGCGACATGTAGGCCGGAGTGCCGATGATGCTGCCTTCCTGGGTGAGCTGGCCGAAGTCCCGCGCGAATGCCAGACCGAAATCGGTCAACTTCGCCTCGCCGCGCCGGGACAGCATGATGTTGGCCGGCTTCAGGTCCCGGTGCACCACTTCGTGCTCGTGGGCGTACGCCAGCGCGTCGAGCACCTGCATCAGTATCGGTTTCAGTTTCTCGACCGGCATCGGCCCGTCCCTCTCGAGCCGGTCGCGCAGGGTCTCGCCCTCGATGAACTCGGAAGCAATGTAGAAGTCGTCCTCGCTGCCGAAGTCGTAGACCGTGACGATGTTCGGGTGCCTGAGCCTTGCCTGGAGCAGCGCCTCGCGCCGGAAGCGCTGGACCAGGTCGGCGTCGTGGACCAGCCTGGGGAGCAGGACCTTGAGCAGTACTGTCCGGTCCAGCACCCGGTCCCGGGCCTTGTAGCTGGTCGCCAGCAGGCCTTTCTGTACCGTGCCGAGAATCTCGTACCGGTCAGTTCGCTTCGACATCGTCATTCTTCCACTCGGCCAGCTTGTTGAGCAGGGTCCGGCGCGATATCCCCAGGCTGGCCGCAGTCCTGGTCCGGTTGCCGCTGAACTGCTTGAGCCGCTCGAGCACGACCTTCTTCTCGATCTCGGCCACCGACGCGTTCGAATCGAGCAATGCGTCCTCTGCCCCTGCCGAAGCCGGATTGTGAAGCATGACGTCGGACTCCTCAAGCTTCGATCCCGAACACAGAACCACTGCGCGTTCAATCACATTCTCCAGCTCCCGGACATTTCCCGGCCAGGAATGCTGCACCAGCCGGTCGAGCGCAGCACCGGCGATCCCCTCCACCTTCTTCCCGAGCCGCTCGGTGCTCTGCTTCAGGAAGTGGTTGACCAGCAGGGGCAGGTCGTCACGTCTCCGCCGGAGCGGCGGCAGCTCGACCGGTATCACATTCAGCCGGTAGAACAGGTCCTCGCGGAACCGCCCCTGGACAACCATGTCGGGCAGGTTCCGGTTGGTCGCGCTGACTACGCGCACGTCGACGTGGAAGGTACGGTTGTCCCCTACCCATCGGATTTCGCCGCTCTGCAGCACCCGAAGCAGCTTGGGCTGAAGCGCAAGCGGCAAATCGGCCACCTCGTCAAGGAACAGCGTGCCGCCGTTCGCAGCCTCGAACAGCCCGCGCCGGTCGGTCACCGCGCCGGTAAACGCACCCCTCCTGTGCCCGAACAGCTCAGCTTCGAGCAGGTTCTCGGGAATCGCGCCGCAGTTAACCGGCACGAACGGCTGTCTGGCGCGGGGGCCGTTGAAGTGAATTGCCCGGGCCACCAGCTCCTTCCCGGTCCCGGTCTCGCCAGAAACGAGCACCGAGGCATCGGTCGGAATCACCCGGTTCATCATCTCGTATACCGACTTCATGGACTCGCTGCGCCCGACGATCTCCGGGAACTGCTGCCACTGCCTGGCAGCGGCGCGCAGCTCCCTGCTCTGGGACGTCAGTGCTTCGTACATCCGGGCGTTCTCGATCGCCAGCGCCGCGACCCCGGCGAACGCACGCAGGAACGGCAGGGCGTCCTCGTGGAACACGTTCTTGTCGGTCCGGCTGTCAAGGTAGATCGCCCCGATGACGCGTTCCTTGCATACCAGCGGTGCGCACGCAATAGAGCGTACCCCGCTGACAATGATGCTCTGTGCCGCAGGAAACGAGCCCGGCGCGTCCAGGAACACTCTGGGCTCGCGGCTTTCCAGCACCTCCTGGAGCGCGGTGCGCGACACCTGGCTCAACTCCTTCTCGATTGCACCCTCGATGTTCCGGGCCACAGCCACTTCCATTTCGCCTTCGGGCCCGGAAGTGAACATCAGCAACCCGCGATCGGCGTTCATCGTGCCCAGCGCCTCGTCCATTACCTTGTCCAGCAGTTCGTCGGGTTCCAGTATGGAGTTGAACAACTGGCCGATGCGGTAGAGCGCCTCGTAGGGCTGCGCCGGACTGCCGGTATCGCGCTCACTCGGCACGGAAACGCTCCTCCTGGGACCGGGATGAGTTGCCGAAGACGTCGATCGCCTCGCTGTAATCGTTCTCCATGTCGCCCGGGTTGCTGTAGAGGAAGATCCCGGAACCGTCATATTCGAACCCGTAGGACAGCAGCCACACGCC
>Ga0209536_100011979_pt1 | contig 12648 bp, 14 predicted proteins | sample DeeMarSeWOR28_12_FD_187461 | JGI IMG/M metagenome (GOLD analysis project Ga0209536, IMG submission 187461) | Marine sediment microbial communities from White Oak River estuary, North Carolina - WOR-2-8_12 (SPAdes) (version 2) | ecosystem: Environmental > Aquatic > Marine > Intertidal zone >...
GTACGATTTCCTGTTGGACGGCGACAAGACAAAGGAAGTACGGCTGATGCCGGAAGATGTGATCTTCATCCCGCCGGTCGGGCCGCTTGCAGGGATCACCGGCAATGTAAAGAACCCTGCGATATATGAATTACGGGACGAGACAAGGCTGCTCGATATCATCGGGATGGCTGGGGGGCTGACCAGCAGTGCATTTCGCGGCCGCGTGCAGGTCCAGAGGGTTGAAGACCATGAGGTCAGGACCCTCTTTGAGGGGGATCTCGTTGATCTTGAAGACAGATCAGACAATAATTTTATCCTCAGCGACGGAGACCTGATAAAAATCTATCCGGTGACTGACTCATCGAGCACGGTGAGGCTTGCAGGCGCCGTCGGAAACGAAGGGGAATATGCCATTGAACCGGGCGTAACGCGGCTGGGTGATGTGATCGCAAAAGCAGGGGGACTGCTCTATTTTGCCTCGGGCAATGCCGAGCTTACCCGCCTGACGGTTACCCCGGCGGGGCCGGTCACGGAAATAAGAAAAATCGACGCGGCAAAGGCTGCAGCGGGTGATCAGGAGCATGACGTGCTCCTGCAGTTTAATGACTACATCCTCGTGCAGACAGTCCCCGAATGGGGGATGTACCAGACCGTGTCCATTCAGGGAGAAGTCAAATTTCCGGGCAGCTATACCATTCAAAAAGGGGAAACCCTTTCCTCACTTATAGAACGGGCAGGAGGGTATACGGACAACGCATATCTCCGGGGAGCGGTGTTTACCCGGGAGAGGGTGAGGGAGCTCCAGCAGAAGAGCATCGAAGAGATGATCGCCCGCCTTGAGGCAGGGCTCCTTGCCAGTGGCGCCGTAGAGGCGTCTGCCGCGTTCTCAGGAGAAGCAGTTGAGGCAAAAAAAGTTGAACTGGAACAGAAAAGGAAGTTTATCGAGTCGCTCAGGCAGACCAGGGCAGTGGGCAGGATGTCCATCAGGCTCGCCCATCTGCGGCTGTTAAAAAACAGCCCTTATGACATTGAGCTTGAGGACAGCGATACGCTTACCATTCCGGTAAAACGGAGTGAAGTAAATGTGGTCGGCTCGGTCATGTCTCAGGGTTCGTTCATATTCTCAGAAAGCCTGAGTTACAAAGATTACCTTGCCATGGCCGGCGGATACGCCCGGTATGCGGATGAGAAAAATGTCTATGTGCTCAAGGTGGACGGCAGTGCACGAAAACTTGCAAACGGCCTGGTGAGCTGGAACCTCACGAAAGACCGGTGGGAGATGAACGGATTCGGCGATAATATAAAAGAGCTCGAACCGGGCGACACCATCGTCGTGCCCGAAAAGCTTGATCGGATGGCATGGATGCGGGAGATAAAGGACATAACGCAGATTCTCTATCAGATAGCGGTGACGGCAGGGGTGCTTATAGTAGCGTTCTGATGTAAGTATGGAGTAAAGCAGTAAGGAGTAAGCAGGAAAAAACAAGCAGGGAATGACAGCAGGCGGAGAGCACAATTATTTCTGCTGTATACTGCTTACTGCATACCGCTTACTGCATACTATAAAAAAAGGGGGACATGGATATAGCAAGTAAGCAGTATGCAGTAGGAAGTAAGCAGTACAACGGATACAAGGATCTTAAAGTCTATCAACGTGCTTATAAATTGGCAATGGATATTTTTTATGAAACAAAAACATTTCCTGCTGAAGAAAAATATTCACTTACTGATCAGATAAGAAGATCATCAAGAAGCATTCCGGCAAACATTGCTGAAGCATGGAAAAAAAGAAGATATTCAAAGATGTTTATCAGTAAATTGATAGATTGTGCAGGTGAGGCAGGTGAAACTGAAGTCTGGCTCGATTTTGCAAAAGACACCAGCTACCTGTCCATCGAAAAACATGAGTATTTTTTGAGTAGCTATAATGAGATTAACCGGATGCTTTACAGCATGATTCATAAGCCCGAGAAATTCTGCACTCAGAATACAACACTCAGGAAATAATGCAGGCCAGCAGGTATAGTGTGTACGCTATCCTGCGTACTCCTTATTCCTTACTCCGTACCGTCTTCCGTACTGTCTTCCGTGCTGTCTTTTCTTTTCTGCATACCGCATACCGCATACTTCTTACTCCCTTTCCAGTGCTGCCCTCTGCTTACTGTTTACTGCTTACTGTCTTCCCACTTCTGCTTACTGCTTACTGCCTACTGCTTACTCCTGTAAGAGCGAGTGACAAGCCTTTCATCTCCCCGACAAACTGGGGCGGTACCGGGCTGATAGAAATACCTACGGCACGGGTGATGCAGGAAAACAGCGTCCGTGCCGGTTTCGGACAGGCAGATCCGTACCGGTATTACTACGGAGCGGTGAGTCCGCTGAAAGGGCTGGAATTCAACTTAAGGATTACGGAATTCATTGATATAGAATTTGAGGATCAATCTACAGCCAAAGACAAGGCCTTTGATGTAAAGTACCAGTTTCTTCCCGAAGGAAAGTACACACCTGCATTTGCAATTGGCTTCAATGATCCGCACGGAACACGGCTGTATCCATCCCAGTATATTGCAGCAAGCAAGCAGATATATCCATTTGACTTCACGATAGGGTTCGGCAACGGGCGGTTTGGCGACGAACCACTGCCTGAACAGGGAGAGGGCTTCAAACTGGAGATATTCAGTGACACCGGTGACTGGCTGCGTGACTCGAATTTTTTCGGAGGCATTCAGTTTGCCCCGTCTGAAAAATTTGCAATGATGGTTGAATACAGCCCGATCAAATTCGATGAGCAGACGAGGGACCCTGCGCAGAAAGAGCATTTCAGGGACCCCGTATCATCGCAATTTAATTTTGGTATCAGATATAAACCGGTGGAATGGTTTGAAGTAGACCTCAGCTATCAACGGGGTGAAGAAATCGGGGTAAACGCCTCACTCGCATTTGATATCGGAAATCCGCTGCTGCCAATCTACGATCCCCCGTACCGGGAAGATCCGGCTTTCACGCTTGATCCGGCAGCTGCGAGGATCGAGCGTGCGTTATATGCTTCGGGTTTCAGTGACATTGGAGTGCTCATGGAAGATGATGCATTATGGATTCAGGCACAGAATGATAAATATTATTTCGACGCAACAGCGATCGATACTATCCTCCGGTTAATTATTGACAGAGTTCCGCCTGGTGTCGAAAAGATTCATATCATCCTGACAGAAAACGGCATCCCGCAGATTGCGTTTCATACGGGACGGGCAGATGTCGTGGATTTTCAGGATAACAGACTGAGCGTGAATGAACTGTATCACCTGGCAGATGTTAAAACCGATACAACGCGGGGGCCGGATGTTCAGACAACATATTCAAAGAGACTTTTTTACGGATTAAAACCGTCCTTTGAGACATTCCTGAATGACCCGTCGGGATTTTTTAAATACCGGCTTGGACTGTCCGGCTGGACAGGCTACAATCCCTGGAAGGGGGCGACACTTATTTCATCCGTTGAAGGATATCCGGTGAATAATATTTCAACATCGAACGAGCCGCTCTCCATTCCGGTGAGAAGCGACATCGTGCTGTACAAAAAAGAAGATGTGGCTCTGGGCAGACTGCTCATTGACCAGATTTATAAAGCAGATCATGAAATTTATGGAAAGCTTTCTGCCGGACTTCTGGAGATCGAGTATGCGGGGGTTGATGCTGAAGTTGCAAAACCGGTGCTCAGCGGGAGGGTGCTGCTGGGCCTCAGCGGCAGTATCGTTAAAAAAAGGGAAGCCGGCCAGCCCTTTAAGCTGAAGCGGGACGATGTAAAGGACTACTATACTACTGCATTCTTCAATACGCGGGTGAATGTTCCGGAAATGGATATTGCAGTCGATCTCAAGGCAGGCAGATTTCTTGCCGGCGACCCGGGGGTGAGATTTACCGTCTCAAAGTTTATCAACGGTATAATCCTCACGGCATGGTACTCGATCACGGACACATCTGATTTTACGGATTCTTATAATGACGGGTATAATGACAAAGGGATCAGTGTCTCCATTCCCCTGAGGATGCTGCTGGGCGGTGATTCGAAAACAGTCTTTCATTATTCCCTCTCTCCATGGACGCGGGATACAGGACAGGACATCGACCATTATAGTACGCTTTTTGACTTTATCGGTAGAAAAGTCAATATTCTGATTGACAAAGATGTACAAATGATTTATAGATAGATACATACAGTGACCAGAGTTGAGGTTGAACCTCCGTTTTGGAGGTTCAACCTCTGCATGGTTTTAAACAACCGGATACGTTAAAGGAGATGAAATGAAAAAAATAATAGCGGTCATGGTAAGTTTCTCATTCCTTGTTTTCTGCAGTTATATCCCGAGCGGTTACGCTGAAGAGTCAGAAGTCGTCTTCCAGAAAATATCAACCATCGAAAAGGCGAAAAAAATTGCAAAGGCATCAGACGGTGAATACTGGGAGGCTTCGGAATACTGGGACAAGCCGCCCTCACCTCCTGTAAAAGGAACGGACAAGATAGCGCTGCCTGTTCAGGATGAGGCAACCGGTGATGTCATCGGCTATATTGTTGCAGACAAGGAAAAACTCATAGCAGCCCTGAATGCCGAGGGGCTGACCCAGGTCGCAAATGCCCTTGCAGCAGCTGAAGCCGGAAGCGTTGCCGGAGATGCGGCAACGGCCAGTTTCCTGAGCGGGACTACTGCAAAAGTCATCTTAGGCGTCGTGCTGGTGGCTGGAATCGCCATTGCTGCCAGTGGCGGCGGTGGCGGCGGTGGTGGTGGTTCGACGTCAGGGCACTAATGTCCGGTACACTGTTTTAAAATGCGGAAACCCTTAATCCTCATCCTTGTTGTTTTGCTCCCTGCGCTTCTTCTCTTTCCAGCCTCTCAGCCCGAAGCCGCAGATCAGAGTCTCCTGACTGATGCAATTCTTGACTCTGCGGAAAGGTTTTTCCTCTCCTTGAAAGAGCGTGATTTCGAGACAGCATGGAATACATTGTCAGAGAAGTCCCGTGAATCAATCATACATGATATATATGAAGCATCGGTCACGATAGGCGGCACGCTCCGGAGAGAAGACATCATCAGGGACTTTGAAAGGAGAGGCGTGATATTCAGGAATTACTGGACATCATTTCTCCGCACATTCGACGCTGATCTTGTCCTTGAACAGAGCCTGTGGAAAATGGGGGCCATCAAGGAGACGAAGGCTGAAATCATAATTCAATTCAATAAATTCAGTAATCCCACTATCCTCAGGATGCTGAAAGAGGATGAGACGTGGAAAGTCGGGCTCAATGAGACATTTTCGAGAGGGGCAATAGAAAAGTGGCTCGATATTCTCAAAAAAATGTATGGCGTTTGATATTCTTCAGTTTAATGCTGATAACCATCAGGGGCACACTCCTTAGCAGTGATGTAAGATCTTTCATCAGACAGGGAAGCCTGTTCCAGAATTTCTCTAATCGACAAACGGCATTTAATATCTTTGCTTCAGGGCACCTATGTTATTTTCTTATTTTAACGCTCTTCGCCTGAAATCTTTTTTAAAGGTGGCGCAGATACATTCTTCCACAGTCTCCCCTGTCTGGAACTTTTGGGGCAGAGTGCACTATGCATTATCTCAGATTAAATTTTTCCCGGAAAGTACCGATAACATTGAAAAGAGGATGGGATGTGAACTTTTAAACCCTATGGGAAGGATCAAAACATGAATAAACAGCTCTTTATAGCAGTCTTAATCTGTTGTTTTATTGTATCAGCCGCAGCCCTTCAGCCAGTTGAGGGGAAAAAAAGTGTAATGATCCCGAATGCAGCACTCGTTATTGCTTCAAACCCGCCGGCTGAAAACCTCCCTGTGAAAAAACCGGTACAGGAATTTGTTCAGCAAAAACCCGCTGCCGCGCCCGCACCGAAAGTCGTAAAACAGGATACGGTGTTTCTCTATGAAAATATCGCTGCAGTTGATTATTTTAATCTTGGCATTTCACTGCGCAATGAAGGGATGTACGAACAGGCGATCGAGGCATTCAATCACGTCCTGCTGATTACCCCCGGTTACGGGGATGCTTATTATAATCTTGCCCTGGCCTATTTGGCGCTCGGCAATGGTAATGCTGCATTTGAAGAATATCAGATTCTGAGAGGCATTGATCCAGGGATGGCTGATGGCCTGTACAATGAAATTACCAAGAATGCCCTGTCAGACATGGGCAACAAATTTATTGTGCAGGTTGGTGCGTTTAGAAATAATGCGTATGCTGAAGCCATGATCGAAAAATTAAAGGGGAGATATTTCCACGCATATATAGAAAAAACGGAGCAGTTGAATAAAGTGAGAATCTGCGGGATCAAATCAAAAGAGCAGGGCAATCGCATGATGCTCGATATCGGCAATGAATTTAATATCAAGCCCTACCTTGTGAAGCTGAAATAGCGGTTTACAGGAAAGCATCTTCTTTTATTTCCCAAGATGGACAAGAACGGCCGACAGCAGGGAAGCGCTGCGGCCCAGCTGTCTATATGCCTCTGCCTGTGTCATCGTTCTCTTTTCCTTTTTCAGGGTGTGCCCAAGTTTCGCTGAAACATTGGCAATGCCGGCGATCTCTCTTGCGAGGTCTTCTTCAAAGTGGTCAGGCCGCAAGCTGATTTCATGCATATGGTCTTTGATTTTCTGCAGGTTGTTCAGAATATGTTCATTTACAATACCGTCATTTGACGAATGATACTGTCTGTTGAAATCGTCATATGGCATGTTATGAAGGGGCTGGGACAGGTCAGTGATATAATGAGCGCAAAAAGAGAGGTGATACTCCCCGTATTTACCGCTGTCAAGGGCTTTTTTGTATTCTCTTAAAGAGGCCAGGACAGCCCCGTAGAGATGCCCCTCTTCATCGCGTGGATTGTTATATCTGTCGATCTGTTTCATAATGACTGAAGGCGTGATCTGAACATTTGAATTATTGTTAAAGAAATGATTGTACCCCTCGATAGACCCGGCCTTTATTTTCGCCATGTCAGCGCCCGCTGCATTAAACCACTTGTGATAACCGGAAACCTGTGCCACGGCAAGGTGGGTCTCATCGTGCCATCCAAACGCGGCATGCACATGGAAAAGTAACAGAAAGGCGATGAATGGCAGCAGGCTCCTGATTACTGTTTTATTTGAATACAGGGTGAACTCTTTTCTCATGGGACCAGAGTTGAGGTTGAACCTCCGTTTCTGGAGGTTCAACTTCTGCATAGTCTTATGATCTGAGCAATGCATTCTCGGTTGCATGATTTCATGCAAATAAACTTATTTGTAGTTAACTATTTTCCCTGCAATCCCGAATGTCCTGCCGGCTTCAACATCAACCCTGATTACCTCAACGACTGCCTTCAGCGGTCTGATCTTATCGCTCCTGGGATCGATAGTGATTTCGAGAGAACTCCCTGCTGAGAGCTCATTCTGCGTCGAAAAGTGGATCCCTGAATGACTCAGGTTGTTGCACATTCCTGAAAAAAGATTACTGCTGCCGTCAAGCGTATAGGTAAGGTCTGAGTTGATCACCACACGGGGATATGCCCGCTTCTCAATATAATTCATTCTGCTTTTCAAAATACTTCCTCCAACCGGGTAAAAAAAATTTCGAATAATTTGTTATTTTAACATACGGAGGCGGGCCGGGCGGAAAAAACAGCAGGCAGTAAGCGGCAGGCAGCAACGACAACAGCGTGAAAGGACGGCGTAAAATACAGACATGACTTCTGTGCATGACAGGAAAGGCGGGATACGTATTGGTGTTATTTCGGACACCCACGGGTTGCTGCGTTCTGAGGCGGTTGATGCCATGGAAGGTGTTGAACTTATTATTCATGCAGGAGATATAGGCAGAGACATGATTCTCGATGATCTCAAATCTATTGCACCGGTTGTTGCTGTGCGCGGGAATATGGACAACGATGCATGGGCATGCCGGCTGCCTGTAAACGATACATACCAGGTGCGTGATCACCTGATCTATGTTATTCATGACCTGAACCGGATCGACCTGGACCCATGTGCAGCCGGCGTCAGTGTGGTCATAAGCGGGCATTCACATAAACCATCGGTGAAGACCCGGGACGGTGTGCTCTATCTCAATCCCGGAAGTGCAGGCCCCCGAAGGTTTAAACTGCCGGTGTCTGTAGCATTCCTGCACGTAAACGGGACGTCAGTGAAAGCAGAGATCGTACAGTTGAATGTCTGATACAGCGTCGAAGAGCAACAGGTCCGTCGTGCCGCAGTTTCCCGCCTTTCCCGCTTTCTGCAGGGGGTTGACAAGCTCTTAATTTCAGCTACAATGAAAGTAGAAAACAGGTAAGCGATCCCTGAAACGGGTTACCCGGAGGATCAAGCAAATCGATCAGAGGGTGGGAGTTAAATGTGGTGTGCAGGCCTCGGCAGGTAAGAGGAAGCCAGAAACATTTGCCGAAACTCTCATAATAGAAAAAGCTCCAAGGGTTTCCGTTCCAGGAGATCGCACAAAACTTATAGAGCCATCTGAAGGCAATTGGTTACGCTGAAAACGGAGAGGCAAAAGGAACGTGCCAACGTTTAAGTTGTCCAAGGAAGCAGGCTGGATGATGACTCTATTTTTTGTGTAAAACTGATGAGTTGCGTCATGTCGTGAGATGACAGTTTTTAGGCCTTCTTTATTTTTCACAAAGGATTTTTGATACGTTTCAGGGTATTCCATTCTATCGGTTTCTTTGAATTCACAATTCCCCCTCTGGTATGAAACAGCCCACTCCCGGTGTGGCCATACAACGGTCCACACCGGGAGTGGGCCGGGAACGCCCGTACCCCTGTATTCCCCTATATAACCTAAAGTCACCATAGAGAAATGACGAAGAAAATACAATGTGTAAAGTTCTATTTATAGTATTAATTCTGATAGTTACAGGGATTCCTGTTTTTGGGGGAGACAGGACGTTTACCAATAATGACCTTGGAAAATACAAGGGCGCTTCAGATAACACCCCCTTAAAAGACAGAAGAAATTACGACAGAATCAATAATTTAATGGACAACCTTTACGGGGACAGACTGGAAGATCACAAATTGAAAAGATATGTGGTTCGCTATACCGGGTCTTCCAGGAGAATCATCTTGCCGGTAACGTTTAATGGCCGCATCACAGCGCCGATGCTGATGGATACCGGTGCTCCCGGTATGTATATTTCGACGAATCTTGCAAAAGAACTCGGGATAATCGGAGATGAGGACAGTGAACTGAAAGTCATGATAGGCGGGATAGGTGGAAAGACGCCCGCCATTTTTACTATCATTGATTCGATATCCGTTGGAGGCATAGAAAACCGGTTTATACCGACCTATGTTTCCGAGACGCTCTTTCAAAACTTCGAGGGACTGATCGGCATGGACTTTATGGCAAACTATTCTGTGAGCATTGATACACGAAACCGGGTAGTCGTATTTGAAGAACGGCCGCAGAGCGCTGATATGCCGGGAGGTCGTGACGAGGCGTGGTGGCGGACAACGTTTCATAATTTTAAATCAATAAGGGCAGAGTGGGAAAATTACAGGGCAGACCTGGCCCAGTACAGCATCACGACTGACAAGGAACGGGAACTAAGGCTGCTGGTAGACCGTCAATCACAGAGGGCCCGGGAATTGTATAACCAGTTGTCGGTCTATGCCAGTGAGCATTCCGTTCCTCTTGAGTGGCGATGAGATGCAGCAAGATATATAATCATGAAGGACTATGAGGGGAATTTGACATGAATGTTTTGAAAATAGTCATCAAGTTTCTTGATGGTTCCCTCATGAAAGGGGATTCAACCGACTTCCTCCCGGACAAAAAATATTTTTATCTGAAACTGATTGAGGGCGGAACAAAAAAGATTGATATAGAGTTGTTGAAGGCGATCTTTTTTGTGAAGGATTTTGAGGGCAACAAGGACCATAAAAAACAGTATAAAGATTTATTGCCATGGGGCGGAAAGAAGATCAGGGTCGAATTTATTGACGGTGAGATAATAATCGGTTATACCGCAAGCTTCTCAACCGGAAAGTACGGGTTCTTTATAACACCGGCTGATTCCGCGGGCAATAACGAAAAAATATTTGCGCTGAACGCGGCCGTAAAAGAGAAGGCGTTTGTTTGAAAGGAACATTTATTCAGCTTATTCTCAGCCCTTCTTTATCATTACTCCGATGTAGGTTGCGGTAAGCTCGGCTTCCAGCGCTTTGAAGTTGCCGGGGCCCTTTAACCGGATGACCAGCTTTCTCTGCCCTTTCTTAATGCCTTCGTATGAAGTGAGGATGCTCTGCAGGCTGAATCCATGTTTTCTTATTAAAGCCGAAATGTCCTTTATGGCGCCGGGCCTGTCCTTTACCGGAAGATAGATCCTGTGCCCGGCATGCCTGATGCCGGAAATATCGACAAGGACGCGGAAAAGGTCACGGTCTGAGATAATGCCGACAAGCCTGTTCCTGTCAAGTACCGGCAGGCAGCCGATATTCTTCTCGAGCATAATCAAGGCTGCTTCTTCAATAGGCGTGTCCGGCGAGGTTGTGATAATACTGGTCTTCATCACTGATTTTACCCTCGTCTTTTCAAGGAAGGAATGCAGTTCATACACATCGAGCGATGCTGCCTTTGACGGGACATACTCCTTGATGTCCCTGTCAGAAAGGATGCCCTTGATTGAATGTCCTTTTACAACAGGAAGATGCTTGATCCCCTTCTCCTTTGTGAGCTTTGCAGCCTCCGCTATGCTGCTGTCAGGGGATACGGTAACTACCTTCTTTGTCATCCAGTCTGCGACGAACATGACGTACTCCTTTAATTTGAAACGAATTTGATTCTCTATGTAAATCTTAAGTCACGGCCCGCCGGATTGCAACCGTTATTTTATAGGAGACAGGAGGAAGCGTTTCAGTGCCACAGGACCACAGTTCATCAGTGACGTTGTGCCACAGTGGCTCTGTTGTTCTGCCTACTGCTTACTTTCCAATTCTTGCCTTTCCCGCCCGGCCCGCTCTTCTCGCCCTCACCGGATAAACGCCATAACCATTGGAATTGTCACCATGGAGAGGGGAGTCTGTACGGTGATAATGCTGGCCATGAGGACACTGTCTCCGCCCAGCTGCCTGGAGAGGATATATGCAGCCGGGGAACCGGGGAGTGCTGCAAACAGGACAGTGATGGATGTTGCCAGGGGGGCAAGACCGAACATGCGGCATGTCATCCACATGATAAGGGGAAATATCATTAATTTAAGAACACAGCTTGCTGTCACCACTGGCCCCGATTTCTGCGCAGCAGTAAAATTCAGTCCTGCCCCTACACTGAGTAAACCAAGAGGCAGGGCTGCCCTGCTGAAGATAGTCAGTATGTCATTTATTGACTGGTGGAGTCCGGTGCCCGAGGCATTGAGCAGGCTTCCCCCTACGCAGGCCAGGACAAGGGGATTGCGCATTATTTCGGAGGCTATTGTACGCCAGCGCCCCATGTCCACTCCCGGTGTGTCATGTCCACACCGGGAGTGGACATGGGGCGTACGGGCTGATTTGCAGAAAACAACAAGGATGCTGACACAGATGACATTGAGGAGAGGAATCAAAACAGACATGGCGATGGAGGCAACGGTAAGCCCCTCGTTTCCAAAGAGCGCAAATGCAGCGGCGAGACCGACATAGGTATTAAAGCGGATGCTGCCCTGAAAAAACGAGGTATATGTATCCTTTCCCAGAGACCACCATGGCAGTGCCAGAAAGAGCAGGGCCGTCATGGCAGCAACAGCAACAAAAATGGCTGCTGCCATAAGCAGATATCCGTAGGAATTCAGCGGGGCGGTCGCTGTTTTTTGCAGGAGAAGGGCCGGAAAGAGCACAAAATAGGTGAGTCGCTCTGCATGCGGCCAGAATGTTTCACCGGGGAAGCCGAAGGAACGCAATCCGTATCCAGCTATAATGACGGCAAATACAGGAAGCAGCGCCATCGGTATTGATATGTTCATATTCATGGTCTTAATCTTTAAAGATCTTGAATTTAATTCAAGATCTTTCAGCCGCCATGGAAGCCTGTTCCATGGCAGCAACCATTGGCCTGCTCACACGCATTGGAATAGAATTCACTATAAATTATGTGGATTAGCTGTCACTTGTATTGCTGTCCGGTTTGTCCCCTGCTGCAGATCCGAAGGACTTTATAAACTCCCTGTTCAGTTTTGCAATAAAGGAAACCTTGATTCCCTTCGGGCATGCTGCCTGGCATTCGTAATGGTTCGAGCAGTTTCCGAATCCCCTCTTCAGCATCTCTTCGGTCATGACACAGACGCGTTTTTTTGCTTCCACGATTCCCTGGGGGAGCATCGCAAGCTGGGTAATTTTTGCAGCGGTAAAAAGCATTGCCGACCCATTGGGACAGGCGGCAACGCATGCTCCGCACCCGATGCATTCAGCTGCATCCATTGCGGTATCTGCGGCAGTCTTCGAGATGAGAATGGCATTTCCATCAGGAACACCGCCGGTATGGACAGACACATAACCGCCGGCCTGGATTATACAGTCGAGGGCGGTGCGGTCCACAATCAGGTCCTTTATGACAGGGAATGCCCTGGCCCGCCACGGCTCGATATAGATCGTGTCACCGTCCTGAAAATGTCTCATGTG
>Ga0209536_100011980_pt1 | contig 12648 bp, 8 predicted proteins | sample DeeMarSeWOR28_12_FD_187461 | JGI IMG/M metagenome (GOLD analysis project Ga0209536, IMG submission 187461) | Marine sediment microbial communities from White Oak River estuary, North Carolina - WOR-2-8_12 (SPAdes) (version 2) | ecosystem: Environmental > Aquatic > Marine > Intertidal zone >...
GAGAGCAAGGCGTCCCGCGGATTGAAAACGGAGCGTACACGTCAGTACGTGAGTATTTCAATTCGCGGGACAACGCAGCTATCGAACATTAACTGGGGTTTTAAACCACTTCTAAATTAATTTGGGAGATATGAACATGCAAAATCGGATACCTGCAGTTTTAATGAGGGGTGGCACAAGTAAAGGACTTTTCTTTCATACGAATCATCTTCCCTCGGATTCACGAATGCGAGATGCGATAATTCTTGCTGCTTACGGCAGTCCAGATCCCAACCGGCGTCAGATCGATGGGATCGGCGGGGCTGTATCGACCACCAGTAAAGTCGCCATTATCAGTCCTTCCGCATCACCCGACTACGATGTCGTATACAATTTCGGTCAGGTTTCAATTGATCGCCCTCTTGTAGATTTCAAGAACAATTGTGGCAATATCTCTTCGGCCGTCGGACCCTTTGCCGTTGATGAAGGCTTAATTGCTGCAACCGAACCCATCACCCGGGTCCGAATTCATCAAATCAATACCGACAAACTGATCGTTGCCGAAGTGCCGGTCAAAAACGGACGCTTTGATGAAGAAGGTGATTATGAAATCGCCGGTGTCCCCGGCAGCGGCGGCAAAATTACCCTGCGTTTTTCCGATCCAGCCGGATCGCTTACGGGAAGGCTCTTTCCCACCGCAAACCTCAAAGATAATCTGGATGTTCCGGGAATTGGCAATATTGAATTAACCATTATCGATGCGGCCAACCCGGTGGTGTTGGTCCGGGCTGCAGTCCTGGATCTGGAAGGAACAGAAATCGAAAGAATCGACACAGATGAAACCGTTAAAGCGCAACTAGAACGCATCCGGTGCGCAGCGGCTGTCGAAATTGGGTTGGCAGACACAATTGAAGCGGCCACCCAAAGAAGTCAGACCGTTCCCAAAATTGCGCTGGTCTCTGCGCCAAAATCATATCAAACCCTGGGCGGCAAAGTCATCGACGTTGCGGAGGTCGATCTTGTGGCCCGTATTATGTCCATGGGGACCCTGCACAAATCCTTTGCCGTCACCGGCGCAGTCGCGACAGCGGGTGCCGCCAAGGTACCCGGAACGATAGCTCACGGTTTACTTCCACCGGAATCAAGAAAAAAAGATGTCGTAAGGATCGGCCATCCCGGCGGGATCATTGAAATGGGTGCGATTGTAAAAGAAACCAGGGACGGTTTTAATTACAAAGAAGCGGTATTGGGCCGCACGGCACGACGTCTCATGGAAGGCTATGTTCTGGTGCCGGAAAAATACTTCTACCGGGATAGCAGGTGAATATCTGTCTCGCGGTTAAGATTTTCAATCAACTAAGAAAGGAAGAATTATGAGCTCAAACCTGGGGTTGTTAACGTACCTGGGTCTCGGTCTGCTGGGAGGTTTGCTGGGTGCGAAATTAAAAATACCGGCCGGTGTCCTTATCGGCGCGATGTTAGCCATTATCTGCTTTAAAATATTTGTGAAAGTGCAATGGGAAATACCGAAAAGCTTCGCCTTTGTTTTGCAGGTATTCGTGGGCATCGGGGTCGGCGCCGCGTTTCAACCCGAACTGGTGCAAGTCATGAAAAAAATTGCCCTACCGGTAATTATTTCGTGCGTGATTCTTATGGGTACCGGTGTTATTTTGGCTATTATATTTACGCGCTTGGGACTGGTTGATTTCGGAACTGCCTACCTGGGAACCAGTCCGGGTGCCATGAGCGCAATGGTTGTGCTCGCTCTCCAGAGCCAGACTCAGCCCATGCTGGTCGTCTGTTTTCATTTCATCCGAGTGGTGTTTGTGATACTCACGACTCCGCTAATTTTCAAGTTGATCTCCAGTCACTGATTCGCGCAAGGCCTGCTTTGCACAAATGTCTCCTTTTATCTAGCCAGAAAACAATTTGATCAATGTGATTTCGGAAGGAGAACCGACCCGCACTGGAGGTCCCCAATAGCCCGTGCCCCGGCTGACATAGATCTGGGTGTTTGCATGAGTATGCAACCCCGATACATAAGGCTGGAGAAACCCGATGACAAAATTCCATGGAAAAAACTGGCCGCCGTGAGTATGGCCCGAAATCTGAAAATCATAACCCGCACGGGCCGCATCAAAAATGGATTTGGGCTGGTGGGCCAGAAGAATTTTAATCATTGTCTCGGGTGCGGCCTGCAGCGCTTTTTGCGGATCCGATCGATGACTGTCGAAAAAATTGCCACCGCGAAAGTCGGTCACGCCGGCCAGCAGGAGCCCGGCCCGGCCGCGGGTAATGATTCGATGCTCATTTAGCAACACCGAAAAACCCAGCCGTTCTATTTGCTCAATCCATTCGATCACCCCTGAATAATATTCATGATTGCCGGTAACAAAGTAATTGCCCAGGGCCGACCTGATTTCCTTCAGGGGAGCCACATCGTAGGCCAGCTGGTCAACGGTACCGTCTACCAGATCGCCGGTTAAAGCGACGATATCCGCTTTAAGAGAGTTGACCACCTCGACGATTTCTTCCACACAGGACCGACCAAAAGTAGGACTGACATGTATGTCTGTGATTTGAACGATCCGAAAACCTTCGAACTCTTGCGGCAGGTGAGGTATCGCAACGGGCAACTCTTTGATATCCGGTATCTGTCTCGCTTCCGCAATGCCGTAACCCGTCGATAAGGCGGCGGTGGCCAGGATCCCGTAATTCATGGAATTAATCAGAAATCCTCTGCGGGAAGGATTTTCGATAGGGTTGGCGGCCGCATTTTTGCGCACCGATTTTGAAATCCGCGCTTTAAGCTTATTGAAGGCACCCACGGTCAACCACATCAAATCCCTGATGACCACGTAAGTAAAGACAAAGCTTAAAAAACCGATCCCCAGATCCCCGATCCAGACGAATAGCTGGATGCCGCTATTATAAGATCCGGATCTGCGCAAAATGATGCCAAAAACGGGCAAAAAGAGAATAACGACGATTGCCAATGCAATCGCAATCTTCCAGATGGGTCTGAAGACCGCTTGACTGAAGAGCCGCATGGTCATGTAAGCGGCAAGCAACGCAGAAACGGCAAAAAATATTATAAAAAACAAAAACGTATTCATGCTTGGCGTATCTTTTTACCCCTAATCGTTCTTTAAATTTTCAAACAGTTAAGCCCCATAATAAGCATTTAAGCTTGTCAAAGAAACCAAAAGCGATCATAAAAAGTTTGATTATTGCATTTGTGTATTATTCTAAGGTCACTTGGCAGCAACCGCATTTACGGACAGCGCCTTCGGCCGCTTTTCGCAAGTCTCTCATATAAACCGAAATCAGGCAAGCCTTCAGCGACCAGAAGGGGCGGATTAATCTCAATACCATGAGATCAGGGTAAACGATCTGTGAGGAAAAAATGAAAACAAAGCCAGTTTTGTTTGGCAGCGTAATTGCGCTTTTTTTTGTGATTTTTGCCGGGCTGGTGTTTCTGCCGGCGATATTTTCCTCTGATATGCTTAAACCCCGCTTGCTGCAGCAGATCAACCGGCATCTGCCGGGACAATTGCAGGTCGAGCAGTGGAGGCTTAAGTGGTTTAGCGGTATCGAGGTCAAGGGCATCACCTACGATGATCGGCAGCAAAACGTGCTGGTTAAAATTGCAAACCTCAGATTATACCGCGGGATGGTTCAGTTGATCGCCAACGCCCGTAATCTGGGAGGTATTGAAGTCGTTGAGCCGGAAGTGGTTTTTTTTCTTCAAGATAAACCCCGGAGCGGACCATCCGCTAAGGTCGAATCTTCTCAAACGCGCGGACTGCCGGTTTTTTCCGGCCTGCTGAAAATTACCGATGGGTCCATACGAACCGTAAAACCGGATCACAGTGAAAAAATGGTGGCCCAAAACCTGGATCTTTTTCTGGACATCTCGGATATCGAAAAACCCATCGCTTACCGCGCTTTTTTGATATCCGGCGACAGGCTGGGCCATTTTGCCGGTGAAGGTACACTGACCCTTTCTGCGGATGATCCGTTTAATCTGAGCCGGATTCAATCCGATGCCCGGTTGAAAATCACAAACTGGGAGCTTGAAGATGTGTTGAGCATACTGGCTTCCCGTGGTGATTTTCCGTCGGGAAAAGGACGCCTGGACGCCGATTTTGCGCTGCAGGGCAGTTCTTCTGAAAATCTGGATATAAAGGGGAACCTATCCGTTGATAGACTGGAGCTGTGGGGCGGGCCACTGGGCACCGATCACCCCCTGTTAAAAGGAATCGGTGCGCAAATAGACGGAGCGGTCACACACGACATTCTAACGATTAAACAATTGAGGTTCCAATCCTCTCTGGCGAATGGATCCAGCCAGGGAATCTTTGCTGGCGAGGGACAAAAACAATTACAAAGCTCAGCCGAAATTGACCTGGCGGAAGTTTTTTCACAACTCCCGCACACGTTGAAATTGCGCCGGGATACAACGCTGTCCGAGGGAAAATTAAAATTGTCTGCCGATCTCAAAACATCAAATACCATCACCGCTTTTGACGGCAATGCCCGGGTCGATAGCTTAAAAGGAATCAGCAGCGGCAAAACAATCGCATGGAATCAACCCATAGCGGTAAAAGCCCGCGGCGAAATGCGCCCCGATGGTATCTGGCTGGACAATTTATCGCTGCGCTCATCTTTTATGAACGCAGACAGCCAAGGCGATCTCGGCCATCTGCAGGCAACGCTTTCAGCGGATCTGGCTGCCGCTCTCAGGGAATTAAAGAAATTTATCAACATGAACGAATGGGACGGCTCCGGCCAACTGTTTGCAAAGCTTCAATTCAAAGAAACCTCGCCCGATCAAAGCAGCGCATCGTTAAATTTAGAAATTCGTCAACTGGCGTTGAGCCGCAACGGTCACATCATCCTTCCTCAGCAGGACCTCAAAGCCGATTTGATCACAATTTTCCAGCCAGGCAAGGATTTAAGCACCAGTGAATTTCAACAGCCGAATTTAACACTTCAGTCACCAATGATCCGGGGAAATTTCACCGCCTCCCGCTTTAAGTTCAACTCAATGGGGAATCTGCCGGCAACCGACAGTTTGTCAATCGATGGCAGCTTTAATTTGCAGCAGATTTCGGCTCTGCTGCAAAATTTCAACAAAATGCCCAAAACCACCCAGATGGCCGGAACCGCCGATATTCAGACCAGAGGGTCGCTGGATGGGCAAACACTGGTGCTCGACAGCAGCCGGATCGAGGCCCGCAATTTCCGCTACCACAACGAAAACAAAACCATACGCGAAGACCAATTCCTTCTGAAAACCAAAGGCAATCTCAATTTTAAAAAGAAATCGGCTTTCTTTGCTCCTGTAGAGGTCAGCGCTTCGCCCGGAACGCTCATCATTCCTGAATTAGCCGTCAGCGATTGGTCGAACTTCCAAAAAGATATAAAAGTCCTGGCAAAGGCGAACTTTGATCTGGCAAAGCTGGTCGAGGGTTACGGTGATTTTATTCAGTTGCCGGAAAATACCAAGGTTAGTGGAAAAGGACAATTTGATCTTGAGCTGGATTTTTCATCGCCGCAGGCTCAGTTTTTAAAAGTCGATGCGGACCTTTCTCCTTTCCAGTTAACATCAAATACACTGCCGCCCATCTCTGAGGATCACGTTAAACTGCAAGCCGATTTAAAGCGCAGCCCCGATGGAAAGTCCCTGACGATTGAAAACATTCAGCTAAACGCCACCCCCCTTTCCCTTTCGGCAGCCGGTAATTTAGAGCAAACCGGCAAAAACAGGCTGCTGGATGCCAGCGGAAACATCAATTTAGACCTGAAAATGCTGTTGCCCTACCTGCAAAAAATTGCTGGGTCCCAGATCACCTTATCCGGCAAAAGCGACAGCCCCTTCAAACTCAAGATGCTCTCCGGAGGAACCCGTTGGACAGATTCACTGCAACAGACAGAATTTACCGGGGCTATCCGCGCCGACGCCATTGACGCCTTTGGCGTGAATATCTCAAAAACCGAAGTGCCCATAAGGATCGCCAATGCATCAGCCGGCGCAAAACTGGCCGCGACCGCCAACGGCGGTCAACTGAATCTGCAGCCGACCATCGATTTGCGCAAAGCGCCATATATTCTTTCCCTGCCGCAAAATTCTCTCATATTAGAAAATGTTGAAATCACAGATGCCGTGGCCGAAAAACTGATGTCCAAAATTCATCCGGTCTTCCAGGGCTCGGTTCAGGCTGAAGGCTTTGTTGATCTATATATGCAAAATTTTAATTGGCCCTTAGATAAGCAAAGCAGGGATAAAGCCACCTTTGCCGGAATATTGCGTTTAAAAGGGGTCCGCGTCAAATCCACCCATCTGCTCACCGGACTGCTGGGCTTAATCGGGATTCGCGGAAATGAAATGGATTTCGGAGATCTGGATATTGATTTTGTTGCCCGCAACGGACGGATCGAAACCTCTCCCATCCGGCTTGAAATCGACGGCTATCCGATAGAGCTGCACGGCTCGGCGGGCTTTGATAAAAGCCTTGACTATACAGCCAAACTGCCCATAACACCCATGCTCGTTGGAGATAAAGCTTACCGGTATCTTGAAGGCACAACGATTGATGTCCCCATTCGTGGAAGCTCTTCAAATCCGGATATTGACAAAAGAACAATACAGAAAGCGACTGCAGACATGGCGCAACAGGCTCTCCAAAAAAGCCTTGAGAAAGGGGTCCAGAATATTTTCGAGCAAATTATCAAAAAAAAGTGATGGCCGATCGCCCGTATTTGCCGCCACCGGAAAGATCGAAGACGGGTTTAACCAACGGCCGGCCGCCTCTGGTTGACACATCAGCCCCCTTTCTTTATATTGCTTTTGCTCCCCAGTGAATTGGCTTGTGTTATTGACGCTTTGGCTGAAAACATCAGGATGCCCGGACCCCGCATGACGAAAATAGTCGACCTTCATCATTATCGTATTCAAATGATTGAACAGCGGGCGTTTGGCCCCTGGCAAAAACGTTTCGGTGAAACTTACAATGCAAAGACCTGCCTGGCTGAGCTTTCCGATAAAACGCTGTATTTTCTGGCCCAGCCCGGAGAACACTGTTCAATTGCTTATTATGAAGCCATAATGGGTGTCTTGGATTTGGGTCCCGCAGCAAAGTTTGACTATCTGCCCAGTGAAGAACAGATGAGCGTGGTGGATATCCACCTGTTTTTGGCCGACCAGCTGCGTTTTGAAATGATGCGCCGCTTGACATGGCTTGACACCCTATTTTGCCAAAAAATCAGTATTGTTGAAATGATCCAGGATTTCGATGCGGTCAAAAAAAAGTGCCAGAATAATCCTCCAAAACTGGCGACATCCCATCCGGGCTACAAGTCTTACCAAAACCTTGCTGCCCGGGATCAGGAAGTATTCATTCGCCAGTTGCTGCGGGAAGCATTGGAAGAATTTCCGAAGCGGTTGGAAAAATAATTTAAATGACCTTATTGAGGGGATACTCAATTATCCCTTCCGCCCCTTTTTTTAAAAGCCTGGGAATCAAATCGCGCACTACATCCGAACTCACCACGATTTCCACCGAGAACCATTTGGTGTGATAAAGCGGGGCCACAGTTGGTGCATTCAGACTGGGAAGGAGGGCGGTCACCTCTTCCATTTTGTCCTCAGGCACATTCATTTTAATGCCGACCATTTTTTCACCATGCAGCGCCGCGTTAAGCAAAAGCGAAATTTGTTCTATTTTTTCCCGTTTTTTACGATCTTTCCAAGCCCGGTGATTGGCAATCAACTGGGTGTTCGTCTGCATTAATTCATGAATCACGCGCAAACCGTGGGCCTTGATTGTAGACTCGGTCTCGGTAACCTCGACAATGGCATCTACCAGACCGGACACCACCTTGGCTTCAGTCGCTCCCCAGGAGAATTCCACGTTGACCTTAATTTTGCGTTCCTTGAAATAGCGTCGCGTGAAATGGAGCATCTCAGTGGCAATCTTTTTCCCTTTGCAATCCTCTATCTTTTTAAGCGGTGAGTCATACGGTACAGCCAGCACCCAGCGGGCCGGTCGGGAACTCACCTTAGAATAAACCAGATCGCTGACAACATGCACATCCGATTCGTTTTCGGCAATCCAGTCTTTGCCGGTCAGTCCTGCGTCCAGGGTGCCGCTTTCAACATAATGGGACATCTCCTGAGCACGGCAGATGGCACACTCGATGGCGTCGTCATCAATTTCCGGAAAATAGCTTCTGCCGTTAACATTTATATTCCACCCTGAACGCTTAAACAGCGCAATGGTGGCATCCTGTAGACTGCCTTTGGGAATTCCCAGTTTGAGCGGTTGTTTCACTTGCCGTATACCTCCTTGGGGTCAAATACAGGCTTTCCGATAATCCGTACCGACCCATTTTCCATTTTTTTATGAAAGCAGCTGCGATGACCGGTATGACAGGTTGCTCCTCCGAGCTGTTCAACTTTTAAAAGCACGGTGTCCTCATCGCAATCGATGCGGATTTCCCTGACAATTTGCAGATTGCCGGATGTCTGACCTTTAACCCACAGCTCCTGCCGGCTGCGGCTCCAATAGGTCGCTTTGCCCGTTTTCAGGGTCGCCTCCCAGGCCTTCTGATTCATAAACGCCAGCATCAGAACCTCCCCGGTTTTATGATCCTGCACGATGGCGGGGATGAGACCTCCGGTCTTATCAAAATTCAGCTCAATCATTTTTATAAAATCACATATTGAATTTGTTGCATAAAGGCGTTAAAATAAAAGTTTATGGTAAGGCATATTTGCGCTGGAAATATGCAATCCAAAATTATAAACTTTTACAGTTAACCGTAACACGACTGAATGTCAAATAAATTATTTTAAGCCTGTCCCGGATCTGCTTCAAACGGATAACCAGACAGATATTAAACCACAGTTTTGCTTGAGATACTAACATTCGATCGACTTTGACGGCACGGTGATTTGTTTCTGGAGATAACCCAATAATGGCAAAGCCAAAAAGCAAATCCGATATATTAAGGCAACGCGCCAGACCCAAAAAGCGGCGTTTTTTACGAACCTTTCTGCTGTGGTCGTTTCTGCTGGGATTTATTTTTGCGCTGCTGGGGGCGCTGGCCGGTATCGGTGTTTATTTCTATTTGAGTAACAACCTGCCCCAAATTAGCTCTTTAACCGAATATCGTCCGCCGATCATTACCACGGTTTATTCGGATGACGGCCGCAAGATTGCCGAGTTCTTTGAGGAGCGCCGGATTATCAAACCGCTTGATGAGATTCCTCAGGAGCTGATCAATGCTTTTATCGCAGCAGAAGATTCGCGTTTTTACAAACATAAAGGCATTGATTTTTACAGCATTATCCGGGCGTTTTTCAAAAACCTGGAGGCCGGCACGATTGTTCAGGGCGGCAGTACCATCACCCAGCAGGTGACCAAATCCTTTTTGCTGACACCCGAAAAAAGCTATACCCGGAAATTAAAAGAAGCCATCCTCGCGTACCGGATCGACAAAGCATTTAATAAAACCGAGATTCTTTACCTGTATCTGAACCAGATTTATTTGGGGCATGGCGCATATGGCGTGGAAGCGGCCGCCGAAAATTATTTTGGCAAATCGGCCAAGGATCTTAACCTGGCCGAATGCGCCATTCTGGCAGGATTGCCCCAGGCGCCCAGCAAATATTCACCATTTAGATATGCGGAGCGGGCCAAGCAGCGCCAGATTTACGTGTTAAACCGCATGGTGGACGAAGGCTTTATTACCAACATCGAAGCCACCGAGGCGATTAACACCCCTGTTGAAATTAAACCCCGCCGCAATTGGTATATTGAAGAAATCCCTTACTATACCGAACAGGTTCGCCGCTATGTTGAGGAAAAATATGGCCGGGACATGCTTTACAATCAAGGACTCAAAATCTATACAGCCGCCAATATCGAAATGCAAAAAATCGCCGAGGAGGAAGTTGAAAAAGGACTTTATGAACTGGATAAACGCCAGGGCTTCCGTGGCCCGGAAAGGCATCTGGCGCCCGAAGAAATCGAGGCATTTTCAAAAACGGTTCAATCCGGGCTGGAAGATCATCCACTTGAAGTCGGCCAGACGCTAAAGGGTGTTGTGATTAAAGTGGACGACAGCCAAAAGGTCGTAACGGTCCGAATGGGAAATGCTTTAGGACAGATCGCAATTGAAGATATGGAATGGGCCCGAAAGCCGGATCCCGAAGTGGCTTACTTTGAAACCAAAGTAAAACTCCCCAGCGAAGCCTTGCGTATCGGCGATGTCGTTCTGGTTAAGGTTAAAGCAAAAATAAAAGACGCTGACTTATGGCAGCTGGCTTTAGAGCAGCAACCCACGGCTCAGGCGGCTTTGCTGTGCCTCGAGGCTGAAACCGGATTTGTAAAAGTCATCGTGGGCGGTCGCGACTTTCGCGACAGCCAGTTTAACCGGGCATTCCAGTCCAGGCGGCAGCCCGGCTCTGCCTTTAAACCGATTATCTACGCGGCCGCCCTGGATAAGCAATTCGATGAACCCGATAAATTTTATACCCCTGCATCGGTGATTATTGATTCACCGATTGTGTTTGAGGACGAGGAGCGGGATTTTACCTGGAAACCGAGAAACTACAAAGAACGCTTCTTCGGTCCCACCCTCATGCGCGATGCCCTGGCCAAATCCCGCAACGTAGTGACGATCAAGATTTTACAGGACATCGGCGTTGAATACGCTATCGAGTATGCCAAAAAACTGGGGATTACCTCTGAATTAAGCAAAAATCTTTCCATTGCGCTGGGTTCTTCAGGTGTGTCATTGCTTGAGTTGACCAAAGCCTATTCGGTTTTCGCCAATCAGGGCTATCTGATTGAACCGGTATTTATTGTCAAAATTGAAGATCGAGACGGCAATGTGCTTGAGGAGATGGCCCCGGAGCGTATTAAAGTCATCGAAAAGACCACCGCCTATTTGATGACGCATATGCTGGAAGGTGTGGTCAAATACGGAACCGCCTTCCGCATTAAGGCATTAAACCGGCCGGTGGCGGGCAAGACCGGTACGACCAACAATTTATTTGATGCCTGGTTTCTCGGTTATTCACCCCAGTATGTCACCGGAACCTGGGTGGGTTTCGATGATGAGGCCCCGCTGGGAAAAGGCGAAACCGGTTCCCGGGCTGCCAGTCCAATCTGGCTGGGTTTTATGCAGCGCATCCTGGCGGATAAACCGCTTAAGGTTTTTGAGGTGCCCGAAGGCGTGGTTTTTACTAAAATTGATTCCGAAACCGGGCTGTTACCGATTCCCGAATCCAAAGAAACGGCTTTTGTCTGTTTTAAGGAAGGCACCGAACCCACCGAATACAGTAAAAGGCCCGATGAGATTGCGGATACCGGCGAGTTTTTTAAGAAGGATCTCTAGTCTGGCTTCTAGTCCCTTGCTTCTGGCTCCTGGTCACTGGCCGCTGGCCTTTCGTTGCTTGCTTCTAATTGCGGGTCAATGGTGGTCATCTGATTGTCGTTTTCACATGTTCAATTGTTTACGAATTGAATTAAAGCCAAAAATAAGATGCGAATTTTAGATCACTGGCTGCTAAATGCAAGAAGCAAGAGACCTGTAAGCAGGAGTTAGAAGCCAGTGACCAGTGGCCGGTTTACAGAATTATTCAGGTGCGGGGTAAATCGCCTTTTTGGTCGCAAGGTGTTTGGGCCATACAACTTCCAGTTTTCCATCGATCCACTGAACCAGAAGAGTCGGCAGTTTGTTCTGCCGGCTTTTTTTGCCGTAGCTGACGAACTTAACCGGTCCGAACACCGTCATTGAGTCGGTTGCCGCCAGGGCATCGCGAACTCCCCTGGGGCTCAGCGTGGATGTGCGCTTGAGCGCAGCGCCGATCACCTGCATGCCAGCATAGGCCTCAGCCCCATGGTATCCGGGCGACGTATCGTACGTGGCAATAAATTTTTCGAAGTATTCTTTTGCTCCGGGATAAGACACCGAAGATGTCCAGGGAACAAGAGAAGCAACATGCTCAGAGGCTTTTCCGGTGCTTTTTACGAATTCGATCGGGGTAAATCCGGCCGCAGCGCCGACAAAAAGCCTTGGGTTCAGCTTCAGTTCCCTGGATTGAAGCATCAGACCTGCTGCATCTCGCACATCATGGGCGACCATGTAGACAAGGTCGGCTCCTTGGGTCTTGACCTTGCCGAGCAAGGGCCTGAAATCGCCTCTGCCCGCTTCGTAACGTTCCCTGACGGTCAGCCTTAAATTTAGACCTTGGGCCGTTTTGAAGAACTTTCTCGCCTCCGATGCACCCGTTAGCGTGTTATCATGTATAAGCGCCACCGATTGGATGTCGGTTGCAACCTCTTTGACAAAAGATGCGAAGGTGTCAAAATGCTCGCCTACCGGCTGATTCAATCTGAAGATGTATTCCCAGCCCTGCTCGGTGATTCTGTCCGCCGCCGCGCTGTTCACCAGAAACGGTATTTTATTTTGCTGGGCGATGGAAATCGATGCCCAGGTTACCGAACTTGAAAAACCGCCGCCGATTACCAGAACCTGGTCGCGGCGAATGAGTTGCTCAATCGCGGCACGCCCCGCATCCGGATTGCCCTGGGTATCGGCGATGATCAGCTCAATTTTTTTGCCGTTTATCCCGCCGGAGGCATTGATTTCACC
>Ga0209536_100011982_pt1 | contig 12647 bp, 10 predicted proteins | sample DeeMarSeWOR28_12_FD_187461 | JGI IMG/M metagenome (GOLD analysis project Ga0209536, IMG submission 187461) | Marine sediment microbial communities from White Oak River estuary, North Carolina - WOR-2-8_12 (SPAdes) (version 2) | ecosystem: Environmental > Aquatic > Marine > Intertidal zone >...
GGCGACCCCAGATCCCCCACAAGGGCGCGGATCTCATCCACCTCCACGCCGTCCGACTCGGGATCCAGCTCTCCCTCGTTCTCCGCCAGATACCTGTCGACCTCCGCGGCACGAACCTGGTCCTGATCGATCTCCAGCCGGATCTCGGGCCTGGCGGAGACCGTCTGCGGAAGCCGCTCGGTCATGATCTCGACCGGGATGCGCTTGCTTAGAGCGGGGAGAATCTCGGTGACCAGCTCGGCCGCCGCACCGAGACCGAAGAAGCGGCCGCCCGGCAGCTCGTGCAGCTCACGGCCGCTCAGCTTCGTCTCTCCCCGAGGCCGGAGCAGCTCGCCGCACAGCATGGCGCCGTTGTCGAAGCTTTCGCTGACCGACGGATCGTCCTCGATCGAGAGGCGGAAGCCCTCTCCCTGATCTACCAGCCTGCCGATCGGCAGAACCGGCTCGGCGGAAACCGTGATCGGGGCGCCATCCAGCGTGATGTCGGTGCAGTGGACCATCCTGGCGAACATGAGGAGCGCCCCAGCCACACTTGAACGTTTTTCTCCAAGTCGATTTACAGCCTGACCGCAAACTAGGGCGCCGGCCGACCACCCCAGACTGAGAGGAACCATGACAAGACCCAACTCCGCGGCAGTTCTTCCCAACGTACCTTGTACGAAAAGGGGAAGGAACGCCAACAACGAAAAAATCGCAAAACTGCTGAAAAAGGCAGCTCCATTGGCTAGGGTAAAACCAGCTATCCTGAAGAAATGCAGGGGCAGGATTGGCTCTGTGGCCCGTCGTTCGACACGCCAGAAAACAGCAGAGGCAAGACTAGCCAGGATAAATAGGCCGATGACCTGGGGGGAGTTCCAAGGATGAGCTTCGCCCAAAAGGAGAAAAGCGATCAACATGGCCACGACGCAAGTGCTTAGGGATATGGCGCCCAGGTAATCGACGGCTGCCCCCTTCTTTTTTTGGCGTGATTCCTCGAAGTAGCGAAGGATGCAAAAAACCGCCAGACAGCCAACGGGAACGTTTATGTAGAATACCCACGGCCAGGCCAAATAGGTGACAATGAAACCTCCCAACAATGGACCCAAGACGCTGGACACTCCCCAGACAAAACTGATAAGGCCCATCATCCTGCCGCGCTCCTCAGGGGCAGATATCTCCGATACCACAATGTAAGCAAGAGCAAAATTGCCTCCTGCCCCAATACCTTGTAGCCCTCTTAAGAGCACGAGCTGGGGCATGCTATCCACCATGCCGGCAAGTGCTGAGCCCATGATGAATGCTCCCACTGCAAGAACGAAAAGCTTCTTACTACTGTAAAGGTCGGCCAGTTTGCCGAACAAAGGCAAAGCAATGGTTCTGGTCAGCATATAAGCCGAAAATACCCAGCTGTAGAGTTCCAGTCCTCCCAAGTCGGCAACAATTGTCGGCATGGCTGCTCCAATAATTAGAGCATCCAGAGCACCTAAAAAAACCGCCAACAAGGCAGCGGTTAAGACAAGAACCCGAGATCTTTTCGAGATTTCTACTGGGATAGATCCGATATTTTCCACCTAATCTCGCAAAGGTAAAATTAACTGAATGCGTCGAAGCCCGCGTGGAGAGTTTCGCGCAAAGGGTCTCAGTTGTGAAAAGTCTTTCCAAAAAAGACTGAAAGACCTAATATAACAGGTAATCGGTCAGCGGTCAGCTATCAGCTAGCAGTTTTCGCTTAGCGATAAAACAGCACACGCTGATTGCTGAAAGCTGATAGCCCAAGAAGAGGTAGACATGCGAGAATTAGAAGGAATGCACTACGAAGGACCCATTATTCGGCCTCCCAGCGAGGCCTTCAGTATCCTTCTGCAGGTGACGCTCGGCTGCTCACACAACAAGTGCACCTTTTGCGGAACGTATAAGGACAAACGCTTTACCATAAAGGATGATGATACTATCCTGGCGGATATTCTCTTTGCCGCCAAATACATGCGCAGTCAGCATCGGCTTTTCCTGATGGACGGAGATGCTCTGATTATCCCCCAGAGAAAGCTGGTCTGGATATTGGACACGATTGAGGAAAATCTTCCCTGGGTGAGAAGGGTCGGGGCTTATGCCAATGCCAAGAGCATAAAGTTGAAAAGTGACGAGGAGTTGATTCAGCTAAAGGAAAATGGGCTGGGCATTATTTATCTGGGAGTTGAGAGCGGCGATGATGAAACCCTTCAGAAGGTTTGCAAGGGGACTCGTGCAGAAAACCTTATCAGGCAGGGAAGGCGGGTGAAGAGGGCTGGAATCAAGCTTTCGGTAACGGTTTTGCTGGGAATCGCTGGGCGCTCGGGTTCCCTCAAACACGCCAAGGCAACCGGAGAACTTCTTACCGCCATGGATCCAAATTTCGTGGGGGCCCTCACTGTGATGATTCTTCCCAACACACCACTGGATGAGGAACTTAGAGCTGGGCGCTTCGAACTTCCTGACACGCGCGAACTGCTCCTGGAATTACGAGAGATGTTCGAACATACACACCTGAGTGGTGGGCTTTTCTTTTCCAACCACGCCTCCAATTATTTGCCGGTGAAGGCAAGGTTGCCCAAGGATCGCGAGAAGACCTTGGAGCTCATTGACGGTGCCTTGCGGGGTGAGGTTGCCCTGAAGCCAGAGTGGATGAGGGGGCTTTAGGTTTGCCGGCTAGACAATGCGGCTGGCAAAATAGAACTCTGACTAGTGACTTACTAACATCATGGACATTTCGGACTGGACCAGGGCAATCATCCATCTAGACATGGATGCATTTTATGCTGCGGTGGAGGTCCTTGACGACCCGACGTTGCGGGGAAAACCGGTTATCGTCGGCGGCAGCAAAGAGAGAGGTGTTGTCTCATCGGCCTCTTACGAGGCCCGAAAGTTTGGCATCCATTCAGCTCAACCCATTGCCACTGCCGCCCGCTTGTGTCCTCACGGCGTTTTTCTTCCAGTGAGAATGTGGAGATATCAGGAGGTGTCGCGACAGATTTTTGCAATTTTTCAGCGGTATAGCCCGCTGGTTGAGCCTATTTCATTGGATGAGGCTTTTGTCGATGTAACCGGCTCCACGCGTCTTTTCGGATCCCCGGAGGAGATTGCCAGAAAGATCAAACAGCAGGTGGTTAAAGAAACGGAATTAACGGTCTCTGCTGGGGTTGCTCCCTCAAAATTTGTTGCAAAAATCGCTTCGGATATTCAGAAGCCCGATGGGCTTACCATTGTGCCCCAAGGAAACGTGGTAGAATTCCTAGATCCCCTGCCCATAGAGAAGCTGTGGGGAGTGGGACAGGCAACCCACAAGACGCTCTCTCATCTTGGGGTCAAGACCATAGGAGATCTAAGCCGCCTTCCCTCTGAGCTTCTAGTGAGAAGGTTGGGCAAACAAGGGCTTCACTTGTATCTACTTGCCAACGGGGTGGACGAGAGGGAGGTAGAGGCAGAGCGCAAGGTGAAATCCATTGGCCATGAGCAAACCTATCGGGTAGATATCCAAGATAAGGAGGCAGCAAAAAAGGAGCTCCTTTCCCTGGCCACCAGGGTGGCTCGACGGTTGCGTGGCCACGGATATGTCGGCAAAACGATTACCCTGAAGGTGAAATATCACGACTTTGTTCAAATTACCCGCTCAACAACCCTTGCAGAGGCCACTGATGACAGCAGGGAGATCTATTCGAGCTGCTGTGCTATGTTGGACAAAACGGATGCGGGAAAAAGGCCGATAAGGCTATTCGGCATATCTCTGGCTCAGCTCAGCTTTTCTGATGAAGATAAACAGCTCGACCTTTTCGATGACAAAGCGGTCCCGCAAAAAAGGAGAAGATTGAACCGGGCTCTCGACGCTATTTCTGACAAGTTCGGTGATGAAGCAATTGTGCCAGGGACTCTTTTGAAGTCTTAAGGTATTCAATCTGAGGCAAAGGAAATGAGACACACTAAATATCTGATGAGCGAGCAGCTGATAGTAAACACTAGGCACTAGGCACTAAGCACAAAATGCTAAATGAACGTTGGGCTCTGCCAACCGATGGCAACTGGTGCCCATGACCCATGGGAAATGACTGGGTAGTGCAGGCGGTATGGAAGACGTACTTGAGACTCTGAGGATAAACGAGGAAATTGCGCAGAAGTTCTTTGAGATTGAGATCAGTATTCTGTCAATTCTCAATTTCAAGGATCTCTTCGAAAGACTGCTGACTGAAATCAGGGAAAAGTTTGGGGTACCCTATGTCTGGATCTCAATGATTGACAAGAGCGAGGTTTCCGATCTGATTCACACCCTGGAAAAATCAGAAATACTCAAGGAGCGGTTGAACGTAATAGACCGGAGTACCTTCTTGAGCCTAATCGAGAATGAAACACGGCCGGTCCTCATTAGCGGCGATCTAAAGCCATATTACAAACTGCTCCCCCAGGGGCAGATGTACTTTATTCGCTCACTTGCCATTGCCCCCATATCCCTTGATGGTGAAATTATTGGAAGCCTGAACCAGGCAGACATTTCCAGATTGCGGTACAGACCTGGAATGGACACACGTCTTCTTGAACGGCTTGCGGTAAAGGTGTCCATCTGTCTGTCCAACGTTACCGCCCATGAAAAACTAAAATGGTTTGCCTGGAGAGATCCACTCACCGGCTTACTCAATCGCAGGGTAATGGAGACGGTACTGCAGCGTGAATACAAAAGGGCCAAACGATACAAATCCCCCTTGGCCCTTGCATTTTTGGACCTGGATGATTTCAAGAATGTCAATGATCAGTATGGACACGACCGGGGTGATGAATTACTGCGGTATGTTGCCGATACTCTGGAGGAGATGACCCGCGATAGTGATGTGGTTTCAAGGTATGCTGGCGATGAATTCATCATCATCCTTCCGGGCACAACCACGCAGGAAACTTTCCAACTCATTCACCGACTGCAGGCTCATTTTCACAATAACCCCATGGAGGTGGGCGAAGATGCCATTACGGTCTCAATCAGTTTTGGTATCTCTTCAGTGGAGGATGAGGGAGTGAACGATCCCCTTTCTCTTTTGAGAAAGGCAGATGAGATGCTATACGGTGCCAAAGAGCTCAAACAGGAAAATGGTATCGAGACCGCTAGCCCGGATTATTCATGAACCGCAATGGATTCATGAATAATCCGGACAACGGGCCCTTCGGCTTCGCTCAGGGTAAACTCGGCGAAGAATCTCGGCGCAAGTAAAATCAACACGTTACGAGATTCTTCGTTGTCCTACCACTGGCGGGACTCCTCAGAATGACGTATTCGGTGATTTTTTCAGCAGCCTGCTAGGGGTAACCCGGAAGGACAATCATATCTGCGCTCGCCGCAGGCGATTCGTGAAACATCCGGGCTAAGTGATTTGGTGGACGTCCACAATCTTTACCCGATATTTTAGTGTTCGTCCGGCAAGGGGATGGTTGAAATCGAGCACAAAATGATCTTTCTGAATGTCGCCTACAAAGCAGAGACCCTTTTCCCCTGGTTTCGTTTCAACGTTCAGGAGCATTCCTCGTTTGAGTTTTTTGCCCTTTGGAAATTCTTCTAGGGGTACGCGGAGGACCCTGGATTGATCGAATTCGCCAAAGCCGTCCCCGGGTTGCAGCAAAAATTCCCTTTCAGCACCCGGATTGAGACCGATAATTTCTTGCTCTATTCTGGGAAAGACCTCGCCCGAGCCAAAGCGAAAGACCAAAGGATCGTTGTTCTTGGTGCCAAGCACTTTGGTCCCAGACTCCAGAAAAGCATCATATTCCATGGTTACATACGTTCCGGGACCAACCTGTGGCATGATGATATCCTTGTCACCTGAGAGTATGGGGTAGCACAGATATCCCTGAGTGAAAACTCCTTAGGATAGCTGAGTCGGAATTATAACGAATATGTGTGACCATGTGAACTACCAATGTTCTGTCAAACCGAGACCGAAGCGATGGAGTAATAGAAAAAAGAATGGACGATAGGGGATTTAGCTAGTGTCCATCCGGAAACATCCTTCCCCCGCCCACAGCTGCGGAAGTGAACAGCCTCCAGTCGCTTAGAAGAGACAAGAGCAAAGGCATAGGGGTAGGCTGCGAAACAGCGAGCATCTGAGCAACCTTTCTGTGCACATCTCCGCCCGGCTAGGGTCTGCATGAAGATTTGGTGCTTTCTTAACTGGGACACTGCCATAAAATGGCGTGAATTGCTCGTTGTGGAGTAGCCTCCCCCTATGCCTGGTTTGCAGATGACATCTTGGGGAAAGTCCTGATTATGGCTCCGGTTGACTCGATGGCATCGAAAAGAGATAATGCCCATGACTTGAGCCACCGAATGGTAAGATCTCCTTGTCCTGCGGGAGGTGGGTTATGAACAAACTAATGGGAATGTGCCTGACCGCAATTTTTGTTTTCACCGTGACAGCAGCTCTCGGGCAAAAGGGTGAGTACGACAGTTCCCGGAAACGCCAGCAGGAGCAATGGGAGGCATTCACCAAAGAGGGGGATGACTTGCTTCTTGAGGCGGAGCAGCAGTGGCAGCAAATGCTTCGGGAACAGCAGGAAGCTTGGGAGCGCATGGTGGCCGAGATCAACCGTATTTGGCTGGACAGCCTTACCACCACCAAAAAAGAGTGGGTAGATTACAGTGACCAGTATGCCACCCGGTCCTATGTCAACTTTGAAAGGGGGGACATGGTGCTGGCCACCATGATCAAGACCAGTGAAACGCGTATTGCTGAATTGGGCAAAGAGCGGCTCAAGCGACAGCTAGCTAAAATCCTCTCCTCCAACAACCAAGCAGGACGTTCAATTCTGGCCGGGCAAATCGCTGATAACAAGGGACAAACGGTTACGAAACAGACATTGGACCGCTATCTCAACCGGGAAGTCTTTCCTCGGCTCCAGAGGGATCCGCAACCCCTGGTTGGTAAAGACGGTGTACCGCGCTACAAGATTTCCGTTCCCCTCAAGCTAATACCCGATCATACCTTGGTACGAGCTCGACCCTATATTCCGGAGGTGAGCCGCCAAGCCCAAAGATTTCGCTTACGACCTGAGCTGGTCATGGCTGTAATTCACACAGAGTCCTATTTTGATCCTTTGGCGCGCTCTCATGTTCCTGCCTATGGACTCATGCAACTGGTGCCCATTTATGGGGCCAGAGAAGCTTACAAGTTTGTCCACGGAGAGGATCGTGTTCTTCCTGCCAACTATCTCTATCAACCTACAAATAATATCGAATTGGGAACGGCTTACTTAAATCTGCTCATCTACAAACATTTTGCCTCAGAAGCCAACCCGCTGAAAAATTTGTATCTGTCTGTATGCGGGTACAACTGGGGACCCACCGCCATTCACCGCAAGATTATCCGGAGATATCCCACCTCTAACATGAGTCCAGAGCAGCTCTACCAAGTGCTCCGGCAGCGGACACCGCAAGAAACCCGTGACTATCTGCAACGGGTAACGCAGCGCATGGGCATGTATCAACCACTTTTCGAGGGATAACAACGGTTGGTGGTGGCCTGAGCTGTCCCTGCGCCATTCTCAACGTAGCGCTTCAGTGTACTCCGATTTCGGCACGAGAGCGCCTGTAGGGCAAATGGCGGCGCAGGCCCCGCAGCGTTGACAAGGGAAGTCGGCTGGATCTCGTGTACCGAAAAAGGCGATCACGGTATCGAAGCCCCGCTCGGCGAAGGTTAAAAGGTTGTGGCCATTCTTCTTCCGGCAGACGTAGACGCATTTGCCGCAGAGCACGCAGCGGAATGGATAGTAGGTGAAGAAAGTCAGGTCGACTTCCTCGTCGATATCGCGTTCGAGTAACTCCAGCGGTTTCGGGTTCAAACCCACCTTGAGGTGCTTGGCGATTCGGATGAGCTGGCAACCTCCCTTGACCGGACAGGCCTTGGCGTCGCAGTGGTGCGCGGACATAAGCAGTTTGAAGGCCATGCGCTGAAGGCGTCTTACCGGCTTAGTGTCAGTCCTCACCACCAGACCATCGCGGACCTTTTCAGCACATGAGGCCACCGGCCGGTCAACGGAGTCAATCTCCACAAAGCACAACCTGCACGAAGCGTGAGGGTGCTTCCGCTTCTTCATGAAACACATATTGGGAATAAAAATCCCGTTCTGAAGAGACGCCTGGAGAACGGAGTTTCCCTCCTCCGCCTCTATTTCTTTTCCGTCGACAATCAGTCTGACCATCTTCCTAACCAGTTCCGGAGGTTTGCGGTAATGGGAACCGCGTCAAGTCAGTTCTGCTTCATTCCTCATCTTTCTTCAGCCAATATTCCAATCTTCCATTATTCTATCGCAGTGTAAGGACTAGCCGCTTTTCGGCTTCTTCTCCGGGGGTCTCTCGATGATGGGGGCCAGCTCCGGCGGCGACACCTTTTCCACCGCGTCGTATTCCGGGGGACAGACCACCTTACATTCCCCGCACTTGACACAAAGCTCCTGGTCGATTGCTTTCTTCCGCCCGGTGGTTGTGAAGATGGCTTCCACCGGACAACAACCCACACAGACGTCGCATCCCCGGGCGCACTTTTCAAGGACAATGTAGAAAGCGGTGAGGGTCCGACATTTCAGCGCTGGACACCGCTTTTCCTTGACGTGTGCCTCGTATTCTTCAAAGAAATACTCGAGCGAAGTGAGTACTGGATTGGGGGCGGTCTTCCCCAGCCCACAGAGCGAACCGTTCTTGATGTCCTGGCTCAGTGTTGCCAGAAGCTCCAGGTCCTCTTCACTCCCTTGGCCCTTCGTGAGGCGATCCAGAATGTTGAGTAGATGTCGGGTTCCGATACGGCAAAAGGTGCATTTACCACATGATTCCTTTTGGGTGAAGTCAAGAAAATACCGGGCCACGTCCACCATGCAGCTGTCTTCGTCCATCACCACCATGCCGCCGGAGCCCATCATCGCCCCCGCCTCAGTGAGCGAATCAAAATCAATGGGAGTGTCCAGAAAGCTTTCTGGCAAACAGCCTCCAGAGGGTCCACCGATCTGCACCGCCTTGAACTCTTTTTTCTTAGGGATTCCGCCGCAGACGTCGAAGATGAGCGTTCGGAGGCTAGTTCCCATGGCGATTTCCACAAGCCCTGCATGCTTGACATTGCCGACCACAGAGAAAATGGCTGTACCAGGGCTGCTCTCGGTGCCAATGGTTCGAAACCACTCCGCGCCTTTCATGATAATGGACGGCACCGAGGAGAGCGTCTTAACGTTATTCACTACGGTGGATCGTCCCCAAAGTCCTTTTTCAACCGGGTAAGGCGGTCGGTACTGCGGCATTCCACGCTTTCCTTCAACCGACTGAATAAGCGCGGTTTCTTCGCCGCAAACAAAGGCCCCGGAACCCTGGAACACGGACACCTCGAGATTGAACGACGTTCCCAGAATGGAGGAGCCCAGAAGAGAAAGATCCTCGGCACTCTTGATGGCTTGTTTCATGGTCTCTACGGCAAGGGGGTATTCCGCCCTGACATACACAATGGCCTGATCCGCCCCAACACCGTAAGCACAAATGGCAAGGCCTTCCAGTAATTGATGGGGATTGCTTTCAAGAATGGTGCGGTCCATGTAGGCGCCGGGGTCCCCTTCGTCTCCGTTGCAAATAACAATTTTTTCGTCAGTTTCGGCGGCTCTCGCAAGTCTCCATTTCCGTCCGGTGGGGAACCCGGCACCGCCCCTGCCGCGCAGCCCCGAGTTTTCAATCGTATCAACGACCTCTTCGGGCTCAGTGCCAAGAGCCTTGACCAACCCAGAATATCCCCCCTCGGCGATGTATTGATGAATGTCGTTTGGATCAATGAGGCCGCAGTGCGCCATCACCAGTCTTTGTTCCATACTGAAGCGCGGGAAGTCCATTACCGCAGGGATCATATCGTTTTCCTTCATGGCGCCCAGCACGTATTTGAGAACAGGATCGCCCTCTTCCAGGTAAGCTCTAACCAGCACCCGCGCCCTGTCCGGGGTAATTTGGTAATAACAGATGGGTGGAAATCCCGCAGTGGGATGATCTATCACCACCAAAGGCTCTGCATAGCAGTGGCCCAGACAACCAACGGGAACGATCCGGGCTTCAATAGACTTGGTGGAGAGCGCTTCTTCGAAAGCCTGCTTGGTCTCAGCCGCCCCGGAGGCCAGTCCGCAGGTGGACATAACGATATAAATTTTTGGGACTATATCGGTTTTTTTGTCTTGAGCGCGCTGTTCCGCCTCCCGCCTGAGGGATTCGAAACGCTCCTTAACATCCACCTTACTCACCGGATTCCCCTTCCGCTTTTTCCCTTTCTTCGCGTTCTTGCTCGACCTGGAATTGTACGAATATGCCTTCCACTTTACTTGGCTGCATGTGTCCCTTGACGCTCTCATCAACCAAAGCCACGGGGGCCAGAGCACAGCATCCCACACAGGCTACCCGTTCTATACTGTACTCACGATCAGGCGTGGTCTGCCCGTCCTTTATCCCCAGCTTGCGTTCAAAGTTTTCAAGAATGATATCCCCCCCAGCCACGTGGCAGGCGGTACCCAGACAAACCTTGATCTGGTGTTTGCCCGGTGGGTGAAAGCGAAACTGGTTGTAAAAGGTCGCCACCCCGTAAACTTCACCGGGAGAAATGGAGAGGTGGTTTGCGACCATTAAGATGGCGGCAGATGAAAGGTAAGAATGCTTCTCCTGGATTGACTGGAGAATGGGAATAAGATTTCCCCTGAGCTTTTTAAAGTCAGGGAGCATGGCCGCTATGTCTTCGACCATTGCTTTTTCTTCGGGATCCAATTCAAGAGGTATCATGCACACCCCATACCAATATGCTATCACCCCACATTTCCGTCACGCAACATGCGTTTATCATCTTAGAGCTCATAATTCAACTTAGCGTGCACCTGCTTTTATTTAGAATATGTGTGTCGGGATATCCGGTGGGAGCAATCACCAGGGATTGCTGAACGGGTCCCCGGTTGGTGGGGGCATCGATTACACTGTTCGAATTAGCAGCAAAGAAAAGCTGCTTTTACTGCTGAAATTCTTACCGGGGATTTCCGCACTATTCCTCAGCTTCAACTTTTTTCAGCTTGAGAACGACTTCGTTTGCTTCCAGTTGGCCTTTTGTGGGATGTCGTCGGTACTCTTCAACGACGATCCTGTCTTGGTATATCTTTTTGACGATGCCATCATGCTGGCCGACGTAGGTGCCCTCTTGGACCACGTAACCTTTGCCGGTGGCATCTTCCACCAACGCCTTGCTGCCCAAGCGACCCCAGATAATCGCTTTGAGGCCTGCCTGGATTTCACTTAACGGCATTTTCTGGAGAGGTGTCAGCTGGCGTCGTACCTTTGGCGCTACTTCCTCTTGAGGCCTGCTGGCTAGGATAAAGGGCTTAAAGGGATCGGGCTTGCCGCTGGGATCATATTGCCAACCCGTTTCTGTGGTGGCAAGCTTTGTGGCAGGTGAAGATAATGTTTTGGCCGCTGGCGCGCCACCTGCAGCTGCGGGCCCTTTTTTCGGAGGTTTTTTCTTGGCGGCGACCCGGACGGCAGTAGTACCCGTTGGCGGAATTAGTCGGTAAGCCTGGGCACTTACATATTTGTACTCAAAATTATTTGCAACTGCATCGTCGATGGTTTTCGCATCCAAATAAGAACCTTTAAGCTCGACGAGGTTCTTGGGCACAGTTCCCTTATCTTTCTTATATCTAACAATGGCCTTGTTCAGTTTTCTTAATGTCGCTTGGTTGGGATCGATTTTGGCCACATCGGGCGCTTGGCCTTTAGGTTTTACGTTCGCGGTTTTGTTAGCATACCAGACATAGTAGCCTACCAGCGCCAAGAGAACGACGACAAGAATGATGGTTTTCTTGTCTTTCATCCGTCACCCCCTGTTGATATTTCAGCACGTGCGTCTTTGCAAATACCTATTTTATCAAGAAATACCTTCCTATAGCCCATATGCAAGAATTATGCAAGTCAAAATGGCCGGTTGGCATGAGCGTGTCTGGTTTCTCAGTGGTGGGAAACTAAAAAAGGCAATGCCCAGGCAGACGGCAGGACGAAAGCAGCTGTCCCGAACGTGGAAAAGTGAGATTCAAAACGGATTCTCACTTGTCCGGTGAGTCCACCAGGCAAGAGATGATGATTCCGGGACTTCCATTATACTCCAGCATTGGTGCGATACGTAGCCGAGTCGTAATCACTTCGTGTATCGAATGTTGGCACTATTTTGTCGGAGGGCAGGGGGCCCCCAACGGCAGGAAGGGTATTATCCACGTCATCCGAGCATTGCGGCCCGGGAACCCAAAAGTAAAAACCTAATACTCCTCCCACGTGTCCCACGTAAAATTCCCACCTATCGTCAGGCACATTGTGGACTATATTTACGGACAAGCCGTCGGATAATACTACTTCCGGGTAATCTGGGATGGCACCCCCCCCAGCTGTGATCCCTGTAGATCCCGCGGGCACCTTCTCATGTATCTCCGCTTCAACCCTCGTCAGCAAGACCTTCGACAAACTGAATGCCTTGGTGTCATTGGCCTTGGCTTTTTCTGTCTGGACCGTCCGGATGGCAATGGAGGAGAGCACTCCAAGTATAGCAATAACCAGTAAAAGTTCAACGAGGGTAAAACCGCGCTGGTTAGAGACGAAAAGACATGGCTTTTTAACT
>Ga0209536_100011983_pt1 | contig 12646 bp, 7 predicted proteins | sample DeeMarSeWOR28_12_FD_187461 | JGI IMG/M metagenome (GOLD analysis project Ga0209536, IMG submission 187461) | Marine sediment microbial communities from White Oak River estuary, North Carolina - WOR-2-8_12 (SPAdes) (version 2) | ecosystem: Environmental > Aquatic > Marine > Intertidal zone >...
GGTCAGCGACCGCCGGCTCGCCAGGTTCCGGCAGAAGGGCGTGCACATGGTGGTGGACGGCGCGCCGCTGCTCGCCGGGCGCGTCGTCGGACCCGCCGTGCTCGACGCGATGATCATCGCAGCCTCGGGCAAGGCGCCCGGCGACATCCCCGAGGACGACTACCTCGAGATCATCGCAGGCACGGGCCTGGAGCCGCGCATCCTGTATCCCTGCGGCTTCAAGCGGGTCAACCGCTTCGCGTTCGTGATCCACCCGCTGTCGCAGGAGTACTTCAAGAAGGTCGAGCCGATCGAGCTGCTCTCGCGGGTGTCGCCGCCGGTGTTCATGGACGCGCTCGAGAAGACCATGGCCTACGCGCCGCCCTTCGTGTACTCGAAGATGACCGGCATCAGGTCGCCGAACGGCGTCGAGGCGGAGGGCTGGCTGATCTCGGTCGGGGGCACGCCGAAGGAGATCATGCGCCACAACCCCGAGTTCACCTACCGCCGGCTGCTCGATGCCGCGCGCATCGCACAGCGACTCGGCGCGCAGATCATGGGCCTCGGCGCCTTCACCAAGGTCGTGGGCGATGCGGGTGCGACGGTCGCACGTCGCGCGCCGCTGCCCATCACCACCGGCAACAGCTACAGCGCCTCGGGCGCGCTGTGGGCAGCACACGACGCCATGCTGCGCCTGGGTCTCGTGCGACGTCCGAAGGACGGCCGCAAGGCGAGGTTCAAGGCCATGGTGGTGGGGGCGACCGGGTCGATCGGCTCCGTCTGTGCCCGGATGCTCGCGATGGTGGCCGAGGAGCTCTACATGGTCTCGCCCGAGACCGCCAAGCTGCTCGCGCTCAAGGAATCGATCCTCAAGGAGACGCCGGACGCGAAGCTGCACCTGTCCTCGCACGCCGGCCGCGAGGTCGGCGAGGCGGACATGATCGTCACCGCGACCTCAGGCGCGGGCAAGAAGGTGCTCGACATCACGCAGGTCAAGCCCGGCTGCGTGATCACGGACGTCGCGCGACCCCTGGACCTCCCACCGGAAGAGGTCGCGAAGCGGCCGGACGTGCTCGTGATCGAGTCGGGGGAGATCCGGCTCCCGGGCAAGGTGAAGATGCGGAACATCGGCCTGCCCAGGGGCGTGGTCTATGCCTGCCTCGCGGAGACCATCGTGCTCGCGCTGGAAGGACGCTTCGAGAACTTCACCGTCGGCCGCAACATCGAGTGGGAGCGGGTCCGGGAGATCTACCGGATGGGCCTCAAGCACGGCATGAGGCTCGCCGCCATCTCGGGCGTCAACGGGCCGTTCACGGACGCCGACATCCGCCGCGTGCGCAGGCTGGCGCTCGCTGCGCGCGAGGCCGCCCGGCCGAGGCGCGCTGCGAAGCGCGCCGGCGTCGCCGGCAGGGCCCGGAAGGCGGCACCCCGCCGGAAGGCGCCGGCCAGGCCGAAGTGACTGTCCGGCCGGGGCCGGGCGCCGGCGGTGTCACGAAGCCGTAACGCTTCGCGGTTTCCGGAGGAACCCGCGGGCCTGTCCATCGCCTACAATGGGCTCATCCGAGGCTGATCCACAGCGAGAGCGTTCATGAGCAACTTCGAGCAGCAGAAGGCGAAATTCCGCAACGAGCCGGGCTTCATCGCGGCGCTGGACCAGAGCGGCGGCAGCACCCCCAAGGCGCTGCGCCTGTACGGCATCGCGGAGAGCGAGTACTCCGGCGAGGCCGCGATGTTCGACCTCGTGCACGCCATGCGCACGCGCATCATCACGAGCCCCTCCTTCAACGGCGACCGCATCCTCGCCGCGATCCTGTTCGAGAAGACCATGGACCGCGACATCGAGGGCCGGCCGACCGCCGACTACCTGTGGGAGGTCAAGCGCGTCGTGCCGATCCTGAAGGTCGACAAGGGTCTCGCCGATGAGTCGAACGGCGTCCAGCTGATGAAGCCGATGCCGAAGCTCGACGAGCTGCTCGCCCGCGCGAAGGCCAAGCGGATCTTCGGCACCAAGATGCGCTCGGTGATCAAGCAGGCGAACCCGCAAGGGATCAAGGCGGTCGTCGACCAGCAGTTCGAGATCGCGGCCCGCATCATCGCCGCCGGGCTGGTGCCGATCATCGAGCCCGAGGTCGACATCAAGTGCCCGGACAAGGCGGCCGCCGAGGACCTGCTGCACGCCGAGATCATGGCGCACCTCGATCGGCTGCCCGAGGGCCAGCTCGTCATGCTGAAGCTGACGCTGCCCGAGAAGGACAATCTGTACGCAGACTGCATCGCGCACCCACGCGTGCTCAAGGTCGTGGCGCTGTCCGGCGGCTACTCGCGCGAGGAAGCCAATGCGCGGCTCGCGCGCCAGCACGACATGGTAGCGAGCTTCTCCCGCGCCCTGACCGAGGGCCTCACGGCGCAGCAGTCGCAGGCGGAGTTCGACAAGGCGCTCGACGCCAGCATCCAGAGCATCTTCGACGCGTCGAAGACCTAGGGCTGGGTTCCGGACGGCGCGAGCCCGGTCGAGGGGGCCGGGCGAGATCCAGCCTGGAAGGGGGGCTGCCGCAGACATGGCTCGACTCGACTCGTACCGGGCGCTGCCCCGGTTGGCTGCGTTGCTGGCCGGTTGCTGCCTGGCGCTGGGCGGCTGCGGCCGGGAGGCGCCCACGCTACCGCCGCTCGAGGTGACGGTCCTCGAGGCGCGCCCCGCCGACTACCCGATCTACCTGGAGATGGTCGGCCAGACGCTCGGCTCGGTGGACATTCCCATCCGTGCGCGCGTGGACGGCGTGCTGGAGGAGATGCACTTCCTCGAGGGCCGGCCGGTCGAGAAGGGCCAGCTGCTGTACGTCATCGATCCGCAGCCCTACGAGGCCCGCGTGGTCGAGGCCCAGGGACGGCTCGCCGAGGCGCGCACGCGGCTCGCCAAGGCGCAGAGCGACCTGGAGCGCATTCGTCCGCTCGCGGCGATGGACGCCGTCAGCCAGCAGGACCTCGACGGCGCCGTCGCACAGTACGAGGCCGCGCAGGGATCGGTGCAGGCCGCCGAGGCACAGGTCGAGCAGGCAAGGCTCCAGCTCGGCTACACACGCATCTCGGCGCCCGTCGACGGACTGATCGGCATCACCCAGGCCAGGGTCGGCGAGTACGTCGGCAGATCGCCCAACCCGGTCGTGCTGAACGTCGTGTCCCGCATCGACCCGATCCGCGTGAGGTTCGCCGTCAACGAGCGCGAGTACTTGCGCTTCCGGCGGGAGTTCGCCGCGAGGATGCAGGCGATAGACGAGCGCGACGACGACCGGTCCACGCTGCAGCTCCTGCTTGCCGACGGCAGCACCCACGAGTACCTGGGCGACGTCGTCAGCTTCGATGCGGCAATCGACCCGGGTACCGGCACTTTCACCCTGGAGGCCGACTTTCCGAATCCGGAGCGCATCATCCTGCCGGGCCAGTTCGCGCGCGTGCGCGGCGTGGTCGAGCTGCGCAAGAACTCCCTGGCCGTGCCGCAGCGCGCGGTGATGGAGACCCAGGGGCTGTTCCAGCTTGCAGTCGTGGGCGATGACGGGACGGTGGAGTTGCGCCGCGTGCAGATGGGGCCGCGCCTCGAGAAGCTCTGGATCGTCGACTCCGGCCTCGAGTCCGGCGAGCGGATCGCCCTCGACGGGCTGCAGCGGCTGCGCACCGGAATGAAGGTCGTGCCGAAGCCGGCCGAAGCAACCGGGGAACCGCCGGAAGGCTGACTCATGGCCGAGTTCTTCGTCCGGCGTCCCATCGTCGCCATGGTGATCGCGATCATCACGGTGATCGTCGGCATCGTCTCGCTGCGCGCGCTGCCCATCGCGCAGTATCCGGAGATCACCCCGCCCATCGTATCCGTCACGGCCAGCTACACCGGCGCCAATGCCGTCAACGTCGAGCAGTCCGTCGCCACGCCGATCGAGCAGAAGGTCAACGGCGTGGAAAACATGATCTACATGAAGTCCACGAACGCCAGCGACGGCTCGATGCAGCTGCAGGTGTCCTTCGAGGTGGGCACCGACCTCGACATGGCGAACGTTCTGACCCAGAACCGGGTGTCCGAGGCGCAGGCGCTGCTGCCGGAGGAGGTCAAGCGCCTCGGCGTGACGGTGAAGAAGCAGCTGTCGTTCCCCTTGCTGCTCATCTCGCTGATCTCGCCGAACCGCACTTACGACGCGGACTTCCTCACGAACTACGCCACCATCAACGTGCTCGACGAGCTCGCCCGGATCCAGGGTGTCGGTCAGGCCACCGTGGTCGGTGGCTCGACCTTCGAGTACGCGATGCGGGTCTGGGTGCGCCCGGACCAGCTCGCCAAGCTCGGGCTCACCGTCGCCGACATCACCAGCGCGCTCAAGCAGCAGAACGTGCTCATCCCGGCCGGCCAGATCGGCGGCCCGCCGGCGCCCTCGGGTACGGACTTCACCTACACGGTGCAGACGCCCGGCCGCCTGGTCACCGCGGAGGAGTTCGGCAACGTCGTCGTGCGCTCCAACCCGGACGGGTCGCAGGTCTTCCTGCGCGACGTGGCTCGCATCGAGCTCGGCACCCAGCGCTACGTCGTCTCCGCCCGCCTCAACCAGGCGCCGAGCGCGGCGCTCACTATCTACCAGTTGCCGGACGCCAACGGCCTGGAGGTGGCCCGGAAGATCATTTCCGAGATGGAGCGGCTCAAGCAGCGCTTTCCCGAGGACATCGACTACGTCATCTCGCTCGACACGACGCGCCCCATCGAGGCGGGCATCCGCGAGATCGTCGTCACGCTGTTCCAGGCCGTGGCGCTGGTCATCCTCGTGGTCTACTTGTTCCTGCAGAACGCACGCTCCACCTTGATCCCCACCCTGGCTGTGCCGGTGTCGCTCATCGGCACCTTCGCGGTTTTCCCGCTGCTCGGCTTCTCCATCAATACCCTCTCGCTGCTCGGCCTGGTGCTCGCCATCGGCATCGTCGTGGACGACGCCATCGTCGTGGTCGAGTCGGTCGCGCAGAAGATGGAGCAGGGCATGTCCTCGAAGGAGGCCACCGTTGCCGCCATGAAGGAGGTGGCGGCACCGATCGTGGCGACCTCGCTGTCGCTGATCGCGGTGTTCGTGCCGGTCGCGACAATGGGTGGCATCACCGGCCGGTTGTACCAGCAGTTCGCGATCACCATCGCCATCTCCGTCGCCATCTCCTCGGTCAACGCCCTGACGCTGAGCCCGGCGCTCGCCGCCTCGCTGCTCAAGCCGCCGGGCGAGCAGAAGAGCACCTTCGACCGGTTTTTCCAGGCCTTCAACCGCCGCTTCGAGCAGGCCACGCAGAAGTTCATGGTCTACACCGGCTTCTTCACCGAGCGCCTGGTGCGTGCCGGCGCCCTGGTCGGGGTGCTGGTGCTGGGCCTGCTGCTGCTGTTCAAGGCCGTGCCGGGCGGGTTCGTGCCCGAGGAGGACCAGGGCTACGTGCTGGCGGCGCTGCAGCTGCCGGATGCGGCCTCGCTCGAGCGCACCGAGCAGGCGATGTCCGACGTGGAGAAGATCATCGCCGAGTTCGACGCCATCGAGAGCTACACCACGGTGAGCGGTTTCAGCATGCTGACCGGCACGACCCAGTCGAATGCCGGCTTCATCTTCCTGCAGCTCAAGGACTGGGAGGATCGTCCGGAGGCGCGCGACCACGCAAAGAACATCGTCCGCAGGCTCAATTTCGCTTTCGCAACGCGAATCACCGAGGCCGTCGCGTTTGCTTTCGGCCCGCCGGCGATCCCGGGCCTCGGCACGGGGTCGGGCTTCACGATGATGCTGCAGGACCTCGGCGGCAACCCGCCGGAGTACCTGGCGGAGCAGTCGCAGAAGTTCATCGCGGCGGCGACCCGGCGCCCCGAGATCGCCAGCGTCGGCACGCTGTACCGCGCCTCCGTGCCGCAGGTCTACCTCGACATCGACAAGGCCAAGGCCTTGAAACTCGGCGTGCCGCTCACCGACATCAATACGGCGATCGGCGCGTTCCTCGGCGGCGCCTACGTCAACGACTTCAACCGCTTCGGCCGGCTGTACAAGGTCTACGTCCAGGCGGAGCCCGAGTACCGCGACAGCGAGGACGGCATCCGCAGCTTCTACGTGCGCAACGCCGAGGGCGGCATGGTGCCGCTGTCGACGCTGGTCACGACGACCCGTACCCAGGGCACGGAGTTTACCAACCGCTTCAACCTGTTCCGCTCGGCCGAGCTCAGCGGGCAGCCGGCGGCGGGCTACAGCTCCGCCCAGGCTCTCGCGGCCCTCGAGGAGGTGGCGGCGGAGGTCCTGCCCTCCGACATGGGCTACGCCTGGGCCAACATGTCCTACCAGGAGAAGGCGGCCGAGGGCACCGGCGCGATCGTGTTCGTCATGGCGCTGGTGTTCGTGTTCCTGATCCTTGCTGCGCAGTACGAGAGCTGGTCGCTGCCGCTGTCCGTGATGCTCGGAACGCCGATCGCCGTGTTCGGCGCCATCGGCGGCCTGTTCGTAGCGCGCCTGTTCAGCGAGAGCTACGTCAACAACGTGTTTGCGCAGATCGGGCTGGTGATGCTGATCGGCATGGCGGCCAAGAACGCCATCCTGATCGTCGAGTTCGCGAGCCAGGAAATGAATGCCGGCAAGGACGCCGTGCGAGCCGCACTCGACGCCGCGCGTTCCCGCTTCCGGCCGATCCTGATGACCGCGTTCTCCTTCATCCTGGGCGTGCTGCCGCTGCTCGTCGCCACCGGTGCCGGCGCCGAGGCCCGCAAGGTCATGGGCATGACGGTGTTCAGCGGCATGTTGGTCGCGACCGTCATCGGCGTGCTCGTCGTGCCCGCGATGTTCGTCTTCGTCGAGCGCTACGTCAGCCGCCGCAAGCCCGCCGGCACCGGAGCCGCGGCGTGAGGACGCTGCGCAACGCCGTCCTCGCTGCCGCCGCCGTGCTCGGCGGATGCGCCGTGGGACCGGACTACCAGCGGCCGGAGCTCGACACCCCGGCCGTGTACGTCCAGCCGGTGGAGCAGGGCGAAAGCCTCGCCAACACGCCTTGGTGGGACCTGTTCCAGGATCCGAAGCTCGCGGAGCTCATCCGCTTGGCGCTGGAGAAGAACCAGGACCTCGGGATCGCCGCCGCGCGGGTCGACGAGTTCCGCTCCCTGGTCGGGGTCACCCGCGCGAGCCAGTTTCCGTCGCTGGACGTGGCGGCGAGCGGGGCGCGCGTCGACGGCAGCGACAAGGTCTTCCCGGGCAACCTCGTCGACGGCGCCGTCGACAACTATCGCCTCCAGGCGGACGTGTTCTTCGAGGTCGACCTCTTCGGGCGGCTGCGGCGGGCCACGGAGGCTGCGCGCGCGCAGCTCCTCGCGACGGAGGAGGCGCGTCGCAGCGTCACCATCAGCCTCGTCGCGAGCGTCGCGAGCACCTACATGCTCCTGCGCGACCTCGACGCGCAGCTGGAGATCGCGCGGCGGACGGAGCAGGCCCGGAGCGACAGCCTGGCCATCATCCAGGCGCGCTTCGACAAGGGTACGGTGCCGCGTCTCGACCTGAACCAGGCGGAGATCGAGCTCGCCGTGGCGAGCGCCGCCGTATCCGCCGCGGAGCGTGCCGTGGCGCAGACCGAGCACGCCTTGAGCCTGCTCCTGGGCCGCAATCCGGGCCGAATCGCCCGCGGCCTGCCGCTCGCAGGGCAGACCATGCCGCCGGCCGTTCCCGCGGGCCTGCCTTCCGAGCTGCTGCAGCGGCGGCCGGACGTGCTTGCGGCCGAGGCTTCGCTCGCCGCGCAGACGGCCCGCATCGGCGTGGCACAGGCGGCGCGCTGGCCGTCGCTGTCGCTGACGGGCGCGCTCGGGTTCGAGAGTGGCGAGTTGTCGGACCTGACCGCGAGCGGGTCGGACTTCTGGAGTGTCGGCGCCGGCCTGTTCGCCCCGGTGTTCAACGCGGGTCGCCTCAAGAGCCAGGTCGAGGTCGAGCGGGCGCGCACCGAGCAGGCGCGTCTCGCCTACGAGCAGGCGGTGCAGCGGGCTTTCGCCGAGGTCGAGGACGCGCTGGTGGCGGTCCGGACCTACCGCGACGAGCACGCCGCACGCCAGCGGCAGCTGGCGGCCGCGCGCAGCGCCGCCCGGCTGTCCCGCGCCCGCTACGACGGCGGCGTGACGAGCTACCTCGAGGTGCTCGATACCGAGCGCTCGCTGTTCTCCGCCGAGCTCGCGGAGTCGCAGACCCTGCGGCTGTACCTCGACGCCGTCATCACCCTGTACAAGGCGCTTGGCGGAGGCTGGAACCCCGAGGCTTGACCGGGGCCCGTGGAGGCCGATGGCGATAGCACCTGCTCGAGACATGCAGGCTCCTCCGGCGACCGGCTGAGCCGGCAATCGATGCCTATGTCGCATCGATTGCCGGATCAATATGCATTGGAATTATGAGCCGCGCCCATGGAGAATCGCGGTTCGGATCACATGGGTCCTAAGGAGCTCAATGTGCGACGCACTTGCCTGGTGAATGGCACAAGGTCCTTCGTGCTCGCCCTGTGGGTCGTCGTGCTCGGGGTCGGCCCCCTGGCGCTGGCCGGCGGCATCGCGCGGGGCGACACCGCGCAGGAGCCGGCGGCTCACTTCCATCCGAAGGGCCAGCCTCCGTCGCGGCACACGGTGCAAGCCCGGCAGCGCCAGCGCCTCTCGCTGCCTTTCGATGACCAGCGCGACGTCGAGGAGGCGCAGCGCGGATTCATCGCCGCACCGCCGTACAGGCAGATCGTGGCCGAGGCGGGCAACGTCGCCTGGGACATGGGCAGCTACGACTGGCTGCTCGAAGGGCGGGACTTCGACAGCGTCCATCCCTCCCTCCAGCGGCAGGCGATGCTCAACATGGCCTACGGCCTCTACGAGGTCGTCCCGGGCCGCATCTACCAGGTGCGCGGCTTCGACCTGGCGAACATGAGCTTCATCAAGGGCGACACCGGCTGGATCGTGTTCGACGTGCTGACGGCCAGGGAAACGGCCGCCGCCGCGCTGGCGCTCGCCAATGCGCAACTCGGAGAGCGGCCGGTCGTGGCCGTGGTCTACTCCCACTCGCATGCCGACCACTTCGGCGGCGTGCGGGGCGTCGTGGACGAAGCCGACGTGCGCAGCGGGAAGGTGCCGATCATCGCGCCCGCCGGCTTCATGGAGCACGCGGTCGCCGAGAACGTCCACGCCGGCAATGCGATGACCCGGCGCCTGTTCTACCAGTACGGCATCCTGCTGCCGCACGATCCCTTCGGCCACGTCGACCAGGCCATCGGCAAGAACGTGGCCGTGGGCAACCTCGGGCTCATCGCGCCGACGCGCGTCATCGAGGGCGACATCGAGGAGCTGACGATCGACGGCGTGACCATGGTCTTCCAGAACACGCCCGGAACGGAGGCGCCGGCCGAGATGAACACCTGGTTTCCGCAGTTCAAGGCGTTCTGGGCCGCGGAGAACATCACGGGCACCATCCACAACATCTATACGCTCCGCGGCGCCCTGGTCCGGGACCCGCTGGAGTGGTCGAAGAAGATCAACGAGGCTCTCTACCGGTTCGGGCGCGACGCGGAAGTCATGTTCTCGGCCCACAACTGGCCGCGGTGGGGCAACGACAGGATCCAGGAGGTCATGCGTGCGCAACGCGACCTCTACGCCCACCTCAACAACGAGGTGCTGCACCTCGCGAACCAGGGCGTCACGATCAACGAGATCCACAACGTGTACCGGCCGCCCGCGAGCCTGCGGGGACAGTGGGCAGCTCACAGCTACCATGGCTCGGAAGCGCACAACAGCCGGGCGGTCATCAACCGCTATCTCGGGTACTGGGACGCGAACCCGGCTACGCTGATCCCGCTGTCGCCCCGCGACGCCGCGCCGCTCTACGTCGAGATGATGGGCGGCGCGGCACGAATCGTGGCAAAGGGGCGGGAGCTGTACGAGGAAGGCCGCTACCTGCACGCCCAGGAGATCCTCGACAAGCTCGTCTACGCGGAGCCGGACAACCAGGAGGCGAAGGACCTGCTGGCCGACGTCTGGGAACAGATCGGCTACCAGCAGGAAAGCTCGAGCGTCCGCAACAGCTTCCTGGCCGGCGCGCTGGAGCTGCGCTCCGGCATTCCGTCCGGCGCCGCGCCGAAGTCCACCAGCCCGGACCTCATCCGCGCGATGAGCACGGAGCTGTGGCTCGAGTACCTGGCCGTCCTGCTCGACAGCCGCAAGGCCGAAGGCGAGCGATTCACCATCAACCTGGTCACGCCCGACAACGGCGAGCGTTTCGCGGTGGAGCTGTCCAACTCGGTGCTCACCAGCATCCAGGGGCAGCTGGTCGACGACCCAGACCTGACCGTCACGATCGACCGCTCCGACCTGGAGACGGTGATGATGCAGCGCGCGACGTTCGAGCAGCAGGTCGCGAGCGGCAAGGCGACGCTCACCGGGGATGCAAGCGTACTCGGTCGCCTGCTGGGCATGCTGACCGTGTTCCAGCCCGACTTCGAGATCCTGCCGGGGACTAAGCGTCCGGCGGCCGCCGCCGGGCAACGGCCGGAGGCGCGCAGCCTCGTGGGCGCGGCCGGAGAGTCCTGACGTGGCGGCCTCCACCGACTTCGACTGGATCGTCGTCGGCTCCGGCTTCGGCGGTAGCGTGTCGGCGCTGCGCCTTGCGGAGAAGGGTTACCGCGTCGGCGTCCTGGAGGCGGGGCGCCGCTATCGCGACGAGGACTTCGCGAAGAGCACCTGGAACCTGCGTCGCTTCCTCTGGGCCCCGGCCCTGGGCCTGCGCGGCATCCTGCGCCTGACGCCCTTCCGGGACGTGTTCATCGCGAGCGGCGCGGGCGTGGGGGGAGGCAGCATCGTGTATGCGAACACCTTGTACCGTGCAGCGCCCACCTTCTTCGACAATCCCCAGTGGCGCGATCTCGGCGACTGGGCCCGGCAGCTGGCACCGCACTACGAGACGGCCGAGAGGATGCTGGGCGTCACGCAGGTCGAGCACGAGAGCGACGGCCAGCGGATGCTGCGGGAGGTGGGCCGGGAGTTCGGGGTGGAGCACACCTTCCGGCAGACGCCTGTCGGCGTCTACTTCGGCAAGCCCGGTGCCCGCGCAGCGGATCCGTACTTCGGCGGCGAAGGGCCGGAGCGGACCGGCTGCACCTTCTGCGGCGCCTGCATGGTCGGCTGCCGCGAGGGCGCCAAGAACACGCTGGTCAAGAACTACCTCTGGTTCGCGGAGAGGCGGGGAGCGCAGGTGCTCCCGGATCACGAAGTCGTCGACATCCGTCCCGTCGGTGCGCCCGACGGCACCGATGGCTACGAGGTGACGACCCGTCGGCCGGGTGCCTGGTTTCGGCGGCGCCAGCGCAGCTTCACGACGCGTGGCGTCGTGATGAGCGCCGGTGCGCTCGGTACGAACAGGCTGCTGGCGAAGTGCAAGCACGGCGGCTCGCTGCCCGGCATCAGCGACCGGCTCGGCCAGCTGGTGAGGACCAACAGCGAGTCGATACTCGCGGTGACGATGCCGGAGTCCGCCGGCAAGCCCTGGAACGACGTGGCGATCAGCGCGAGCATCCATCCGCGTCCGGACACGCACATCGAGTTCGTGACCTACGGACGACACGGCGACTTCATGTCGCTGCTCTACACCCTGCTGACCGGCGACGGCAGCAGGCTGACCCGGCCGATCCTGTGGATGGCCAACGTGCTTCGTCATCCGCTGACCTTCCTGAAGACGCTCTGGCCCCGGGGCTGGTCGCGCCGCACGGTGCTGTTTCTCGTGATGCAGACGCTCGACAACGCCATCGCCTTCCGCGCCCGGCGCGGCTGGCTGGGCGGCGTGTCGCTGAGGACGGCGCAGGACCCGGAGAAGCCCAACCCGACGTTCATCGAGGTCGGCAACCGTGCCGCGGCCTGGCTTGCCCGGCAGACCGGCGGCTACGCGCAGAGCATGGTGCTGGAGGCCTGGGCCAACATCCCCACCACGGCGCACATCCTCGGCGGCGCGGTCATCGGTGCCGACCCGCAGCGCGGTGTCGTCGATGGCGAGGCCCGGTTGTTCGGCTACCGCAGCTTCCTGGTCTGCGACGGCTCGATCGTACCGGCGAACCCGGGCGTCAATCCGTCGCTCACGATCACGGCGCTGGCCGAGCACGTCATGAGCCGCGTACCTCCGGCCGCGGGAGCCTGACGGCGCGGCAGACAGGGCTGTTTCGGGTCATTGAACCGGGCAGTCACCGCAGCGTCTACCGTAATAATGCGACTGTCTCCGCGCGGAACGACGCGCCTAGGCTGAACCGACACGGGCGCGAAGCGCGAAAGACCAGGAAGGACGGCATGCAGACTCCACTCGAGATCTCCTTCGTCGACATCGCCCGCTCGCCTGCGGCGGAGGCGCGGATTCGCGAGAGGGTGCACCGGCTCGAGCATCGCTTCGACGGCATCACCAGCTGCCACGTCTACGTCGCTGCACCGCACCAGCACCAGCGGAAAGGCAACCTGTACGAGGTGCGCATCGACGTGCGCGTGCCGGGCGCGGAGCTCGCCGTGGCGGACCAGCCCGGCGACATCCACGCGCACGAGGACGTCTACGTGGCCATCCGGGACTCCTTCGACGCGATGGAGCGCCAGCTGGAGCAGTGGAAGCAGCGGATCCGGGGCGAGGTCAAGAGGCACACCCTGCCCGGGTGA
>Ga0209536_100011984_pt1 | contig 12646 bp, 13 predicted proteins | sample DeeMarSeWOR28_12_FD_187461 | JGI IMG/M metagenome (GOLD analysis project Ga0209536, IMG submission 187461) | Marine sediment microbial communities from White Oak River estuary, North Carolina - WOR-2-8_12 (SPAdes) (version 2) | ecosystem: Environmental > Aquatic > Marine > Intertidal zone >...
CTTGCTGAATAAATCTCTCAGATCAAAGGGGAATGAATAAGACAGTGCAATGGAGCCGAAACTGTGACTGTCAGCCTGGCCTTTGAATTCTTTCGTCCGTAATACCTGTGTCCAGGTCAGGATAAGCCGCTGAAAGCTTACGGCAACGCCGGCTGCCAGGTCAGCGACATAGGGTTCCCGTTTCATACGATGGCTGTTGGTAAACGTGTTGCCTTCAATGAAGATGTCCCTGAAGACAATCTTGCCGTTTACCGCTCCAAAACCGAAGACACTGAAATCCCTGTCAATCCTCAGGCGCGTGCTGCCGGCGGGACGAATGATCGATACACCGAAGTGACGGGGAATATTCCAGCCTGCCCGCATTTCAAGCCCGCCATTGAGATAGGTATGAACATTGCCCACAGCAGCACCTGTATGAATGATGGCATCATATCCTATTTTATGCGTATCAATGGGGTGGAAGAGCAGTTTGCGTTCAAAGGCTGCAACCAGTCCCGGTTCATTCTTGAGCTGATTGTCCCAGCCATTGGGCCGCTGAAGGTCTCTTAATTTATGGACAACTTTCTGCGCCTCCTCTGCATAGGACTGGGGACCGACTATGCCAAGCTGCAGCTCTACAGTATCCATATAGCTTATTGATTGTTTACTGCTGTGTTTACGGTGATAGGAGGTTGAAAAGTAAAGCCACCCGCTATAGGGGCGGTCATCCAGAATCAGATCAAAACGGGTTATATCAGAGGGTGTGAACATGTTCTGTCCTATGGAAAATTCAAACTGATGGGAATATTGAGGTCCTGAATCTTTGATGATGGGCAAAGAGTGAACAAACTCCATTACCTGACGGGGCAATTTGCCGTCAGGTGCGTCCTTTCCCAGGTCAGGTGATATAACAGAATATTTAACGCCATTCGTGTAATTGCTGTCCGTACCGGTAAAAAGGTCATTCTCAAAATAAACGGTATGGGTCCAGGGATTTTCCTGAGCATGAACAGACTGAAGCAATGCACAGAGGGAAAAAAGAATGATAGGAAATAATTTACTCTTCATAACTGATTTGATAGCACAAACATAAATGTGCAGCGTATTAACTGCTCTGTTGACGATGACTGAAGATGCCGTTCTTTATCCACAACCAGAACATGCTTCTTGCTCCCGTTGCAACTGCCCTGATATCATTTATGCTGCGCAGGGCCAGAAGTTTTCTGAATATATAAGCAGGCCTTCCATAGAATTTCTTGAATGCCAGCTGTCTCAGTGAGGCTATCTCCTCCCGTGTCATGGTATGGGGGACAAAGGCAGCTCCCTGGTAGGTATAATCAGCAAGGTCCTCTGACATGGTCCCATACTGAGAGATGTTGTCATACAGATCTGTGCCCGGAAAGGGTGTGAGTGCATGGAAATTCGCAATGTCAGGATTAATCTCACAGGCAAACTCAATGGTCCTGAGACCGTCCTCATAGGTCTGCCCGGGAATACCAAAAAGAAAAGGTGTATACACTGTCAAACCAGCTTCCTTTGCTGCTGCAACGGCTGCTCTTGTCTGTTCAAGAGTAATGCCTTTTCTGATAGCATTCAGGTTTTTCTGAACCCCGCTTTCTGCTCCAAAGAGTATGGCCCAGCACCCGGCATCCCTGAAGGCCCGGAGCAGGGGCTTGTCGACCTGATGCACGCAGGCTGATGCAAACCATGTAAAATCCAGTTTTCGCTTTTTGATTTCCAGAGCAATCTCCATTGCCCGCTCATAATCCGCTGCAAGTGTGTCATCAATAAATTTGATCTCCCTGTATCCCTGGCTGAGACAGAGCTCTATTTCCTGCATCACATTATCAACGCTGCGGAAACGAATGCCATGTTTTCGTTCCCTGTCAATCTGAAAGCAGAAGATACATCTCCTGTTGCACCCCCGGGAGGTCATGATAACAGCTACCGGTTTTCTCCTGTACGTAGCCGGTGGAGGGATATAGTCTCGTGCATTCCCAAGAAGCTCCCTGGCAGGAAAGGGAATGGAATCAACATCTGTTATAAGAGGGCGGGGCGCGTTTTTCCTGATTTCCCTGCCCTGGCGATATGCAATGCCCTCTACACTATCAAGACTGCCCCCTGTAGACAGGCCTGTCATCAGTTCAACCATGGTAATTTCGCCTTCCCCTGTTACTACTGCATCAAGAGCAGAGGTGTCGTTGAGACACTTTTCCTGCATTGCAACAGGATAGGGGCCGCCAGCTACGATAAAGAAAGAACTATTAATATTTTTTATTTCTTCTGCTGTGAAAAGAGCTTTCTTCCATCCGAAGGTGGTTGAATAGATTCCCACTACATCAGGGTTGAAGTTTGTTATCTCATGCAGGATCTTCTCATGGGATATGAACGCACCATTCAGGAATCGTACATCATGACCTGCCTTCAGAAGCGATGATGCAACATAGAGTGTACCGAGGGGCTGCCAGTAGTTTATCTGGGAGCCGGCTGTTTTGGAAGAAAAAATTTCTTCCGGCACCCAGGAGGGTATGACGAGAGCGCACTTCATGGGAAATTATACTCCTGCCAGGAGGGTTTTTGTACTGGCCTGATTTCTTTTCAGGATATTTTCGGCTACCTCTATGCCTGACTCGATAGCGCGGTCCATGTTGTAGTATTTGAACATCCCTGTTCTGCCTGCAACATGCAGGTTTGTAAACTGCTCAAGATAATCAAGGATTCTGGAGTAGTGATTGCTGTATCCCACTTCAAAGAGGGGGTATGCCCTTGGAACTCTGACGATACAGCTGTCAATAACGTCATGCTTTTGAACAAAGCCGAGCCGTTCCAGTTGTTTCACCGTAGCTTCTGTGAGTTCCTCATCAGTTGAATTCCAGGTCCTGTCACCCTGAAAGCAGAAATATTCTGCCACGATGTGAGTCTTTCCCTCAGGCGCCATGTGGGGGCTCCAGTTCCTGGGTTCATGTATTCGTCCCAGTTCCATGCTCTTCTCAGGGAGATACATCCATGTCAGGTCGGTCACTCTCTCACGATTGAGCATCACGGAAGCTATGATAACATCTCTGTATCTGAGTTTTGATACAGCATGCAGTACTTCAGCCGGCGGTGCCGGATTGAGGAGGCTGACAAGATGTGTGATGGGAATGCTCGATACAAATTCATTGCCTGTAATCGCATGCGTCCGGTCACAGTTTACGGCATCAATACCGGTAATTTTATGATTGTTATGATGTATCCGTGATACGCCTGTACTGGTCAGAACTGAATTTTCTTTGTCTATTTCTTCCATGAGCCTGTCAGATATCTGACCAATGCCGTGAGAGGGATAAATGAAGGTATCAGCGAGAGTCTTGATATTCTTGCTGCCCTGGTTAAAGAAGGCATTTTTAATGGCAACTCCAAGCGAGAGACCCTCTATCCTCTTTGCAACCCAGTCCTGACTGATTTTTTCACATTCTATGCCCCACACCTTTTCACTGTATTCCTTGAAATAGAGTAAAAACATGGTCCGTCCAAAATGGCTTGTCACCCAGTCTTCAAGAGAGATATTCTCGGGATTTGAAAAAAGGCCCCTGACTTTCTCCTTGCCGTAGTCTGACAGGGCCTTCACTGTTGTAGGCAATCCCAGTCCAAAGAGTGCATTGGATGGTTTGAGGGGATAATCAAAGAATCTGCCCTTCATGAATATTTTGCTCTTGCGCTGCACAGAAAGATAGTCGCCCTGAAGGATATCCTTGACAAACTGATTTGTTTCTTTATTTTGAGTAAAGAACCGGTGACCGCCGAGGTCAAATTTGAAATCACCATGGCGAATGGTTCTTGAAAGACCTCCCACAGTTGTATCACTTTCAAGAACGGTCAGTGACTTGCCTGCTTTGGTGAGACTGTATCCGGCAGAAAGTCCTGCCAGCCCGCCTCCCATAACGACAATGTCCTGTTTATGATCGGTAGTCAGCATTTCCTATAGTGTACTGTATTTTTTGATAAATGATAGACTGCCAGGATATTTTGCCTGAATAAAAAACCAGAAGGACTCTCCTGTGCAGGCAGTCCTTCTGGTCAGCGTCTTTCATTCGCCTTCAAGTTACTTCATTACTATTTTGATTTTGCCACCAGGACCGGAATATCGGACAAGTTTACCACCTCTCTGCTGACACTTCCCATAAACATATGGGATGTCCGATTTCCCCTTGAGCCGAGCATTATCAATTCAGCGCCTTCCTCCTGGGCTGTTTTGATAATTTCCTCGGCAGGGTGGCCGCCTTTAATAACCGTTGTTACATTTGTTAAACCCTTCTTCTCAAGCGCCGATTTGTAGAAATCCAGTACGCTGTTGGCTTTCCTGTCCAGAGCTTCCTTATAATCTGTACCGGACAGTACTTCCCTCAGTGTTGATATTTCAGCGTCGCCGAGCATTTCATCGATTAATGACCTGCCCTCAAACTTTTCAACATAGAGAAGCACGATGGTCTCGGGCCTTATACAGGAACATATATTCTCACAGATGGAAAAGGAATTCTTGATGCCTTTTGTATCATCTACTGCTATCAATATTTTCTTCATCTGAACACCTGCCTATGTTTTCCTTCCGGTTTAAGGTTGTTTAGTGTCCGCCGTATCCGCCTGATGGTGCGCCGCCGTATCCGCCTGATGATGCGCCACCGTATCCGCCAGCAGCACCCTGACCTCCGCCGTATCCGCCTGAAGAGGCCCCGCCATATCCACCTGCAGCACCATGTCCGCCTGATGTTACACTGTGCGGAGCAGAAGTATCGATGTTTCGAGGTGCGAGGCTGTACCCTACAATGAAACCAAGGATCCCAACGACAATTATAATGATAACCCACATGCTATTTTTCATACAGTGATCCTCCTACTTTAATTAAAAGGGTTTTTATTCCTTTTTATCCTTTTTCGATAATGTAGATGAGTTTGCCGCCTTCCTCTTTCTTTTCGAGAAGATCGTGGCCGCCCTGATCAATCATCTGAATAATCGTTTCACCAGAAGAAGGATTGTCAAATACTAACTCAAGTATGTCGCCTTCATCAATTTTCTCCAGTGATTTTTTTGTATATATCTGAGGATGGGGACAAACATAACCACACACATCCAGCATATACTTTCCATCTCCTACTTTTTCAAATTTCATTGCCATGATACACTTCCTCCTTTTAGGATAATAAATTTATTGTACTAAAATGCTTCCATTTCCTTTGCCATTTTGCGATCTGTCCACCAGTTAAAGAACCGGACACCGCCATAACCACCGATGACCATGCCGATGCCGAAGAGCCACCCTCCCGGATCGCCTCCTGCAACCCTGATGAAGAAAGCGCCGATGTTGCACCCCAGTGCTATACGGGCGCCTATACCCATAAGAAGACCTCCACCGAGACCCCAGACGATCAGTTCTCCTTTGGGAAGCTTCCATTTGAATTCCTTATTCAGAAGGGACATAATCATCGCCCCAAAAATGATACCAAGAGACATCCATAAGGCCGGATTACGCCACAGTTCAGGAAGACCGTTCATTACTCCAAAGAATACATCGTCCTTGACATCCCAGCCTACTTTATCCATGACCCATCCTGCAAACTGAGCTTCCTGCGTTGTGATGTACCAGTAACCTGGATCAAATATCTTGCCCATGGTCGAAAGGTCTTCGTGATGCCCCATCCTTGCCAGCAGCTCACCAAAGTTGGATATACCAAACTTGTTCTGCATTCCCTTCATTGCAAGGATATGAATTCCTGCCGTGATCCCGATCAGGACTCCCATAAGGGTCGTCCTCTCGGAGGCAGTGATCATATTCCACATACCCCTTACATCATCTCCAAATCCTGTTGTCTCCTCTTTCCCTTCTTTCTTTAATGCCTTCTTCACTCTCTTGAGATGACCTTTACGCATAAAGAAATAATAAATTGCAAAGAGAACGAGTATTGTAGGCAGAATTGTGTTGATGAGTGAATTGGCAAAAAAGTTTCTTGCAATATCGCCGCTCATTCCTGAAAAAGCCTCTGTATCAGAAAGGATTATGTTCTTTTTAAAGACGATGTTGCCAAGAAAATAGTGGTCAAACCATGAGGTGATCTTATCCTTGGGCACCCAGGTCGTGGCCTGTGCAGCATCAATCCATGATTGTGGGAGGAGTTTGTTGAATATGCCTCCAACATCAACAAAGATGGCCTGTCCAAAAGAAATACCCATGATTGAAAGTATTGAGGTTCCGTTGCCTTCTCCTATTTTATAGAGAGAACCTGACGCACAACCACCGGCAAGCACCATCCCTACGCCAAAGACCACGCCTCCAATAAGCTCGTGTGTGCCGAGCGGTCCCGCATGAAAAGTACTCATGTTCGTGGCGGCAAGTACAACACTGACAAGGCTGAAAAATATCAGGGCGATAAGAACTCCCACGGCCATTCGAGGTACGCCTGCAGCAAATAAGTCTCGCGACGCAGAAGCCATGCAAAACCTTCCGTACTGAAGCATCATTCCATATGCTACTCCGAACCAAATATATACTATGAGATAAATGTAGTATATATTTGAGCTGTAATACAGCAGACTGATGAGGATGAGTGCGCCCGTGACTATGAAAGCCCAGAGCTGATTTCTTTTTTCGATGTTTTCCACAGACCTGTTAACCTCCTTTAAATTTTTTTAAATCTTCAAGGATTAGTGTGAGTTGCTGGATGTCTGAATGAATGAAAAATAAAAAGTTATGACTTACGGCCTTCAATATTAATACACGTTGGCCGGTTAGTCCAATTAAAAAAATTTATTGTGAAATTTGTTCTATTTATCTATTAGGTTAATCAAGTACTGAATAACAGTATGTAATATCCGTTACAGGAATTTACGTATAATCTTATTCAGAAATGCCATTTTCTTTGTAACTGAAACTGTTCAGTTCCTGTCAGATGGCGACCACTAGTATGCCAGTGGGGAGAAGTATTTTACAAGAGGTCAGTGATTCATGAACTAAAAAGCAGGTACAAAAAACGGAACCCCCTGTGAGGCCCCGTTTTTATGTGATAATCTGCTTAATTTACAGAATAATTACTTTGTCGCAATCGTGATTCATATTCGCATTATCAAACTGGCTTCCGCACACGATTTCACTGGGAATACCCTCTGTTTCAACATTGGCATTTTTAGCGCTGTGATCACAAAAGCTTACTGATACGCCATTGGTCCCGCACAGGGAATGGAAGTCAGTATTTGCCAGCAGTTTCGTGCCTTCATCCATGTTAAAGACAGTAACTTCATGTCCCTTTGCCACGGCAGCCTTTGTAATGCCCAGTATATCAGCAAGATGTTTATCAGTTGTAACCAAAATTCCAAGCTTCATGTCTATTTTCTCCTTTCACAAAAGACTGCTACCAGGTAATGACCTTGTCGTTCGATGTTATAGCGTCAACTATTTCATCATAGTTTTTGTTCTCATTTATATCAATGACCGTTACATCATTGGATTTTTTATGCTCTTCAAGGATCGTGTTCCCTGTAGCGTCAAGCTTGTTTCTTAAAAGGTATAAAATTTTCATTATGAAGTGCCTCCTTTTATCATTGCACTAATATGGAAGAATATTGTCATACTCAAGGAGTTTGTTTGCAATATCCTCAGTAGAAATATATTCCATATTTGCATTGCCTTTGAAATTGGTAAATGTCTTGACGTCCATGTCTCCCATGGTTTCAATATTCAAATCATTATCATCAGTCTTTTCCACTTCCCGGTCCAGGATAAAAGCAGAAACTTCATCATCAGCCAGAATCATGCCAACGGCCATTCTCAGGGCCTCTGCCTGTCTGTCTCTTACGAGAATTGCGATCTTCTTTGCCATTCCTTCACCTCCTTGATTGATAAATTTATTTTTCTACGGGATATTTTTCATTATTGCCCCATTCCATCCAGGAGCCGACATAAACCTTCACATTTGGATAACCTAATATCTCCTTGAGTGCAAAATAGGAGTCTGCTGCACGCGGACCGCTTTCGCAATAGGTGATGATTTCTTTATCTTGTGTGACTCCCGCTGCCTCATAGGCGGCTTTTAGTTCTGCTGCTGACTTGTATGAGCCGTCATTATTACGGTTTGTGGGATAAAAGTTCAGGTTTTTAGCGCCCGGTATATGTCCTTTGCCTTTAATGTAGTTGATTTCCTTTTTTCCTGTGTACTCATCTTCAGCGCGGGTATCGACAACTACCGTACCACTATTCTTTAGATTATTGAATACGTATGTTGCATCTGCGTGCATGTCCCCGGTGCTTTTAGCAGCCTTGTATGTTGCCGGTTTAATTTTTGTGGGAACTCCGTCAGTCTTCCGGCCTTCTTTGGACCATCTGTCCAGCGAACCGTTCATGATGCTTACTTTATGATGGCCAAAGTATTTCATGAGCCAGTACACGGCAGGTACAAAAGGATTCGCTGCAGGGGTACTGTACAAGATTACATGGGAATCATTACTGATCCCGGCCTGTCCCATAATTTTTTCAAAATTTTCCTGGTTAGGAGTGGCTGTCATCGCGCTCATAACATCTTTCATTCCCAGATATGCAGAGCCTGTTATATGGTTACCTTCATACTGCATTCTGTTGTTCTCTCCTACAAAACCGACATAAACAAGTTTTAAATCCTTTATATTATCTGCAACCCATTGAGTCTCAACGAGTGACGATGTACAATCTGCATGGACTGATTTCATTCCAGAAGAAAAAACCAACAGGAAAATAAATATGATAATCAGTGATCTGAATTTACTACTCCTACAATTGATGGCATTGCGTAAAGATAACATACGAGGTTCCTCCTTATTCCGTTTGAAGTTTTAAGACTTACGATGGTCGATAGTTTACAATTTAGATATTTAAACTTCAACATATTGCCGTATCTGTTGTCAACCATAGGCAATTGAACAAAAGGAGTGATAAAGCTCGCATTCTTTTGCTAAGTGCCCGAGATTAAACAAATACTATAATAATGCCGAATAGAGTAATATTTACAGCATCAGGTAAATAGGTTACTATAATGCAAATCAAGACCAGGCAAATTCCATACTGGAGACAATGAACGTACGGGATACCATTTCAAGACTCCAGGACTTCTATATTTTATCTGTAAAGGCGACCCTCGGGATTGTGCGCCGCCCCCGTTATTTCAGGGAGATTATAGAGCAGATGGATTATATGGGGATGGGATCTCTTTTCATCGTTTTTCTCGTTTCTCTTTTTATCGGCATGGCACTTTCCCTGCAGATATCGGCAGAACTCTCTGAAATGGGCCTCAAAATGTATACGGGGAAAATAGTGGGACTTTCCATAATCAGGGAGATTGGTCCTGTTGCAATAGCTCTGAGTTTTGCCGGAAGAGTTGGTTCAGGTATGGCCTCTGAAATAGGTTCGATGATACTTGGCCATCAGGTAGATATTATGAGGGTCCATGGGGTTAACCCCGTTAAAAAACTTGTTACTCCGCGGGTAATCAGCGCTGTCATTATGCTTCCCGCCCTTACCATTATTGGGGACGCTGCTTCAATGTTTGGCGGATACTATATATCTGTTTTTGTAAGTCACCAGAGCGGGGCATTCTACTGGAGCCAGATAAAGGATATTATGGACTTTGAGAATATCTTTGCAGGTGTCACAAAACCGTTTATTTTTGGTTATCTCATAGCCTGCATCAGCTGTTACATGGGTCTGTCCACCCGTGGCGGTGCCCGCGGGCTCAGACAGGCAACGACCTCTGCAGTCGTTTATTCCACTATAATGATAATTGTTTCAGATTTTTTACTGACACGGGTACTGCTTATTGTCTGGGGGTCAACGGTATGATAGTGTTTCGCGATGTCACGCTTGCATTTAACAGCAAGGTGGTGCTTGATAATGTGAGCTTTCAGGCGGACTTCCATGAAAAAATAGCCATACTCGGCGGGAGCGGCGGCGGGAAGACAACCATCCTGAGGCTCATGCTGGGACTTATCTTTCCCGACTCCGGAAAGATATTTATTGACGGGCAGGACATTACCGTTCTGTCCGAGGCCAGGCTCAGAGAATATCGTATGAAGTTCAGTATAGTTTTTCAGGAGGGCGCCCTCTTTGATTCAATGAATGTGTATGAGAATGTTGCCTTCTGCTTAAGGGAATATACCAAATTTACTGAGGAAGAGATAGAACAGAGGGTAAGGGAATTGCTTCGAAGGCTGAACATTGAAGGCGCAATGTACCTTATGACGAATGAACTGAGCGGGGGAATGCAGAGAAGGGTTGCCATTGCGCGGTCCCTTGCAGAGTGCAAGCCTAAAATGATGCTTTACGATGAAGCTACAACTGGCCTTGACCCTTTAACGGCGGATAACATATGCAGTCTTATCAATGAGCTCTCTCAGGGGGAGCCCCCTGACAGGACAGGATTTATTATTGTTACGCACAAAGTGACAGATGCTACTAAAGTAGCCGAGCGGTATATATATATACGAAATGGAAAGATCGCCTTTGACGGTGATATTGACCAGATGAGACAAACAGATGATGCAGAATTCAGGAAATTTATCAATGAACTTTTTGTAATGGAACAATGCAGGTAACGGAGGAGGCATATGTATGACTATGTGAAGCAGGCGCGATGGGCCAGGCTCAAAGTTGGTCTGGTAATAACCATTGCCATAGTAGTTATTTTCATGGCCGTCATGTTTGCCGGCAATATTGAAAAAATGTTTGCACCCCGGATAGAAATTCATGCTTCTTTTGATGATGTAAAGGGGTTACGGGAAGGTTCGCCTGTATGGTTTTCAGGAGTTGAAATCGGTGCTGTCAAGGATATTCAGTTTACCATCCAGAGGCATATAACAGTGAGTATGATTATTTTTCAAGATACCCTTCAGTACCTCAAGAAAGACTCCATGGCACAGATCCTTACCCTTGGACTGCTAGGAGATAAATATATAGAAATCTCAACGGGCTCAAAAGAGGCTGCAGGCTTGCAGATAGGAGATACACTCCTTGGCACAGGTCAGATCGAGATACAGGACGTTGTTGAGACCGGCCAGGAGTCTATCGCCAGTTTTGGCGAATTTATCAGCATGCTCGAAGGCTTTCTCTCAAAAATAGAAAGGGGTGACGGTACGGTTGCAAAGTTTATTCAGGACCCTGCTGTCTACAATAATCTTCGGAAGGCGACGTCAGACCTTTCAAAACTGATCAGCAAGATTGACAGCGGGCAGGGATCCATAAGCAGACTGTTGAATGAGGATGCTTTTTATAAAGACATTACAGTGCTTGCCAGCGAGATGAAGTCCTTTGCCGAAAAACTGCAGACATCGGAAGGCAGCCTGAACAGGATGATAGAAGACAGGAGTCTCTACGATAATATTGACGCTGTTTCAGAGAGGATGAACAATATCCTTGCTAGGATTGAAAGTGGGCAGGGCTTTATGGGCAGCCTTATTCAAGATGATGAATTGGCAGGAGAGCTGAAGACGACACTGAGAGAACTGAACTCGCTTATAAAGGATGTAAGGGAAAACCCCAGGAAATATTTCAAATTCAGCGTTTTTTAGGAACTGCTCTCATAAAATGCATCGTGGGAGACCCCCCGGCCTATCAGATATTGAACGACATCTGCCGGCTTAAAGTACATTCTTAATTTCCAGGTATCTCTGGTGCTGTCCCTGAAAATGCTGTGATCAAGTCCTTCCATAAGAGCAATAATCTCTGAGATTTCTTCATCTGTAAAATCAGACTTTACCTCCCTCTTTCTTCTATCGATCTTATATTGGTTCACAAGTCTGTTTTTAACCTTCTCCACTGTCTCGCAGTAGAGGCTGCCGGCCTCTGATTCCAGAAAGGCGGGTATATCCAACAGATAGTTTGAGATTGTCTGTGCTTCAGGAAGGTTCCCTAAGTGATCAAGATGAACTCCGAGTTTATGACTGCAGAGGTCAATAAGATTTTCAACCAGGACATTCTTTTGCTCTCCGGGAATTCTATTTACTACAAGCACAGGATTGAAAGATTGCCGCACCTCATCCAGAAGAGGAAGCATGTCAGTGGCTGTTCCCCGGATTTTCTCTGTTAACCAGTCAAGGGTGAGTATTTTTTCTGCCTCTTTCTTTTGTGTTTCAGCATCAATGATCGGTCCTATGGCACTATGTCTCCTGAATATGTTCTGCAGCTTTCTGAAAAGGGCAGCCTTTATAAAACCATATGCATTCATAACAGCTCCGGGCTCAGGCGCAGTGATGACGATTCCCCTGTCGGACACTCCAAAGAAGTCCAGGGTATTAAAATGCACTCCTGCACCGAGATCGAGAATGACGTAATCTGCAGGCAGAGATTTGATATGGCGCATGATCTTCAGTTTCATCCAGTGTGCGGGGTTTGCCATGCCCGGCACAAATTCTGCACCACTTATGAGATTTAAACCACGCACTGATGTTTCCATGAGCAGCTCTTCCAGTGAGGCAGTCTTTTTTAATATGAAATCGGCAATGGTCGGTGTTTCACTGACAATTCCAAGATAGGTGTGAAGATTGGCAGCGCCCAGATCAAGATCTGCGAGCACGGTTCTGTAGCCGTCTTTTGCGAGAGCAGTTCCAAGTGAAACAGAGAAGATGCTTTTGCCCACGCCGCCTTTGCCGCCGCCAACTGAAAAAATTATTTTT
>Ga0209536_100011985_pt1 | contig 12645 bp, 12 predicted proteins | sample DeeMarSeWOR28_12_FD_187461 | JGI IMG/M metagenome (GOLD analysis project Ga0209536, IMG submission 187461) | Marine sediment microbial communities from White Oak River estuary, North Carolina - WOR-2-8_12 (SPAdes) (version 2) | ecosystem: Environmental > Aquatic > Marine > Intertidal zone >...
CCGCCGACGGGCTGCGGCAGGTGGCTTCCGCCCTGACGGCCGACGGCGGCAATCGGGCGATGGAGTTACGCATTGCCCAGCAGTACATCGACGAGTTCGGCAACCTCGCCAAGACGGGCAACACGCTGGTGGTGCCAGCGAACCTGGCCGATCTTGCTTCGATGATCGCGCTGGCGACCAACGTCGCGAAAGGGAGCGCGAAGTCTACCCCGTAAAGCCGGGGTCAGCGGCGGCGTCGCTTGCCGTGGTGAGGATTGTCAATGCGCACCCTGAGAAAGCCGGAAGCACCTTCGGCGGGTTTGCCGTCCAGGGCCGCCACGGCTGCGCGCGCCTCGTGTCCTTCCATCTCCACGAAACAGAAACCCTTGCTTGCGCCCGTGAAGATGTCGTGCGCGAGTTCGACGGACCGCACGGTTCCGAACTCGTCGAAGAGGCTGCGGATATCGCTTTCCCGGGTCTCGGGTGGCAGGTTACCGACGAAAACTTTGAGCATGAGGATGTACCTGGTTGATTCGGCGGGCAGGGCCGCGCAAAAAAAATGACCCGGTCCGGGGCTGGGCCCGGGCCGGGTCGTCATTGCGAATTCGCGGTCGAATCAGGCCGCCATAACGCGCGTGGCCTGCAAGCCCTTGGGGCCGTTCTCCACGTTGAACGTAACCGCCTGACCTTCCGTCAGAACCTTGAACCCCTCCGCCTGAATCTCGGAGAAGTGAACGAATACGTCTTTGCCGCCGTCTTCCGGCGTGATGAAACCGAAGCCCTTGGCTTCGTTGAACCATTTGACAGTACCTGTCGTCATTTCGATTTACCTGTTAAAAATTACAAAAAAAACTGATCAATCGCAGTTCTCGGAGGAATCAAAATGCAGGGTTACTGTAGTTGAGCTTCTGAGAAGACCTGGCGGCTTGGAGCCAGTCGGGTATGCAACCAATCGCGATTCGGACCGGGTAGGGTAATTGCTTGGAACAACTACAATTCAGGGTCCGCGCACGCACAGTAGTCTCCTGCCGCTGGAAAAGCAAGAACTATTTTGCCCTGCGGGGCTGCCGGACCGGGTTATTCTATATTCAGGATGCGCTCGATCAGCGCCGTTGGCGGGTGAAGAGAAGTCCCATGTCACATGAAGGTTTTTCCTACCGGTTCTCGAAGGCCATCGTGCGCGAACCGTGCCGGAGGGTGGTTGACGGAATCCGTGCGACAGACAGAGGCGCGCCGGACTTCGAGCTGTTCAAGGCCGAGCACCGTGAATATGTCCGCAGCCTGGAAAGGAATGGGCTCGAAGTCACGGTGTTGAACGCGCTGGAGGAGCATCCGGACTCCACCTTCATCGAGGACGCCGCACTCTGCTTGCCGGAAGGCGTCGTCCTGATGAGGCCCGGCGCACCCTCACGGACCAGTGAATCCAAATTGCTTTCCGCAGCACTCGTCCAACTGGGGCACGAAGTCATTCCCAATACGTCCGGGGGATTCATCGACGGAGGCGATGTCCTGGTCACCGATTCGGTGATCCTGGTCGGTTTGTCCGGGCGAACCAATCGGTCAGGATTCGAGTGGCTGGAATCCGTTTTGGCAAAATGGGGCTACGCGGTGGAAGCGGTCCGGACTCCCGAGCAGGTCCTGCACTTCAAGTCGGACTGCTGCGTACTCGACAGTGACAGCATTCTGGCGACATATCGCCTGGCCCGGGCGGAGTGCTTTGCGCCGTTCAGAGTGTTGACGGTTCCCCGCGGCGAGGAAGCGGCGGCCAACTCCGTCCGGATCAACGATTCCGTGATCGTTCCCGCCGGTTTCCCTGCCACCGCGGAACTGCTTGCCCGCGAAGGTTATGCGGTGGAAACCGTGTCTGTCAGCCAGGCGGCGCTGTTGGACGGCGGGCTTTCCTGCATGTCACTGCGATTTTGATCGACCGATCAGGGCCGAGGGGTAAACTTTTCGGCTTAGCCATCATTTGTACCTGAGGAAGTACTCCAGGCCACCCGTAACCGCGGCAACCTGGGCCTGGATGCAGTTTTCCGGATCGACCCGCGGGCTGTCAGGATAGACTTCGGTAGTGGTGACATAGTCCGCGGCCGTCATTCCCATGCACAGACCGAGCGGTTTGGCTGGGTAGTTGATGACGCCCCATTGCTGCAGGTTCTCGCCAATGATCCTGCCGGCGTCGTCCGGGGCCGCGATGTGCGTGACCTTTTCGACCGCCTGGATGACCGCTCGCTGGAATTCCGGCGCCGGCCTCGCGGTGTCGCCTACCGTGTAGAAGCCATCCGGGATGCTCCAGATCTCCCGGGGCTCCCCGTCCCTGGCGGCCAGGGCCGGGCGGAATTCCAGGTTGTCCGTGTCGGTGGTTTCGTGCAGGTCGATGTGCACCCTTACACGCGCCGCAAAAGGAGCCACGAAGTCCATCAGGGCTTTGGCCTCTTCCGAAGGGGCGTCAGGCAGGAATGACCGGTTCGGATCGACCGCCATCGGGTTCCAGCGGTTGATCGTCTCATAGCCCCAGGGGCTGACGCACGGGGCCACGACCAGGTTGCACGCCCCCAGGTAGTCGGCCGCGCAGGTTGCCAGGAATCGCAGGGCGCCCTGCGCGCCGCTGGTTTCGTAACCATGCACGCCGCCGGTAACGAGCACCAGTGGTTTGTGGTCATCCCACTGGCGGCTGACCGCCGCGAGGAGCGGGTAGCGCTCGGGGTCGATCCCCAGGCTTCCGTACGGCGTCACTTCAAACGCGCCCTCGATGGCGCGAAGCCGCTCCACGACTTCCTTGGAATAGGAGCGCTGCACCGTCTGGCGCGACAGCCATTCGGCCTTCTCGGCATGGCCCCAGGGCCGGCCGGGCGTGCCAATAGGGTAGGGTGCCTGGGGGCTCATCGGAATCGTCCTCTTTCGAATCTGTTGAGCGGTATTGTCCCATGGAACCGGCAACCGGTTGCAGCAACCATGCGCCCGGTCGATTGGCTCGGCCGGTGAATTGCATACCCATGTTTGGCTGTGTTTATAATTGCCGCTCATTTGCGCCCAAGGACCCGGAAGCCATGAAGCACCGCACCGTACCCATCGTTCATCGACACTTCGTCCGGCTCGCGCTGGGCGCGGTCCTGATGCTTGCCGCTACTCAGGCGAGCGCCTTTCCACAGTCACTGAATGCCTGGCAAGATCGTTACGGGGCGGGCTCCGACTCCGGCGCCAACGCCCAGTGTCAACTCTGCCATGTCGAAGTCAATGGCGGTGATCCCTGGAACGGGTACGGGTGGGACATCCGCGAGGCGCTCGAGGATGGCGACTGCGACCTCAACGGCAACGGCGTCGTTTCCAACGACGAGGCATTCTGGTGCGTGGAACTGCTGAACTCCGACGGCAACACGGACGGAGACGGCAACCCGATCGACAACGTGTTCGAGATCGGCGTCAGCACCCAGCCGGGCTGGACCGAAGGCGCCGCCAACACCTTCTACTTCAAGTCGGGCCTGACCAGCACCGGCAATCTACCGCCTGCCGGCATCGGTGTGCTCGACCCGGACGGCAGCGAGCCGCCTCCGCCTCCGCCGCCGGAGCCGCCGGACGACGATTCGGATCTGCCCCCCGGCCAACTCGTGCGTGACACCATCGTGGTGCGCCCCGGCCAGTCGATCCAGGCAGCCATCGACCGGGCTCATCCCGGCACGCGGATCTACATCCTGGCGGGCGTCTACTCCGAGTTGCAGAATCCGACCAATGGCCTGAACATCACCAAGAACGGCATCAGCCTGATCGGTCAGAAAGCCACCGGCAAGAAGGTCATTTTCGAAAACGCGGGCAACCAGCGGAACGGCATCGTGGTCGTCCCCGAGGATCGTGTCGACTGCATGTCCTGTCACTCCGACATGGCGCCGCCGTTCCCGATCCTGCCCGGCGTCGAACCCGGCCTGAAGATGCGCGAGCCGATGATGACGGACTTCGAAATCCGCAACATCACGATCCGTGGATTCCGCAACAACGGTCTGTTCACGGAGAACCTGGACGGCTTCAAGATCATCAACGTGGAGTCGGTCGACAACCGTAACTACGGCATCTTCCCCACGCTGTCCAAGAACGGTCTGGTCAGCCATAGCCGGGCCACGGGTTCGGACACCGACAGCGGCATCTGGGTCGAGACCTCCGAGAACGTGGTGGTAACCCATAACTACGCTTCGGACAACGTCAACGGCTTCGAGGTCTCCAACAGCGACGACATCCTGCTGGCCCACAACGAGGCGACGAACAATACGATCGGCGCGGCCATCCTGCTGCTGCCGGACATTTTCGACGACCGTGACGGCGCCAAGCGCATCGACATGCGCAACAACCACATCCACGACAACAACAAGGACAACACGGCCCGGCCGGGATCGATCCTGTCCTTCATCCCGCCGGGTATCGGCATCCTCTACCTGGGCGTCGACGACTCGCTGATCTACGGAAACTGGGTCGAAGGCAACGACTTCGTGGGCATTGCCGTCTCCGACTACTGCCTGCCGCTGATCGGCACCCCCTTCCAGTGCCCGCCGCCGTTCGGCATCCCGGGCCTGCCCGTCGATCCCACGATAACGCCCGAGTTCCTGGCCGATCAGTCCGCGTCGAACAACAGCGTGGTGGGGAACACGGTGGATGGCAACGCGGCCCATCCGCCCGGCCCGCCCTTTGGGGCCTTTGCCGGCGACCTCTCCCTGCTGACGTTCGACAACTGGGGGAACTGCTTTGAAGACAACGTCTACACGACATACTTCTCGACCATCGGAGTCCTGTTGCCCTGCCCGTAACGGCAGCAGGCCTGAACCGGGCAGGGTAGTGAATCCGGCCCTCCACGGGGTGCTCCCGTGGAGGGCCTTGGTACGGGAGAGAGTGCCCGGCCTCTTTCCCTACGGGTCCTCCCCGAACCCGGGGATTCTGGTAGCATTCGTCAATGAATCAGGAACCCCCCATCACCCTGGGTTGGCGCGAATGGGTGAGCCTGCCCGCACTGGGCATCGGGCGGATCAAGGCGAAGGTCGACACCGGCGCCCGCACCTCGGCGCTGCACGCATTCGAAATCGAAGAGTCGGGCGACAACGATCGGCCCCGCGTGCGCTTCAAGTTGCATCCGATCCAGCGCGACAACGCTACGGTCGTCGAGTGCGTCGCGGACGTCATCGACCGGCGCATGGTGAGCGACTCCGGAGGGCATCGCGAAATGCGTTGGGTGATCGCCACCGACGTGGTCATCGGGCCCCACAACTGGCGGGCGGAGTTTACGCTGACCGCGCGCGACGACATGCTGTTCCGGATGCTGCTGGGCCGCACCGCGATCGCCGGCAGGGCCACCGTGGACCCCGCCCGGTCCTACCTGGTGGGCAGGAAACGCCGCAAGAAGACAAGCAAAGGAAAATAGCGTGGCAGCACATCACAAGCCGCTGAAAATCGGCGAGATCGAAGTCCGGCCCGGCCAACGAGTCACCGTCGATCTGCCGATCGCCAGGCTGTACACCGACACTTCGCTCGGCATGCCGGTCAAGGTCATCCGCGGCCGCCGCGCCGGGCCGGTGCTGTTTATCTCGGCCGCCGTTCACGGCGATGAACTGAATGGCGTCGAGATCATCCGGCGGCTTCTGAAGCGGCCTGCGATCAAGTCGATGCGGGGCACCGTGCTCGCCGTGCCGATCGTCAACGTGCACGGTTTCATCGACCAGTCCCGCTACCTGCCGGACCGCCGCGACCTCAACCGCTCGTTTCCGGGCAGCCCCAGGGGTTCGATCGCCGCCCGCCTGGCCAACACCTTCCTGAAGGAGATCGTGCTGAAGTCCGATTTCGGCATCGACCTGCACACCGGCGCCATCGACCGCTCCAATCTGCCCCAGATCCGGGCCAACCTCGACGACCCGGTGGTTACCGAACTGGCCCGCGCGTTCGGCGCGCCGGTGATCGTCAACGCCAGCATGCGCGAGGGTTCGCTGCGGGCCTGCGCCGCCGGGCACAACATCCCGGTCATGATCTACGAAGCCGGCGAAGCCCTGCGTTTCGACGAGGTCTGCATTCGCGCCGGCATCCGGGGCATTCTGCAGGTAATGCGCAAGCTGGAAATGCTGCCTCCGGGCCGCAGCAAGGAAACCAGTTCCGCGGTGATCGCCCGCTCCACCAGTTGGGTGCGCGCCCCCGCCAGCGGCATCGTCACCGGCTCCGTCCCGCTGGGCAGCCGGGTCAAGGAAAACGACCGGCTGGCGTTGATCAGCGATCCGCTGGGCGACCGGGAAGATCCGGTGCTCGCCCCGTTTGATGGTATCGTAATAGGCTGTAGCCGGCTGCCACTGGCGCACGAAGGCGACGCGCTGTTTCACCTCGCGGCGTTCCGAAGCGTGGGCAAGGCGGAGAACGCCGTGGAAGAATTCGCCACCATTCATGACCCCGCCCTGCGCCGCACGGTGGAGTCCAGCCTGTTGGAAACCTGAGCTCGCAACCAACGGCATTGCCGGGAGAAATGTATTGAAGATCGTCGTACTGTCCACCAACCCGAAGCTGTACTCCACCAGTCGGCTGGTGGAGGCCGGCAAGGAGCGCGGCCACAAGATGCTGGTGCTGAACCACAGGCGCTGTTACATGAACATCACAACGCTGCGGCCCAGCATCCACTACAAAGGGGAGGCGGTGGAGGGCGTCGACGCCATCATCCCGCGCATCGGCGCCTCGGTGTCGTTCTACGGCGCCGCCGTGGTGCGGCAGTTCGAGATGATGGGCGTGTACTCGGTCAACGAGTCGGTCGCCATCACCCGCTCGCGGGACAAGCTGCGCGCCCTGCAACTGCTGTCGCGCAAGGGCATCGGCCTGCCGGTGACGGGCTTCGCCAATTCCCCGGACGACACCGAGGACCTGCTGAGCTTCGTCGGCGGCGCGCCGGTGGTCATCAAGCTGCTGGAAGGCACCCAGGGCGTGGGCGTGGTTCTGGGCGAGACCCGCAAATCGGCGGAAAGCGTGATCGAAGCATTCCGCGGCCTCAACGCCAACTTCATGGTGCAGGAGTTCATCAAGGAGGCGGGCGGCTCGGACCTGCGCTGCTTCGTGATCGGTGACAAGGTCGTGGCCGCGATGATGCGCACCGGCAAGGAAGGCGAGTTCCGCTCAAACCTGCATCGCGGCGGCAGCGCGCAACTCGTGCGCATCACGCCCGAGGAGCGCTCCACCGCGGTGCGCTCGGCGCGCATCATGGGTCTCAACGTGGCCGGCGTCGACCTGCTCCGCTCGAATCACGGCCCCGTGGTCATGGAAGTGAACTCCAGCCCGGGCCTGGAAGGCATCGAGAAAGCGACCGGCAAGGACGTGGCGGGCCAGGTGATCCAGTTTATCGAGAAAAACGCCCGGCCGGGCCGCACCAAGGCGCGCGGGATGGGTTAGGGCGCCCGGGCCCCTGTATCACCGAGGTAAACACAAGAGGCCAAGCACATGTGTCGATTCGTTGCCTACCTGGGCCGCCCCATCACCGTCGATGAACTGCTCATCAAGCCGGTTAACTCCCTGGTGCACCAGAGTTATGACGCAGGTGATGCGCCCGAAGCGTTGAATGGCGACGGGTTCGGGTTGGGATGGTACGTGCGCGATGTCAGTGTCAGGCCCGGCTTGTTCCGGTCGATCACGCCGGCATGGAACAACAACAACCTGTTGTACAACGCGGCGGTAATCCAGACCAACTGCGTGTTCGCGCATGTCCGGGCGGCTTCCGAAGGCAGTGTTTCGGAGGCCAATACGCATCCCTTCCACCACCGCCGCTTCCTGATGATGCACAACGGCGGCATACCGAAATTCCGCCGCATCCGGCGGTTGTTATTGTCCCTGCTGAACGACGATCTGTTTGACTGGATCCAGGGCCAGTCGGACTCCGAACACGTATTCGCCTTGCTGATGCAAAATCTCTACGAGATGCGGCGGACGGCTCCCGCCATGACTCTGGAGAACCTCCAGCAAGGGTTTCAACAGACTTTCGATACGGTGCAGGAACTGAAGCGCGAGGCGGGCATTGGCGACGAAGTCTCGACCTTCAACATGATGGCAACGGACGGAGAGCGCATCATCGGTACCCGCTACAGCTCCGATCCGGAGCGGGAAACACGCACCCTCTACTACGCCACCGGCAGCCGCTTCGAGTGTGTCGACGGTCTCAGTCGCATGGCGCAGGATGACGATGGCGTTCAGGCCGTGCTGATTGCATCGGAAAAGCTCAATGTCAACGCGGACGAGTGGCAGATCGTGCCGCAAAACCACTTTGTGTATGTCGAAAACGACCTGTCAGTGCATTTGCGCCCGATGAGCGTGTAGCTATCGGGCCGGGATTTTTGCCAGGACCTCCGTCAGGAACCGCCAGAATCTCTGCACCGAACTGATCTGCACCTGCTCGTCCGGCGAGTGCGCCCCACGGATATTGGGCCCGAAGGAGATCATCTGCATCTCCGGCTTCTTTGCTCCCAGGATGCCGCACTCCAGCCCGGCGTGGCAGGCGAGCACCTTCGGTTTCCTGCCGAACATCCCAACGAATGACTCGCTCATGAGTTGCACGATGGGCGCTTCCGGCCGCGGCGTCCACCCGGGGTAGGCGCCCGTGAATTCCACGGTGGCGCCGGTGGGCTCGAAGGCGCAGCGGATGGCGCGGGCCAGGTCCAGCTTTTCGCTGTCTACCGCGCCGCGCACCAGGCAGTGGACCGCGAAGCGGCCGTCGGCGGCCCGCACGCTGGCCAGGTTGTTCGATGTCTGCACCAGGCCCTCGATGGCGGGGCTCATGCGGAATATCCCGTTGGGACAGGCGTAGACGGCCCGCAGCAGCCGCGCCTGGAAGTCGGTCGTCAGCACCGACCGCGGGCGCTCCGCCGGTTCGAGACGCACTTCGAGGTTGGGGTCCGTGGCATCGTACTCAGACCGCAGGACCGCGACCTGCTCCGCGATGAAATCCGTGAAGGCCGCGATGCGGGATGCGGCGATCGTGACGCGGGCAGTGGCCTCGCGGGGTATCGCGTTGCGGAGGCCGCCCGCGTCGATGGCGGCGACGCGCAGCCCGAGTTGCTCCGCGCCGAGGAACAGCAGCCGGTTCAGCAGCTTGTTCGCGTTGCCACGCCCACGGTGGATATCCATGCCCGAGTGGCCGCCGGCCAGCCCCTTGAGGCTCAGAACGAAGGCCGCGTCTTGCGGACCGGGCTCCTCCTCGCTGCAGGAACCCGTGGCGAGCACGTTGACAGCGCCGGCGCAGCCGATAGTCAGCTCGTCTTCGTCCTCGGTATCCAGGTTCAGCAGGATGGAGCCGGCCAGCAGTTTGCCGTCGACGCCCATCGCCCCGGTCATGCCGGATTCCTCGTCGACCGTGAACAGGGCCTCGATGGGCGGGTGGGGGATGTCATCGGACTCCAGGATCGCCATGATGGCTGCCACCCCGATGCCGTTGTCCGCCCCGAGCGTGGTTCCTTCCGCCCTGACCCAGTCGCCGTCCACCCGCATGCGGATGCCCTGGGTGGCAAAGTCGAAATCGGTGTCGGCGTTCTTCTGGTGCACCATGTCCAGGTGGCCCTGCAACACGATGCCCGCGCGCTGCTCCATGCCCGGCGTCGCCGGCTTCCTGATGATCACGTTGCCGCTGTCGTCCACCGAGGTTGCCAGCCCGAGCCGCTCGCCGAAGTCCCGCACCAGGGCCACGGCGCGGCTCTCATCGCCGGAGCCCCTGGGGACGGCGTTCAGGTCTATGAAATGCCGCCATAGCGCTTGGGGCTCCAGCTGCGAGATTTGGGTGTTCATGACGGGAGTCTCCAGGGGTCAGTTCCGGGGCGCGACGCCGAAATACTCGGACATCCTGTCCTCGGCTTCGCCCAGCGCCTGCAGGCCCTTGGGCGGACGCACGAATACCGTCAACTCGCGCGCCCGGCCGTCGTCGCCGAGCGTGAAAATATCCAGGCCGTGCACCTGGAAGTCGCCCACGTTGCCCTTGAACTCCATCAGCGCCTCGTCGCCCGCGGCCCAGGTGCGCTCGTAATGGAAGTTCTCGATCACCAGCGGGATGCCCTGGAGGATTCGCTTGACCGTCTCGCGATCCGTGTGGGGTTTCAGAAAGCGCGGGGTGTAAAACGTGATCTCGTCGCCGATCAACTCGTCGATGCGGGTGTGGTCCCTGGTTCGGATGATTTCGAGAACGGTGTCGATGAAAATCTGGGCCTTGGTTGGCATGAATGGGGTCCTCGTGGATTTGGCAAACGGCAGTTTAACCCGTTGGCGGCTCGGCTTCCTGGTTGCCAACTTCCCCTCTGCGAACAATACTCCAGAAAAGGATGATTCGTTGATGGCGCGCCCGTACCGGAGAGCGGACTCACGGAGGGTATTCGGATGAAGCAGAGTCAAACTACGATTTTTCGTGTTCTGATCGCGATTGCATTTCTGATGGCAGGCTTCGCGCAGACCGGGGGGTCAAGAACATCGAAAAGGACCTGAAAGACGGAAAATGCACCTCGGCGAGGAAGAAGCGGGATACTTCCCTCAATCTGATCGGAAATGACTTTGACCAGTGCACCCTGAAACTCGCGGAACTGGGCGGCAAGTGCAATGAAAAGCTGGACAAGGCCATTGAAGATCCCGAGGCGCTCGCGGAAGCCAAGGAGAAGGTGAACGCCTGGCTGAAAGACATCGCAATCGAGCTGACCGATTGTTATGAAAAGGAGCGCAACCGGATCTCGGACGCTTACACGACCGGCGCGGCTGAAGCCGGGTGCGATGATAATTAGGCGTAGTGTTAACAGGCGCTAGTTCCCGCGACACTCTACACCCTATTGTGTTGAAAAACCCGCTATTCAGTGATTTTCGACGTTTCCGTGCAAACGTGACTTATAAAAAACAATGAGTTAGACGCTAATAAATAGTCGAGATTGACCGAAGTCCCGATATCGATGAGTTTTTCAACACAATAGACCCATAGCGGAATACTGATATCCAGAAGTGTTTCAAAGTGTTTGGGCCAAAGCCGTTAGGCATCATCCTCTTGCAGCTATCGAATATAGGCGGGCATCTGTATGGTGGTTCATTCGTGCTATCTTTCATGGCAACACCCAATTGATAGGAGCGTCTCTATGGGTATTTCCAGACGCCAATTCATGGCTGCCGCAACGGCTGTATCTCTGTCTTCCTTCGCAGGCACGCTCCTTGCGACACCATCACGGAAACTCGACGGTGTCGGTGAGATCGAACAATCGTCAGCAACGGCACTTGCCCGAGCCATTAGGAATGGGTTGCTATCTTCTGAGGAAGTCGTTGAAGTCTACTTGCAGCGTATCAATGCGCTGAACGGTACGCTCAACGCCATCGTCCAGCTCGACCGCGAAGGTGCGATCGCCGCGGCGCGCCGCGCAGACAAGCAGCGAGCAAGCGGTAGGAAGCTCGGTGCGCTGCATGGTGTGCCAATCACGATCAAGGACTCTCTCGACACTGCGGGAATGGTTAGCACGGCAGGTACGCTGGGGCGGGCCACATTCGTCCCGCAGGCAGACGCGACAGTCGTGGCTCGACTCAGGGCTGCCGGCGCGATTGTGCTGGGCAAGACGAACACACCTGAGCTAACGTTTTCACTGGAAACCGACAACCTTGTCTACGGCCGTACGGTAAATCCCTATGACATAAAGCGCAGTCCGGGTGGCAGCAGTGGCGGGGCGGCCGCGGCAATCGCCGCCGGCATGTCGGCGCTGGATGTAGGTAGCGACACGGGTGCAAGCGTGCGCTATCCGGCCCATTGTTGCGGAATCGCCGGTCTAAAGCCAACGCACGGTCGGGTGCCACGCACGGGTCACATTGTTTCCTTCGCCGGTGTCTCGGAATCACTGACCACGCTTGGGCCGCTGGCGCGGCGAGTCGAAGATCTCGACCTGATCTTGCGAATAATTGCCGGTCCTGACTCGTACGACCCGCACATCGCTCTCGCACCGATCGGCGACGCCGGTAAGGTCAGCCTGAATGGTCTGCGCGCTGCCACTTACACCCAAGTAGGCCAGGTAGACGCATCGGAGGCAACAATCAAGGCCATCGGCTCCGCAAGCGACTCGTTACGTGATGCCGGGGTGGCAATTCAGTCGACGTCGCCGCCGCGGCTGACGGAAGCAATCGATCTTTTTTTCGGAATGTTTGCCGGCGACGGGGGTGAGGGCCTCAAAGGCTTTCTTGACATGCTAGGCACGACCGAGCCTTCCGCACCGGTGCGCGCGGTGCTCAAGCTTCTAAATCAAGGCGCCATGTCGACGAAGCAGTACAACGAGCTTGTTATCGGTCTCGACTTGTGGCGCAGTGAGTTGCTTGCGTTCATGGATCGGTACGATGTATTGATTTGTCCAGTCTGTGCGCATCCCGCGCCGAAATCTCTAACGACCTTTGAAACGCGGGAGGATGTGTTGCCGCCGGATTTGTTCGCCTACACCGCGCCATTCAATCTTACAGGCTGGCCGGTCGCGGTAGTGCGAATTGGTCAAGCTGTTGGTGACCTGCCCATCGGTGTGCAGGTCGTCGCCAAGCCGTGGCGCGAAGACATTGCGCTGGCGGTCGCGGCGCACCTAGAGAATTCATTGGGCGGTTTCATAGCACCGGTGCTGTAAGCAGATCGTTTCCAGCATGGGCACGCAAAGTAGTTCTGCTTACGCCCCAAGAGAAGGCATTAGC